>Ga0187781_10003272_pt1 | contig 12231 bp, 8 predicted proteins | sample 0715_SJ02_MP02_2_FD_132447 | JGI IMG/M metagenome (GOLD analysis project Ga0187781, IMG submission 132447) | Tropical peat soil microbial communities from peatlands in Department of Meta, Colombia - 0715_SJ02_MP02_20_MG | ecosystem: Environmental > Terrestrial > Soil > Wetlands > Peat | place...
AGGAGAGCGGTGTGTCTTCTGCGGGCTTCAGGACGATGGTGTTCCCGCAGACCAGCGCAGGCATCATTTTCCAGGAAGGGATGGCCATGGGGAAGTTCCACGGCGTAATCATGCCGCAGACCCCGATGGGCTGGCGGATGCTCATGGCGAATTTGTTGGGGAGTTCAGAAGGGGTGGTCTGGCCGAAAAGGCGGCGTCCTTCCCCAGCCATGTAGTAAGTCATGTCGATGGCTTCCTGAACGTCGCCGCGGGTCTCCGGAAGAACTTTGCCCATTTCGCGCGTCATGTCCTTTGAGAATTCTTCCTTGCGCTTGACGAGAAGTTCGGCGGCTCGGAAAAGGATTTCGCCCCGCTTGGGTGCGGGGACGAGGCGCCATGTCTTATAAGCTTCGCGGGCGGCGGAGATGGCGGCTTCCATATCGGCCGGGGTAGAAAGCGGAAACTCGCCAATGATTTCGGTAGTGTTGGCGGGATTGCGATTCAGGTGGGAATTACCGCTGCTTGGGGCAAGCCATTCTCCGTTGATGAAATTCTTGAAGGTTCGAGTGGAAACGGCAGTGCCCATGGAGCCTCCTCGGGAGGAGTCGAGGATAGCGGGGGGCAGGGAGGAACGTCAAACCGGATGAGCGGCCTGAGACTGAGGTTGGAGGCGCGAGGCGGAATCGAACCGCCGATCTGGGTTTTGCAGACCCATGCCTTGCCACTTGGCGACCGCGCCACCGCTCGAACAACCATAACCACGGGCAGCAAGGACCGCCTTGACTCGATCCTTGCGACCCCACACACAACGTAAACCTCGCCTAACCTGCGGGCTCAACCCGTGACTCGTCCTTTGTCGCGGATCCACGCTCCAAAAAGTGAAAACCCATCGACCAGTTTTTCTGGCGATGGGTTCAAAATCACGATGTGGCTAAACTGTTTCTCTAGAAGCTTAGCCTCCCCACACCAGAAGAAGCGGCTGCGCCGCAACAAGTGTTACCTGTTTGGTGCGGGTTTTTCAACATGCAAGCATCGTAAAGCATGGCGGACTCGCCCACAAACGCAAAGTTCCGATGCACGGTATCCAACCAACGGTGGTTCACGAGGATTGAGGTTCGGATCGGTAGCCACCGCTTTTGGTGGCGATGCGGCGGCTTGCCACGCGGAGAATCCACGGGGCAAAGCGAGAAACGGCCACCAGGGCTTTTCCATGGCCGGTGATGATGGCCTCGCGCTGGCCGCGAGCGATGGCGCTGAGGATTTGCCGGACGGCTTTGTTTGTAGGCATGACAAGCCAGGCGGGAATCGGTTCCTTGGCGGCTGCGTGGAAACTGCCTTGGTTGTCGACGCGGCGGATATTGCTGTCGACGAAGCCCGGACTAATGAGTGTGATTTTAACTCCGGAAAGGGCGAGTTCCGGAGTAATGGAGTTCGCGAAGGCGCGGACGGCGAATTTGCTCATGGCATAAGGAGACGCCCCGGGAGTTGCCGCCCAACCGGCGACGCTGCCGATCAGAACCACGTTGCCGTGGGCTTGATGGACGGCAGGCAGAGCGGCGTATACGGTGCGGAGAAGGCCAAAGACGTTGGTTTCGAACTGGCGGCGATAGTCGTCGAGGGTCAGCTTCTGGAAAGAACCGACAACGCCAAAACCGGCGTTGGCGATAACAACATCGAGCTTGCCGTGAGCACGCACCGCTTCGGACACGGAGCTGCGCATGTCCTCGTCGCTGGTGACGTCGGCGACAAGGACTAGAGGGGAGAGTTTGCCGGAGGCGGCGATTTTTTGCGCGAGTTCGTCGAGCAGTTCCCTTCTCCGGGCAGTGAGCGTGAGTCGAGCGCCGAGTTGGGAGAGTTGCCAGGCGAGTTCGGCGCCGATTCCGGAAGAAGCTCCGGTAATGAAAACGGATTTGTTGGCGAAGAAGGTGGAGGGGTTGGGCATGGAGAGTATGGTAATCGAAAATGGGAAAGAATGAGCCAACGCGTAAGATTGCAAGGGTATAAGAATACAAGAGAGCGGGTCGAGGACGACGAGCGGGTTTTGCGAATTAGAGTAAGGCAGAATCAGAAGTGAAAGGAACTCCACTGAAGCCGACGATTGGGAATGGGAAGATTTGTTACATCGAGATGCCAAGCACGGACGTGAAGAGTTCGGGAGAGTTCTATCAGCAGGTGTTTGGGTGGAACGTTCGTCGGCGAGGGGATGGAAGTGTGGCGTTTGATGACGGAGTGGGAGATGTAAGCGGGACGTGGGTGACGGGGCGAAAACCGTTTGAGGCCGACGGGTTGACGATCCACATCATGGTAGATGATATCGAAGCGACGATCGGGTTGGTCAGAGAACATGGCGGGACGATTCTCAGAGGAGTGGGAGAGCATCCCCCGGAGATTACCGCGGCGTTTCGGGATCCGTCGGGGAATGTGTTTGGATTGTATCAGCATCGGCAGTGAGGGAATATGGCCGTTCGCTCGCAAGAATCCCTAAAGCCAAAGCCCATGGCCAAAGCTGCGGTACGGTTAAGCCCATGAGTACCCTTGCTTGGCTAATGGTAGTGTGCGGATGCGCTGGCCGGTGGCGGTAAAAATGGCGTTGCAGACAGCCGGGAGAATGGGTGGGAGGGCCGGCTCCCCTAGGCCCGTTGGCGGATTATCGGTTTTCAGGAAGTGCACGTCGATGACCGGCGGAGCCTGCTTCATGCGCACAGGTTCGTATTCGTGGAAATTGGATTGGGTGACGCGGCCTTTGTCGATGGTGATTTCATAGTTCATGACGGAGCTGAGGGCTTCGATCACTGCGCCCTGGGTAATGTTTTCCGCGGCGCCAGGATTAATGATCTGGCTGCCGATATCCCCGACAACCCAAATCTTTTCGACCTGCACTTGTTTTTGATGCCCCACATGCAGCTGGACGACTTCCGCGAAATGACCGCGATGGGAAAACTGGAAGGCGATGCCCTGCGCGGAGCCGGCGGGGAGCTTCTGCGTTCCCCAGCCGGAACGGGCGGCAACTTCTTTCAGAACGGCGGTCATGCGAGCGGATTCGAGTTCAGGACCTTCGGACTTGACGTCGGGATTCTTAATGCGTGGGAGCGCAAGGATGTCCAAGCGAAATTGCAGCGGGTCCTTCCCGGCCACCTGGGCCAGTTCGTCGATAAAGGACTGGAACACCCAGGAGAAGGCGTTGCTCCGCGGGGCGCGAAGCGCGAACGTGGGAATGCCGAGGGGTATCAAAGAAGCGCCGAAATTAAAGTTCGTGACGAAGGTACCTGGAAATTCGTTGGGAGGAATGTTGGCCGAGGGCGCGAATTTGCCGTCCTCGCCGAAAGAGATGAAGTGATTCTGCCAGGCGATAAGATTGCCGGAAGAATCGAGCCCACCCTTCAGGAAGTGATAGCCGGCGGGGCGGTAGTGATCATGCTGGAAATCGTCTTCGCGGGTCCAGAGCAGCTTGATGGGAACGCCGGCTTCCCTCGCGATGGCGGCTGATTCCACCATGTAGTCGTTGGTCAGGCGGCGTCCGAAACCACCCCCCGCGCGGAGCAGGTGAATGGTGATGTCCGATTCCGGGATGTTGAGCACCTTTGAGACGAGCTGGCGCCCGCTGGCGGGAGTTTGTGTGGGCGACCAGAATTCGAGTTTGCCATCGTGGAAATGCGCGAGGCAGTTTTCAGGCTCCAGGGGCGCATGAGCGATAAAGGGATATGAGTAGGCGGCTTCGACAGTCTTTGTGGCGGACCGGAGAGCGGAGGAAGTGTCGCCGTCTTTGCGGAGATGGATAGTGGGAGTTTGCGGCGCAAGGTCGTTGGCGCACTTGAGAAAATCGCTGCAACCCTGCTCGGCGGTGCTGCCTTCGTCCCACTTCACTTTGAGTTTCTCGCGCGCAGACTTGGCTTGCCACCAGGTGTCTGCAACGACGGCCACGCCGGGCATGAGACCGAGAAGGTCGCTGGTGCCTGGAATCACGAAGGCGCCGCGCACACCGGGCTGCTTCTTGATTTCATCGAGGTTGGCCGAAACGACTTTGCCCGCGAAGACGGGGCATTTCTCGTAGACGGCCCAAAGCATGTTGGGGATACGGAAATCGATACTGTAAAGGTGTTGTCCGGTAACGATGGCCGCGGTGTCGACACCAGGTGTGGTGTGGCCGACGATCTTATAGTCTTTGGGATCCTTCAGCGTGACGGATTTCAGATCCGGAGGCGTTAGCGTAGCAGCCTTGGCGGCCAGAGAGCCGTAGGTCACGCTGCGATTGGTGGCCGGATGCAAAACCCGGCCGGAGGAGGTGCGGCATTCGGATTCGGGGACGGACCAGGCTTGCGCTGCGGCGGTGACAAACATGGCTCGGCACGCGGCGCCAACGCGGCGCAGGGGATCCCAATTGGTCGGTGTGGAAGTGCTGCCGCCAGCGACTTGACGACCGTACTTGGATTCATCAAGGTCGGCTTGCTGGATGCGGACGTCTTTCCATTCCACATCGAGTTCCTCGGCGATGAGCATCGGCATGGAGGTCTTGACGCCCTGGCCGGTCTCGGGGTTCTTGGCGGTAATGGTGAAGATGTTCTCGGGAGAAACGTGGACGAAGGCGGTCGGCAAGTAACCGACGGCGGGGGCCAGCGTTTGGGCTTGGGCGAAGTCGAGCGTGTCCAGGTAAACGGAGAGCAGAAGCCCACCTGAAGCAGCAGCGGAGACTTTCAGGAAACTACGACGATTGAGGAGAGCGGCGGTAGACATAGGGACGCTCCTTTGACGCATGGAGGGTCAGGGGAGTTACGGGGAAGTATTGTAGCGCAAAGAAGTTGGCTGTTTACAGTTGGCAGTTTCATGTTTCGCAGGAGAGAGCGGCTTGAAGGCAAGGAGGGAAAGGTGCGACGTCCTCTGTCGCGATTTCTTACCAGCTGGCCGATTTTTGAAGGGCGAGCACTTGCTTGTGCAGTGACCTGCCTCAGAAGAAGGCGCCCGGCGGGAAGAGCGGTTGCTCTCGCGTGTGACGGGAGTCACACAGTTTTAGGACTTGGGTTACTGATTCGGGAGTACTGAGGAGCTATATGCAGGCCGGGGATGAAGCAGTAGATTGCCGAAAAGGCGCATTCTGCGACGGAGAAACCCCATGATGCCCTCTCTCCGTATGTACTTCCCTCTTCTCGTCGTGCTGTGTGTGCCTGCGGGGGCGCGAGCACAAAGCGCCGATCCTTCTCCCTTGGCTGGACAAAATCCCTACACGAAGACGGTCCCCAAGCCGACGCGCAAGCCGGATCAGGTAATAACAGATGACTCGATTGCGCTGCTTGGGGTGCGCCGTGTGCCGCCCACATTGACGCCTCCCCCACTCGAACCAGTGAGGAAGGAGGAAGCTGCCGCTGGGAAGGAAAGTACGAAGAAGACAGCGGAGTTGGCATCGCTCGACAAGCAGATCAAGGACAAGCAAAAGCGCATCGCGTTGCTGATGCGCTTGTTTGTGGACGATGAGCAAACGTTTCTGAAGGATCCGTCGAATCAGAAAGTGGATGAAGCGGTGCTGGAGCGCCGGCAGTATGAGCAGGATGAACTGCGGTGGGAGACGGCAGAACTGGCGAAGTTGAAGGTGAAGTGGGAAGAGTTGAAAAGCAGTCAGTAGTCCGCAGTCGGAAGTGTGGGCTTTTCGGCTCGGTGATCCGGTAAGACTTGTCGGTTGTCCTTTCGAAATCCACAGACAGGAAAGAGCGTCAAAAGGTCCTGTGGAAGCCCGTGTGTACTGGCGTGAACAGGAGACGTGAGGGCCGCGGGGATGCGGCCCCCAGAACGACAGCAGGAGTTCCTGGCCGAGCGATGATGAGACAGAGTGGCGCGATTAGCTGTTGGCCGCGCGGACGTACTCGGTGTGGGAGTTGGCGTGCGCTTTGGCCGCTTCCGCAGCGTGGTGTGTGGCGTGGTGATGATGGCCGTTAGCGATGTGCGCATGATGAGCGGCCAGATGATGATCACCGGCTTCGAGGTGGCGCGCGGCTTCGCGATGATGACGGGCCGCGTGTTCGTGATGTTCGGCTGCTTTGTGATGGTGCTCAACTGCTTCGTGGGACATAGGTCCTCCGTAACGTTGAAGATTTACCCCGCGGGGCGGACGTAGCGTGAGCTCGTGTCATTACGGAGAGATGAAGGGGAGTTTACGGGGAGGCGAGAGCAGCAGGTTCTCCGTTCGGAGCACCGTTCACGGTTTCGAAGAAAGAGACGGGACGCCAACTGGCAAGTTAGTGGTTGCGGGTGGTTTCGATCCAGTAGACCCCGAGAAGGGCGAGGATGCCGCCGAGGAGCTCTTGCCAGGAACCTCGCTCGCCCAGGAAGAGGATGCTCAGGGCCGAGGCCGAGACAGGCAACAGGTAGGAGAAGCTAGCAAGCTCGGAGGCTTCGAGGTAACGAAGGAGCCAGAAATAAAAGAGATAGGCCAGCGTCGAGCTGAGGAGTCCCGTGTACACCACACAAACCCAGGCTTGCCAGGGGATAAAGCGCCACGTCTCGAGAAGGTGGATAGCTAGGGCCTGGTGAAGGGCCAGGGGGAGGACGAGCCCGGCGCCAAAGATGAAGTTCCAGGTGGTCATGGTGAGGGCGTCGTAATGGGGGGCAACACGTTTGCCGAGGACGACGTACAGGGCGAAACCAAGTGAGCCACACATGGTAATGGCATCCCCAATGAAGGTGGGGGAATGGTGAGACAGGCCTGTGGCAGAGGCAAGGATGGCGACCCCAGTGAACGCTATGCCCATGCCGACGGCTTTGCGCCAAGTGAAGAGTTCGAGGCGAAGGAGGACAGCCAAAGTGAGCGTATAGATGGGCGCCATGCCCACGATGATCGAGGAGTGTGTGACGTTGGTGTAGCGGAGACCGAGAGTGAAAAAGAGTTGGTTTATGGAGACACCGAAGAAGCCGAGGTAGGCGAAGGTCCAGAGATCATGAAGCGTGATTCGCGATTTGTGATTTGTGCACGAGAAAAGGGGCAGGCGTGCGCAGAGCGGGGCGAGGATGATCATGAAGAAGCCGGCGGCGACGATGCGGAAAGAGCCGAAGGCAAGAGCAGGAAGATGGCGGAGTCCAATTTTGACGACGAGGAAATTGATGGCCCAAATGGCCATGAGGAGCGCGATTGCAACTGTGATGGCGGCGCGGGAGGGCGCGCGTCCATGGGATGAATTTATAAGCACAGGAATTCGAAATGGAGCATTGGATTCATTATAGGGGCGTGGAGAAGTCGCGGAGGCTAGGTGAGGTGGTCTTGACGGGCGGTGATGGAGGCAATGCGATCAAGACGAGGCGAGAAGCCAATGCCAGGAGTCTGCGGCACCCGGATTGTACCGTGGGCGGTAACTGTAACCTCGGGAGTGATTACGTCTTCGTGCCAGTAGCGCTTGCTGGCGGTGACGTCACCGGGGAGAGAAAAGTTCGGAAGGGTAGACATGGCGATGTTCTGCGCGCGTCCGATGCCGGATTCGAGCATCCCGCCGCACCAGACGGGGATGTTGTGGCGTCGGCAGAGGTCGTGGATGCGTTTGACCTGAAGCATACCGCCGACGCGGCCAAGCTTGATGTTGATGATCTTGCAGGCGCCGAGAGCGATCGCGGCTTCGGCTTGTTCGTAGGTGTGGATGCACTCGTCGAGGCAGATCGCTGTTTGCAGGCTTTTCTGGACCTCGACGTGGCCGAAAAGGTCGTCCCAGCCGAGAGGCTGCTCAATCATCATGAGGTAGTACGCATCGAGCTGTTTGAGGAGAGGCAGGTCTTCGTGGCGGTACGCCGAATTGGCGTCGACCATCAGTTTGATGCGGGGAAAATCCTGGCGTAAACGCTGGACGAGCTGAATGTCTTTGCCAGGCTTGATTTTGATTTTGATGCGCTGGTAACCGGCAGCGAGCTCTTTCTTGACGGTGGCTGAGAGTTCCTCGAGAGAGTCCTTGATACCGATAGAAACGCCGCAAGGAATTTCCTGGCGTTCGCCGCCGATCAACTTCCATAGCGGAATGTTTTTCAGTTTGGCTTCCGCGTCCCAAAGGGCGGTTTCGATGGTAGCCTTGGCCATGTTGTGCCCTCGAACCTGTTCGAAGAGAGGCCAAACGTCAGCAGCACAAGCTAGGTCTCTGCCCTTGAGTTTTGGCCAAAGGAAATTCTTGAGGATGTGCCAGGCGGTTTCGGTGTCTTCCGGACAGTAGTAAGGGGTTTCCCCAGCGGTGCATTCACCCCAGCCGGATACGTTGTCGACGTGAGCTTCGGCAAGGATGATGCGGCGTTCGGTGACTCGATCCATCGAGGTTTCGAAGGGGGCAACAAGTTTGAGATGGATCTCGCGAAGGGTTAGAGAATTTAGACGCATGTCCGGTTTTCGTTCTAAATCATAAGTTAACAGTTTTTGGTGAAAAACAAAGCGAAGTTGCAAGCAATCAGCAACCGGCGCACAGCGATCAGGAGAATTAGAAGTCGGAGTAGGGCGAGAGACAGTAGTCGACGCCCGAGTGCGTCAAGTGGACGGAAGTGACCGCGTAGCCCTTGGAGAACCACTGGATGAATTCGGAGCGGATGCGGGATTGAAGATCGATGAGTCCGCCATCGCGTTCCGAGCTGAAGGGAACAGCCTCCCCCTGCTCTACCGGTGGCAGGTGGATGCGGGCGGGGCAGTCGCGGGGTTCGGGAGTGAGGTCGTTGATGGCGGCGATGGCACGCGTCGAACTGAGATGCCACTCGACGAGAAGACGGTCAGTCGGCATGCCTCGGTGAAGCGGGCTAGTGGTGATGCCGTAGAAATTGGGGATGTAACGGCGCGAGATGGCGCCAAGGCGGTTGATGTTGAAGTGGGCGTTCTTGGTTTGGAGAGGGTCGAAGGTCCACTCGATGAGATGGATACCCCGACGAAGGGCGTCTTCCCGCTGGGCGAGTTTGAGCTGGCGGCCAATGTGGCGATCGCGATGGCTCGGAAGGACGGCGGCCATGTGGGAGTGGAGATAAGGGGTGTGATCATGGAGCCCGACGAAAGCCTTCGTGAAACCGACCATTTCATTGCCTTCGAAAGCGCCTAGGACCTGGCCGCCGGTGTGGTCGGCGATAACATAGGTGACGTGCGGTTCGGCGTCGAGTTCAGCGTCGGCCCAGACGGCTCGGGCGATTTGGACGCAACGGTGAAAGTCATCGAGGGAGTGGAGGGAACGGACGGTGATGTCGGACATAGGAATTTTCAGTAGTCAGTAATAACTTATCAGCTTTTGGTGGATTACAACCAGCGACCGGCGGTCAGCGATCGGAAAGGGCGGAGAGTTCGAGGAGTTTGGCCCGGTCCCAGAGGGATTCCATTTGGGGCCGGGGAATTTTCGCAAGCGTAGTGCCTTGTTCCCGGGAGAGGCGTTCCATGGCGTGGAAACGCCGAGTGAATTTTGAACTGGTTTTCTTGAGGGCGATTTCGGGATCGATGTCGAGGAATCGAGCAAGATTGACGGCGACAAACAAGATGTCGCCGAGTTCGGATTCGATGGTGGAACCCGCAGGGGCGGCGGAGGAGTTGGCGAGGACGGTCTGGAGTTCGTGAGTCTCCTCGGTGAGCTTGGCGAAGATGCCATCGATGTTGGGCCAATCGAATCCGATGCGGGCCGCTTTGCGCGTGAGCTGCAGGGCTTCGAGGAGTGCGGGGAGAGTGCGCGGAACACCGTCCAGGATGGAGGGAGAGGAGGTCGACTTCACTTCCTTTATTTTCTTTGCATCTGGCTCATTCTGTTTCTTCGCTTGTCGCTCCTGTTGCTTGATCTGTTCCCAGTTGCGAAGGACATCGGCGGCGGTTTTGGCTCGGGTGGTGCCGAAGACATGGGGGTGCCGGCGAATCATCTTCTCGTAGATCTCGCGGATGACGTCGGAAATATCGAAGCGCTTTTCTTCGTGCGCGATTTGCGCGTGGAAGAGAACCTGGAGGAGAAGGTCGCCAAGCTCCTCGGCAAATTTGGCGTCATCGGCAGAGTCGAGCGCGTCGAGGACCTCGTAAGATTCTTCAATAAGATAGGTGCGGAGGGTGGCGTGGGTTTGCTCGCGGTCCCAGGGGCAGCCTTTCGGGGCGCGGAGCCGGGACATGACGACAACCAGTTTCTGGAAGTCATTGCCGACTCGCGGGGGAGTGACTGGTTTTGATCGTCGCGGGCGAGACTTGGAGCGGTGGGATTTCGGTTTGCGACGGGGCATGAAGAAAGTAGATTACGGGGGGAGCGCGGGAAATACAAGGTTAGGAAGAAAGGGAGGCCAGCCGAAGACAAGAAGTGCAAGTATGAGGAGAAGGATCGGTGTGGCTTAGGCAGGAACACTTCGAGGCTCAGTGCAAGCTGGCCTCCCGCGCCCCAATGGGAAAATCGCCGCTCCCCGTGGGGAGGAGCGGCGATTTGTCAGGGTGACTGAGGCGGGCTGGGTCGAAGCTCTCCGCAAATACTGCGGGCGGGGGAGAGCCCGGAACTGTAGAAGCTCAGCGGGGACAGGAAAGCTACCGTGGTGCGATAGAGCAATTGGGCGTCCAAAACGTTGCTGTCAACAGAAGCTCTATCTGAAGCTGGGCAGGCGGGTTAGGTTTGTTGCCGTAAGAATGCTGGCAAGGGGTGTGCAAAGGAGTTCCACGAATTGGCAGGCGCAGGAGGAAAGACTGCAGAAACCGCAACGGCCAGAAAAGGCCAGCGGCGTTCACAGTTTTCGCAAGACGAACGAGGGTGGGCGGAGGGAAAGGGCGATGACGAGAGGATCGTGGAAATGGCAGCTGGTGAGTGTGGCGCTCTTGGTGTGGGCGCAAGGCGTGTCCGGGCAGAGTACGTTGGGAGTGAAGAGGCTGCGGTGCGAGTGGAAAACGAATCCGGTTGGGATTGATGTACAGAAGCCGCGATTGAGCTGGGAGTTGGAGAGCTCGGAAAAAAATGTGCTTCAGTCGAGCTATGAAGTGCAGGTGGCACGGTCGGAGAAGGAGTTGCAGAAAGGGAAACTGGTTTGGGACAGCGGGGTGGTGAAATCGGACGAGTCGGCAGGCGCGGAGTACGCGGGGCCGGCATTAGTGAGCCGGGGTATTTATTTTTGGCGGGTGCGCGTGTGGGACAACCACGGCCATGAGAGCGGGTGGTCGGATGAGGCTCCTGCGAGGTGGGAGATGGGCTTGTTCGGTGCCGTGGATTGGAAGACGAAGTGGATCACGCCAGATTTGGTAGAGGATGGAACGAAATCGAATCCGGCGCCGTTGTTGCGGCGGGAATTCACGGTGAATACGAAAAAGAAGGTCGAACGGGCACGGCTGTATGCGTCGGCGATGGGATTGTACGAGATGGAATTGAATGAGAAGCGCGTCGGGGACCAGTATTTCACGCCCGGATGGACGGCTTACGATTTTCGAATTCAGTACCAAACGTACGATGTCACGGGGATGGTGAAGGGCGGGGCGAATTGCCTTGGGGCGATGTTGGGAGACGGTTGGTTCCGCGGCCGGATGCCCTTTACAAGAGGCCGGAATAGCTATGGAACGAAGTTGGCGTTGCTCGCGCAGCTCATGGTCACGTACGCTGACGGAACAGAGGAAATTGTTGGAAGCGATGAAAACTGGAAGGCGTCGACAGGGGCTGTGCTGGTTTCGGACATCTACGATGGGGAGACATACGACGCGCTTCTTGAGAAAAAGGGATGGAGCTCGGCGGGGTTCGACGACAGGGATTGGAAAGGCGTAACAGTAATGGACACGCCTAAGGCGAGACTGGTTGCGGAGGCCGGGCCTGGGGTGAAAAGGATCGAAGAGGTTAAAGCGGTGAAAGTGATGCGGACTCCGGCGGGAGACACGGTTGTGGATATGGGACAGAACATGGTGGGCTGGGTGAAGTTTCGTGTAACGGCTCCCGCAGGAACCACCATCACGCTGCGGCACGCGGAGGTGCTCGACAAGGATGGGAACTTCTATACGGAGAATCTGCGCAGCGCAAAGGAAACGATCCGGTACACCACGAAAGGCGACGCCGAAGAAACGTTTGAGCCACACTTCACATTTCAAGGATTCCGGTACGTGGCGGTGAGTGGCTGGCCAGGCGAAGTGAGGCCGGAGGATTTCACAGGCGTGGTGGTGCATTCGGCGATGGAAAGGACAGGAAGTTTCGAATCGTCCAGTTCCCTGCTGAATCAGTTGGAGCACAACATTATATGGGGGCAGAAAGGAAATTTTCTGGATGTGCCTACGGATTGTCCGCAGAGGGATGAACGGCTGGGTTGGACGGGCGACGCCCAGGTGTTCTCGCCAACGGC
>Ga0187781_10003273_pt1 | contig 12230 bp, 11 predicted proteins | sample 0715_SJ02_MP02_2_FD_132447 | JGI IMG/M metagenome (GOLD analysis project Ga0187781, IMG submission 132447) | Tropical peat soil microbial communities from peatlands in Department of Meta, Colombia - 0715_SJ02_MP02_20_MG | ecosystem: Environmental > Terrestrial > Soil > Wetlands > Peat | place...
GCCTTGGTTCTGGCATGGTTTCGATCAATTCTGGTTTGCGCTGCTGATGGTAGTACTGGTCCCGGGACTTCTGGCGCTGGTCTTCGGTTATTTTGCTTTTCGCTCTCGCGTATCGGGCGTGTATTTATCCATTATCACCCAGGCCCTGACGTATGCGTTGATGCTCGCGTTCTTTCGCAACGACATGGGGTTTGGTGGCAATAACGGCTTCACCGACTTCAAAGATATTGCGGGATTTTCGCTTCAGAGTCCAGCAACGCGCGTCGTGTTGTTCCTGTGTACGGCTTTTGCGTTGGGCACGAGCTACTGGGTTTGCCGACGCGTTGTTTCGTCGCGTTTTGGCCGCGTGATTCAAGCGGTGCGCGACGCGGAGAGTCGAGCAAGGTTTCTTGGCTACAAGGTTGAATCCTATAAGCTGTGGGTCTTCGTTTTCTCGGCGGTATTAGCTGGAATCGCGGGCGCTTTGTACGTTCCACAAATCGGAATCATCAATCCGAGCGAGTTTTCGCCTGCCAACTCAATCGAAATTGTTATTTGGGTTGCTATCGGCGGGCGCGGGACTCTATACGGGGCGGCGGCAGGGGCGATTTTCGTCAACTACGCCAAAACTTACTTTACCGCCGCATTACCGAGCTTCTGGCTGTATGTGCTAGGAAGTCTATTTATCGTCGTAACGCTGTTTCTGCCGCGCGGAATTGTCGGTGCGATCAGCTCGGTTAGTCGACGTGGCTCGAAACCATGAGGCGCTCAAAGTCTGAGTTTCCGGCCGGCCCCTTGCTGGGAATCGAGAAGGGGGTCGTCTTGTACCTGGAGGCGATCACGGTACGCTTTGATGGGTTCAAAGCACTTGATTCACTGACGTTGTATATCGAGGTTGGGGAATTGCGATGCATCATTGGCCCTAACGGAGCCGGCAAGACGACGATGATGGACGTGATCACGGGTAAGACGCATCCTGACTCCGGCTCGGCGTGGTTTGGTCAAACGGTTGATTTGCTGTCTCGGACCGAACCAGAAATTGCTCAAGCAGGCATCGGTCGAAAATTTCAAAAGCCTACCGTGTTTGAGCAACACACAGTATTTGAGAACTTGGAACTCGCGATTGCGGGAGACAAGTCGGTCTGGACAGCTTTGTTAACACGCCTGACGGCGGCGCAAATTGAACGCATTGAGGCAACGCTGGACACCATTCGGTTACGTGACCGCCGAAACGATCTGGCGGGGGCGCTATCTCACGGGCAAAAGCAATGGCTTGAGATTGGCATGCTACTTATGCAGGAGCCCAAATTGCTGTTAATCGATGAGCCCGTCGCCGGAATGACTCCGCATGAAACGGAGCGCACCGCAGAATTATTGCTTTCGCTTGCGGGCAAACATTCCATCATCGTCGTGGAACATGACATGGATTTCGTGCGGTCCATAGCGCGTCGGGTAACGGTTTTGCACGAGGGCAAAGTCCTTGCTGACGGCAACATCGACGCGGTGCAAAGTGATCCGAAAGTAATCGAAGTCTATCTGGGGCAATGACCATGTTGCAGATTCGTGGTCTGAACCAGTTCTATGGCGGAAGCCATACTCTTTGGGACATTGATCTGTCGGTGCCGGTGGGAGGTTGCGCTGCGCTGATGGGCCGCAACGGCATGGGCAAGACGACCCTGCTGCGCTGCATTATGGGTTTGCTACCCATCAATTCGGGTCAGATTCTTTTTGAGGGAGAGGATCTTGCTCGCGTCCCGGCATCGGAGAGAGCACGTTTGGGTATTGGCTATGTTCCGCAGGGCCGTGAGATTTTTTCCCAGCTGACCGTCGAGGAAAATCTACAGGTTGGACTTACCGTCCGGCCTCGAAGCGCGCGCTCCTTGCCGGAGCAAGTGTTCGAAACATTTCCGGCGTTGCGACAAATGCTGCGTCGCATGGGAGGGGATCTATCGGGCGGCCAGCAGCAACAATTGGCGATTGCCCGCGCACTAGTGCTCAAACCTCGACTGCTAATACTGGACGAGCCGACGGAGGGCATACAACCGGGAATTGTGCAGCAAATTGGAGAGGTCATTTTGCGCCTAAATCGCGAGATGGGTCTGACGGTTTTGTTGGTGGAACAAAAACTACCCTTCGCGCGTCGCGTCGCGAGCGAGGTGTGTATTTTGGACAAGGGCCGAATTGTCGTGTCGGGAGGAGTCGGTGTTTTAAGCGACGAACTCGTGCGCCAACATTTGAGCGTGTAATGTGTTGCTGTGAGCTATGTAGAGCAAACTCGCCCGGACGCTGCTTGGGCAGCAGAGGCAAATGCTGGTCAGCGCTGGCAAGGGCGGCTTGATCTGTTGTTTGAGAGCCGTGGAGCAAAGACAGTGCTTACAGGACAGCGACATAGTGGGCCGTTGATCGTGCAGCGGCCGTTTTACCCCGAAGCCGAGACATGCCACGTGTATGTCGTTCACCCTCCGGGAGGGATCGTCGCCGGTGACGAACTTTGGCTTAGCGCACAGGTGCAGTCCGGTGCGCGTGCACTGATCACTATGCCCGCGGCGGGTAAGTTTTATCGAAGCCAAGGGCCCACCGCGCGGGTCATGCAGCACTTCACGGTCCGTGGGGGCTGTCTGGAATGGCTGCCGCAGGAAAATATTTTCTATCCGCAGGCCCTGGCAGAGGTTGGCACCCTTGTGCATCTGAATGGCACCGCACGATTTGTGGGGTGGGAAATAAGTTGTCTTGGACTCGCGGCACGAGCGCAGTCCTTTGGTACCGGGCAGCTTAGGCAAAGTCTGGAATTGCGAGTCGATGGTGAACTGGTGCTGTGCGAGCGCCAACACGTCAATTGCGATGTCATCGCAGCACGTTGGGGAACTGCGGGCAACGGATCTGTTGGGACCTTGCTGGCGTTTCCGGCGCTGGCCCGCGATTTGCACGCGGCGCGCGGTGTCGAACAAGACGATGTTTTGCTCAGTTGCACCCTGGTCGATGGATCGTTGGTTTGTCGGGCCATTTCCCCGCGCGCAGACCGGCTTCGCCGCGCATTTGTAGCGGTTTGGTCGGCCATACGGCCGCTTCTGATTGGTCGCAATGCCGTTTCGCCGCGAGTTTGGGCAACTTAAGACTAAATAGCGGGAACTGTGGGTCTAAGCAGGGGGCTGACGGAATATGGAACTTACGCCACGGGAAAAGGACAAGTTGTTGCTGTTTACGGCAGCGCTCTTGGCAGAGCGCCGTAAGGCACGCGGAGTCAAGCTTAACTATCCGGAGGCGATAGCTTATATTTCCGCCGCTATACTAGAAGGCGCGCGCGACGGAAGATCGGTCGCAGATCTAATGAGCTGGGGCGCAACGATTTTGCAGCGCTCAGACGTAATGGACGGAATCGCGGAGATGATTTCCGAGGTGCAAGTGGAAGCCACATTTCCCGACGGCACAAAGCTCGTGACAGTCCACCAGCCGATCCGCTGAGCGCTTCAGTGACAGTGAGCGAGGGCCGCGTCTCATGATCCCGGGTGAGGTGCTTGCGGGGCAAGAGCAGGAAATCCCTCTTAATGAGGGGCGGCAGACGTTGCGGATCGTAGTTGCCAACACCGGCGATCGCCCCATTCAGGTTGGGTCGCACTACCATTTTTTCGAAACCAACGGTGCCCTGCGATTCGATCGACAGGCCACGCGAGGTTATCGGCTCAATATTGCCGCCGGCACAGCTGTGCGGTTTGAGCCCGGTCAGGAGCGCGAAGTGGAACTCGTGGCCTTGGGGGGCAGTCGCATCGTGTATGGGTTCCAGGGCAAGATCATGGGGTCACTAACATGACGGGCATCTCGCGACGTGCCTACATTGAAATGTTCGGCCCCACTGTGGGCGACCGCGTGCGGCTCGGTGATACGGAGCTGTTCATCGAGGTAGAGCGCGATCATGCGATCTACGGCGAAGAGGTGAAATTTGGCGGTGGCAAGGTGATACGCGATGGCATGGGCCAGGGACAGCGGCCGGCCGCCGAGGTCGCCGACACGGTAATCACGAACGTCGTCATTTTGGACCACTGGGGCATTGTCAAAGCAGATGTCGGTATAAAAGCAGGGAGAATTGCGGCAATCGGCAAGGCGGGCAACCCAGACATACAGCCGGCTGTTGACATCGTCATCGGGGCGGGCACCGAAGCGATTGCTGGCGAGGGTCTGATCTTGACCGCGGGTGCAATTGATGCCCACATTCACTTCATCTGTCCGCAACAAGTTGAAGACGCCCTCATGAGCGGCGTCACCACGATGATTGGAGGAGGAACTGGACCAGCGGCCGGTACGAACGCGACGACCTGCACGCCAGGGCCTTGGCATTTGTCGCGGATGTACCAGGCTCTAGATGCTTTGCCAATGAATTTTGGCCTTCTTGGTAAGGGAAATGCGAGTCTACCGGTCGCGCTGGAGGAACAGATCCGGGCCGGAGCGATGGGGCTAAAGTTACACGAAGACTGGGGCACAACACCGGCGGCAATTGACAATTGTCTGGCGGTGGCAGACCAGTACGACATTCAGGTGGCAATTCACACCGATACACTGAACGAAAGCGGATTTGTGGAGGATACGATCGCCGCTTTCAAAGGGCGTGCCATCCATACGTTTCACACAGAGGGTGCAGGAGGCGGCCATGCGCCGGACATCATTAGAGTCTGCGGTGTCCCGAACGTGCTTCCGTCCTCAACCAACCCCACACGGCCCTACACGGTAAATACGATCGATGAGCACCTGGACATGCTAATGGTATGTCACCATCTGGATCCAGCGATTGCTGAGGACATCGCCTTTGCCGAGTCTCGAATACGACGTGAAACGATTGCCGCCGAGGACATTCTTCACGATCTGGGCGCGTTCTCGATGATTTCTTCTGATTCGCAAGCAATGGGACGAGTCGGGGAAGTCATCACTCGTACCTGGCAAACGGCACACAAGATGAAGGTGCAACGTGGATCGCTTTCACCTGACACTTCGGGTCGCGACAATTTTCGGGCGCGACGCTACATCGCTAAATACACCATAAACCCTGCAATCACACACGGTATTTCGCATGAGGTCGGATCGGTCGAAGTGGGAAAAATTGCAGATCTGGTGCTTTGGAGACCGGCGTTTTTTGGCACAAAGCCGGCGATGGTGATCAAAGGGGGGATGATCGTCGCCGCACCGATGGGCGACCCGAACGCGTCGATACCAACACCCCAACCAGTGCATTTTCGTCCGATGTTCGGCGCCTTAGGGGGCGCTAGGTCCGCCACTTCAGTTCATTTCGTATCGGCTGCGGCTTGTGAAGAAGGTATGGCGGACCGCCTGGAGTTGGAAAAACGCCTTGTGCCGGTGATAGGTACGCGGCAAATTCGCAAGACCGACATGAAGCTAAACGCGTATTTGCCTCGTATCGAGGTCGATGCGCAGACCTATGAGGTGCGCGCGGACGGCGAGTTACTTACCTGCGAGGCCGCCGCATCTTTGCCGCTGACGCAACGCTACTTCCTGTTCTGAGCGCGCCGCGTGTTGAAAATCTCGCAACGACTGCAAGAGAAGCTCAAACCGAACGGGCAACTGATTTTGCCCTATGAAGCACGCTGCCGAAGCCGTTTGCGCGCGAAGTTAGTCGATGGCGAGGAAGTGGCGGTTTTTCTGGAACGAGGACAAGTGCTGCGCGGAGGCGAATTGCTGCTTGCGGCGGATGGACGTGTCATCGAGGTCCGTGCCGCGCCCGAGGTGGTGTCTACGGTTCGCAGCCTTGAGCCATTGCAATTGCTTCGTGCAGCCTTCCACTTGGGAAATCGTCATGTAACGCTGCAAATCACAGCGAATTGGTTGCGTTACCTCCATGATCACGTCCTCGATGAAATGGTGCGCGGTTTGGGTTTGTCGGTCGTGGTGGAGGAGGCACCGTTTGAACCAGAAGCCGGAGCGTACGTAGCACACGAACCTCATCGGGCAGAGGCTGTCGGTGGGGTCTCGCACCAGCACCTGCCATGAGGCGAGAGTCCCTGCAAGGGGAGTTGCCGGCCGATCCCCAGCCGATTCCGGCGCCCGCGCTGATACGTTTGCTTCATCTCGTGAGCCCCGCCCTACCCGTGGGAGCTTATGCATATTCCCAAGGGCTCGAATACGCAGTTAGCGTGGCTTGGGTGCATGATGAAGATAGTGCCTTCGAGTGGTTACATGGCATTGCGGGGCAGGGAGTTAGTTCCCTGGATCTGCCGCTTTTGCTGCGATTGCACCGCGCATGGCTCCTCCGGGATGCGCAAAAGGTACAGCAGTGGAACGATTGCTTGATCGCGTCACGAGCGACGCGGGAGTCGCGAGCTGAAGAATTGCACCTGGGCCGCGCACTCGCGCGAGTCTTAGTGACACTTGACGTTCCGGAAGCCGGCGAATGGGAAACCGCACGGACGACGTTCGCGACGCTATTTGCGCTGGCCTGCGTTCACTGGAATATTACTGTCACCGACACTTTAATCGGCTACCTGTGGGTGTGGACTGAAAACCAAGTGCTGGCGGCCGTTAAACTCATTCCGCTCGGTCAATCCGCGGGGCAGCGCCTGCTGCACCGGATGGTCGGCGTTATGCCTGCGCTGGTAGATGGCGTTGCGGCGATTTCCGATAATCAGATTGGCTCGTCGGCGATTTCCCAGTTGATGGCCAGCGCGTTGCACGAGACGCAATACACTAGGCTATTTCGCTCTTAGTTTCAACGCGAAACTGGCGTCGGGGTATGCGAGCGTTCACGAGATTGGGCCAATCGTTTGAGCTTTTGCCGGCGGTGCTTGGATCGTTGTACTGCTGGATCCCTGCATAGGCAGATCAGGTCGATTTTCACTGCAAAGCACGGGTTGGGTTGCTTTGAAGCGGCGTCTCAAATTTAAAGCACTGCTCGGGGGTCAGCAAGATCGCGATGGCGGTTCGGCGAAAGAGGCGACGATGTGGTCCCAGTAAGCGGTACGGTGCCGTTTGCTATCCCCCAAATTTGTGTTGCAACCGCGGGACGGCCGCCAGCAAGGTCCGCGTGTACTCGTGTTGGGGGCGGTCTAAAATCGTCTCGGCGGGCCCGCTTTCCACAAGTCTGCCGTCTTTCATGACAGCAATTTCGTGCGCCAAGTATTCGACAACGCCGAAGTTGTGCGTAATGAAGAGGTAGGCAACCCCCAATTCGTGCTGCAATTCCTTAAGCAAATTAAGAATCTGAGCCTGCACGGACACGTCCAGCGCCGAAGTTGGTTCGTCGGCGATGATCAACTCCGGCTCTACCGCCAGTGCTCGTGCAATCGCTAAGCGTTGTCGCTGCCCGCCGGAAAACTCATGAGGGTACCGAAGAAGGACATCGGACCGAAGACCAACTCGCTCCAGCAGTGCGACGATTCGTTGGATGCGTTGCTCCTGTGTGTATTCGGGGCACAGTGAGATCACTCCTTCCTCAAGAATTTCGTTGACGCGCATACGCGGATCGAGCGACGCAAAGGGGTCCTGAAAAACGATTTGTATGGCTCGGCGCACCTTGCGCAGCGCTTCGCCTTGGAGTTGCTGGAGGGGTTGACCCGCCAACAGCGCCGAGCCACTGACTTGGGCAGCACCTCGCAATAGCTGAAGGATCGCTTTGCCGACTGTTGTCTTTCCGCTGCCAGATTCACCAACAAGCGCCAATGTCCCACCCGCTGGAATCGAGAAGGTGACACCGTCGACGGCTTTGACGTATCCAACCGTACGCTTGAAAAGACCTTTGCGAATGGGAAACCAGACTTTGTAATCTCGAACTTCCAAAAGCACTTGCCCGACAGGTCGGTCCGCTGGCAGCGCTGAGTTTGTGTGGCGGGTGCGTTGCATGCGTTCTGCAAAGGACGCTTCCTGATACAAGATGCAGCGCACCGAGTGGTTGGGTCGAAAACTGATGAGTCGGGGTGGTGCAGCATTGCACTGCTCCATGACGTAGGCGCAGCGGTCGGCAAAGCGACAGCCTCCGAATGCATGGTCCAGCGCTGGCACGGAACCGGGAATCGACGCTAATCGCTTGCCACGTTTACTGGCGTCCGGCAATGCTTCGAAGAGGTTGGTCGCATACGGATGCAGCGGACGCTCAAAAAATTCCTTCGCTTCGGCGACCTCGATAATTTGGCCCGCGTACATGAGCGCCACGCGATTTGCCATCTGGGCAACGATCGCCAAATCGTGTGTGATCAACAGCAACGCCATTTTCTGGGTGCGTTGCAATTCGGTCAGCAGGCCAAGAATCTGTGCCTGGATCGTCACATCGAGCGCAGTGGTTGGTTCGTCGGCTATTACGATTTCAGGCTCGGCTGCGAGCGCAATGGCAATCATCACCCGCTGCTTTTGGCCACCCGAAAGTTGAAACGGATAATCCCCAGTTCGCCGTTCGGGTTCGGGGATCCCAACCCGCCGAAGCCAGTCCACCGCCTTGGCCTGAGCCGCCGCGCCGCGCAGCGTTGTGTGACGCTCCAGCACTTCGGTGATTTGATGGCCTACGCTCATGACCGGATTCAGACTCGTTGAAGGTTCCTGAAAGATCATGCTGATACGGCGGCCTCGAAAGTCGCGCATGCGCGACTCCGGTAGCTGGGTAAGGTCGATGCCGTCGATGTCGACTCGACCTGCGCTAACACGTCCGCTTTCGGGCAATAGACGAAGTATGGAAAGTGCTGTCATTGATTTACCGCAGCCCGATTCCCCAACGAGCGCGAACGTCTCACCACGGCGAATAGTCAGATTAAGGGCCGCAACCGCGCGCACAAGACCGCTGTCCGCGTCCAGGTCCGTTGTGAGGTTCTCGACTTGCAGCATCTTTTGGCGTTTACCCGACAGTCCTTTCGACGGCGGCACGCGACCCGGATCGCGCACGATGGACTCGAAAAGCGCGAGCCCGCGGATCAAAGGCTTCGCGCACCGTGCTTGCAAAAAGTTGCAAGGAAAGCACCAGGGTCACCATGACGAGAAACGCTGCCAGCAAGTTCCACCAGACCGGTGGATCACGCGAAAGTTCGGTTCGCGCACTGTTAATCATGGTGCCAAAGCTGTTGGTCGTCGGATCGACTCCAACGCCCACATAGGACAAAACAGCCTCGAGCAGAACGAGTCCTGAGAAGTCAAGTACGGTAACGATCAGTACGACGTGCAGGACGTTCGGAAGTATGTGGCGGCGCATGATACCGAAGTCCGGCACGCCGAAGGCGCGCGCTGCCTGCACAAAATCAAGCTCCGTGAGCTTAAGCGTTTCCGCACGCAGTAATCGCGCGAGTGTTGCCCAGCCGGTGACACCGAGAATGACGGAGAGCAGGAACAAACGCACGTCAGCTCGTTCCAGACCTGTCTCGAAGACCTGAGGATTCTTGTCAATGAAAACCTGAATCATCAAAACGAAAGCGGCAATCAGTAACACGGATGGAATCGACGAAAGCACCGTGTACAGATATTGGATCACATCGTCGACGCGCCCCTTAAAGTATCCGGCAAGAATCCCAAAAATGATCGCAAAGGGGAGAGTTGCGAGCGTGGCGAGCGAGCCAATCACGACTGCGGTACGAATTGATTTGATTGCCTGAAAGAGCACGTCATTGCCAGTCTGGTCGGTACCGGCGACGTGATAGTAGGGCCACAAGGTCGCAATCCATCCGAAAATAATCAGCAAAACGGTGGCGGTACGCAGCATTGCACGCCAGGGAATATTGGTCTCACGCTGCCGAATCGAACGCATCGATTCGCGAAAACGGTCGCCTAAAAGGCGGGCGCGCAGCGCGGCGAGACCACCCCAAAGCAGTCCCGCGAGTAAGGTGCCGCCTGCGACTCCGAGCACCGATCTCATCGCGATGTCGTAGGCCCAGTCGCGTTCGGTATCCTTTAGGTGCGCACCGCCGTGTTGTAGACGCGGATAGTCCCGAATCGTCTTGCCGTCGACCAGCATGGATTCCTTTGAATATTGGTGCGTACCGAGCGGCACCGAGTAGGTCTTTTCAACTGACTCGCGCCGGCCTTCGAGCAGTACATCGATTAGTGAAAGCGTGCGGGGCGCATAGGCCGGCGGAGCATCGGCGGGCGCACCCGCGGCGGGCGGCAAGAGAGCACGAAAGTGGACGGAGTCAAGGATGGAGATGATGACAAAGATGCTAAGTACGACCGCGGCAGACATTGCAGCGGGATCCTGAGCGACGGTACGCCAAGTGCGACGCAAGGTTGGCGTGCGCCGCGCGTGCCAAACGTACAGGACGATTGCCGCCAACAAAACGTATAGAACGATGTCGGTGGCGAGAAAAACCGGCTTGGGCATCGTAACGTTAACTTAGACGGATGCGTGGGTCGGCAAGCGTGTACGAAATATCCGTGAGAATCAACCCGATAATGTAGAGCGCCGAACCGACGAATACCATCGACCGGACGATCGCAAAATCCTGCGCGTTGATCGCATCAATCGTGTAGCTGCCGAGTCCGGGAATCCCGAAGAACGACTCCATGATCAGCGCCCCCAGAAAAAGCAGGGGCAGCACCGCTACCGTGCTCGTCAAAATCGGCAGCAAAGCGTTGGGCAGAACATGACGAAACAGCACGACGGTTTCGGACAAACCCTTTGCGCGCGCGGTGCGCACATAGTCCTTGCCGATTTCTTCGAGAAACATTGTCCGGTAAAAAAGTGCCTCGCCTCCCAGACGTGAAACGACGCCTATAAGCACGGGCAGGACGAGAAACACGACCACGTCCCAACCGCCGGCATAGCCGGAGATCGGCACCAGCTTGAGCACTTTGCTAAAAAAGAATTGACCCAGGAGAATGTAAAACAACGCCGAAATCGACATTAGAAAGACGGCCAGAGCGAATCCCCAAAATTCGAGATAGGTATTGCGAAAAAAAACCATCAGTAGCGAGTACGCAATTACAGCAAAAAGGCCAAGAATGAAAGTCGGAATCGCCACGGCGATCGACGGTTTTACGCGCTGGCGCAGTTCGTAACCGATGTCGCGCCCGCCATCGGACGAGCCGAAGTCAAGGGCGAAAAGTTGCACCGAGCGTTCGAAAAAGATCGTTTCGGTGAGTTTGCCGGTCCCCGCAGAGGCGTTGTTCCAGAACAGCGGTTTGTTGTAGCCGTGTTCGACCTTCCACTTTTCGATCGCGTCCTGTGACACCCGTTTGCCGCCGATGTTCATTCGGGCCATGTCATCGGGGGTGTTGACCGCAAAGAAGAGCAGGAAAGTAAAGATATTGACGCCGATCAAAATGAATACCCCGTACGCGAGGCGTCGCAAAATGTAGTGGATCATGCGCCGCTGCCTTCCAGGGCGAGCGTTCGGGCGGCCGTCTCGCGTTCGCGTCTTCGCCAAGCAAATCCGGCGGGCGCGATTGCTGCAAGCAGGGCCACCACCATCAAGGGAAGGGGCCAGACGACGGGACGATTCCACTCCGCGATTTTGCGGGCGCGCAATGCCGGGTCAAGCCGTAGGTAACCGATGTGGTCGCGGACGATCTGCGTGGGCTTGCCATTGGTGATCCACTGGTGGTATGCAGCAGCTGATGTCGGAAAGTAGCCAAAACTCCATACCGCGTCGTTTTGCGCAATTTGGATCATCTGATCAATGAGCTTTTGCTTTTGCGGCCCGTCTTCCAAGAATTTCATTTGCGCGAAAAGCCGATCGAATTCCGAGTTGGTGTAGTTGGCATTGTTTTCGCCGCTACCACCGGTTAGCGCCTTGGCATTGGGTCCGTACAGCAAGAAAAGGAAGTTCTCAGCATCGGGGTAGTCAGCCAGCCATCCCCAAAAGAATATTTGCACGGAACCAGTATTTATTTTGTCCTGAAACCGGTTGTAGTCGGTTGCGCGTATTTCGAGCTGAACGCCGATCTTTGCAAATTGCTTCACGTACCAATCGAGTAGGGCCTTGTTTCCTGGCGTAGCCGCGCTTTGGTAATCGAAATTCAGTACCAGCGGTTTGCCGGTCTTGGCTTCGCGACCGTCCGGGTACCCGGCTTCTGCCAGTAGCCGTTTTGCGTCTTCTATCGGGCGACGAACCGGTTTGCCGTCTGAACCCTTGGTATAAACGACCGGATTAAACGCCGACGGTCCGTCTTCACGATATCCGAAGAGCGTCGGAGGCAACGGTCCTTGCGCGGCAACCCCTTGGCCGCGCTCGAATATCGCGATTTGCTCCTCCCAGTCGATCGCAATCGACAGCGCTTGGCGCAATTTGCGGTTTCGTCCAGCTTGCTCTGGGCTTTCTCCTTTGCCTACCACCGGGTCA
>Ga0187781_10003274_pt1 | contig 12230 bp, 13 predicted proteins | sample 0715_SJ02_MP02_2_FD_132447 | JGI IMG/M metagenome (GOLD analysis project Ga0187781, IMG submission 132447) | Tropical peat soil microbial communities from peatlands in Department of Meta, Colombia - 0715_SJ02_MP02_20_MG | ecosystem: Environmental > Terrestrial > Soil > Wetlands > Peat | place...
GATTGTATAACTTCAAACCCCGCTCCTTCATAGATAGCCCGCCATTCATGCTCTTGTAGCATCTCGAAATCTGCACCAAGAAATATCGACGTGAGAGGACGCACCTGCGCCGGAGGGGGCGTTACATACGTCGCCTCATTGTCTGCAAAAACGCCACCTGGCTTTAAAACCCGATAAATTTCGGAGGCCACTTTGGCCTTTTCACAGAAGATAAGCACTGATTCGGCAATTACGGCGTCAAAGGTGTCTGACGGAAACGGGAGCGCATGCGCATCTCCTTCAATCACTTTCACTTTGTCGCTCACCCCCTCTCTCGCAACTCTTTTCTTCGCTTCTTCGAGGACGGCCGGAGTGATGTCTATTGCGGCCACATCAACCTGGTATTCTTTCGCGAGAAGACAGGCGGCATAGCCGGTCCCGCATCCGACATCCAATACGTACTGGCCCGAGGTGATGCCGCACCACTCGATTAGTCGTCGCGTAGTTTTAATACCACCTATATGATTTGTCAGTCCGAGCCCCCACTCATCTCGAGCGGTAAAAAACTCGCGTTCATTAGTGGTTTCTCGTCCTTTACTTGCCATCATAGGTACCTTAATGTGAATTAGTATCACTGGTTTATAGTTTCAATGCATGTAAATAAAAATTTCTTCACGTATTATTACCGCGTTTTTTTCAATCTATGAGATAAGATTTGTAGATGGTAAATAACCCGCAGAAACAAGTCAAATTTCTTAAATGGATAGCAGTGTAGCGAGAAAAGGAGAGACTGCCAAAATGACATTTGGAGCATGTAGTGGCCCCGGGTTTCTGCCGTTATTAATTATCCATGAGTTTTAATTGCCTTTTGCTGTTGAACGCTTGTTTTATTTTTACTATCGTGTCGTATGAAGATTTGTGTCGTATTCATTTGCCACCGTCCACCATGTTTTATAGACACTTCGTCAGCTATTATTATGTTTCAGTACAATGATAACCACTCATTTCTATCGCAGGTATCTCTCACATTGAAAAGAAGCCAAATTTAACCGTATCCGTTTCGTCTTCTCCGGTAATTTTACGAAATTTGTTATAAGTTGAAATTAGACAACCGATTTTTACATGTGCAAATCAAGCCCATTTAGCAGTAGTTTTATTAAGAAATTGTGCATTCCTATATGGCGCTTCGATTGATTCCCTCGTTGTATAGCGGCACAGTAAGACGAGACAAACTCTAGTCCATTTTAATGTCGACCATTTCGCTCTTATTTCGACGAGAGTAACCTGAGAGAGCTGTCGACATGAAAGAAACTAGAAGATAAGAAAAAGGAGGTGTAGTAAGATGTTGGCACTCGTCCCGGTAATCGGACCGACGTTAGCAATCGCAACAATTGCGAGTTGGCATATAATAAGGGTGTTATTATTTGTACTTCCGCCTTGCGACCCTGCAGCTTCTATGATACCGTGGATAAGTCTAGCGGTATACGTGTTGGCATTTTGACTAGCCGGTCTATCAGATTGTAAAAAATAAATTAGAAAAATAAGAGATAGGAGGTCAAAACATTTGTTAGCGTTAGTTCCATTGGCAGGTCCATTTCTTGCATTGGTAGGAGGGGTAATAGCTACTTTCTTGTTAGTTCCATTTTCCCCATTTTGGCATTATAGCGCCGTCTCATGGGCTATGTTCCCCAATCAAGCGCTATTAGGGGCACTGATACTTGTCGTGTCGTTTTAAAAAGAGAAGAGAAGGAGGTGTAATTGCATGTTGGCGTTTATCCCGATAGTAGGACCCACATCAGCTGTAATGTTAATTGCAGGGTGGCAAATAGTAAAGTTGCTCTTTGTGGTTACAGGTAATGGTGCAAGCTTAGCGGGCTGGGCACCCTTGATAGGACTAGCCGTATGGGGCGTGGCATTTTAAATAAAGCCAGCAAAACGAAGTAATTAAGACGCTACACTCATTAACAGCGTAGCGCCTTTTTCTTTACTTTTACTTTTAAAAATTCTGCTTTTTCCAGTACTGATATTGCTAGGTTTATACGTTTGAACCACACATAAACGAGATATTTTTCAAAAACATAACCCGCTATAGTACCATTAATGAAAGAATATGGATTTCGAAGAAAAACGTGACCGCGTTTTATGTGCACTATACGCCGAAGTCGGCGAAGACGGAACGAAATTTGTAGCAGGGCTCGCCGACCAGCTGGGATTGAACTGCAGTGAATTCATGACTGTTGCCATTGACCTGGCAAGAGAGGGATATATTCACTATCGTGCTGCTACTGGTGGTGGTGCAATGGCTATAACCGGCATGGGCATTAGATATGCTCAAGAAAAATGTAAAAAGTGATGAAGACGACTTTCCCAAATTGCACGTTTTTTATAGATTACAAATTCTAAATAACCTTAAACAATAGTCTATTTATTGAAAAAGATAGCTGAGCGAAGAGATAATATCTATCTCGAATTTCTGCAATCGAAGGGCTTAGCAGTGTCCGTTTAGAAGTCGTTGCAATTATCGTTTAGAGTTTTTGCTATTTTATGCGTCGGAATGGCTGTTTTATTTTATTTTGTTTTATAGGTACAATTAAAACGCCAATATAAGCGAAGCCCCGCGGATAATTTTTGGGTAATAAAGCGCGCACAAGGAAATAAAATTAACGCCAGCTCGAGCCGTTCAAACCGCATTATGTCGCAGAAAAATCTGCCGCGCTGTGTTAGCCTGCCACCGTCCACCCCGATTCGTAGGCCCACCACATACCAAAGTTTGCTTTCTTTTGTGTAACAATATATAAAATTATTGGTCGCAGTAAAAATAGGCTAGAAGAGCAGTATTAATACCGCTTAAGTATAGTGTTAGAACGTGGTTATTTGATGAGAATGGATTGTAGTGTTAGCTTGTTTTAAGCTTCACTCCCGCGAAGTCCATTTGAAAATATGGTAGTCCATTTGAATATGGTAACGGGTTCCTGCGATTTCTCCGTTACCATATCGATAGCAAGAATATCCACGTGACTGGCTGCATCCAAACGTCTCCTTTTTCTTTTTTCCTTTAATCTTGACATAACATGACTCAAATTTCGCAAAAGGATTTTGCGAAGTAAACAAGCAGGGTTTGGGCTCCTTTGGTTTTCATGAGATAGAGTGAGATATATTGTTATGTTCGAGTTACTATATCACAGCTTTTCTTTACTTTCCTCAGTCTTGCACATCCCATCTCAATAAACTAGACCCTCGACCGCCGCATGCCCTCGCGACTGTTACGACAAACGCGTGTCACACAGTCTTTAATATCAATGCGTGCGTTATTTATCAATTTTAAAATAACCGTAAAAGGAGTTGAAAAAGGTGTTGAATGAGGAAGAATTTCGGATAGAGTTTGAAAAACTACTATATCAAAGATATGGAGGAAATCATGAGTATACTTCAAGGATTATGTAGTTTCAACGGCAAGCTCTATGCTGCATGGAAAGAAGAAAAAGGCGGCCAAAGGTTGTTTTACGCGTCCTATGACGGCAACGAGTGGTCGGCGCAGAAGCAGATACCCCTCGCGCAAAGCAGCGTTGGCCCTGCGTTATGTGTGAACGATGAACTGTTACATGCTGTGTGGAAAGGCCCCACCGGCGACCAAGGGTTGTATTACGCGTACTATGGCGACAACGGGTGGTCGACGCAGTACGACCCACCGCAGCAGTTCCCGTCCATCGTGGGAAGCAGCGTTGGCCCTGCGTTGACTGTGTTCCCACCCGAACCAAACAACAACAGCAAAAGATGGGCGGCGTGGAAAGGCAAAACCCCGCGACCAAAGGTTGTATTTCGCGTACTATGATGACAACGGGTGGGGGGCGCCGAATGGGCAGTCACAGCAGCAGTTCCCGTCCATCGTGCAAAGCTGCGTTGGCCCGTCGCTGGCTGCGTTGATTGACGACTCAGGTATAGAAAGACTCTATGCCGCGTGGAAAGGCAAAACTGGCGACCAAGGGTTGTATTACACGCAGTATGACGGCAACGGGGAGTGGTCGGAGCAGGGGCAGCCACAGCTGCCGATTCCCTACGCGCAAAGCAGCGTTGGCCCGTCGCTGGCGGTGTTCATGGGCACACTGTACGCGGCGTGGAAAGGCCCCACCGGCGACCAAGGGTTGTATTACGCGTACTATGACGGCACGGAATGGTCATCCGAGCAGGAGCCACCGGGGCCATCATACTTCCCCAGCCCTATAGGAAGCAGCGTTGGCCCGTCGCTGGCTGAGTTCAACGGCAAACTGTACGCGATGTGGAAAGGCACCAACGGCGACCACAGGTTGTGGTACGCGTCCTATGACGGCGCGGAGTGGTCGAAACAGGCCACCGTTCCGGGGAACACCGGCCAGGAAGTTATGCCATGTTGAGGTAAGACTCAACTTCACTATGCAGTTTGAGATACAACCAGAAGTGGAGATAATAAGGAGTACTGCGATTATAGAGAGGTGAAGGCCAAGATAATCACGAATGAAAGCCCCTACACCAGCGGAGCGAACGACGTTCAAATCGTCGTCTGATAGGCTATCTAATTAGTATACGCACGCTTTATTTTTGAATTTGAAGGCTTGCACGGACTTCGTTCTGTTGGTGTTATATAACCACATGAGTTATGGGTGATAAAGTGACCTCGAAGCGCATTTTGTCGTTATGATATAAAAGGTGATTTTAAGCTGAAGCTGTTCCCCCGTTATATATCATTTATTGTATACTTCATTTTTATCTAAAAAAATAAATAATAAGTTATAACTCTCTATTTTGGGATTGCTGTCATTATTACCGCGACTGCTGCCATTATTTTAGCCACGTCGCGCGTCGCGACAGCCGCCACGAGTGCCTGCATCATACTAAGCGCCACGCCTGTACCAATAGTTTTTGCCGCAACAGCTGCCGATAGTGCACTCATTGCCGCAGTTACTTTAAGCACCACGTCCATAGGAACCACTCCTGCACTTAGTGCTGCTATTATTTGACTCATGGCGACCATCATAAACTGCAAATCAATCATTTCCGTAAGAGTAAAAATAGCAGATACTATTGTCAACGTCACGTCACCTCCTTTTCAAAGAATCATATTTTATATGCCCCCGATTAGTTAACTATTTTGTTCGGTAAGGTCGATTCAAAAGATTCTAGTTACAGTCCAGCGTTTAATCTTGAGTTCGAATGAAAGAAATAAAGATTGACTGCCAGCTTTTAAAAGGAGTCTTGATTGCCCTCATTTTAGCTCTCGTGTGGTGGGCCTTTGTAGAAGTGGTTCTAGTTCACATGTTCCACATATAGGGTTGTCGACATAATAAGCCGTCATCTTCTAGATATTCCCGCTATTGTAGCAAGCGCCCTAGGGAAATGCGACTAGCGCAGCTAGGGAAAAAGACGTATTTGGCGGTTTTAAGGTGAAGTGGCTACTTGAAGTGCTAGTAGTTCCGTCATTTTTTTCGTAAACTCGAGCGTTGCTTCCCCAACTATCTTCGGAACAGGGGCGACTAGTAAAGCTGCTTGACTAGCAGACAGTGCAGCAATCGTTGTAGCGAAGAATGCCTCCACCGCAACTTTGGCAGCAGTCACTATAGGAGGGTCTATTAATAGCGGCATTTTTTCATCTCCTTTTTCAATTCAAATAATAAAAACGCACCTAGGGATAAGGACAACTAAGTATAAAAGTTACGCAGATTTGAAACGTTTAATCGTATCTTTGAGCAAAACGCTGATTGTTAACTGGTGCTATAGTGATGAATGCCCACATTAACGTTTTGTGAGCCGAATTATTTCCTGTCCGCTCTGCGGTAACACCATTAGTCAAACAAAAAGAAAAAGAGAAGAAAGAATTTAACTTAAAACGCGAGGATACCCAAAATTACTGCCCATTGTTGATAGGAAAAACCAAGAAAACCTGCATATGGATTGAGAGTTCCTAGTATAAGTGCGCCAAAAGAGCCTATAATCAAAGGAATTGAAAGAAATACATCAACGCCCGGGATTAATATAATCATTTTCGTGTCACCTCCTATTAGAAAAACGCGTAATCATGTGAGGAGATATAATATAAAGCTAACCTGTAAAGGGATATACGGCTAGGCTTAACTGTCGTCGTATCGTAGCGCTGAAGTGACCTAGAAAAGCATACAATGATATTCAGTTTTATCTTCGATTATTTAAAAAAACACGGAAAGAAGCTCACGATTAGCGAAGCAATCCGTATTTCTTTAGAGCACTACAATGAGTGTGAGGACGTTAACGCTGGCCAGTGACACTTTTGTGCGGAAAAGCATGCAACATTGACCGGACAATTATCGAAAAACGTTTCCAATTGGAAACAGCGTCGCATTTGTGTGAAAAAGAGTATAATATTAGCCCCGCAATTGCGGAGACGTCATCCGTTCGCGCATTTTTGCGCTGTCGGTATAACTTCGGGCCATTTTTGGCTCCTAGGATAACAACTCAACATTGGGTTTAGTACACAAAATTTACCTTAAAGAGCAACATTTTATATTTCATGACAACCCTTTAATGATAGTTATGCGGCGTGTTGTCTTGGTTGAGTGTCCAAGAACGCTTGTCCGGCCTCACCATGCCGCGTAACTCACTAGAGGCCACGACTTACCTAAGGGAGAGAAGCTACGCGGTATTAAGGGCAGGGGTTTTTTTATGGCGACAGGACCCCCTTCCCGGTGTAACGCAGGAGTGTACCGCGTAGCTATTCTTAGTTGCAATCCTTGCTGCAATAAATTAATCTTACTCTTTTGAGTACAAATTGACAAAATCAAATTACTAGCAAAAACAGTCTACCTACAGATACAACATAACATAATATAATAATCACGACGCGCGTCGTTCTCTGGCCCACTTCTCAAACGACGGGTCCTTCACTAAAGGCTCCCAGGATTCTTCTATCGAGTTTCTACATGTTTTCCATGTGTTTAATTTCCAAATCGCGTCTACATCCGCCGTTAGAGATTCTACTAGCTCGGCGTTTTGTGGTGGTATGTTTAACTCTATATTATCTAGTTGTGACTCGTTAAATGGGAAATAAGATTTTACACACTTAAGCCCGGGATTCCCCTTTATTATTGACGGAATCGCTTGCTGACAGATATATAAACAAAGCTCACAGAGGCTGCTCCACTTTCTATCAAAGAGCGCATAGCGGGACCCTGTTATCGCGTACAAGAACTGAGCATATCTTACGACTCCTTCTCCACAAAATTCCTTCAGTAATTTATAGATGAGATTCTCGTTGAACCTTGCAAGAATCTCTTTAACAGTCTCGTCTCGAACATTCCCTCCCGGCATTGCAGTAGTGCAACACAGCTGGAACTCATTCCGGACGAACCATGGGTAGAGATAAACACTGGACTTGATTTTTAATCAATTCCCTAGGAGGCCAGCGTTCCTGGTATGCGTCCCAGAAACCTAAATGACCTATTGCCGAAGGAATCCGCACACGTAGGAGTGGCGTCCCGTCTTGCGATTGGATCATTCGTGCTGCTCGCGATTTTTGGTACGTTACACGCGGAGAAATATCGCGAAAGACGTTAGGACAGTTTCTCACGATGGCGTTAACAAAATATAAAAGTTACTGGAGTCACGGTAAACTACTGGCGTTCGCTAAGGCGTTCCTTAAATATCTTACCAAAATAAAGCTAGACAACCGATATTACGCCTTTGAAGTGTTCTTAGACAGACCGAAAACGCTCAAGGAACGAAAAAGAGTAACAAGTCGTATCATCACGAAAGACGACATCGAAAATATCTTGTCCCATATAAGAAAGTCAGAGCAAGACGGATATATTAGTCACGACAGAGCACTGCGTTACATTGCATTTGTTGTTTTCGGAGCATATACTGGACAACGAAGTTTGTCAACCATATCAAAGCTGATAGTGGGGCAATTTAGAAATGTTTTGCAGGGTGAAATGCCCGTTATTTGCGTCAAATCCTCTCAAGATAAAATTAGGATGGAACACTATGTTCCGTTGCATCCTCAAGTCGTCGATGCACTTCGACCCCTGTTAGAGGGAAGGGCTGATGATGAAACGATGTTTGCATATAATAGTATTAACCAGTGGATAAAACGCCAAAAAATTCCACTTTCACGAGTTACAAGTCACTTCGTCTTAGGAGATCTTAGAAAATTCACTGAGCAGTATGGGGATATTATCCAGTGGGATCAGTCGAATCGAGCTTATATATTGACGCACGGCGTGTCAGGAGTTGAGTGGACGCATTATAGACATCCACTTCCTGAATATGTCTATGATGTCTATACGAAGTACTGGAACGATGTGTGCTTTATTCAATAACACTTATGTCTATCTCTTACAAGTTCGGCGGCCCTTCTTTCAACAACTCCTCTATCCGTTCTGCTGCAGGAATTGCCTGCTCCCAAGCGGTCTCGAAGATGGACACAAGGTATTCGGCGTGGGTAGCGTCGTTGCCCCAGTTCCAGAGAGCAGCAACGGGGGTATCAATCGAGAGGTGTTCGACATCAACGCTTATCGAACTGATGCTCTCCAGTCCATCCCCAATCAGCATAAACATGCCTTGGTACTGAGGGGAATAGCGCACATCCTCACCAATATCCAACCAACTTTGTATCTCTTTGATAAACGGATATGAGAAGTCTACTATACCGCGCATACGCCCTCCTCTCTGCATAAACAACTTGACCCTCTCGGCAAGACCGAAGTACGAGGCAAGAACTAACTGGGAGGGATGGGAGATATGGATGACTTCGGTCTCTGCGGAATCTATAATATTTGAACAGATAGCGAAGGCATCGATAACATTTGTTATAACTTTTCCGTCCGTCATTATTATTGAAGATACAAGTCCAGTTTATAAAGTCGCGTGACAACAAGTTCGTGCGACTAACGCTACGTGTGTTTTTATTTCATTGCCGACATTTACCAGCCGGTTATTAAATATTATAACAGTAGAATCATCAACGTGTCTAAAAGAATGGAACAACCATCATCAGACCTGTGGAGGGCTTTCTTTTAACAATTCTTCAATCCGCTTTTCAGCTGGAATCGCCTGCTCCCACAATATCTCAAAGGTGGACGCGAGATAATCAGCATACGTAGCATCATCAGTCCAGAGCACGCTTATTGGTTCATTAAGTGAGACTTTTCTGGGAATATTAATAGCAGTCATACTAATTTTTTTATCAAAGACAAAGAACATTATCCCCGAATACTTGTCAAGATGCCTTACTTCCATTTCCAAATCTAAATGTTGTTGGATTATCTCAACATATGGATAGGTGATATCGGTTATGAATTGTATCTTACCTCCGCGGTCTAAAAACTTTTTATCATCTTCAAGTGCATATAAAGATGAAAAAACCGTTATTATCCCCGGTACGACTGCAATCCATTCCTTCTCAACTGAATTCAAGGTGGAAAACGCCGTCGTCGCCACCTCTCCAGTATTTTTGAGAATCTTAAACGTGGAAAATTCATCGGACGGCCTAAAATGCTGTTGCTTTGACATCTCCTGAAGCTCTTGCTTTCTCCGTTCCATCTCGCGGAGTTCAGTCTCGTGCTTTTTAAGTGCGGCGTCGAGGGCTATTTCAAGTTCCACTGCGACGTAGACTTTTGGCGAGTCAATGGACGGGTTTACCATGCCCTTGTCAATGAGGCTGGAAACCGTGCGGTAGATGTCTTCCCGATACGTTTTGAGCGATTTCGCGAGCAGCGATGGGGGATTTGGGCCGTACTTGAGGAGGTGAAGGTATAGTTGCGCCTCTTTTTCACTGAGACCGAAGCTAATGAGTCGGGAAAGGAACTCAGCGTCGTCAGCCATAAATTTATCACTAGTACGTGTGTTGCGTGGTAGATATAATTTTACTTGGCGCTAAAAACGTGGTGTATCTTTTTATAAACTCTCCTGATTGTTCGTGCCTATAACTTATGGGATATTAGGCGTTGAGTGGGCGCATCATCGACATCCGCTGCCTGAGTATGTGTATGATGTGTATTTGCGGTATTGGAAGGATACACTTATTGCTAATATTTGAGCGTCCGCCTAATGCGCATCTGATTCATTCCCCACGAGATCCAGATGGCGGTCTCTAATATCGCAATAACTACTAGAGAGATGAAAAAGATCCCTATGTTTTGCAGAATGCCGAAACTGCTTGCATAGAAAAGCAGCCATATTCCCAGGAACAACAGCCACAGTAATGCAATAATGATGCTGGCAAATATTATCAGTAGGGGCGGGGGTAGTTGTTGATTTTCCATTTGGACTCGCTCTTTCCTTTCAGGTGATAAATACCTATGCTTTTATTTGTTTTTTTGCTTTGCAATTCATTATTATACACAGTGCTAGTTGTTTCGTACTCTTTAAAATAAAAAGGAAATAAGAGCAGACGAGCACACGTATTTCTGTTTGTCTAGAATTGAAGCAGAACTGCTACCCATTGAGTATCAGGCGTTAATTGGGTGCACTATCGACGTCCGTTACCTGAGTATGTGTATAATGTGTACATGAAGTATTGGAACGATGTCAGCTTTGTTCAACGAGACTTATCTATCTCTTAAACCTGCGGCGGCCCCTCTTGCAACAGCTCTTCTATCCGCTGTGCTGCGGGGATTGACTGTTCCCATAAATTCTCGAAGGTAAAGATCAGGGAATTTACATAGGCAGCGTCATTTGTATTAAACCCTGAAGCAGGTTCATCGAGCGACATACGCTTGATATCAGCATTAATCACACTAACGCAATATTTCCTATCCATCACGCCGAAATATATCCCCCGGTACTGGCTGAAGTGACGCACGTCTTGACCCGCATCCAACTGTTCTTGCACGTTTTCGATCATCGGATACGTTACATCATATATACTCCTTACTTGCCCGCCACGCTCTATAAGCTTTTTAGCAGCCTCTAGAACACCGAATCGGGACATGATTACTAGCACAGGCCAGGGAATGACAAGCAGCACCTCCTTCTCCAATGAGGTTAAGCCGGGTATCATATGAGCTAGGGCTTCCTTAACGTTTTTGAACATGCTGAATTTCGTAAATTCATCTGATGGACTTAACCGCTGCTGCTCAAACATCTCTTGAAGCTCCTGCCTTTGCTGTTCCATCTCGTGGAGCTCACTCTCGCGCTTTTTAAGTGCCAAACCGAGTACCCTGTCAAGATCAACCGCCGTATAGACCGTCGGCGAATCGAGAGAGGGGGCGACCATATGGTTGTCAACGAGGCTGGACAGCGTGCGGTGGACGTCTTCACGATATGTCTTAAGCGATTTCGCAAGCAGAGAGGGAGTCTTTGGCCCGTACTTGAGCAGGTGGAAGTAGAGCTGTGCCTCTTTCTCGCTGAGACCGAAGTTAATGAGTTTGGTGATGAACTCGGAGTCGTCAGCCATAAAAATTGATCACTATGCATGTGCGTAAAATAGTAGATATAGTTTAGCTTGGTGCTAAAAGCGTTAAGCGACTTATCAAACGGCCACTATGTTTCGTATATCAAATGGCGCTAGCAGTCAGCAAGTTTTAATGACAGCCCAAATGGTAGTGACGCGGATTCAAAATGTTTTATTGTGCCTAGAAGTGTGTCAAATGCCACGCCATAACTAACAGGTTATATGTGTTTTCAACATTGCATATCCTGCTTTTGAGCTTTGTTCTTTTCTTAGCGTACAAAATTGTGTTACGACACGTGACACCACCATATTGTCATAGAATCAAACGCATAAGCCTTGTCACTCAGGCTTAAAAACTCTCCTGGCGACTGCTGTACAACAGACTCGTGAGGTGGTTGAAATGAAGTTCTTGAGAAGGTTGTCAGAAAAGTGAATAGGAGAGCAATCCTTATCGCTGTCATGGGTGCAATGCTCGTGGCCATGTTAATAGCTATGCCAATCGGGTTGGTATGGCCGCTACCTATCTCTCTTGGATTGCTTGAAGAAATTCACGTTGTCCTCGTCGGTGGGAAACTTCTACAAAAGGTTAGTACGTTGTAGATAAGTGATGAGGGGCAATGTGGGCTGTGAGGATTGTACCCCACATATAAATGGAGAATTTACGTAAATTCGTCGTAACCAACTATAGTTGTAAGTGTTTTAGATACTCGATATGAGCGAAAAGTGTTGCTCGATGCTTTGAAAGACTTACTGCTGTAAGTAGGTTAAAGCGTCTGCTGTAAGTAGGTTAAAGCGTCTGCTGTAAGTAGGTTAAAGCGTCAAGTTACTGACATTAAACAGCAACAACAGCAAA
>Ga0187781_10003275_pt1 | contig 12229 bp, 12 predicted proteins | sample 0715_SJ02_MP02_2_FD_132447 | JGI IMG/M metagenome (GOLD analysis project Ga0187781, IMG submission 132447) | Tropical peat soil microbial communities from peatlands in Department of Meta, Colombia - 0715_SJ02_MP02_20_MG | ecosystem: Environmental > Terrestrial > Soil > Wetlands > Peat | place...
ATGTACTTTGAAATCGGATCCTCCGGCTGCCATTTGCCTTCCTCATAGAGCATCATCATGGCGGCGCCCGTGAGCGGTTTGGTCATGGAATAGATACGAAATATCGCGTCCTTTTCCATCGGCGCGCCCGCGGCGAGATTCTTTTTGCCGTACGTTTTGAATTCAACCACCTTCCCGTGGCGCGCCAGGATGGTCACTATCCCGGCGAATTGCTTGTCATCCACCTTCTGCTGCATGGCTGCGTCCAGGCGCTGCAGTCGCTCGGAGGAGAAGCCCACTTGCTCCGGCTTCGCGTTGGGTAAGACTTGCCCCGCCACTGGCTTGGTTAGCGAAGCCATGCCGAAAATAACGACCAAGCTACAAAGCCAAATCACGTTACCTCTTGACACGCGGTCCGAGCCCTGGTTTTTCATTCTTCTTTCTCCCGTTCTGCGATTTTCCGCACGCTCGGCGCCTCTGGGTAGAGTGAAATCAGCCGCGCGGCGCGTGGTCACCGCCAATTCGAATAATCGAAGCAACTGAGGCCGATATGGCCTTCGCGTACCCTTAGCGTAATGATACCCTAAAGCAACCACGCCGGTTGAAAAGCCACAAGTCACTCTGCAATAATGGGTTCTCTTGTTCTGCGAAAGTGGCGGAATTGGCAGACGCGCCAGACTTAGGATCTGGTCCCGCAAGGGGTGGGGGTTCGAGTCCCCCCTTTCGCACCAAGCTTTCCTTTCAAACATGTTCCTTCAAATCTTCTGACCCTAACTAGGGCTGGTTCCAGTCCGATTCGGATCGGCGGTCCAGTTCGGATCAGCGCGCTTTCTTTCACGCCTGGTCTCGTTCATCATCAGAGTGGAAGAAAGATCGCATTATCGGAGGCGCAGCGGCAAAGCCCCCAGATTCGGCCACAACAGCGTTGCTGCCAGTTCAGGAGTGAAAATCGCCAATGACTAGAGAGTTGAGTACTATTGAACGGTACAAGGCCGGGGTGATTCCCTATGCCAAGATGGGCTATTGGGAGCCGGACTACATCCCCAAAGATACTGACGTGCTGGCGGTATTTCGCATCACGCCTCAGCAAGGCGTGGATCCGGTTGAAGCGGCTGCAGCGGTGGCCGGCGAATCTTCCACTGCCACTTGGACGGTAGTCTGGACGGACCGGCTGACGGCCTGCGATGTTTACCGGGCCAAGGCTTTCCGCGTCGATCCGGTGCCGAACGCGCCGGACCAGTCCTTTGCTTACATCGCCTACGATCTCGACCTTTTTGAAGAAGGCTCGATTCCCAACCTCACGGCGTCGATTATCGGCAATGTATTCGGGTTCAAGGCCGTGCGGGCGCTGCGCCTGGAGGATATGCGCCTTCCGGTACCCTACGTGAAGACGTTTCAAGGACCGGCAACGGGCATTGTGGTGGAGCGGGAACGGCTGGATAAATACGGCCGGCCTCTGCTGGGCGCTACGGTGAAGCCCAAGCTGGGACTTTCGGGACGCAACTACAGCCGCGTGGTTTATGAGGCCTTGCGTGGGGGGCTGGATTTCACCAAGGACGATGAGAACATCAACTCGCAGCCGTTCATGCGCTGGCGGGAGCGCTTCCTGTTCAGCATGGAAGCTGTGAACCGCGCCGCGGCCGAGACGGGCGAAGTGAAGGGACACTACCTGAACGTGACCGCAGGGACGATGGAGGAGATGTACGAGCGGGCGGAATTGGCCAAGGAATTAGGCTCCGTAATCATTATGATCGATCTCGTCGTGGGCTACACCGCAATCCAGTCCATGGCGAAATGGGCGCGCAAGAACGACATGATTCTGCACCTGCACCGGGCCGGCAACTCCACTTACGCCCGGCAGAAAAACCATGGCATCAATTTCCGAGTCATCTGTAAGTGGATGCGGCTGGCGGGTGTAGATCACCTGCACGCCGGAACGGTGGTGGGCAAACTGGAAGGCGATCCACTGACGGTCAAAGGATTTTACGATACGCTGCGCGCGCCGGGTACTCCCATGCGGCTTGAGAATGGGTTGTTCTTCGACCAGGACTGGGCTTCCATGCGCATGGTGATGCCCGTCGCCTCCGGCGGGATTCACGCCGGGCAAATGCATCAGTTGCTCCATTACCTGGGCGAGGACGTCATCCTGCAGTTTGGCGGCGGTACCATCGGGCATCCGGACGGGATTGCCGCCGGCGCCACTGCTAATCGAGTGGCCGTGGAGGCCATGATTCTGGCGCGAAATGAAGGACGCGATTTCCTGAAAGAAGGTCCCGAGATTCTGGAGAGCGCTGCCAAAACCTGCACACCGCTGCGTGCCGCTCTGGAAACCTGGAAGGACATCACGTTTAACTACCAGTCCACGGACACCGTGGATTATGTACCGATGGCCGTGCCGACTTATTAGGGCGCCTACTCGGCCACTTGCTTCACAGGTGCTGCCGCGACCAGAAGTGAGTTCTCCGTGTCCTCTGTGCCTCTAAGAGCACAAACACAGAGCGCACGGAGCCCTCAGTGATCTCTGTGTTTCAGTTTTGCCGGCACAGAGAACACGGAGAAGACTCTCGCGGCTCGCGGGAAACTCGGTCTTCGAAAGAAGAAAGGACCATGAGACTAACCCAGGGAACGTTTTCATTTTTGCCGGACCTGACGGATGCCCAGATTGAGCGGCAGATTCAATACTGCCTTGACCAGGGCTGGTCGCTGGGTGTCGAGTACACTGACGATCCCCATCCGCGGAACTCGCTGTGGGAGATGTGGGGCCTGCCGATGTTTGACCTGCTCGAGGCGCAGGCGATCATGCATGAGCTGCACGCTTGCCGCAAGACGTTTCCCAATCACTACATCAAAGTGGTGGCCAACAACTCCACCCGAGGGCGGGAAACAGTGGCGCTTTCGTTCATTGTCCATCGCCCGGCGCAGGAGCCCGGCTTTCGCCTGGAGCGCCAGGAAGCAGCGGGCCGTTCGATTCGCTACACCCTCCACGCTTACGCTACGGACCGGCCATCGGGTGCGCGGTATGAGGGCAAGTGACGGGTGACCGTAGGGCGCGGCAGTGATTCCCCCTCCTAAGCTAACGAGGGGAGTGGGGTTTGACACAGTGAGGTGCAACTTCGATGGAACCAACGGCAACTGTCGCAAGCAACCAGCAGGATGAGGTGGATGTGGGCGGTGCGGTGCGCCAGGCGCTCATTGACGAGACGCTGCGCGAACTGGATGCGGAGCTCGTGGGCCTGGAGCCGGTGAAGCTCCGCATCCGCCAGATCGCGGCCCTGCTGCTGGTGGAGCGTTTGCGGCAACAGGCGGGACTTTCCGCCGCTCCGCCCTCTTTGCACATGTGCTTCACGGGGAATCCCGGCACAGGGAAGACCACCGTGGCGCTGCGCATGGCCAGGATCCTTCACCGCCTGGGCTACGTGCGACGCGGGCACCTGGTGGTGGCGACGCGCGACGACCTGGTGGGACAGTATGTGGGTCATACCGCGCCCAAGACGAAAGAGGTGCTGCAGAAAGCCGTCGGTGGAGTGCTCTTCATCGACGAGGCGTACTACCTCTACCGGGCCGAGAATGAGCGAGACTATGGGCAGGAAGCCATCGAGATTCTGCTCCAGTTCATGGAGAATCGGCGCGACGACCTGGTGGTGATTCTGGCCGGGTACAAGGACAAGATGGATCGTTTCTTCCAGTGCAATCCGGGGCTGCGCTCGCGCATTGCCCACCACCTGGATTTCCCCGATTACACTTTGCAGGAACTGATGGAAATCGCGGAACGGATGTTGCGCCAGCAGATGTATGCGTTTGACGAGGTGTCCCGCCAGGCGTTCCGCGAGTACCTGTCGTTGCGCGCCCGGCAGCCTCATTTCGCCAACGGGCGCAGCGTGCGCAACGCCATCGACCGCATGCGTCTGCGCCAGGCGGTGCGCATTGTGGAAAAAGGAGCACGGATTCCCAGGGAAGAGCTGGCACGGTTCGATGCTGCGGACATCCGCCAAAGCAGAGTGTTCCAGCAAGGGACCGAGGCCGAGGGCGCGGCCGTGCCGATCAGTCCCGCCGCCATGGTATTTGCTGATGGTGTTAAGGAGTTCGTATGACAGGACGAAGGCCAGTCCTGCTGGGCATCATGGGCGACAGCGCGGCAGGCAAATCGACACTGACGCAAGGCTTAGCCAGGCTGCTCGGATCCGAGCGCGTGACGCACGTGTGCGCCGACGATTACCATAAGTACGACCGCGCGGAACGAGCCGAGCGCGGCATCACCGCCCTTCACCCGGACTGCAACCATGTGGATATTCTGGAACTGCACCTCGAACGCCTGCACTACGGCCAGCCCATTCTGAAACCCGTCTACGACCACGCCACCGGCAAGCTCGTCCGCCCGCAATACGTCCAGCCGCGCGATTTCGTCATCGTGGAAGGCCTGCTGGGATTCCATACGCCCGTCATGCGGCAGTTCTACGACGTCAAAGTATTCCTGCAGCCGCCGGAAGACCTGCGCCACGTGTGGAAGATCAAACGTGATACCAGCAAGCGCGGCTACACAAGGTCCCAGGTTATCGAGGAACTGGAAAAACGCGAGCCCGACTCACGCAATTTCATTCGCCCTCAGCGCCAATACGCGGACATCGTGGTGCAGTTCTACCCGCCCTGCGGAGTTCCCGCCCAGGAAGCGAACGGGCATTTGAACGTGCGCCTCACGCTCCGACCCACCATCCCTCATCCCGATATGAGCTACCTGGTGGGAAGAGAGACTGAGGTCGCGGGAATCCGGCTGATGCTGCGCCGCGATACGGGGCGGCCCGTCGACATTCTCGAGATCGATGGCAGCGTCACTCCCGAACAGAGTGCCCACCTGAAAACAACCATCTGGAACCATCTGCCCGGCTTCCAGCCCATTCCGGCCGAGGAGTTCGGCATCTACCAGGATTGCGGCCGGACCCGGCACAGCGATCCGCTGGCCCTTACGCAACTGCTGTTGACCTTTCACCTGCTGCGCGAATTCGAGACCGGCGCCCAGCGCCTGTTTTCCCCACCCGTAGCCTCTCTGAACCGCACCTCACCGATGGTTTCGGTGTAGCCCCAGGCATCGCAGGCAAGCATGGGCCGGCGAGCGTATTGTGCGCAGGCGATATTAGCTCCACCGTTTCGACTATTTCATACCGGCAACAGTTTCTTGGAAACACGTATTCTTCCTGGTTGCGGTTGGACCGATCTGGGCGCACGCTACGGTTAGAGTTCACAGAAGGCGTCAGGAGATTTCATCCATGGAGCCGGTATTGGATACGCCCCGCGCGGTGCTGTGCGATTGGTTTGATTTGCCGGGAGCAAGGGCCGCAGTTGCTCAGCGGTGACCGCGCTCCAACTGGGTTTAAGAGGCGACGGCCGGAGCAACCAGTTCGAATGAGGATGTAAGCTGGATTGCTTCGTGTAACGTTCGGTAGAGAGGGCAGCGCACGGCGTATGCCGCGTGGACCCTCTCGATGGTGGCGCGGCTTTCTTCCGGCGCCACCAGGCGCATCCCGACGTGGATGCGGCGGATGACCAACACCCCGTCTTCCGTCTCGACCTCGCCGGTCACTTCGGCGGTCAGCTTGCCGTTGCTGGCATCGATTTGACGCGCGTCCAGCGCGCCTCCAAAAGTACCCATCATTCAACCGGCGGTGGCGGCGATCACGTAATCGATGGTGGCGGCGTGCGACTCCGGCAATTTAGCGGGGTCGATCTTGTAGTGTTTCGCAATGGCCCCGTGCACGCCAAAAACCACCGGCCGCGATTCGCTCGGCAGATGAGCAGTACGAAGAGGCCCCTGCCGGCGTTCGATTGTGGACTTTGAGACATAAACCACGTCGCTCATGTTTTTGTCCTTCCAACTCGAGGTCAGTACTTCGCATTCGGGTGGCTAGCACGAGGCCGCCTGCGGCCCGAAGCGGTCTTGGTTAGGTCTGGCCCTCCAAGACCCAGTGACATTTTGACCTTGTCCTTTGTTTTCATAGACATTCCGGCTTTGTTCCATCGATTCTTGATGTAGCGCGGCCCGCCGGGTTTGCTTGCTTGCCGTCCCCTTTGCACGGGGTAGGGCAAGCACTACCCCTGCGAGTTTTCAAAGCAGGCCGGCGGGAGGCGCCCGAGGAGCACCCTGCGCACCTCCGACATCCGCCTCATTGAATAGCCTGTTATAGGGCTAGAGAGGTTGTCAAGGAATTTGCAGGGAAAGGCCCGGCCCAGGGTGTGAGCGGCGCTGCGGCGATGCCGATTTGTGCCAGGCGGAACCGCTGAGCCGCGAGCGGACCGAGCGGCTTCCACACCGCGAATCGAAAGCAGGGCCTCTAACACGCTAAGGGAATAAAAGAGCGGACAAAATGTATAATATCCTCAGGAGGGGGGCAGGGCATGTTAATCAAAGGCGGGTCGGAAATACCTTCGTCCGAGGTCACTCCGAAATGGCTTTACTTGAATCGGAGGAGATTCCTGACAGGCGCGTTGGGAGTGGCGGCCGGAGCAGTGGTGGGGCAGAGTTTAAAAGAACTGGCTTGGCCGTCGCAACGAGTTCTGGCAGGAAGCAAGCTGAATGTGGCGGCGAAGAGTCCCTTCAGCACCACGGAGCAGGTGACGCCCTACAACGACGTAACGCATTACAACAACTTTTACGAGTTTGGAACAGGCAAGGAAGATCCGGCCAAGTATGCCGTCAACTTTCGCACCTCGCCGTGGAGCGTGAAAGTGTTCGGGCTGGTGGATAAGCCACGCACTTTCACGCTGGAGGAGTTGCAACAGTTGGCGCCGCTGGAGGAGCGCATTTACCGCCACCGCTGTGTGGAAGCCTGGTCGATCGTGGTGCCCTGGATCGGCTATTCCTTCAGTGCTCTGTTGAAAGAGGTGTCGCCGCAGCCGAAGGCAAAGTTCGTAGCGTTCGAGAGTTACTACAGCCCGGGCCAGATGCCCCTGGGAAACCGGGCGGGCATACAATTGCCCTACGTCGAGGGGCTGCGCCTGGACGAGGCGATGCATCCGCTGGCCCTGCTCTGCTTCGGTATGTACGGCGAAACGCTGGCCAATCAGGACGGCGCGCCGGTGCGCATGGTGCTGCCCTGGAAGTATGGGTTCAAAAGCATCAAATCGCTGGTGAAAATCAAGCTGGTGGAGAAACAGCCGCCCACCACCTGGAACATGCAGAGTTCGGTGGAGTACGGGTTCTATTCGAACGTCAATCCCCACGTGGATCATCCGCGCTGGAGCCAGGCCAAGGAGCGCCGCCTGGGCGAGTTCTTCCGGCGTCCGACCCTGATGTTCAATGGCTACGACCAGGTTGCATCGCTCTACGCGGGCATGGACCTGAAGAAGTATTTCTAGCGTCCGTCGATGAAGGATGGGACAAGCCGGTTTCACGCCAAGGCGCAAAGTGCGCAAAGGTCGCTAGGCAGTCGGGCACGCCTTTCGGCTGACGGGCACCCAGAAACCATGAAAATGCGCGAAGCGCCTTGGATTGCGGCGGCTTGACGCCGCCTTGGGATCGCACGGCGCGTCGAATACGCAACGCGAGTGGTGGGAAGGCGGCGTCGAGCCGCCGCACTCCAAGGCGCCTTCGGCGCAAGCATTTTCAGAGGAGAGAAAGGGAAATTCCTTGCGAAGCATTCTGAGAAGCAAATGGTTGAAGCCGCCGGTGTTCGCCTTGTGCCTGGTGCCGGTGGGGCAGTTGCCCTGGCGGGCGTTGCACGGCCAACTGACTGCCAATCCCATCGAGTACATCACGCACAAGACGGGCGATTGGACGATCATCTTCATCGTGCTCACGCTGGCGGTGACTCCGGCGCGCAAGTTGCTTCGGCTTCCGGACCTGATCCGCTTCCGCCGCATGCTCGGGCTGTTCGCGTTTTTCTACGGTTTTCTCCACTTCGGTACGTGGGTGGGGCTGGACAAGTTTTTTGACTGGACGGATATGCTGGCCGACGTTCGCAAGCGGCCGTTCATCACCATGGGATTCACCGGCTTTGTGTTGATGATTCCACTGGCCTTAACTTCGACCGCAGGCTGGATTCGCCGCCTGGGCGGCAAGCGCTGGCTGGCGATTCATCGCCTGATTTACGCTACGGCCATCGCCGGGGTCATCCATTATTACTGGCTGGTGAAGTCGGACGTGCGCAAGCCGCTGTTCTACGGCGCCCTGGTGGCTTTGCTTCTGGCGCTACGGGTGGGATTCTGGCTCGCCTCACGGCGCGAAGAAGCACGCAAAGCTCCCGAACCGAAGCTGACCACAGTTGAGACGGCGTGACCCTCCCCTGCGGATGAGAATGCATGTGTAGCATTTTGCCACATAAGAAGCCTTTAATAACGCGCCCAGACGAACGTAAGATGTCAAGATACATTGCGTTGTGCGCACCTGGAGGGGATGTCGAGGCGCTGTCAAGGTTCCGACGCGTCTTGCAACAAAATGTCGCATGGTTGTAGCATTTTGATACAGGAGAGCTCCATAGTTCACCCGCCGTTGCCTCCTCAAATCGCCCCTAATCGCTAACAAGATCATTCCTTGCAAGCCTTTACAAACGACTTCGACAGTTGGCCATCGCCTTGCCTAAAAGCTAGCGGCGAAGCATGTGTGGAGCAGGTGCTTGATGAGCAGGATACTGGTGGTTGACGACGACTCGGAAAGCCGAGACCTCTTATCGGAGGTTTTGGCGGACAACGGCTATCCGCAGGTAGAGGCAGTATCCGACGGATTGGCGGCGCGTGAAAGCTTGGCGCGGGACAGTGACTGCCCCATTATCATCGCCGACCTGCACATGCCCAACGAGACGGGCTTGGACCTGCTTCGCAACCTGCGCGAGCAGAATGCTAAGCACGAGATCATTCTGATGTCTTCTTTCTTCAGTCCGAGAGAGAGGAAATTAGCGAAAGATCTGGGCGCCTCAGCGCTGCTGGATAAGCCCTTTCGGCTCTCCGAGTTGCTCGAGGTCGTTGCCCAATTAGCCGAAAAAAACTCCATCGGCATTTCATGAGGAGCTGAAATGGATACAACCGAGAAAGTAATTGAAATCATTGCGCGCGAACAGCATTTGGACCCGGCAAAGATTACAGTGGATTCGAAGTTTTCAGAGTTGGGGATCGATTCGCTGGACGGCGTCAATATCCTCTTCGCGCTCGAAGAGGAATTCAAGATTGATATTCCAGACACCGTGGCGCAACACATGAAATCGGTCCGCCAGGTGGTGGATAGCCTGACGCGGGTGCTGGAGGGCAAGGACATCTCTGACTTAGTGGCTATGGCGAAAGGCCAGACTCCGGCCGCCACGGCCCAATAATCGAACCTAGGGTGCAACGTGCGAAGAGTCGTCATTACTGGTATCGGCGTCTTTGCTTCAGTCGGAAAGAACGCGGAGAGTTTCTTCCAAAATCTGCTCGAGGCCCGCTCAGCGGTTCGTCGCATCTGCCAATTTGATCCCTCCGCTCTATCGGTTCAGATTGCTGCGGAAGTCCCCGACTACGCGCCTACCGATTACTTTCCGGCCAAGCGGCTCGATCTGCTCGATCGCTTCAGCCAGTTCGGCATATTGGCCGCGCAAGAGGCCATGACCTCGAGCGGGATCGAGTTCCGGGAAGAGGAGCGCGCGCGCTTTGGGGTGGTGAGCGGGAGCGGGATGGCCGGCGCGAATACGCTGGATAACGGCTATTACAGCCTTTATGCCAATCAAGCCACACGGTTGCATCCCTTCACTATTCCGCGCATGATGCACAACGCCGCCACTTCCCAGATCTGCATGGAATTTGGCGCGCAAGGGCCCTCTTTCACTACCGCCACGGCGTGCTCTTCTTCGGGGCACGCGATTGGCGAAGCCTTCCACCTCATCAAGTACGGCATGGCGGATGTGATGTTGACGGGAGGGTGCGAGGCGCCCATTACGGTGGGCATGATCCGTTCCTGGGAATCGGTGCGCGTTATGGCCACGGGGAACGGCAACCCCAGCCGCGCCTGCCGGCCTTTCTCGGTGGACCGTGAGGGCTTCGTCATGGGCGAGGGGGCGGCGCTGCTCCTGCTCGAAGAACTCGAACATGCGAAGCGTCGCGGAGCCAAAATTCTGGCGGAAATTTCCGGGTATGGCATGAGTTCGGACGCCGGACACATCACCCAGCCTTCCCTCGAAGGGCCGGCGCGCGCGGTGCGCATGGCGCTCGAGGAGGCCGGGGTCGCTGCGGAAGAAGTGGATTACATCAATGCCCACGGAACCGGCACGCGGCTGAACGACGCGACGGAAACGCAAGTGATTAAGAAAGTGTTTGGGGAGCACGCGCGCAAGCTGGCGATTAGTTCCACGAAATCCATGCACGGCCACACCATGGGCGCCACGGGCGCAATCGAACTGGCGGCGACGGTGATGGCCCTCGAGCGCGGCGTCATTCCTCCCACCGCGAATTACACCGGGCCCGACCCCGAGTGCGATCTGGATTACGTTCCCAATCAGGCGCGCGAGAAACCCGCACGCGTGGCTGTCTCCAATTCCTTCGCCTTTGGCGGGCTCAACGCGGTGCTGCTGGTGAGAAAATTCCAGCCGTGAATTCTAAACGCATCTTCATATTGACCCTGAGCGTTGGCACGGGGCATGTCCGGGCGGCGGAAGTGGTGCAACGGGCGCTCTATGATTGCATCGACCCTGTGGAAGTACGCCTGCTGGATGCCCTGACAGTGGCGAGTTCCTGGTTCCTGGCGTTGTATGTTCGCCCCTACTGGTGGATGCTGCGGCGTGCTCCGCGTCTTTGGCGGTGGCTCTTTGAGCAGCGACAGAAGAATCTCCACCGCGCCACGGCTCCCCGTTGGGTGTTTCGCCGGGGATGCAAGAAAGTTCTCGAACAGCTCAAAGCCTACGGCCCACATCTGGTCATCGCCAACGAAATCGGCGCGGTGGAGATCGCCGCGCTGGGTAAACGGGAGGGATGGTTTCACGCCCCCATCCTGGCGGTCCAAACGGATTTTCAGACCGAACCTCCCTGGGTACAGCCGGAAGTCGATGTTTATTGCGTGGGCAGCGAGGAGGCGCGCTCGCAACTGGTGAGCTGGGGAACCTCGCCGAACCGGATTGTGGTTTGCGGCATTCCGGTAGACCCGGTTTTTTCGATTTCTCAGGAGAAGCCCGAGCTGCGACGGGCGGTGGGCCTGGAGGCGCAGCGGCCTGTAGTGCTGGTGATGGGTGGGGGAATGGGGCCGGCTCCACTCGACGCCATCGTCAAGAGCCTGGAATTGTGCCGCTTGCCCCTCCAGGTAGTGGCCGTGGCCGGTCACGACCGCCTCATCAGGCAGGCGCTCGAGGGCCTGCGAGGCAAGGTCACGCTCGACCTGCGCGTCTTCGGCTGGACGGATACCATTCCCGAGTTGATGGCCGTGGCCGACCTGCTGGTCACTAAGCCCGGCGGCCTTACCACCGCAGAAGCGCTGTGCGCCGGCTTGCCCATGGTGGTCACTCATCCCATTCCGGGGCCGGAGGAACGGCACGTTCGCTACCTGTTGCAGCAAGGCGTGGCGGTGCAAGCAAGAAGCCTCGCGGATATTCCGCGGGTCGTCACCGAAATGCTGAGCAAGCAGGAAACGCTGGCCGAGATGAGCCGGCGGCAGAAGGAAATCTCCAGGCCCGACGCCGCTCACGCCATCGCACAGGTTGGCCAGGCGCTGCTCGAGAAGAGCACGTACATTGACCTGCTGGCCGCGCGGCCCACGCGCCCCGGGGAATCGACGTATCTGATGTAAGGAAGTCGTCAGTGGTCAGTTGTCAGTCGTCAGTAGTCCGCTACGGTGCGACCCCCTCACCCGGCCCGCGCCGGCTGGTGAAAGCGCCGTCGCGGTCCACCCTCTCCCCCAAAGGGGAGAGGGCTTGGTCAACGCACGCCGCAACTGACAACGGACCACGGACTACGGACAACAAATAGAACGAAAGCTTCAAATGCTAAGTCGTCTCCGCAATCTCTTCGAACGCGCCGTGATTGGCGAATCGGTGCCGAGCCTGGTCCGCTGGGGCAAGTACGTGCCGCGGGCAGCAATCGAGGGCCTGCAACGCGACTCGTTTCGCGAGTTGGTACGTTACGCGGCGGAACGCCAGGCCTTCTTGAAGCGCAGACTGCGCGAGTGCGGCATCGCTCCGAGCAGCGTGCGCGGGCCGGAAGACTTAGGGAGTATTTTCACCACGCCCGAAGACTTGCGCAGCTTGCCGGCGGAAGAGTTCCTCTGTCGCGAGCCAGAACTGGTGTTTGAAACCACGGGCACGTCCGGAGG
>Ga0187781_10003277_pt1 | contig 12226 bp, 12 predicted proteins | sample 0715_SJ02_MP02_2_FD_132447 | JGI IMG/M metagenome (GOLD analysis project Ga0187781, IMG submission 132447) | Tropical peat soil microbial communities from peatlands in Department of Meta, Colombia - 0715_SJ02_MP02_20_MG | ecosystem: Environmental > Terrestrial > Soil > Wetlands > Peat | place...
ACAGCCTACGTCTTCATCTTCACCAACCCGGTGGCCGCCGCGCTGGTCGGCTGGCTGGTGGCCATGGTGACGCGCCAGGTGGGCCATTTCTTCTTTGAGCCAAAGGACTACGACGAGGTGAATCACGCGACCCACGCGCACAAGGAGAAAATCAAGGTCGGCTACAACCTGAGGCGCAAGGTCGTGCTGCTGTCGATCTGGGCTGCCTCGCCGCTCGTTCTGTGGCTCGATCCGACGCTGTTCGGCCTCTTTCGGGAGACGCAGGGCAATGCCGAGTTCGTACGCCACGTCTGTCAGATCTGGCTCGCCCTCGGTGTGGGTGCGCTGCTGTTCCGTACGCTGCAGCTGTGCCTGACGCAGAGCGTGTTAACGGGCGCCGTGTGGGCGACCAAGATCCTCACGGACCCCTTTCACGACGTCAAACTCTACAGCGGGGCACCGCTCGCCTTGCTGCGCGGGGAGCTCGTCGATCCGATGGAGGACGTGGTCCACCACGCCTGAAGCAGCTCACCCAGGACGCGCCGACGGATCGCCTTGTTGGTGAGGGCCGGGTTCTGCCACCACCAGCCATCACGCCGCATCGCCTCGGCAGCCGCCACCACCCGGTCCGCGACCGCGGCGAAGTCGGCGTCGCCGTAGTTGAGGCTGAAGATGAGCCGCGCCGTGCCAATCCAGCTCAGGGAGAGTCCCTGGGCGCGCAGGTAGTACTGGAACATCCAGTTGTAGCGCGAAGGCTCGAGGTAGTTGAAGGTCCAGATGGACGAGAGATTCGCCACTTGAACCGGCAGCTGCGCTGCCTCGAGCCGCGCGTTGAGTCCGGCTGCGCGGCGCTCCCAGACATCGAGGTCGCGATAGAGCGCGCGCACCGGCTCGCTCTCCAGGCGCGCGAGGAACTCGTGCATCGCGCCCAGCACGTACGGGTGCGCATTGAAGGTGCCGCGCGCCAGGCACACATCCGCCGGATGCGCCTCGTCGTAGCGCTTCATCAGATCGTGCCGGCCGCAGACGACTCCCACCGGCAGTCCCCCGCCGAGACTCTTGCCGTAGGTCACGAGGTCGGCGCGCACGCCGAAGTATTCCTGCGCACCCCCGCGCCCGAGTCGAAAGCCGACGAACACTTCATCGAAGATGAGAACGATGCCGCGCTCGGAGCAGACCGCGCGCAGCTCCTTAAGCCAGGCGGCGTAGGCCGCCCGGTCGAAATGGGCGCTGCGGCCGCTGTCGATCAGGGCCGAATCGGCCGGCGCGCCCGCATTGGGGTGCATGGCCTGCACCGGATTCACCAGCACGCAGGCGATATCGCGCCGCGTGCGCAGTACCCGCAGCGACGCCGCATCCATGTCCCTGAGCGTATAGGTGGCGTCGGGGGGCAACGGGTTGCCGACGCCCGGCTGCACGTCCCCCCACCAGCCGTGGTAGGCACCGCAGAAGCGCACCAGGTAGCGGCGGCGCGTGTGATAGCGCGCGAGGCGCACGGCCTGCATTACCGCCTCGGTGCCCGACATGTGGAACGACACCTCGTCGAGCCCGGAGATCTCGCGCAGCCGGCGGACGTTGTCGGCCACCAGCGGATGGTAGGCGCCGAGCACCGGTCCGAGCGCGCGCACGTTTTCGGCACCGCGCTCGATGCACTCCTTGTAGAAGTCGTAGCCGAACAGGTTCACTCCGTAGGAACCGCTCACGTCGAACAGGCGGTTGCCGTCGACGTCCGTGACGGTGACTCCGGAAGAGGACTCGAGGAAGGTGCCGCCCGGCAGGTACTCCCGCACCATGCGGCTGAATTGAAAGGGCACCCGGTAGCGCATGGTGAACTGCAGGTCCGACACCGAGCGCGCCACCTCGCGCCCGAGTGCGGCCGCCTTCGCGAAGCGCTGCGCGAAAAGCTGGGAGAGCTGCGTGAAACCCGCACGCCGTTGAGCGGCCACTTCCGCCGGCGCATCGTCGGCGTTGAAGAACCGCGTCTCGTCGTATTCGTAGTAGGGAATGAAGCGTGCCACACGCCGCGCGAGACGCGAGTGGCCGGCCAGCGAGGGGTGCTTGGCGCGCGACAGCAGCAGCCGCAGCCACACGCTCCGCAGTGCGAGCAGCGCCAGCAGCGCGCCGCCGATGTACCACCACAGCATGATGTTCAGATTCACCGGGCGGCAAACTATTTCAGTTTCGTGACAAGGCGATGACAGTCCGTAAGGCCATCACCCGCATCACCCAGCAGGAGCAGCTGAATTTCCTCCTGACCAACCGGCTCCCGCGCCGCTGGCTCACCCTGTTCATGGGCTGGTTGAGCCGCATCGAGCAGCCCTGGCTAGCCCGCGGCTGCATTGCGATCTGGGGCCTGTTTACCGAGCTCGATCTGAGCGAGGCCCGGAAGACCCGCTTCGGCAGTCTGCAGGAGTTCTTTACCCGGCAGCTGAAGGAGGGCGCACGCCGCGTGGACCCCGATCCGGACATCGTCGTCAGCCCGTGCGACGGCATCGTGGGCGAAGTGGGCCGGGTGCGGGAAGGGTCGGTGCTGCAGGCCAAGGGCTTCCCCTACACGCTCATGGATCTGCTCGAGGATCAGGAGCTGGTGAGCAACTATCTCGACGGCTCCTTCGTGACGCTGCGCCTCACCTCCAACATGTATCACCGCTTCCACGCACCGTATGACTGCCGCGTGGAGCAGGTGACCTACGTCTCCGGCGACACCTGGAACGTCAATCCGATCGCGCTGCGGCGGGTCGAGAATCTCTTCTGCAAGAACGAGCGCGCCATCATTCGCTGCCGCCTGAGCGCATCGCAGCACCTCATCACGCTGGTGCCGGTTGCAGCCATCCTGGTGGCGAGCATCCGGCTGCACTGCGCGGACGTGCTGCTGCATCTGAAGTACCGCGGACCCAACACGATTCCCTGCGACGCCGAGCTGCGCAAGGGCGAGGAGATGGGCTGGTTCCAGCACGGCTCCACCATGATCGCCTTCGCGCCGCCGGGGGTGGCGCTTGCGTCCGGGCTGAGCCAGGGGAGCGTGATTCGCATGGGCCAGCCGCTGCTCTCCATCGCGGGCGCCGTGGCGTGAGCGAGCTCGCGGTCATCACCGGCACCACCCACGGTATCGGGCGGGTGACCAGCCGCGAGCTGGCGCGCGCCGGCAAGACCGTGGTCATGCTGTGCCGCGACCTCAGGGCCGCCGGCGCGGTGCGCGATGAGGTGAGGCGGCACGCGCCCCGCGCCAGGCTCGAGGTGGTGCAATGCGACCTCGCCTCGCTCGACTCCGTGCGCGCGGCCGCTGCCAGAGTGCGGCGCGACTACCCGCCGCTCGGGCTGCTGGTCAACAACGCCGGCATGGTGAGCACCCGCCGCCGCACCTCGGTCGATGGCTTCGAGCTCACGTTCGCGACCAACCACCTGGGTCCCTTCCTGCTCACCGCTCTGCTGTCGGATCACCTCGACCCGGCGGCGCGCATCGTCATGGTCGCCTCGCGCATCCACTACCGTGGCCGCCTGGATCTCGACACGGTCACCAACGCGCACGTGCGCTACGGCGCCACCGCCGCCTATGCCCAGTCGAAGCTCGCCAACGTCATGCACACGTTTGCACTCGCGCGCCGCCTGGCCGGCACCGGCATCAGCGTCAATTGCCTGCACCCGGGCGTGGTGCGAACGAATCTGCTGCCCCGATGGCTGCGCCTCATCAAGCCGCTGATCACCCGGGTGATGTTCGATGCCGAGCGTGGCGCGCGCACTTCGCTCTACCTCGCGCTCGATCAGAGCGTCGCCGGCATCACCGGCCGTTATTTCGATGAGTACCAGGTGGCTCGGGATGCTGCCCCGCTCGCCAACGACGTCGCGCTGCAGGAGTCGCTGTGGAAGCTGAGCGCCGAGTGGACCGGAGCGCCACAGTGAGCCGTGAACGCAAAGCTGTAATCCAGACCGGGAGGCCCGTCATGCAGGAAAATGTCCGCTCGCCGCTATCGACCCTCAGGCCGCTCAGCGAAGCGCTGCTGTTCGCGAGCAACTTTCTGCGTCACCCGAACATGCTCGGCTCGATCATCCCGAGCTCGCGCTTCCTGGTGGACCAGGTGCTGGAGCCGATCGAGTGGGGCCGCGCCCGGGTGATCGTCGAATACGGGCCGGGCGTTGGCACGTTCACCGCCGAGATCCTGCGCCGCATGCGCAGCGACGCGCACCTGGTCGCCATCGAGACCAATCGTGACTTCGTGCGCTTCCTGCGCAGAACCTGGCCGGATGCGCGGCTGCACGTGGTGCACGATTCCGCCGCCGAGGTGCAGCGGGTGCTCGAGCGGCTCGCACTGCCGGCGCCGCGCTACATCATCTCCGGCATTCCGCTCGGCAGCATGCCGGACCCGGTGCGCAGCGACATCGCGGTGAAGAGCCGCGCGGCGCTCGAGCCGGGCGGCGCCTTTCTCGTCTACCAGTTCACCGCCCGGGCTCTGCCGACGCTCGAGCGCACCTTCGGCGAGGTGCGGCGCAGCGTCGAGCGGCGGAACTTCCCGCCGGCGCAGCTGTTCCTGTGCACGGCCGGCGGGGCGTGAGCGCGGCGTGGCGTCCCCTCAGGGCGGCGCCGCAGCCTTCGGCTCCCACAGCTCGATCTTGTTGCCTTCCGGATCGAGAATCCACGCGAAGCGGCCGTTCTCGTCGTCGGCGCGCTTGAGGATCGCGACGCCCTTTGCGGTCAGTCGCGCGAGCAACGCATCCAGGTCGTCGACCGCGTAGTTGATCATGAAGTCCCCGGTGGACGGCGCGAAGTAGGTGGTCGAGGCCGGGAAGGTGCTCCAGATCAGCGCCGGAGGATGCTGGGGCGCATCGTAGCGCAACGCCGCGCCGCCCCAGGCTTCCAGCGGCAGGCCGAGCACGTCCCGATACCACGCCGCGAGTGCTTTCGGATCCTTCGCCTTGAAGAACACGCCGCCGACGCCGGTGATGCGTCCGGCGGGTTCGGCCGGCGCTGATTCGCTCGAGCTAGCCATCATGAGAGCTCCCAGACACAGCACCACGATCGCGCGCACTGCCATCGGAGTCATTGTATGCCGCATCGCAGGCAAGCGAGTCGGGTTTTGAGCGCGCCCGGCGCGGGAACGCTCGCCATCAGAGCGAGAGCGGCAACTCCAGGTGCTGCGCGTACATCAGGTCCCGGTGCTCGAGCAGAATCGGATCGAGAGCCGCTGCGGTCTGCGCATCGCCGGTCTCGAAGGCGGCCCTGGTGCTCGCCGACATGGCGCATTGTGCCTGCGGCAATGGGTGAAACAACGCCATGAAGGCCGCGCTGTAGATATCGACCGCGGTCAGCGAGTGGCCGAGGTAATAACGGCTGCCGTTCGCATGCTGTGACTTCAGGCGCGACGCCAGCATGCCGAGCAGCGCGGCGACCCGGGCGGCGGCGGCCAGGCCGGTCTCGGGGCGGTAGCCGTACTTCTTGCCGAGGTACTTGGCAACCGGCGCGGGAAAGCCGCCGGCACTCTGCAGACCGGCATGGATCAGCTGCAGGCGGCGCGACCAGCCGAGGCCGGCTTCGCCGCAAATCTCATGGCTGATACCGAACAGCAGCGCTCGTTCGGCGGGATCCGTGGGCAGCAACGCGGGCGCCGGTGCCAGCCGTTCCGCGAGCAGGAGGATCTCGTCCCAGCCGGCGCGCGGCCGCTCGTCGTCATAGATCGCCACCGGACCGCTGCGCTGCCCGGCCCATTCTCTCAAGGGCTCGCTGTCGTAGACCAGGCGCACCGCGGCCCAGGGGATACCCTTGACGTGCAGGATGCCCTTGGCGGCTTCGCCCCAGGGGCTCGGCAGGTCACCGACCACCACCATGCGCAGGCCAGCGCGCGTCCGTGCCTCTTCCACACCAATGTATTCGAAGGCCATAGCCGGCTCCCTCAGAGGGGCAAGTGCAGGAACTGATTGAAGTCGCTGCGCACATAGTCGCCGAACGCCTCGCCATCGACAAAGCCGCGATTGCGATAGAGCGCGAGCGCAGGCTCGAAGGCCGGTCCGCCGCCGGTCTCCAGGCTCAGGCGGCGCAGGCCACGGGCCCGGGCTGCCTGGATGATGCGTTCGAGCAGGGCCGCCGCGACCCCGCGCCGCAGGAAATCGGGATGCGTTCGCATGGACTTCACTTCGCCGGTCCCATCGCCGAGGTCCTTCAATGCGCCGATGCCCGCGATGCGCTCGCTCGTCCAGGCCGTCCAGACAGTGACTCCCGGCGCCCGCAGCGCCGAGAGGTCGAGTGCAAACACGTGCTGCGGTCCCGGCGAGCTGGCGCGCATTCCGGCCAGGTGCAGGCGTAACAGATCCTGGGCCGGGCCTGCGCTCAGATCGTCCTCCCTGATCTCAATTTCCACTGCCGTCCTCAGAAGTAGCGCCGCAACTGCAGATAGATGCTGCCCGGCGGCGCCAGCAGCGTCGGGCTGCCCGGAGCCAGCGGCAGGCCGCCGAACTCCGTGCGCGCAGCGCCGATCGGCAGCTGCGCGCCCGCGATGAGGCTGAGGTTGTCGCTGAGGGAGCAGGTCGAGGCGAGCAGCACGTAGAAACTGCCGTCGTCGATACCGGCGATCAGCGCCGGGCTCACCGTGAGGAGGGGATTGACCTCGAGCGTCACTCCGGCAGCCAGGTAATCACGGCGGGTGTCGAACAGCTGGCCGCGCGCCAGGCGCGCCGTCAGGTCCGTCGGCAAGGACGCCAGGTCGTAAGGCTCACCGGCGACCCCGAAGCCGTTGCGGAAATACTCGGCGAACACCGTGGCGTTGCGCTCGAGGAGGGTCACCGCGTCACTGAGGTTGGCGAGCGCCGAGAGGCGCGTCGCGCCGCGCGCCTCGAAGGTCGGCACGAGCTCCACGTTCCAGGTGGAGCCCCCGAGCGCGCCGTTGACGCCGACTCCCGCGACCCAGTCGCCGTAGTCGCGCGCCAGCAGCCACGTGGTCGTATGCCCGAGAATCGGAGTGCGCAGATGCAGCGCGAAGGAGCTCTCGTCGGCCGCCGGCGAGGCGTTCGGCTGCTCGCCGCGGGGCACGATCACGGCCTGCAGATCCGAGCCCTTGCCGAGCAGCCACTGCGCGTACAGCATGTCAGTACCCGGCTTGTACTCGGTGTCGGTCGCGCTGGGGGAGAAAGGATCGAACAGATCCATGGGGCGGAACACGAGCCCGCTTCCCCAGGTGAGCGCCTGCCTTCCCAGACGCAGGACGAAATCCGGCGTCGTGTAGCCGAGCGCGAGCCGATCGAAGCCCTGCGTCGCCTCGGTTTGGTCACGATCGACGAAGCGGCTGCCGAGCGTGAGCCAGGTGAGCGGCGGGGCGCCGAGGAGCGCCTGCTCCTCGCGCGCGATCGGCACCTCGTCACCGTGCTCGAACGTCACGAGGTAATGCACGCTCAGGCTCCAGCGCGACCACTGCGGCTCCCAGATGAGCCGCAGGTTTGCGAGCTGGTCGTTCCAGTCGCGCGCGCCGAGCGCGGCGTCGAGGCTGGCGGCGCGCGCAAACTGCTCATCATCCTGCAGCTCGAAGCGCCCATGGAGCGCATCGTCCGCGTGCGCGAGGGCGGCGAGCGACAGCGTCAGCGCGAGTGCGGCGCGCGGCCGCCGCGCCTCAGGCCGCCGACGCACTGCTGCGTTCATCGAGCGTGATGCGGCCATCGGTCATCTCAATGTGCCGCCGGGAGTGCGCGATCACCCGCGCATCGTGCGTCGCGATGAGGAAGGTGATGCCGGAAGCCTCGTTCAGGCGCTGCATCAGTGCGATGAGCTCGCCGGCATTGCCCGAATCGAGATTCGCCGTCGGCTCATCCGCCAGCACGATCGCCGGACGCGGTGCGAGCGCGCGTGCTACCGCGACGCGCTGCTGCTGTCCGCCGGAGAGGCGCGCGGGACGGCGGTCCTCGAGGCCGGCGAGCCCGACTTCGCGCAGGATCTCGCGGGCGCGTGCCAGGCGCGCGGCGCGCGGCAGCCCGAGAAGCCTCAGGATGAACTCGACGTTCTCGAGCGCCGAGAGTACCGGAATCAGGCTGTAGCTCTGGAAGACGAAGCCGATCTTGTGCAGCCGCAGCTCCGCGAGCCCGGCGCCGTCCAGGCCAGCGATCGATCGTCCCTCGATGAGGATCTGCCCGGCCGTCGGACGATCGAGCCCGCCGATGACGCTGAGCAGCGTCGTCTTGCCGGAGCCGGACGGGCCGGCGAGGGTCGCGAAGTCGCCGCGCCCGATCGCGAGGTCGACGCCGCGCAGCGCCGGTACGGAAACGGCCCCCTGCGTATAAGTGCGCTCGACACCCTTGCATTGAATGATCGGCGTCACGGCCCGAGCTCCCCCTGCACGCTAGCGGCTCATGGCCGCGGCCGGCCTGGCGGTCGCGGCGCTCAACGCCGGCCAAAGCGCCGCCCCCACCGCGAGCAGCCAGATGATCACCCCGTAGAGCAGGCTCTCGGCCGCGCCGAGCGCCGGGTGAAGGATGCGGCTCTCTCCCATGATCTCGGCACCGGGGGCCAGGAAGCCAAGATCGAGCCCGCGGCGGAAAGGTGCGAGCGTTGTGATCGCGAGTGCTGTGCCGGCGAGCACGCCCAGGCCCACCAGCAGCGCGGACTCCAGCACCACCTGCAGTACGATCTGCTGCGGCCGCATGCCGAGCGCCTGCAGCAGCCCGAACTCGCGCCGCCGCTCGAAGACCGCCATCAGCTGCGTGTTGACGAGTCCGATCGCCATCAGCGTGAACATGATGAGCAGCCACACCGCGGTGTAGTAGCGTCCGAAGGTCTCGATCGTGTAGACCAGCGGCGCGAGCTCCATCCAGGGCTCGACGTCGAGCCCGGGTGCGGCACGGCGCAGCTGCGCTACCACATCCGTGAGCGCAGCCTCATCGCGCACCTCGAAGCTGATCTCCGAAAGGCCCTCACCGAGACCGAGCATCGACTGCGTGCCGTTGAGGCCGGTGAAGACGAACTCGTCCTCCGCGGGCTTGCCGGCGGCGTACAGGCCCACGATCGTCACGCCCGACTCAGCCAGATGCCCGTCCGCCGCCTGCGCCATGAGGATCACGCGTTTGCCGATCCGCGTCTTGAGGCGCTCGGCGAGGTCGCGTCCCATGACGACCCCCGGGTCGTCGCTGCCCGTGAGATAGCGGCCCTCGATCACCTCGCGGGGCAGGTCCGAGAGCGTGCGCTCGTTCTGCGGCACGACCCCGGCCAGGGTCACGGAGCGCGTGCGGTACTCGCTCTGGACGATCGCCGGCACGCGTACCCGCCCGGTCCAGGCGGCGACCGGCGGCGCATCGAGGGCGCGGCGCAGCGCCGGCGCGGGCGGCGCCATCGAATGGCTCACGCTCGGATCGTCCAGGTAGCCCGCGGCATGCAGCTGTCCGTGACCGGTGAGGAATCGGAGCGTGGTATCGCGGCTGCCGGTCGTGAGAGCGTTGAAGAGGGCCGCAAAGATCAGCACCGACCAGGTGCCAACCGCAACGACGACCAGCGTGATCAGGGTGCGGCGCGGGTTGCGCCACAGATTGCGCCAGCCGAGTGGCAGCAGCAGCGGCAGCAGGATCATTCCGACCTCATGGCCGCCAGCGCCGTGAGCCGTGTCACGCGCGCGTAGGGAACGATGCCGCCGAGCACGATCGCGACCAGGATCGCGACCGGGCCGGTCAGGGCGCTGACGGGATCGAGCGCCGGATAGAGCCGCGGTGGCAGTCCGTACTGCGCCAGCAGCGCCGAGAGGCTGCCGAACGAGATGCCGCGCTGCTCGAGCCACCAGGTCGCCCCGGCGCCGGCGGCGAAGCCCGCCGCGCAGCCGGTGAGCGCCAGCGTGAGCAGCTCGAGCCACACCATCAGGCCGATCGCGCGTGCACGCATGCCGATCGCGAGCAGCACGCCGAACTCATGGGTACGCTCGAGCACCGACATGAGCAGCGCATTGAGGATGATGAAGGCCACCACCGCCACCAGCGTCAGGTAGAGCAGCAGCGACATGGCGTACTTGAGCGCAATGGCATCGCGCATGGCGGGCTCGAGCGCCTTCCAGTCGAGCAGCGCGACGCCGTGGTGGGCGCCGAGCGCAGCGAGCCGCGGCAGCGCCGCATCCACGCCCGAGAGCGTCGGGCCACCGAGCGCAATGGTGTTGGCACGGTCGGTCATGTCGAAGGCGTCCTGCGCCCGGGCGAGCGGCATCTCGAGGATCGAGCGATCGAGCTGCGGGATACCGCTGCGGAAGATGCCGACGACCTGGAGCACATCCGCGCCGACCGAGCCGTCGCGCGCGGCCCCGAGCACGCTCACTGTGCCGCCGACCGACACCTGCAGGTTACGCGCCAGCAGCTCGCCGAGCACGGCGGCGTCGCGGTCGGTGTCGTTGAGATAGCGGCCCGCGCGCACCGTGGCGGCGATCGTCGAGAGCTGCGACTCGCTGCCCGGGTCGACACCGGCGATCAGCGCGCCGTAGCTGCGCTCGCCGTTGGCGAGTATGCCGAAGCCGTTGACGCGTGCGGCGGCCGCGCCGATTCCCTTGATGGCGAGGGCAGCGCGCACGATCCCCGCGGGGTGATCGATGACGCGGTCGATGGTGGGATCGTCGGCGTAGCCCGGTGCCTGAAACTGCGCGTAGCCGTCGAACACGCGCAGATTGTTCTCCTTCATCACCTGGTAGACGCCTCTCTGGAAGGAGAGCATGCAGACCAGCAGCGCCACCACCAGCGCGATGCTGAGGAGGCTGAGGAGCGTGCGCTGCGGGCGCCGCCAGAGATTTCGCCAGGCGAAGAGCGGGAGCACGGCGTTACTGCCTCGGGTACTGGAGGTTGGAGAGCGTGAACAGGTACTCGGGGAGCACCAGGTCGAACTGCCCCTCGAGCGTCTCGATGCGAGTCCATTGCCCGGGCGAATCGAGCGGATGCATCGACATGACGACTGGATAGGCGCGGCCGCCCAGGGGACCCACCTTCTCGGTCAGCATGTGGCGCACGGGCTTCAGGTCCTGATCGAAGAAAGTTTCCTCACTGAGCACGTCATCGTCGCGGATCTTGACCGTTACCTTGCCCCACACGACCGGAGCTCCCGGCTTCGGCAGCGACTCGATGGTCCACAGCGTATGTCCGCCGGTCTGCTCGGTATAGGTCAGCCGGTGCTCGTACCATTCGAGCAGCTCTTCGGACTTCGACAGGTCGTTGTAGGAGAAGTCCGAGCCCATCCACGACTGGCTCATCATACTGACCGGCAGCTTGATCACCTGGTTGAGCTTCGGATTGAAGACCCAGATGTTCTCGGCGACCTTGAGGGTGGCGTTGCCGGCATCCTTGGGCGGGGCGATAAAGCGCACCAGGGCGTCGTCCTGGCCCCGCGTCCAGACCTTCATGTCGAGGTGCCGCTCCCACTGCGGCCGGTGCACGGTCATGGCGACCGCGGACTGCGAGCTCGTCGCCCGATATGCCTCGAACGCGCGCCGCAGGATCAGGGTGGGGTCGGGCGCGGCCGGGCTGGCCGCCGGTGCCGCCGACACGCCCGCCAGCACGAGGATCAGGCTCGCGACCTGGCCGCGGGCGGCGCGCGCCCGGCTCGGCCGATCGCTCGCGGCCCGGGGCCTCATGCGCTGCTCGCAACCCGCACGCGATGGGCGTGATAGGGCAGCACCTCGAGCACCTCGCCCTCACGCAGCCGCTGCTGCAGGTCACGCCAGAACTTCGCGGTGAGGATCTCGGCGTGCACGCGCAGCACCGCAGCGCGCTCCTCGTCGCCGAAGGCGAGGAAGCGCATGAAGGTCTCGGGAAAGACATCGTTCTCGGCGACGTAGAACCAGGCCTCGCCGCGCATCTCGTCCTCGGGGTTCTGCGCCTCGGGCAGGTCGCGGAAGTTGCAGTCAGTCACCCGGCAGAGCTCGTCGTAGTCATAGAAGATCACGCGCCCGTGGCGCGTGACGCCGAAGTTCTTCAACAGCAGGTCGCCGGGAAAGATATTGGTGCAGGCGAGATCGCGGATGCACTGGCCGTAGTCGAGCGCGGCGCGCACCGCGGCCGCCGAATCGGCCTCGCGCAGGTACAGGTTGAGCGGCGTCATGCGCCGCTCGATGTACATGTGGTCGAACACCAGATCGGCGCCGTCCTCGTGGACCGTGAGCGCGGCCTCGCGCTCGAGCTCCCCGAGCAGCTCCGGCGCGAAGCGTGAGCGCGGAAAGCGCAGCCGGCGGAACTCCTGCGCGTCCACCAGCCGTCCGGCGCGATCGTGGATGAAGACCATCTGGTACATCGCCATCACTTCTTCGCGCAGCACCGT
>Ga0187781_10003278_pt1 | contig 12226 bp, 8 predicted proteins | sample 0715_SJ02_MP02_2_FD_132447 | JGI IMG/M metagenome (GOLD analysis project Ga0187781, IMG submission 132447) | Tropical peat soil microbial communities from peatlands in Department of Meta, Colombia - 0715_SJ02_MP02_20_MG | ecosystem: Environmental > Terrestrial > Soil > Wetlands > Peat | place...
GGTCGCACCCATTCAAGGCGTGGGCCGCGAACATCCGCTTTCCGTCGAGAAGCTCTTTCCGGTGCTCGCGGTGTGTCGGGCGAAATCGCTGAATGAAGCGTTAAAGACGTGCATCGACGTGAATCATGCCGGAGGTCTGGGTCACACGTCCGTGATCTTCTCGCGAAACGAGGAAGTCATTCGCAAGTTCGGCGACGTGATCAACACAGGCAGGGTCATCGTGAACTCTCCCGGAGCAATCGGGGCGCTGGGCGCGGTATACAACGATCTGGTTCCGACCTTCTCCTTCGGTTGTGGCACCGCCGGCGGCAACAGCACCACCGACAACGTCAACATCTATCACTATCTCAACATCAAGCGCCTTGCTCGGAGGACTCAAAATCACATGTGGTTCCGAGTTCCCAATCAAATCTATTTCAACATGAACGCGGTGGAGAATTTGGGGCAGTTCCCCTCGAAAGCGACCATCATCGTCACCAACAAGATGCTGGAACAGGTTGGACACGTGGACATCGTCCGCCGGCATATCTGCCCAAAGACGCATATCCATGTTCTGGTCATTCCCGATGCCGAACCTGAGGTGCAGGTCATTCAGCAGGGAGTGGAGGCTCTGAATTTGTACAAGGCAGATCAGATCATTGCGCTGGGTGGCGGATCGATCATCGATGCAGCCAAAATTATGAAGCTGCAATACGAGTCGCCCGATGCCGATCTGGAAGAACTGGCCGCGCCTTTCCTCGATTTGCGCAAGCGGGTTGTCGAGTATCCCACGGAGAAAGCAAATCGGGCGCGGCTGATCGCGATCTCCACCACCAGCGGTACGGGCAGCGAGGTCACTCCCTTCGCAGTCCTGACCGACAAAACGCGGGGACGCAAAGTCACGCTCGCCGATTATTCACTCAGCCCCGACGTGGCGATTGTCGATCCGCAATTCGTGATGTCGATGCCCCAAGGCCTCACCGCCGATACCGGCATTGACGCCCTCACTCACGCGCTGGAGGCTGGAGTTTCCAATTACGCTTCAGCGTATACCGATTCAAACGCCATGCAAGCGATTCGGCTGATCTTCAAATATCTGCCCATCGCTTACGAAAATCCCAGCGACGAAGAAGCGCGCAGCATGATGCACAACGCCGCCTGCATCGCCGCCCTGGCGTTCTCGAACGCGTCCGTGGGAGTCAATCACGCACTGGCCCATGCGTTCGGAGCGCGCTTCCACATCGCGCACGGACGCGCCAATGCGCTCATGCTGCCGCACGTAATCGCCTACAACGCGGCCGTGCCGGCGAAATTTATGCCTTCGCCTTACACGCAGGGATACGTCGCGCACAAAAAATACGCCACCATGGCCGACCTGCTTGGGTTGGGCGGCGAAACCGTCGAACAGAAAGTGCAAAACCTGATCGCCGCGGTCGAGCGTATTCTTGATCGACTGCAGTTTCCACGGTCCATCGCTGAACTCGGGATATCGAGAGAAGAGTTCAAGCAAGCGGTCCCGGAGATGGCGGCGATTGCGTTCGAAGATCCCTCGTGGCGCTCGAATCCACGCATGCCCCTGATGAAGGAATTGGTGGACCTGTTCTGGAAAGCTTACGAAGGACGCGGAGCGCGCACCGCTTCGGCAGAGACGGCCGCGCCCGGCAGTCCGTCGGAGCGAGACTCCGCTGTGCGATTACATTAGCTTTGGGAGTGCATATGGCAACTTCTCGGACAATTATCGATCTCGACCAGCAGCGCATAACCGCGGCCCTCGACCAGGCCGCGAAGAAACTTGACGGCAACGAAAAAGAAGTCGTACTCGACTTCTCGTGCGTTCGCCGGATCGATTCCGGTGACGTACGACGGCTAGCCGAATTCGCTCACGCCGCGGAAGAGAAGAAAGTCAGGGTTCTGCTGGGCGGCGTGGACATCGACATCTACAAAGTTCTCAAACTAACCAAGCTGACCCGCGAATTCGGGTTCGTGAACTAAAGGGAAACTTCATGCCCAACGACGCCAGCGACCGTCTTTCCTGGGGAGACACGGTATTCCTTCATCTGGAGCGGGAAGGCATGCCGCTGAACGTGGCCAGCGTCTGCACCTTTGAAGGGGAGATATCGTTTGCCGATTGCGCGCGCTTTATCGAAGCCAAGCTGCCGCTTCTGCCGCGCTACATGAAGCGGGTCGTCTCCGCTCCTTTGGGAATCGGTCTGCCCAGTTGGGAATTCGATCCGGAGTTTGACCTTTGGCGTCATATTCGCGAAGTGAAGCTTGCGCACGGCACCGAAAGCGAGCTCAAGTCACTCGCCGGAAAGCTGTTCAGCAAAGTGATGGACCGCCGGCATCCGCTGTGGGACATGACTGTCGTGCGCGGCCTCAAGGGCCATCGCACGGGGATTATTTTTCGTCTACATCACTGCCTGGTAGACGGCATTGCCGGCGTGGGACTGATGAATGTGATCCTCGACGCCAATCCCGACGCCGTTTGTCTGCCGAAGAAAAAGGTAAAGCTCAAAGTTCCACCGCCTCAGGATCCGCTGACTTCCCTCACCGCCGGTTTTGTCGATACTTACTCCGACATAGTGAAACGCATTCTCTCGGCTATGACCGACCTGCTTACCATGGCGGAGCGCGCCGCGGCCGCGGGCGGAAGCGTGAATCCGCAGGAATTCGCCACACTTGTTCCCGAGATCACCGCCTTCACCGAGCGGCTGCGCTTCAACGTTCTTTACCGCGGGCCACAAAAATTTGCCTGCACAGAAATTCCGCTCTCCGAGGTCAAAGCGATCAAGCAACAATGCTGCACCAGCGTGAATGATGTCATTCTTGCGATCGTCACGGCGACGGTTCGCCGCTATTGCGAGCGGCATGGCGAACGAGTCAAGGGCCGATTGCTGCGCATGATGGTGCCCGTGAACCTGCGCAGCAGTGTGATCACCTCCGAGCTTGGCAATCGCATCTCGTTGCTGCCGGTGACAGTTCCATTGGACATTCACGATCCGCGCCGCCTTTTAGGTGCGGTGCACAAGCGAACAGAATTTCTCAAGCGCATGCATGCAGCTGAGTTGGTCAGCCTGGCCGGAGGATTGCTCGGGATGTTCCCGACATCATTGCAAGGTCTGGCCGGACCGCTCGCGAGCCAATTGCCCGTCACGCCATTCAACCTGGTGTGCACGAATGTGCCGGGCCCGCAATCCCCGCTCTACCTGCTGGGACACAAAATGCTCGACTGGTTTCCGTACGTGCCGGTCGGGGGGGAGATGGCGGTGAATTGCGCCATCCTCAGCTACAACGGCAAAGTGTATTTCGGATTCAGCGGCGATGTACACGCCGCGCCCGATCTCAACCGCATGGAAAAGCTGTTGATTCTCAGTTTCAACGAACTCCGGGAAGCCATCGATCTCAGGAAGCCGGAGAAGGAAAGATCACGCAAGAAACGGCGCGCAGTGCCTGCCGCCGTAGAACCGGCAAACACGGAGCCCGCCCAGGTTCCCACTACGAGTCCCGCGGCGCCGGCGAATACAAAACGAGAACCGGTAAACGCTCCGATGACTGAGCCGAAGCATGCCATGGCCCAGTTCGTCGTCGCCTAAGAACTAATCCGGAGATGGATACATTTTTCACTCGCGTGGATTTGTGTGTGCCATATCGGATGCAGCCCCTGGTTTCGAATCGATGCAATTCTCGCCTGCTTTCAAACTCAGGCAAAGAGGCAAAGCATGTCCTATTTAAGCCGTTGGCTGTTTTTCATTCTTATTTTCGCCTTATGCCTGCCTGCCCTAGCGCAACAGACTGACATTAACCGTTACACGTTATTCACAGGATTCGATTACATGATCAGCCCGGCCCGCAACTTGACCGAGCGCGGCTTCGATACAGATTTTGGCGTGACCGCGCGACCCTGGCTCGGCCTGGGCGCGGATTTCGGTGCTCTCGGCAATGATGTGATCAGCGGCGCTGGAACCATCAACGGGTCGGAAACGGTATACGCTCCGGTGTTTACGAAATACGAGCCACTGACGCCGCCTCCCAGCGCGGTCCATGTGCCGTTCAAATCGACGACCTATACGTTCGCCGCGGGCCCGCAGTTCTACATTCGACACTGGGAAAAAATCACATTCCTTGTGCGTCCGGGCCTGGGAGCAATTCACGAGAACGCCGACATCAGCTTTCCTCCAATCTTGGCGCCGCTGTTTCAGGCGCTGCAAATTTCAGTTCCTAAATCGCAGCAAAGCGATACGCAATTCTTCTTCGGCTTCGGCGGCGGCTTTGATGTAAACGTGTCGCGACCGGTCGGTGTCCGCTTTGCTGCGGATTGGGTGAACACGCACCTGTTCTCCAACTTGCTTGTGCCGAGACAGAACTACGTCCGGTTCTCGCTTGGGCCGACCTGGCGTTGGGGACATTATCGCTAGCGGCGAGGGACGCGAGAGGAGTAGGAGTTTTCGATGACGAAACATTTTCCTCTGTCGGAGTCAGGAGGATCCCTGCCTATGCAGCCCCAAACCTTGAATGACATTTTTCTCGCCATCGTGGACCGTAAGCAAGAACGAATCATGTTGGCCAAGGAGCGAGAATCATGGGTCCCGATCGGCGCGCATGAGTTTTACCGCAACGTCGCCGGAATGGCCCGGGCCCTGGCGCGCTGGGGCGTCAGCAAGGGAGATCGCGTTGCCATTCTGAGCGAGAATCGGACGGAATGGGCGGTGGCCGACTTCGCTTCGCTCTTGCTCGGCGCGGTCGTCGTGCCGATCTACGCCACACTAACCGCACAGCAGACTTCCTACATTCTGGGCGATTCCGGTGCGAAGGTGGTCGTTGTTTCGAGCGAAGAACAACTGCGGAAAGTTCTTTCTATCCCGGATCAAACTGCGGTCGAAAAGATCGTTGTCATGGATCCGGTCGAGAACGCGCAAGCCGCGCAGATGCTGCCCTTGATGCGTCTCGGCCCGAGCGGCCGCGATCTGGAACTCGAACGGCGCGCCAAATCCATCGGTGCGGACGATCTCGCTTCCATCATCTACACTTCCGGTACAACTGGCCTCTCGAAGGGGGTTCAGCTCAGCCACGGGAATCTCACTTCCAATGTTCTGCATTCGATGACCGGCTTCGAGGTGAGGCCGGGGCATATCAGCGTGTCTTTTCTTCCGCTTTCGCATGTGACGGCGCGACATGCCGATCTGGCATTGCTCTATCGAGGAGTGACGCTCGCCTACTGTCCGTCTTTCGAACAGTTGCCGCAGGCCCTTCAGGAAGTGCGCCCGACGATCTTTGTCGCGGTACCGCGTGTCTACGAAAAAATCTTTCTGCAGGTCGGACAGCAGACGCGGGGTATGGTCAAGGGAGGGATCTATCGCTGGGCCCTTTCGGTGGGAGAGAAGCATCGTCCCAAAATTCTTGAAGGCGCGACGCCCAATGCCCTTCCTTGGAAGCTGGCCCACAAGCTGGTCTATTCGAAAATACGGGAACGACTCGGTGGACGGGTCGAGATCTTCGTGTCGGGAGGAGCACCACTGAGCAGAGAGCTGGCGGAGTGGTACGCCAGCATCGGAATTCGCATCCACGAGGGTTATGGATTGACGGAAACGTCCCCGGTCATCGCCGTCAACAATCCGAAAGCCCACAAAGCAGGAACCGTCGGCCGCCCGCTATCGAACGTCGACGTGCGCATCGCTGAAGATCACGAAATCCTGGTGCGCGGCCCCTCGGTGTTTCGCGCTTACTGGAACCGGCCCGACGAGACCCGGGACGCATTTGTGGACGGGTGGTTCAAGACCGGCGACATCGGCCACATCGATGAAGACGGATTCCTGTCGGTGACGGATCGCAAGAAAGACCTGCTTAAGACTTCCGGAGGGAAATTTATTGCGCCTCAGCCGGTCGAGAATTCGCTCAAGCTGCATGCTTTGATCGGAACCGCGGTAGTGGTCGGCGATCGCAGGAAATTCGCCTCCGTGCTAATCTCCCCGCACTTTCCCCTGCTCGAGGAATGGGCGCGCGAACACCACATTCCCTATTCCAACCGGGAAGCGCTCGTCGCCAATCCCAAGGTGAGAGCCCTTTACGAAGAAATCGTCGGCGACGTGAACCGTGGCCTCGCACGCTTCGAGACGCTGAAAAAAATTCTCCTCGTTCCCGACGAATTCAACGCCAATGACGGCACGCTCACGCCCACACTGAAGCTCCGCCGCAAGGCGGTTGAGGAGCGCTACCGGCGCCAGATCGATGCCCTCTACGAAGAGGTCAGAAACAACGCCGGCGCGTAAACCCAGTCACCTACATGGGAGCGCTTAGCCGGAAAGACACGGATAGCGATCTGGAGCCGCGATGCGCCGTAAGCGCGCTTTCTCGATGGGTTGCTGGTGCCGGGAGGGGGAGTCGAACCCCCAAGGTACCAAGTACCGGCGGATTTTGAGTCCGCTGCGTCTGCCAGTTCCGCCATCCCGGCTTTGGTGGTAAGTCTATGACTTTAATGCATGTTTTCGACTACATTCCTTCTGTGCCGAAAACGACAAATGTGCAACTGTGTAAGAAACTGTGAAAGTTTCCGCTGATTTCCACAGGTTTTGGCTCATTTCGCTCACGCAGTCCATTGCGGTCCTTCCGGGCTTGGATAGGGCGCTCGGTCAAAGTCCTAGCAGCACATCCGTACGAGATTCTACCACCCATTGGAAGGCTTGGGCCCAGTTTCTAATTTAAGGCTGTGCCTTGTTTCCACGGGAGATACGCTCGCTCGTTGAGGTCCGGTTACGATGCTGGGTTTCCGCTTGGCCGCTGCTGTGACCGGGCGCTCGTTTGCGGCTTAGAGTTGGAACGCTGGGCGATAACCTCTTTTTCCCCTCATTTTTCCATAGCTGGAAGTAAAACAGGAGCGGAGAGGGAGGTGCGTCAAGGCCGCGCGTTTTGCTGCGCGTTCATCGGAGCGAAGCGCAGAGCCTTGACGCGACTCCCGCGCTCCGTACACTCTCGACGGAAAAAATGAGAATCACATCGCCATTCCGTGACCGATACTGTGCGTCTCGTCCTGCTCCGGCCCCTTGGTTGTTTGCTGCTCCGTTGCTGTCTCGATCTTAAGCGCCGCTGGTTCGTGCTCTTTGCCGGCAATAGCTGTAGGCTGCGTCAGGTCGCGGCTTAGATCGCGCGCGAGTTCGCTTCTGTCGTTGGTGTAGATTTGCGCGTCGTATTGGCCGCGCGAGACAGACACATACGCAAACCGGTTGTTAATCAATAGTTCGCTCTTTTCGGTGTCCACGTGAATCAGCACGCGCTCGGCAGTCTGGCCCTGGCTACTATGGCTCGTCACCGCGTAGCCGTGATCGAGATGCGGATGCTGGCGGATATTCAACACAACCTCTCGGCCTGAGTCCATGCGGGTCCCGCTCTACTCCTCAAGCGATGGAAATGCGGGTATGTATATGGCTTGCACGACCACCGATATATCGACCTGCCCGGCTAATCCTTCGACCTCTGGCGGCGTAACGACTTTTTATGTTGCGGTGAAAGGCGGCACTCAATCGGTGCTCGGCAGCGGAGGCTCAATCTCTATAAGCATTTCCGGGGGCAAGATAGTAGGCTGTACCGTCGTCTCTGCGGGGTCGGGATACTCACCCTACGTGCAGCCCGTTCTCTCCGGTGGCTCATTCACCTTGCCAGCCCAACTTGCTGTGACATCGCTCGACAGCAATGGAACGCTGAAGAACTGTTCAGTGCCCTATGAAGGAAGCGGCTATTCCACAACACCAACTGTAAGCCTTGGGAACGGTACGGGAGGTTCCAGCTACACATGTACCACGGCCAGCGGCGGCGGCAGCGGCGGCAGTAGCTCCAGTTGCGGAATTGCGGTTTTGCCAACGCCTGTGATCCAAGCGGGTCTCTGGGGATCCGAGGATGACTTTGATTCCGGTGCTTGGCACGCTCCCAAACATATTGTTTGCATCTGTGGCACTGCACGTGTATGAAGTTGGAGGATAAAAATAGGTAACGAGGTTAGTACCATTGGCGCTGGCGGCGTTAATTGCTGCTAGGATGTCCTGACACCAATCCGACGATGAAGTCTTATAATTTGAAGCTTCGATGGCGCCTCCTAGTTCTCCAGCACTGGCTATAACCACAACTTGATTCGTGCCGTTAACCAGTTGGCAAGATTTCAGGCTGTTCGTGCTGGTGTTGTACCACACCTGCGGGGTCGCCGTAGTTCCGGTGCAGGAAGCGGGATCGCTAGTCAATTGCGTGGCCGTACCCGCGACCTGAGCCCAACCGCACGGGACGATAACTGCGAAAATAAGCAGGAGCCATTTTCTCAAGGTCAGAACCTCCAGCTTGAAATTTCTTGCATGTATCCTACTATCCTCGCTGGCGCTCTTCAGTTGTTAAGAGTTAACGGGTGTTCCCGCTCAGTAAACTAAGTCAATTAGGCAGGCGTGAGGGGAAGAAATGCGTTTTTTCTCCTTGACAGTCTGATCCAGGGAGAGCACTATCGTGATGCTCTCATCTGGCTGCTCCCCCCTCACCCGGCACCAGAAAGAGGATTATTATGCTCCCACCTTGTTTTGCCTCCACGCACAAATCAGATCGACGGGTCTTTCGCCATGTTTTGTTCTTGGGTCTTCTTTGGGCGATGACTGTGATCGGGTGCCCCGCTCAAACGGTCACCACGCTGCACGATTTTTCTAACGGCCAAGATGGCGACAATCCCGCGGTCGGACTGGTTCAGGCCACAGATGGAAACCTCTATGGAACCACCGCTTTCGGCGGCGCCAACGCAGGTGGCACGGCCTTAGAGATCACTCCCGGCGGGACGTTCAAGTCGCTTTACAGTTTCGGATACGAATATATCCCTTCGTCCACGCTCGTGCAGGCTTCGGATAGAAATCTCTACGGCACAACTGGCTTTGGTGGTAACGAGGGCGCAGGCCAAGTCTTTAGAATGACGCCGGGTGGCGCCGTGACGACGCTTTACAGCTTTTGCTCCCAGCCCGATTGCGCGGATGGCTCTGGCCCGAATGGGGGACTGATTCAAGCCAGCGACGGGAATCTGTATGGTGTAACGGCGGCAGGGGGCGCCAACAGTGCGGGTACGGTCTTTAGAATCACTCTCGATGGGTCGCTGACGACGCTTTACAGTTTTTGCTCCCAGGCTAATTGCGCGGATGGTTCTAGTCCCGAAGCGGGCATAGTACAAGACAGTGATGGAAACTTCTATGGGACAACCCTTGAAAACGGAGCCGATGGCGGCGGCACGATCTATAGAATTACACCAAGTGGGACCCTGACGACGCTTCATAGCTTTTGCTCCCAGGCTAATTGCGCGGACGGCGCCAGCCCCTTCGCAGGTTTGATTCAGGCCAACGACGGGAACTTCTACGGGACAACCTATGGCGGCGGAGCTAACCGCAACGGCACGGTTTTTAGAATTACCCCGGGCGGCACCTTGACGACGCTTTACAGTTTTTGCTCCCAAGCCAATTGTGCGGACGGCGCCGGCCCCCGAGGGGGCTTAATTCAGGCTACGGATGGAAATCTATACGGGACGACGACCTATGGTGGCAACGTCAACTACGGAACGGTCTTCAAAATCACCTTGGATGGGACGTTGACGACACTTTACAGTTTTTGCTCCGAGCATGATTGCCGGGACGGAGAGTATCCTCTGGCAAGTTTGGTACAGGAGACCAATGGGGACCTCTACGGCACAACTGAAGGCTCCTCTGAAACTGCACCTTACGGCACGATCTTCAGCCTGTCTTTAGGCCTTGGCCCGTTTGTCGAAGCCCAGACCAACCTCGGCAAAGTGGGAGCGGCCATCATGATTTTAGGTAACGATTTAATCGGCACGACCGGTGTCTCGTTCGACGGAACTCCCGCCAATTTTAACGTGAATGCCAACAGCTATCTCACCGCGACCGTACCAAACGGGGCCACAACGGGAGCGATTACGGTAGCTGCTCCCGGCGGCACGCTGACCAGCAATCAGAATTTTCGCGTTTTGCCGCAGTTTACAAGTTTCAGCCCGTCCAGCGGCCCGGTGGGAACGCCGGTGACGATTACCGGAGTGAGCCTCACCCAGACCACAGCGGTAACTTTTGGCGGTGTGGCAGCCAGCTTCACAGTGGATTCCGACACACAGGTGATCGCGATGGTGCCTGTGGGAGCACGGACGGGAGCGATCGTGATCACCACGTTAGGCGGCAGCCGCTGGAGTCCCACGGCCTTCACGGTCACGCCGTAGGCCCGGTTCGGAGTTTCTCCAATCACAGTCCCGGAGCCTCCATTCAGCACATTCGTTGATCCAGACCTGAGTCAATATTGGTTTCTGAGAATTCGGGACCAGAGCGGTGAAAACCAGAAGCTGAGCAACGCTCAAACTTCTCTGACGGATGAGCCAGTCAGAAGCCAGACCATGCGAAAATTCAATGTCCGGTTTCGGTCTTGATTATCCCTTCAGCGTTCCTCGGTTATCTGAGGTTTTAGGCGCTGCCCATCTAGTGTCTAACGCCTTCCCGGCTAGATTGCGCCGGGCTTGGCTCTGGATTGGAGGAGGTTTCGCCGACTTTGGTCAGTCCTGCATCGCCAGTTTCCCGGCGAGCATTCAAGTTTCTTCTCAGGTCGCCTGCGGCTGCCATTTCTGCTACGCCTGCGTGAAGGTCTGACTGCCTTTCTATCATAGGGCAGGATTGCTCGGAAGACACGTCGTTTCCTCGTTAGCCAGTTCGGTTGGAAGGAACGTTTTTCACGCCACGTCCGTCAAGCTACCTTCGTTTGATTTTTTACGCTTCTTCGGTCGCATGACGTTGATGGCAACGGCGTCGAGAAGTTTTGATGTGTGACGCATAGTACTTCTCGATCATCTCGACGCTAGTGCGGCAGTTCTTAGCGATTTGGTAGATGTCCGCGCCCTCCATCAAACGGAGGCAGATGTATGTATGTCGCAGACTGTACGCTGTGCGTGGCTGGCCTTCTCGGTCGAAGCGAAGCTTTTCTTCGTCGAGGATGGTTTTAAAAAGATCTCGCTGCCACTTGGGAAAAATTAGATCGGTAGGTTCAGGCGTGCGCCATTGTCCGTTCGGAACAGCAGGTGTCTCGGAAGTTCCTGTGGGCGCGTTCGCGCCACCAACGCGCGCCGGGCGGAGCCGGCTTCGAAGTCGCTTAAAGGGCAACACCGCACCAGGCATACTTTTGCAGTATCCAACCCCGCGCTTTCCCCGAACCTCGATCTCCAGAATCGTCTTTTTCAAATCATCGTCGAAAACGATCGTGACATCGCGGAACTGTAGGCGCCAAGCCTCGTCGGGCCGCAATCCGGTATTGACTGCAAAGAGCACGTAGTCGTGAAGCTGTTCTGCCTCCCAATTGAAGCCGCGTCTCTTTGGCTCTTGCGCACGCTTCCGGGTCGCTTTGTATAGTTGTTTATATTCGTCTGGCGAGAACCATGCCCGGTGAGAGATTTTGGGTGATCTACGGTAAGGTTCAGAAAAGTCGGGAAGGCGGTCGAGCCATCCGTGGCGCAACGCCGTTTTCAAAGTTTGGCGGAGCGTCACGATTTCTTGATGCATCGTGCTATGGCCTGGTGGCTTGCCAAATTCCCTAAGAGCTTCTTGGTGTCTGTGAAGTCGGTATTCCTGAATCTTTCCAGAAGTAATCTCTGAGATGCCCAGATTTCCGAAGAAAGGAACTAGGCGTCCGCTAGACCGCCAGTGCTGGCCTTCTACGTAGCGTTTGTTGCGTTGGCCCTGCGTCATGATGTCGAACTCGCGCAGGTAGTGCTCAGACACCTCGCGAAAGGTCTTTTCGCTCTTGATCTCTCCGTCGCGGAGTTTTCCGCGAAGCTGTAGGTACCAGTCCTCGGCGATTTCCTTGGCTCTGGAGAGACTCTCTTCCTTCGTGCTGGTGCGGCGATTTTTGCCCGCAAAATAGCTGGAGCACTGCCAAAGGCTGCTGTGCGGGCGTTTGTAGACGTGGACTTTGCCGCCCAGGATCGTGTGGTGTTCCGTCATCTTCGTTCCTCGTGCGAAGTGGGGCGAGAACCCGAAAATGTGAAATGAATGTGAAGCTATCGCTGGTTCGAGATCATGTCAATAAAATTATTGTTTGCAGTGACATATCTCAAAGAGTAATTATGTGTTTAGGATTTTGAGTCCGCTGCGTCTGCCAGTTCCGCCATCCCGGCTGAGTAGTCATCAACAGGTTAGCATAGGGTTCACTCAACTTGAAGGCGCCGACGTTTTGGGCGCTGTCCTAGAAAACAGGA
>Ga0187781_10003279_pt1 | contig 12226 bp, 10 predicted proteins | sample 0715_SJ02_MP02_2_FD_132447 | JGI IMG/M metagenome (GOLD analysis project Ga0187781, IMG submission 132447) | Tropical peat soil microbial communities from peatlands in Department of Meta, Colombia - 0715_SJ02_MP02_20_MG | ecosystem: Environmental > Terrestrial > Soil > Wetlands > Peat | place...
CACACCAGGTCCATCGGAAGGCGGCGCGGCACGCCCGCGTGCCTCGCCTAGTCCTTCGCCGAGACGCTGGAGTCTCGCGGAGAGAGCGGCCTCATCGGTGTGCGCCTTGCCGGGATCATCGTCATCGCGCGTGCCGTCGCTCATGGCCTTGCTCTCGGCCTTCGACACTTGCGGTTGGCGACGATCGCGGCGGGCCCGCCCCTTAAAGCCGCGCGGACCATACTGATTGGGTTTTGCCGAGTCAAGAAACGCACCGGAGCGCTAATGCCTTGAAACTAATGATGGATATGGACGTTTGCGTGGTCGTTGTCGAGGCTCGATTGTGCGCCGCAAAGCTGCTAGCGCTAGCGCATGTCCCGGAAAAGTGGATACCGGTTTTCCGAAAGGGACATGCGCCAACGTAAGAACTGAGAGCGCATCTCGATTCCAGCCCAAATGGGATGCGCGCTGGAATGACGTGCGGGTCGTTGCGTTTGGTCCCGGCGAGGAGATGGCCATGATCGGCAAGGCTTTCGCGATCGTCGTCGCCGGCTGCTGGTTGGCGGTGCCGGCTTTAGCGGACGACGCGCCGCCAGGGAGCGGCGAAGGGCGCTACAGCTTCAACAAGGTGGCAGACGGCTTCGTGCGGCTTGATACTCAGACCGGCGAAGTCGCCTTGTGCAGCCAGCGCAGCGTCGGCTGGGCCTGCCAGGCGGCGCCCGAGGACCGCGCCGTGCTCGAGAACGAGATCGCACGGCTGCGCGCCGAGAACGTTGCGCTCAAGAAGGACATGCTGTCGCGCGGGCTTCCCCTGCCTTCGGGTACGACGGAGCCGCCTGCTGCGAGTGAGCGCGAGCGCGTCCCGCAATGGCACGGCGATTCCGATCTCGACCGGATGATGGCCCTCGTCGGCCGCATCTGGCACCGGTTCGTCGACGCGATCGCTCGCGCCGAAAAGCAACTGCAGAACAAAGGCTGAGTCCGGACGCGTGCCGATCGATCCGTCTTCGGTTGAGATCACGCGCGTCGAAACGATCGCCAGCGCCGCGCTGTCGGTCGCCACTTCCGGCGAAGGCTTCGTCGAGATCACCGCCGAGGTCGCGCGCTTCCTGGAGACGATCAAGGCGCGCGACGGCGTCGTTCTCCTTTATCTGCGCCATACCTCGGCCTCGCTCGTCATCCAGGAAAACGCCGATGCCGACGTGCGCACCGATCTCGTCACCGCGCTGGCGCGCCTCGCCCCGGCGCGAGCGGGCTGGGTGCACGAGGTTGAAGGCCCGGACGACATGCCGGCGCACATCAAATCCATGCTCAACGGCGTCTCGCTCCACGTGCCGGTCGCTGCCGGCAAGATGGCGCTCGGCACCTGGCAAGGCATCTACGTCGCCGAGCATCGCACCCGGCCACACCGGCGCGAGGTGACGCTGCAGTTCGTCGGCGCGTGCGTGTCGGCATGACGGCGCGAATGAAAATTACTAAACGCGCAGAAAGTTTTTCTCGTTTGTGCGCGGTCGCGGGCGGCTGAAAAATTACTTGTTCAAGACATCGTTGCCTGCGGAAGCCCGTTGTTCACATGAACGCCCCACGCGGCGCGCTCGCGCCGAACCCGGACCAGCAGAGATCGCGGCGCGCCGCACCCGGAGAATCGGCCGCGGCGCCGCCCGGACCGTCGGCCGAGATCGAATTCTGGTTCGAGTTCGCCAGCAATTACAGCTATCTCAGCGTCATGCGCATCGAGGATGCCGCGAGGCGGTGTGGCGTGCGCATCCTCTGGAGGCCGTTTCTGCTCGGGCCGATTTTCCGCGCGCTCGGCTTCGAGACCTCGCCGTTCCTGCTGCAGAAGGAGAAGGGGGCCTATGTTTGGCAGGACATGGTGCGCCAGTGCCGCAAATACGGGCTCTCCTGGCGCAAGCCGAGTACGTTTCCGCGGCTGAGCGTGCTCCCGGCGCGGGTCGCGCTCATCGGCGCGGAGGAGCCGTGGATCGGTGCCTTCTGCCGGGCGGTCATGGAGCTCAACTTCCCGCTCGATGAGGATATCGATCAGCCCGAGCGCCTCGCCTCGATCCTAATCGGGCTTGATCTTCCGGCCGCGGAGATTCTCGATCGCGCCGGCACCGAGCCGGTGAAAACGCTGCTGCGACAACAGACCGACGAGGCACGCCACAAAGGAATCTTCGGTGCGCCGACTTTCTTCGTCGACAGCGCGATGTTCTGGGGCAACGACCGCCTCGACGATGCGCTGGCGTTGGCGTCGGAGCACGGGCGCGCGGTGGCTCCGCCGCGCGAGTAATGAGAGGGCCCGATGCCGGTTTGCACCGAACGCAGCGATCGCGTGCTCACGGTCATCCAATCGCGCCCCGAGGTGCGCAACGCCGTCGATCCCGAGCATGCGCAGGCGCTCTATGAAGCGTTCGTCGCGTTCGACGCCGACGAGACCGCCGACGTCGCCGTGTTCTGGGGCGAAGGCGGCGCGTTCTGCGCCGGCGCTGATCTGAAATCCCTTGCCGCGCGCGGCATCGCCACGCCAGAAAACCGTAGCACGCACAGCTCGCTGGAATTTCCGACCGACGATGGCGCGGTGCCGCGCGGGCCGATGGGACCGACGCGGCTGCGGCTCGGCAAGCCGGTGATCGCCGCGATCGAAGGCCCCGCGGTCGCCGGCGGTCTCGAGCTCGCACTCTGGGCCGGCTGGCGGGTGATGGCCGAGGGCTCCTTTGTCGGGGTCTATAACCGCCGCTGGGGCGTGCCGCTAAGCGACGGGGGCACGGTGCGGCTGCCGCGCCTCGTCGGCGAGGGCCGCGCGCTCGAGCTGATCATGACCGGCCGCAAGGTCGACGCCGAGGAGTGCCTGCGCATCGGCCTGTGCGAACGGCTGGCGCCGAAGGGACACGCGAGGCAGGCCGCCGAAGCCATGGCCCGCGAGATCGCGCGCTTTCCGCAAACGAGCCTGCGCGCCGACCGCCGCTCGGTCTATCTGCAGTACGGGCTCTCAGAGCGCTCGGCGCTCGAGCGCGAGTGGATCAATTGCGCCGGCACCTTCAAGGCCGAAGGCGCCGCCGGCGTCGCGCGCTTCGCCAACGGCGCCGGGCGGCACGGTGATTTTCAGAATTTCGCGCCGCAGCGCCCGTAAACGATCGGTTGGAAACGGCTGCTGGCAGCCGATAGCTTTTGGCATGCATGCCAGACCGCGGCGGCAAAAATCCACCTCCTTCGGCGTCTCAAATATATTGATGCATTGAATCCCGGAGCGGGCCTTGCGCAGAGGCGCCGGACGGGCGAGCATTCGCGAAAATCACACGATCTTTGCCGGAGGCGGGAATGACCCCACGATTGATGGCGCATTGGCTCACGCGCAGCGCGGCGCTGGCCGGGCTTGGAGTTCTGCTCGCGGCTTTGGCCGCGCTGGCGGATGAGACCAGGCTCGAGACCGAGGATTATTTCATTCCCGCCGCCGATCCGGGGATCGAGCTCTTCATCCGCAACAAGCATCCCGCCGGCGTCACCGGCTTTGCGAGCGATCGCATCCTCCTCTACGTCCACGGCGCGACCTACCCGGCCGAGACCGCCTTCGACCTGCCGCTCAACGGCCTGTCGATGATGGATTACATCGCCCGGCAGGGCTGGGACGTCTACCTCGTCGACGTGCGCGGCTATGGCCGCTCGACGCGGCCGGCGGAGATGGAGAAGCCCGCTGCCGAGAACCTGCCGATCGTCGACACCGCGGTTGCGGTCAGGGATGTCGGCACGGCGGTCAGCCACATTCTGCAACGGCGCGGCGTTGCCAAGCTCAACCTGATGGGCTGGTCGTGGGGCACCGTGATCATGGGCATGTACACCACGACGCACAACGAGCTGGTGAACCGCCTCGTGCTATATGCCCCGGCCTGGATCTTCTCGACGCCGCCGGCGATCGGCGGCGGCGGCGCTCCGCTCGGCGCCTACCGGATGGTGACGCAGGAGCAGGCGAAACAGCGCTGGCTCAAGGGCGTCGCCGAGGACAAGCAGGCCGACCTCATTCCCGACGGCTGGTTCCAGCAATGGGCCGACGCCACCTGGGCGACCGACCCGGTCGGCGCCAACGAAAACCCGCCGGTAGTGCGGGCGCCGAACGGCGTGCTACAGGACTTTCGCGACTACTGGATCGCCGGCAAGCCGCAATACGATCCGGCCGACATCCACGTCCCGACGCTGATCATCCATGCCGAATGGGACGCCGACCTGCCGAGCGACCAGGCGCAGGGCTATTTCGCCAGGCTGACCCACACGCCCTACAAGCGCTTCATCGAGATCGGCGAAGGCACGCACAGCGTGATCATGGAAAAGAACCGCATGCAGCTGTTCCGCGAGGTGACGAATTTCTTGAACGAGCCGGACGCGCAGAGCTTGAATTAGCCGGCGCTTCCGCGCGGTGGACGCCCCCGGCACAACGGCGCTAACATCGCCGGCCGTGAGCGAGGCGCAATCCTATCATCTGTTGATCGCCGACGATCATCCGCTGTTCCGCGGCGCGCTGCGCGAGGCGGTCACTGGATTGTTCGGCCGCGCCGAGGTCGGCGAAGCCGGCACCTTTGAGGAGGTCACCGAGCTGATCGAAGGGAGCGGTGAGGTCGATCTCATCCTGCTCGATCTCTCGATGCCCGGGGTGCGCGGCTTTTCCGGGCTGATGTATCTGCGCGCGCAATATCCGAGCCTGCCGATCGTGGTGGTCTCCGCCAATGACGACCCGGCGGTGATCCGCCGCTGCATGGAGTTCGGCGCCTCCGGCTTCATCCCGAAGACGCTCGGTATCGAGGCGCTGCGCCAGGCGATCGCGCGCGTGCTGCAGGGCGAAGTGTGGACGCCGCCCGACGTCGATCTCGCCCGCCAGTCCGACGCCGAGGCCGCGGCGATGATCGCGCGGCTTTCGACGCTGACGCCGCAGCAGGTCCGGGTGCTGATGATGCTCTCGGGCGGGCTCCTCAACAAACAGATCGCCTACGAGCTCGGCGTGTCGGAAGCAACGGTGAAAGCCCATGTTTCCGCGATCCTTCAAAAGCTCGGCGTCGAGAGCCGCACCCAGGCCGTCATCGCCGCCGGGCGGATCGAAGCCGGTCAGTGGCCGCAGGTGCCCCCTGCCGCGTCATCCTGAGGCGTGTGCCGTAGGCGCGGCGAAGGATGAACCGCCCGGGCGCTACTCCGCCGCAACGCGCTGCACCCGCCACTGCGTAATCAGCGCGCGCAGCGAGGCCGGCTTGAGCGGCTTGTTAAGCATGTGCGCGCCGGCCGCGCGCGCTTCCTCGCGCACATGCGCGGAGCGGTCGGCGGTGATCAGGATCGCCGGCAGGTCGCGCTTGAGCCGGCGTCGCAGCTCGGCGATGGCGACGATGCCGTTGCCGCCGTCGAGGTGATAGTCGACCAGGAGCCCATCGGGCTCAAGGGCGCTGGCGTCCAGCACCGCGAGCGCCGCGGTGAGGTCGGGCGCGGCGAGGACGCGGCAGCCCCAGCCGCCAAGGAGCGTCTCCATGCCGTCGAGAATGCTGCGCTCATTGTCGATGCAAAGAACGACGGTGCCGGCGAGCCGTCCGGCGGCGGCGCGCGGCAGCGCCTGCAGCATCGGCTTCGCGGCGGCGGCTTTTGCCCGCGGCACCGCGACGGCAAAGCGCGAGCCGCGGCCGGTATTGGATTTAAGCACGACCTCGCAGTCGAGCACGCGCGCGATGCGCTCGACGATCGAGAGGCCGAGGCCGACGCCGCGCGCGACCCGGGCGCCCTGGTCGAGGCGGTGGAATTCCTTGAACACGGCGCGGCGCTTGCCCTGCGGAATGCCGATGCCGGTGTCGTAGACCTCGATTCGCAGCTCGCCGCCGCGGCGGCGGCAGCCGACGAGCACGCGCCCCGTGGGCGTGTATTTGATGGCGTTGGAGACGAGGTTCTGCAGAAGCCGCCGCAGCAGCCGGCGGTCGGAGCGCACCGTCAGCGAGCACGGCATGAAAGTGAGGCCGAGGTTCTTCTCGCGCGCCAGCGGCGTGAACTCCATCTCCAGCCGTTGCAGCAATTCGTCGATGCGGAAGTCGGTCATCTCCGGCCGCATCGCCCCGGTATCGAGCCGGGAAATGTCGAGGAGCGCCGCGAAAATCTCCTCGACCGCCTCGAGCGAGGCGTCGACATTGCGGATGAGATCGCCGTCCTCGCCCTGGCGCTGGCGCTCGATCAGGCTGGTGACGTAGAGTCGGGCGGCGTTGAGCGGCTGCAGGATGTCGTGGCTCGCGGCGGCGACGAAGCGGGTCTTCGAGACATTGGCGTCGTCGGCCTCGGCTTTGGCGCGCTCGAGCTCGGTGTTGAGCCGTGTCAGCTCTTTGGTGCGCTCGCGAACCCGCCGCTCCAGGGTCGCGTTGGCGCGCTCGAGCGCTTCGGCCGCCTTCACGCTCGGGGTGATGTCGGTGAAGGTCATGACCAGGCCGCCGTCGGGCATGCGGCTGGCACGGACCTCGATCACTAGGCCGCGCTCGGCGAAGCGTTCCAGGAACGGCTCGGCTTCGGAGGCGTATCTGGCGATGCGGTCGGCGATCTGCGCGTCGCGGTCGAGGCCGTCGGCTTCGTCCCTGCCGACGATATGGCGCAGGATCTCCTCCAGCGCGATGCCGACGCGGGTGAGCGCCGGCGGCAGACCGAAGATCTCGCCGAATTGCCGGTTCCAGCACAGCAGCGCCAGGCCCTTGTCGAACACGGCGATGCCCTGGCGGACGTGGTCGAGCGCGGTCTGCAGGATCTCGCGGTTGTAGTGGATCGCGGCGTTGGCGTCGTCGAGGAGCTTGAGCGCGTCTTTGGTCGAGACCGTGCGCTTGCGCAGCAGAAGCGAAAGCACGAGCCGCGAGGACGCGGCGCCGATCGCCGAGGCGAGCAGATATTCGGCGTATTGAATGAGCGCAAAATCAGCCTCGGCCTCCGGCTCCAGGCTGACGCGGCGCGAGGCTGCGAAGCTCAGGAATGATTCGCGGGTGCGCTCCTCGCCGAGATAGCGCGCGACCGTCGCGGTCAGCTCGGCGACGGTGACCGAGGCGCGGCGCAGCCGGAAGCTCGGCGCCATCGGCGCCAGCGTCGAGGGCACGAACAGATCCGCCTGCATGGTCTCGATCGCGGTGCGTCGCCGGCTCAACGAGAAGCCGACATAGAGCGCGACATTGACGGTGAGGCTCAGCAGCACGCCATGGACGAGCGGCGGCAGATCGAGGCCGAACAGTGCCTGCGGCCGCAGCCACGGAAGGCCGAACAACCCATCGCTCAGAATGCGCGCACCGAGAATGTCGGCGTCGGAGAGGCTCGGCAGCAGGAGCGTATAGCCCCAGACCAGGATGCCGGCGCTCATCCCGGCGATGGCGCCGCGGGCGGTGCCGCGCCGCCAGATCAGGCCGCCGAGGAAGGCCGGCGCGAACTGGGCGATGGCGGCGAAGGAGAGAAGCCCGATCGAGGCGAGCTGGGCCGGGCCGGCGGAGCGATAATAGACATAGGCCAGAAACAGGATGGCGAAGATCGCGACCCGGCGGATCATCAGAAGCTGCGCGCCGGCATCGCTCGGCCCGGCGCCGGCGGCGCGGCGCTTGAGCACCAGCGGGATCACGATGTCGTTCGACACCATGATCGCGAGCGCCACCGATTCGACGATCACCATCGCGGTCGCCGCCGACAGGCCGCCGACGAAGGCGACGAGCGCGAAGATCTCGGAATGCGCCTTGAGCGGCAGCGCCAGCACGAACATGTCGCCGTCGGCGTCGGCGGGAAAGCTCAATACGCCGGCGGTCGCGATCGGCACCACGAACAAATTGATCAGCACCAGATAGAGCGGGAACAGCCAGGCGGCGCGGCGGATCTCGGCCTCGCTATGGTTCTCGACCACGCCGACATGGAACTGCCGCGGCAACAGCAGGATCGCGAACAGCGAGAGCACGGTCATGGCGCAGAACGAGGTGAGCGGCGGCGGATGCGTCAGCAGCGCGGCGGTCGGCTCCCGCAAGGCCTGCGCGAACAGCGCCAGCGGCCCGGGAAACATGACGAAGGTGACGAACACGCCGACGGCGAGGAAGGCGATGAGCTTGACGATCGATTCGGTCGCGATCGCGAGCATCAGCCCGTCCTGGTGCTCGGTGGCGTCGATGTGGCGGGTGCCGAACAGGACGGCGAACGCCGCCATAAGGAGCGCCACGAACAACGCGATGTCACCGAGGAATGGCTGGGCCACGACGCCACTGGCCGCGGCCTGCGCGAGCATGGTCGAGACCGACGACGACACCGCTTTGAGCTGCAGCGCGATATACGGCACCATGCCGACAATCGCGATCAGCGCCACGGTCGCCGCCACCGCCTGGCTCTTGCCGTAGCGCGCGGCGATGAAGTCGGCGATTGAGGTGATGTTCTGGCCCTTGGCGAGCCGCACGATGCGGATGACCAGCGGATAGGCAAAGCCGACGATCAGCACCGGGCCGATATAGATGGTGAGGAAATCGAAGCCGGTGCGCGAGGCAAGCCCGACCGAGCCGAAAAACGTCCACGAGGTGCAATAGATCGCGAGCGACAGCGGGTAGATCAGCATCCGCGAGCGGGTCGAGCCGGCGAATGCGTGCGCGCGATCGCCATAGCTCGCCACCAGGAACAAAAAGCCGATATAGGCGAGCGCGATGACGATGACGACCCAGCCTTGCAGCATGGCGCTTCCCGCCTCGGGGCGCGGCGCCTCCCGGCCGCGCGCTCGAATTTGCTTTAGGTCACCATAGTTTGCGAGGGCTGTCTATCGGCGGCGCATGCAGCCGTTAACGCTCATTCGGGAGCCCAGCGGCGACGGCTGCGCCGCTCATTCGGCGGCGAGCGCGCGCTCCTTCAGCGGCAGCCGCAATTTGTGCCAGACGTCGACCAGGGCTTCGGCCAGGCGGTCGATCAGCGCATCGTCGTGGTAGGGGCTCGGCGTGATCCGCAGCCGCTCGGTGCCGCGCGGCACCGTCGGGTAGTTGATCGGCTGGATATAGATGCCGTGCTCGGCGAGCAGGAGATCGCTTGCCGCCTTGCAGCGCTCAGGATCTCCGACCAGGATCGGCACGATGTGCGTCGGATTGGTCATCACCGGCAGCCCGGCGGCGGTGAGCATCGCCTTGGTGCGCCCGGCGCGGTCCTGATGACGTTCGCGCTCCCAGCTCGACGCCTTGAGATGCCGGATCGCAGCGGTCGCGGCGGCGGCGACCGGCGGCGGCAGCGCAGTGGTGAAGATGAAGCCCGGCGCATAGGAACGCACCGCGTCGATCATCGCCGCGCGGCCGGCAATATAGCCGCCGATGCAGCCGAACGCCTTGGCGAGCGTCGCCTCGATCACGTCGATGCGCTCCATCACGCCGTCGCGCTCGCAGATGCCGCCGCCGCGCGGGCCGTACATGCCGACCGCGTGGACCTCATCGACATAGGTCATGGCGCCGTAGCGTTCAGCGAGATCGCAGATGCGATGAACCGGCGCGACATCGCCGTCCATGGAGTAAAGGCTCTCGAACACGACGAGCTTCGGCCGCGCCGGATCGGCGGCGGCGAGAAGCGCCTCGAGGTGCGCCATGTCGTTGTGGCGGAAAATCTGCTTCTCGCAATGCGCCTGGCGCACGCCCTCGATCATCGAGTTGTGGTTCCAGGCGTCGGACAGGATGAGGCAGTGCGGCATCAGCTTGGCCAGCGTTGAGATGCCGGTCTCGTTGGAGACGTAGCCCGAGGTGAAAACCAGTGCCGCTTCCTTGCGGTGCAGGTCGGCGAGCTCGCGCTCGAGCTCGACCAGCGGGTGATTGGTGCCGGCGATGTTGCGGGTGCCGCCGGCGCCGGCGCCCATGCGGGTTGCGGTCTCGACCATGGCGCCGACCACCTTGGGATGCTGGCCCATGCCGAGATAGTCGTTGGAGCACCAGATCACGACGTTGCGCGGGCCCTGCGGCGAATGCCACAGCGCGTGCGGGAAGCGGCCAGCGATGCGTTCGAGATCGGCAAAAACGCGGTAGCGCCGCTCGTCGCGCAGCCGCGCCAGCGCGTCGCTGAAATAGGCATTATAATCCATATGCTCCCGGCTCCCCGGCCCCTGAGCTGCGGCGGGGACCCACTTTTTAGAGTGGTTCTAGGTCCAATGTCGAGGCGCTTGTCGCGGTAAAATCGTCGCGGCGCCTTGCGCTGGATCAAGTCGCGCAAGGTTCGGTGAAATTTCGGTTTTGGAGCCGCCCGAGCAGCATCAAGGCTGGGGCGCGGCTACTGCGCGGGCCGATGATGCCTACCGGCCGGTAAACGCCGCCGGGCGTTTCTCGACGAAATGCGCCACGCCTTCCTTGAAGTCCTCGGAGCGGAACGATTCCGCCATTTCCTTGTCGGCGATCGCCCAGGCTTCCGACAGCGTCTGGAAATAGGACTGGAACACCTGGCGCTTGATCACGCCGATCGAGCGCGGCGATGACGTCGTCACCAGATCGCGCGCGATTGCCTGGACGTTGGCGAGGAAATTCTCCGCCGGCAGCCGGCGCACCAGGCCGAGGCGCTCGGCCTCGGCGGCATCGACGGTGCGCGCCGAATAGAGAAGATCGAGCGCATTCATCGGGCCGATCAGTCGCGGCAGCATCCAGGAGCTGCCATGCTCGGCGATGAGCCCGCGCTTGGCGAAGGCCGTGGTCAGCTTGGCGCCCTCGGCCATGTAGCGGAAATCGCAGAACAGGCTGAAGCAGACCGCGATGCCGGCGATCGGGCCGTTGATCGCGGCGAAGATCGGTTTCGGCACGGCGAGGAAATAGCTGAATTTCTGATCGAAATTATCCGGCTTCCGCGTCATCGGCACGACGTTGCTCGGACCGCCGCCGCTCGAAATTTTGCTCAAGCGCGACATGTCGGCGCCGGCGCAGAACCCGCGCCCGGCACCGGTAATGACGATGGCGCGCACCTTGTCGTGCGCCGCCGCCGTCTCGATCGCGTGGCGCGTATCGGCGTCCATTTCCGCGGTCCAGGCGTTGAGCTTGTCCGGCCGGTTGAGCGTGATGGTGGCGACGTGATCGTCGACGCCGTAGAGAATATCGGTGTACGCCATGCGTTCCTCCTGCGCCCTTGCGCGCAGACGGCCGCGCGCTTGCAGCGAATATTGCACATCGGCCCGATCTGGTCCAAGACGACGCCGGCGCGCGGACGCGCCAGGGAAAGATCGCGTCATGAGTGACGTCCTGATCGAGACGCTCGAAGACGGGCTTCTTACGCTCACGCTCAATCGTCCGGAGCGGCGCAATGCGCTCAACCCGGAGATTCTCGACGCGCTGGTCGACGCCGCGCAACGCGCGGCGTCGAATCCGGCGGTGACCGTGGTGATGCTGACCGGCGCCGGCGGCACGTTCTGCGTCGGCGGCGACGTCAAGGCGATGGCCGCGCGCGACAGCGCGCCGATCGCCGTCGACGACCGCACCGGGGATCTTCGCCGCAAGATGGAAGCGGCGCGGCTCCTGCACGAGATGCGCAAGCCGACCATCGCCGCGATCGAGGGCGCCGCCGCCGGCGCCGGCCTGTCGCTGGCGCTCGCCTGCGATCTGCGCCTCGCCAACCGCTCCGCCAAGCTCACCACCGCCTTCGTCAAGGTGGCGCTGTCCGGCGATTTCGGCGGCACCTATTTTCTCACCAAGCTCGTCGGCAGCGCCAAGGCGCGCGAGCTCTACCTGACCTCGCCGATCCTTTCGGCGGAGGAGGCGCTGGAGCTCGGGCTCCTTACCCGGGTGTTCGACGATGCCGGGTTTCAGGACGCGGCCAAGAGCTACGCCATGGCGCTCGCCCGCGGGCCGCGGCTTACGCTCGGCTCGATCAAGCACAATCTCAATCTCGCCGAATACGCGCCGCTCGAAGCCTGCTTCGACAACGAGGCGGCGAACCACGTGCGGGCGCTAACGACCGAGGATCACCGCGAGGCGGCGGCCGCGTTCGTCGAGAAGCGTCAGCCGGTGTTCAAGGGGCGCTGACGCGGCAAGCTGATAAAGGGACGTTGCGATGCCCGACTATCTGCGGCTGCGGCAGATCTGCCTGGTGGCGAACGATCTCGCCCGCGTCATCGCCGACATGCAGGCGATTTTCGGCGTGAAGCTCGCTTATCAGGATCCGCATGTGCGCCGCTACGGCCTCGAAAACGCGCTGTTTCCGTTCGGGCTCGCCTTCGTCGAGGTGGTCTCCCCGGTCGAGCCGAACACCGCCGCCGGCCGCTTTCTCGAGCGCTCGGGGGGCGTCGGCGGCTATATGG
>Ga0187781_10003280_pt1 | contig 12225 bp, 9 predicted proteins | sample 0715_SJ02_MP02_2_FD_132447 | JGI IMG/M metagenome (GOLD analysis project Ga0187781, IMG submission 132447) | Tropical peat soil microbial communities from peatlands in Department of Meta, Colombia - 0715_SJ02_MP02_20_MG | ecosystem: Environmental > Terrestrial > Soil > Wetlands > Peat | place...
ACTGAACGGGCCGCTATGGGTGTCGTACTGAAGGGCGACATCGAGGATGCCGTAGAAGGTGATTCCCTTCCAGGAGAGGCTGCTGTCGTCAGCCGCGGTCGCTGGCGCCGACGCGGACGGTGCAGTCTGTGCCTGCGCCACCCCCGCAGCCGCCAACGAAGCCGTTAAGAGACAGGCACGAATGGATGTCATCTTCAGAATTCCTTGAGGTTACGAAAAAGCCGACACGGCCCGCCGACACTCACGCCCGATTGCGATCAGCCGTTCGTGTTGCGTCGCCGCAACCTATAAAGATCAGCCCGCCAGAGGGCTCACATTGGTTTGGTTGTATGACACTTGTACCGCAGTCAGATGGCATTTTCGTTAACGGGACGAGCTTCTTGGGCGCGTAACCCGCTTCCGACCGCGAGCATCCAAGCTAAGTGAGCTCCCTGACGGCGCGTAAACTCTTCCATATCAACGCCTTAAATGCAACTTCTATTTGTACGAATTGACTTGCAGCAGCTCGAGGCGTGGATCCGCCGAGGCAGGTCCTCTCCGGTTCTCAAACTTCCGCTGTCGCGGCGCTTCGGCCGTTCTCGCGCATCCGCGTCGATGAGAAGAAGCGTCGCCGGCGTCGTCGCGCTCGCGAAACTACCGGGCGGATTGTGACCGCGCGAACCGCATCTCTCCGCGGCCCCCGGATTTCGCCTGATAGCAGGCCTTGTCGGCAGCCTCCATCCAGTCGCTTTCGCTCCCCATCTCGGGGGTGATGGTGGCGACGCCGATGCTTGCGCCGACGACGCGCCTTGCACCTTCCCATTCGATCTCGAGCGGGTTGAGCGCCTGCAGGATCTTCTGGCAGACGGTTTCGAGGTAACTCGACCTGCAGTTGTCCAGGATGATGGCGAACTCATCGCCGCCGAGGCGCGCGACGGTGTCCGAGGCGCGCACGTGCATCCGGCAGACGTCGGCAACCTGGCGCAGCATCGCATCGCCGGCGGCGTGCCCGGCCGCGTCGTTCACGCCCTTGAAGCGGTCGAGGTCGATCGCGAGCAGCGCAGCGGGGCGGTCCAGGTGGCGGGCCTTGCGGTACGTGTCGCGCAGGCGCTGTTGAAACTCCGAGCGGTTCACGAGGCCGGTGAGCGGATCGTAGGTGGCCCGGTGCCGCAGCTCCCGGGTGCGCTCGACGTCGGCCGTGGCATCGCGCAGCGCCAGCACGATGCCGGTGACGTGGCCCGAACTGTCGAGCACCGGCGAGGCGCTGTCGATGACATAGGAGGTGAGGCCGTCCGGCCGATGCAGTACGCACGGGCTCTCGCGCCGCTGAACCCGACCGTGGAGTGCGCTCAGGGTGGCAAGACTGACGACGCTGCGCGAGGTAAGCGGATCGGTGAGGTGGACGACCTCGTCGAAGCGCCGTCGCCGGGCGGCATCGGCATCGAGTCCCAGCAAGCGCTGCGCCGATTCGTTGATGAAGTCGATGCGCATGTCGGCATCGAGCGTGACGACCGCGTCGCTGATCGAGTTCACGGTCACCCGCAGGCGCTCGCGTTCCTCGGCGAGCGCCGTCTCCGCGTTGAGGCGCGCCTCGAGGCTCTCGATCTGCGCGAGCAGGTGCTGCGGGGAGCCGTCCTCGTTGCGCAGCAGCGATACCGCGACGTGCGTCCAGACCCAGTGACCATCCTTGTGGCGGAAGCGCCGATCGGTCTCGTAGAAGTCGCTCGTGCCGCTTATCAAGGGCTTCCAGCGTGCTTTGCTTTCCTCCCACTCATCCGGATCGGACGGGCCGCCGGGTGGCAGCGCCCGCAGCTCCTCTGCGGAATAGCCGAGCATCTTCTGCAACGCGACGTTGGCGTAGGTCCAGGTGCCGTTCATGTCGGCGATCAGCATGCCGATGGGGGAATGAGCGATCGATTCGCGGAAGCGCCGTTCGCTCATCCTCAGGGCACGTACGGTGATGCGGCGCGCCGCCGTTCCGATCCCGACCGCGATCGGCGGCATCACCGCGGCGAGGAAGGCAAGCGCCGGCAGATCCATCAGGGTGCCAGCTGCGGGTGCCGCCTCGAGGCCTACGGGCCGGATCCCCATGAGCCAGAGACTCATGATCAGCAACCCGACGAGCAGGCCGGCCACCGACGCGCCAAAGCCCTCGAGCCTGAAGGCGCCGATCAGCAGCAGGCAGCCGATCCCAACGAAGGGAAAGCGGACGTAGCGGATCAGAAGGCAGGTGCCGACAAGTACGAGCGCAAGGGTCGCGGCGTTTTCCAGCAGATGGGGACGCCGCACCAGCCGGTGCCAGCGTGCCGCGCTGAAAAGCACGATCGGCGGGCCGACGAGACACGCACCCACGGCGTGAGACGACCACCACAGCTCCACGACCTCGGTGAAGGGAAGGCCCAGTACCGCCTGGCGAAGGGGAGCGGCCGCCAGCGCGACCAGTCCCGGGACGGCGACGCCGGCCACTGCGGTCATGAGCACCGCCTGGTTGATGGTGATATCGGGATACGGGAAGCGCCAGACGAAGCGGAAGGCGGCGACCATCAGGGCGATTTCCGCGCCATTGATGCAACCGAACGCCAGGGCGGTGGGCCACGGACGATGCAGCGCGAGCATGTTCGCGAGCACGATCCCGAGCAGAATGCACACGGCCGCGCTGACCCAGCGCACGCTCGGCAGCCGGATCAGGAGCGCCGCGGCCATGCCGGTCACCGGCCAGAAAAGCGTGAGCCCGCCCGGCACCCGCGTGAGCCAGATCGAGAGGCACGCCGACACGAACACCACGGCGCCGAGCAGAATCTCGGTGACGGGCAGCGCCCGGTAAGGGGCTGGCGCAAGCATTTTTCGGGCCTCAGGCAACGGCGGCACGTTGTAATGGTATCGCTGGATTGGCAGCCACCGAGCCTGGCTGGCGCAATAAAGGGAAATGCGAGGGCCCGGCGGCGCGCCCAGCGCTCGCCTTCAGTAACGGCACGGGTACGCCGGAACTTGAGCTGACGCCCGCGCTCCCTAAGGGTCGCAGGCCGGCGCCTTCCCTGCGGGCGGCTGCCCGGGGGCCTACTCGGCGGCCCGCAGCAGCTCGTTGATCGAGGTCTTGGCGCGGGTCTGTGCGTCGACGCGTTTCACGATCACCGCGCAGTAGAGGCTGTAGCGCCCGTCGGCCGACGGCAGCGTGCCCGAGACCACCACCGAGCCCGGTGGCACGCGTCCCTGCAGGATCGTGCCGGTGGTGCGGTCGTAGATGCGCGTGCTCTGGCCGATGAACACACCCATCGAGATCACCGAGCCTGCGCCGACCACGACGCCCTCGACGACCTCGGAGCGCGCGCCGATGAAGCAGTCGTCCTCGATGATGGTCGGGCTCGCCTGCAACGGCTCGAGCACGCCGCCGATGCCGACGCCGCCCGAGAGGTGGACGTTGCGCCCAATCTGCGCGCACGAGCCCACGGTGGCCCAGGTGTCCACCATGGTGCCCGCGCCAACGTAAGCGCCGATGTTGACGTAGCTCGGCATCAGCACCGCATCGGGCGCGATGTAGGCACCGCGGCGCACGACCGCATGCGGCACGATGCGCGCGCCGCCGGCGCGCAGCTGCGCCTCGCTGGCGTGCGCGTACTTGAGCGGCACCTTGTCGAAAAAGCGGGTGAAGCCGGCGTCGATCGCGCGGTTGTCGTGGGTGCGGAAATAAAGGAGTACCGCCTTCTTGAGCCACTCGTTCACCACCCAGCCGCCGTCCCGCGGCTCGGCGACCCGCGCCTGCCCGCTGTCGAGGAGCGTCAGGCACTCCTCGAGTGCCGCGGCGAGCGCGGGGGTGAGATTCTTCGGGGAGAGCTCGGCGCGCCGCTCGAACGCGGCCTCGACCGTTGCGCGCAGCTCGGGCCCGCCGGTCACGGCTTGGCCCGCGCCGTGCCGCCGCCGGTGCGCAGCGCCTGTTGCTCGCGATCGAGCGTGGCGATCATGCGCTCCTTCAGGCGCTCGGCGGCATCAGGCGCGAGCGGCTGGTTGTCGAGGTCGGTGAGATAGAACACGTCCTCGGCGCGCTCGCCCACGGTCATGATCTTGGCGGCGTGCAGCTCGACGCCCTCCTGCATGAGCACCTTGCCCACGTCGCACAGCAGTCCCGGCCGGTCGCCGGCGGTGAGCTCGAGCACCGAGCGGCGGTTGCGCTCATCGATGCTGAGGGCGATCTGGGTCGGGGTGTTGAACATGCGCGCCTGACGGGGTGCACGCCTCGAGACGGACAGCGGCGCATCCTCGCGCGCCTGCACCGAGCGCCACAGCGCCTGCTCGATCTCGACCTGGCGGTCGCTGTCGGTGATCGCCTGCCCATCGTCCTCGAGCACGTGGAACAGGTCGAGGCTGAAGCCATCGCCGGTCGGCGTGATGCGGGCGTCGACGATGTTGAGCCCGAGCTGGTCGAGCGCCGCGGTGGTGCGCGCGAAGCCGTGGCGGCGCGGGCGGGTGAACAGCAGCACCGCGGTCGTGCCGCGGACGCTGTGTGGATCGAGCGCCACCAGCGGCTCGTCCGAGGCCGCGTCGCGCTCGGCGAGCAGGCGGGTGTGCCAGGCAACCTCCTCGGGCGAGTGTTGCAGGAAATATCCGGCCGAGAAGCGGGTCCACGCCGCGGCGATGTCGGGCTCGCCGACGCCGCGCTCGATCAGCAGCCGCCGCGCCGCGTCCTGGGTCTCGCGCACCAGGTGCTCGGGGTCGATCGGGCTCTCGAGCCCGCGGCGCAGCGCGCGCTTCACCCGCTGGTAGAAGTCCTTGAAGAGCGAGGCCTTCCAGGAGTTCCACAGCTTGGGATTGGTGCCGCGCACGTCCGCGCAGGTGAGCACGTACAGGTAGTCGAGGTGCGCCTCATCGCCCACCTTGCGGGCGAAGGCGTTGATCACCTGCGGATCGCCGATGTCCTGCTTCTGCGAGGTCATCGAGAGCTCGAGGTGATTGCGCACCAGCCAGGCGACCAGGCGCGCATCGTAGGGCGAGAGCCCCTGCTCGAGGCAGAAGGCCTCGGCGTCGACCGCGCCGAGCTCGGAATGATCGCCGCCGCGTCCCTTGGCGAGGTCGTGGAACAGCGCCGCGAGATAGGCGATCTCCGGGCGCGGCAGCTGCTGCATGACGCGCGAGGCCTCGGGGAGCTCGTGATCGTAGCGCGGGATCGCGAAGCGCCTTAAGTTGCTCACCACGAAGATCGTATGGGCGTCGACCGTGTAGGCATGGAACAGGTCGTACTGCATGCGCCCGACGACGCGGCCGAAGGCGGGGATGTAGCGCCCGAGCACTCCGTAGGTGTTCATGCGCCGCAGCTCGTGGGTCACGCCCACCGGCGAGCGCAGGATCTCGAGGAACAGGCGGTGATGGCGCGGGTTCTGGCGGAACTCCTCGTCGATCAGCCACAGATTCTTGGCCACCGCGCGCATGGTCGAGGCGCGCACGCCGCGAACTTCCGGGTTCTGCTGCAGCAGCACGAACATCTCGAGCAGCGCCGACGGAGTGCGCGTGAACACCTCTTCGTGCACCGCCTCGAGGGAGCCGTTGCGCACCTGGAAACGCGCATTCAGCGGCCGCGGCGGCTCACTCTCGCTCACGATCGCCTCGCGGAACAGCTCGAGCAGCAGCTCGTTGAGCAGGCTAACGTCCATCACGGTGCGGTAGTAGCGCTGCATGAACTGCTCGACCGCGAGCGTGTAGGAGGCGTCCTCGTAGCCGAAGGCGAGGGCGAGGCGGATCTGGTGATCGAACAGCAGGCGGTCCTCGCGCCGCCCGGTGAGGGCGTGGAGGCCAAAGCGCACCCGCCACAGGAATGCCTGTGCCTGGCGCAGCCGCCGCAGCTCCGGCGCGGTGAGGAAGCCGTGGGTGAGGAGCGCATCGAGCGTGTCGCCGCCGAACTGGCGCTTCGCCACCCAGGCGATGGTCTGGATGTCGCGCAGCCCACCCGGCCCGGTCTTCACGTTGGGCTCGAGGTTGTAGGCGGTGTCGTTGGCCTTCAGATGCCGGTCGGCCTGCTCGCGCACCTTGGCCTCGAAGAACTGCTTCACGGGCCAGATGCGCTCGGGCGCGAGCGCGGCGCGCATTGCGCCGAACAGTGCCGCGCTGCCCGCCAGCAGGCGCGCCTCGAGCAGCGTCGTCATGACGCCGACGTCGCCGACGCATTCCTCGGCGCACTGCGCGAGCGTTCGCACGCTGTGGCCGATCTCGAGTCCGATGTCCCAGAGGAAGGCCACCAGCTTCTCGACCGCGGCGCCGCCGGGCGTGTCGCTCGCCGATGGCGCGAGCAGCAGCACGTCGACATCGGAGCAGGGATGGAGCTCGCCGCGGCCGTAACCGCCCACCGCGACCAGCGCCCACTCCGCGCAGCTGCCGGCGCAATGCACCTGCCACGCCGCGCGCAGTACTGCATCGATGAGCGCCGCGCGCGCGTGCACCAGCTCCTCCACCGGCTCGCCGGCGAAGAAGCGCGTCTTCAGCTCCTCGTGCGCCTCGCGCAGCAGCGCACGCCAGGCGGCCGGGTCGGCGCCACCGGCGGCGAGGCGCTCGGGCAAGCCGGTGAGCAGCAGCCGGGGCGCTTCCAGGACCTCTGTGTCCGCGGCACCCATCGCGCTCTTTATCAATGCGGCCCGCCGTCGGCGCCGAGCGTCAGCACGTCGACTCCGTTCTCGGTCACGAGCACGGTGTGCTCCCACTGCGCCGACAGCGAGTGGTCCTTGGTGATCACCGTCCAGCCGTCGCCGAGCAGGCGCACGTGGCGCTTGCCGGCATTCACCATCGGCTCGATCGTGAAGGTCATGCCGGCCTTGAGCTCCAACCCGGTTCCGGGCTCGCCGTAATGCAGCACCTGCGGGTCCTCGTGATAGACGCGCCCGATGCCGTGGCCGCAGTACTCGCGCACCACCGAATAGTCGTTCTGCTCGACGAAGCTCTGGATGGCGTGGCCGATGTCGCCGAGATGCGCGCCGGGACGCACCGTGCGGATGCCACGCCACATCGCCGCGAAACAGGTGTCGGTCAGGCGCTGGGCGTGCGCCGGGGGCTTGCCGACCGCGTACATGCGGCTGGTGTCGCCGTGGAAGCCGTCGCGGATGACGGTCACGTCGATATTGACGATGTCGCCGGCCTTCAGGCGCTTGTCATTCGGGATGCCGTGACAGACCACGTGATTGACCGAGGTACAGATGGTCTTCGGAAAGCCGCGGTAATTGAGGTTCGCCGGGACCGAGCGCTGCACGTTCACGATGTAGTCGTGGCAGATGCGGTCGAGCTCCTCGGTGGTGGCCCCCGGGACCACGTGCGGGCCGATCATGTCGAGCACCTCGGCGGCGAGGCGCCCGGCAATGCGCATTTTCTCCTGTTCCTCCGGGGTCTTGATGGTCACGTGCATAGGCTGAAAATGGGGCCGGCGACCGCCTCCGCCAAGGGTCTGGCAGGTTGGCGTAAGACATTGTTCCGACGAGGTCTTCATGGTATAAAGCGCGGCCTTTTTTGGCAACGCAACCCACACGCGCATCGTATACCCGCTGACTGGGTGTTCCCGCCTCCGACGGCCGCAAGGCTCAAGGGCGGGGATGGTCACGGGGATGCGCGGAGGCTCAACCCGAACAGGAGTTTTTCATGCCCGGCGTGTCCATGCGACAGATGCTGGAAGCGGGTGTCCATTTCGGACACCAGACCCGCTTCTGGAACCCGAAGATGGCCCCTTTCATCTTCGGCGAGCGAAACAAGATCCACATCATCAATCTCGAGAAGACGCAGCCGATGTACTCGGAGGCTGCGGGCTTCATCAAGGGCGTGATCGCCGACGGCGGCACGGTGCTGTTCGTCGGCACCAAGCGCTCGGCGCGCGACTCGATCCAGAAGGAAGCCGAGCGCTCGCAGCAGCCGTACGTGAACCAGCGCTGGCTGGGCGGCATGCTCACCAACTTCAAGACCATCCGCCAGTCGATCAAGCGGCTCGGTGAGATCACCGAGCTCGCCGCCTCGGGCGCGCTCGACAAGCGCGGCAAGAAGGAAGCGACCCAGCTGCGCCGCGAGATGGACAAGCTCGAGAAGAGCCTGGGCGGCATCAAGCACATGGAGTCGCTCCCGGATGCCCTGTTCGTGGTGGACGTCGGCCACGAGAACATCGCCGTGCACGAGGCGAAGAAGCTCGGCATCCCGGTGGTGGCGATCGTCGACACCAATTGCTCCCCGGATGGCATCGATTACGTGATCCCGGGGAACGATGACGCCATGCGCGCGATCCAGCTCTATACCGCCGGCATCGCCGATGCGGTGCTCGAAGGCAAGGAGTCGGTGCCGCAGGTGGCGGTTGGCGAGGACGAGTTCGTCGAGCTCGACGAGGCCGGCAACCCGCGCAAGAAGACCCCGCGCACGGGCCGGCGGCCCGCGCCCGCGGTGCGCAGGAAGGCCCCGGCGCGGCGCCGCCCGGTGGCGGCCCCTGCACCGGTCGCGGCGAGTGCCGAGCCCGGTGCCGAGGATCTCGAGGGCGAGGCCGAGGTCGACGACGCCGAGGTCGCCGACGTCGATGCGGTCGCTGGCGCGGGCGCCAGGCGCGGCGCGCCGAACGCCGGCCGGCGCAAGGGGCGCACCGAGGGCGCCGGTGAGTGAGGCCAAGGAGGCACCGATGAACATCACGGCAGACACAGTCAAGCAGCTGCGCGAGCGCACCGGCGCGGGCATGATGGAGTGCAAGAAGGCCCTGGTTGAGACCAAGGGCGATCTCGACGCGGCCGCCGAGCTCATGCGCCGCCAAGGCCTCGCCAAGGCCGACAAGAAGGCGACCCGGGTCGCGGCCGAGGGCGTGGTGGTGATCGCCAAGTCGGCGGACACGCGCACCGCCGCGATGGTCGAGGTCAACTGCGAGACCGACTTCGTGGCGCGCGGGCCCGACTTCAAAGTCTTCGCGGAAGGCGTGGCGCAGTGCGCGCTCGCCGCCAGGCCTAAGGACCTGGCCGCGCTCGCCGAGGCGCGCCTCGCCTCGGGCGAGGGCGTCGAGCAGCGCCGCCGCGAGCTGGTCGCCAAGATCGGTGAGAACGTGAGCGTGCGGCGCTTTGTCGTCGTGACCTCGCCCGATCAGCTCGGCGCCTACGTTCACGGCACGCGCATCGGCGCGCTGGTCGCCGTCAAGGGCGGCGAGCCGAGCCTCGCCTACGACCTGGCCATGCACGTCGCCGCCAGCAGCCCGAAGTACCTCGCCGCTCAGCAGGTGCCCGCCGACGTGGTGGCCAAGGAGCGCGAGATCCTCACGAGCCAAGCGCAGGGCGAGGGCAAGCCGCCGGAGATCGTCGCCAAGATGGTCGAGGGGCGGCTGCGCAAGTCGCTCAGCGAGATCACCCTCTACGGGCAGCTGTTCGTGAAGGATCCGGACGTCACCATCGAGAAGCTCGTCAAGGGCGCGAAGGCCGAGGTGGTCGCGTTCGAGCGCTTCGAGGTCGGCGCCGGAATTGAAAAAAAAGCCGATGACTTCAGCGCCGAGGTGGCCCGCCTGGCGACCGGGAGCTGAGGGCCGGTCCGGTAGCCTTTAGGAGAGACCCCGCCGCGCGCGGGGTTTTTTCCATCGGCGGAGGTGAGAGATGACGCAAGCGAAGCCGCGCTATACGCGGATCCTGGTGAAGCTCTCGGGCGAGGCACTGCTCGGGGAGGGCGACTATGGCATCGACCCGACGGTGCTGAAGCGCATCGCCGGGGAGCTGCAGGACATCGCACAGATGGGCGTGCAGCTGGCGGTGGTAATCGGCGGCGGCAACATCTTCCGCGGCGCGGGACTGGCGCGCGCCGGCATGGATCGCGTGGCGGCGGATCACATGGGGATGCTCGCCACGGTCATGAACTCGCTCGCGCTGCAGGATGCGCTCGAGAGCCTGGGTCTCCATGCGCGCGTCATGTCCGCGATCCGCATCAACGAGGTGTGCGAGGACTACATCCGGCGCCGCGCCGTGCGCCACCTGGAGAAGGGCCGCATCGCGGTGTTTGCTGCCGGCACCGGCAACCCGTTCTTTACCACCGACACGGCGGCGGCGCTGCGCGCCATCGAGATCAACGCCGACGTGCTGCTCAAAGCCACCAAGGTGAACGGCGTCTACTCGGACGATCCGGTGCGCAACCCGTCCGCGGTGCGCTATGCGCGCCTGACCTTCGACAAGGTGCTCACCGACAAGCTCAACGTCATGGACGCGACCGCGATCGTCATGTGCCGTGACAACCGCTTGCCTTTGCGGGTCTTCAATCTCAACAATCCCGGGGACCTCACCCGCATCGTGCGGGGCGAGGACGTCGGCACCGTGGTCACCAACGAGTGAGCGCGGCGGGCCGCGAGGAGACACACTATGCTCGAAGAACTCAAAAAGGACGCCGCCACGCGCATGGCCAAGTGCGTCCACACCTTTCAGGCGGATCTCAAGAAGCTGCGGACCGGGCGCGCGCACCCGAGCCTGGTCGAGCACCTCAAGGTCGATTACTACGGCAGCGAGGTGCCGCTGCAGCAGGTGGCGAGCATCGCGGTCGAAGAGGGGCGGACGCTGGTGATCTCGCCGTGGGAAAAGAGCGTCGTGCAGGCGATCGAGAAGGCGATCTTCAAGTCGGATCTGGGACTGACGCCCATGACCGCCGGCACCGTGATCCGCATCCCCATGCCGCCGCTCACCGAGGAGCGGCGCAAGGAGATTACCAAGGTGCTGCGCCACGATGCCGAGAACGCGCGCGTCGCGGTACGCAACGTGCGGCGCGACGTCATGAACGAGATCAAGCACAAGATGAAGGACAAGCATCTCTCGCAGGACGACGAGCGGCGCGCCGAGACCGACATCCAGAAGCTCACTGACAGGCACATCGCCGACATCGACGCAGCGCTGGCCGGCAAGGAGAAGGAGGTCATGCAGGTCTGATGGCCCAGACTTTCGCCAATCTGCCGCAGCACATCGCGATCACCATGGACGGCAACGGCCGCTGGGCGGCCGCGCGCGGCGTCGCGCGCGCCGCCGGCCACAAGGCGGGGCTGAAGCCCGTGCGCCTGTGCGTCGAGGAATGCACGCGTCTGAAGGTCGGGGCGCTCACGCTGTTCGCCTTCTCGAGCGAGAACTGGCGCCGTCCCGCCGATGAGGTCGGGAGCCTGATGAGCCTCTTTATCGAAGCGCTCGACCGCGAGGTCGCCGAGCTCCACGAGAAGGGGGTGCGGCTGCGCTTCGTCGGCGATCGCAGCAGTCTCGCGGTGCGGCTGCAGTCACGCATCGCCGCCGCCGAGGCGCGCACCGCCGGCAACCGCGGACTCGCCCTGCAGGTGGCGGTCAGCTACGGCGGGCGTTGGGATATCGTTCAGGCAGCTCGGTCGCTGGCACGTGAGTGCTCGAGCGGGGCCATGCTGCCCGAGGAGATCACCGAGGCGCGCTTTGCGGAACGGCTCTCGCTCGCGGGGCTCCCGGACGTCGATCTCCACATCCGCACCGGCGGCGAGCAGCGCATCAGCAATTTCCTCCTCTGGCAGCTCGCCTACGCGGAGCTCTGGTTCACGGAGCGCCTGTGGCCGGACTTCACCGCCGCGGATTTGAACGACGCGCTCGCTTTCTTTGCCAGCCGCGAGCGGCGCTTCGGACAGCGCCCGGCGGCGGTGAGCAGCGCTTAGGTGAACGAGTCGCTGCGCCAACGCGTGTGGACCGCCGTGGTGCTGGCCGCCGCGCTGCTGGTGATTCTGCTGTTCCTGCCGGTGTGGGCCACCGTGGTGGCGCTCACGCTGGCACTGCTCGCGGGCGCGTGGGAGTGGTCGGCGTTCCTGCGCCTCTCGAGTGCGACGCGGCGCCTCACCTATGTCGCGCTGGTCGCGCTGTTGCTGCCGCTCGCGTGGCGCCTGTCGGCTGAGCCGGACGGCCGCGACCTGATCCTGGTCGCGGCGGTGCTCTGGTGGCTCACGGCCTTCATGTGGATCGCCTTCGCCCCGCGCCTGGTGTCGCCGTGGGCCGCGGGGGTCGCCGGCGTGCTGGCGCTCGTGCCCACCTGGCTCGCGCTGCTGTGGCTGCGCCTCGCGCCACCGCACGGGCAGTGGGTGCTGTTCACGCTCATCCTGGTGTGGGTCGCCGATATCGGCGCTTTTTTCGTCGGCCGCCGCTTCGGCCGGATCCGGCTCGCGCCGGCGGTGTCGCCGGGCAAGACCTGGGAGGGAGTGCTCGGCGGGGTGGCGCTGAGCGCGCTGGTCGCGGTCGGCGGCAGCCTGTGGTTTCACGTCTCGCTCGCAGTGTTCCTGCCGCTGTGCCTGGCGAC
>Ga0187781_10003281_pt1 | contig 12222 bp, 12 predicted proteins | sample 0715_SJ02_MP02_2_FD_132447 | JGI IMG/M metagenome (GOLD analysis project Ga0187781, IMG submission 132447) | Tropical peat soil microbial communities from peatlands in Department of Meta, Colombia - 0715_SJ02_MP02_20_MG | ecosystem: Environmental > Terrestrial > Soil > Wetlands > Peat | place...
CGCTCGTCACGCTCGGCCCGCTGACCAATATCGCGATGGCGCTGCGCCAGGCGCCGGACATTGCCGGGAAGCTGCGCCACGGTTACGTGATGGGAGGGGCGGCGTGCACCGTTGGAAACATAACGCCGGCCGCGGAATATAATATTTGGGTGGATCCGGAAGCGGCGAAAATTGTTTTCCACTCCGGCATGCCCATTCTGATGGTCGGATGGGAACATTGCCGCGGCGCGTCGTGCCTCGATGATTCCGAGATGACTTACATCCGCAGCTTCAAAACAAAGTACGGCGATTTTGCGCTCGACTGCAATCGCAGCGCGCTGAAAGCCAGCCGCGATTTCAATCGCGAGCCGGGGCTGACGCAGCCGGACCCGGTGTGCATGTCCATCGCGATTGACCCGACGATTTGCACATCGCTCGATCACGAATACGTGGACGTCGAGACGGAATCCGAGCTGACGCGCGGCATGACCGTGGTGGACCAGCTCCGCGTGACGAAAAAAGATCCGAACATCGAAGTCTGCTGGAAAATGGACCCGAAGCGCTGGAAAGAACTCCTCTACAAGTGCCTGCGATGAATCCCGCCGACCCTGCGCGCGGCGTCTCTCGCTCCTCGTCCGCTGCCGAAGAGAGCTGGCTTTGGAATCGCGATCTCGCGCCCGTCTCGCTCGAGCGCCGTTCGTGGGGAACCTACAACTACGCCGCGCTGTGGATCGCGATGAGCGTGAACATTCCCACGTACCTGATGGCCAGCGCCATGATCGCGGGCGGGATGAACTGGAAGCAGGCGATCTTCACCGTTTTTCTCGGCAACATTATCGTGCTCGTGCCGATGCTCCTGAATGCGCACGCGGGCGCCGCGTACGGGATTCCGTTTCCTGTTTTCGCGCGCTCGTCGTTCGGAGTTCTCGGCGCCAACGTGCCTGCTGTGCTGCGAGCGCTCGTGGCGTGCGGCTGGTTCGGGATTCAGACGTGGATTGGCGGGGAAGCCATTAACACGATGCTCGCGGCGATCATTCGCGGCTGGGACCATCCTTGGGTTTGCTTTTTTCTTTTCTGGCTGCTCAATTTGGCAGTGATCCTGCGCGGCATCTCGACGATTCGTTTCCTTCAAGGCATCACGGCGCCGGCACTGCTGATTCTTGGGCTGGCGATGCTCGGCTGGGCTTACACGAAAGCTGGCGGGCTCGGGCCGATGCTCTCCGCGCCGTCGAAATTTCAGACGTTCGGGGAATTTTTCACGTTCTTTGTTCCCTCGCTCACGGGAGTCGTTGCGTTCTGGGCCACGGTGGCGCTGAATATTCCGGATTTCACGCGCTACGCGAAAGGCCAGCGCGAGCAAATGCTCGGGCAGGCGCTCGGGCTGCCGACCACGATGACGTTCTATTCGTTCATCGGCATCGCGGTGACGTCGGCGACGGTGATTGTCTTCGGGCAGGCGATTTGGGATCCGGTCGTCGTGCTGAGCCGGCTCGGCAATCCCATTGCGGTCGTGGTCGCGATGGCGGCGCTGCTGCTGGCGACGCTCAACGTCAACGTCGCGGCCAACGTCGTGTCGCCCGCCAACGATTTCTCGAATCTTTATCCGCGGCGCATCAGCTTCAAAATCGGAGGGCTGATCACCTGCGTCATCGGCCTGCTGATGCAGCCGTGGCGGTGGCTTTCGAGCCACGGCAGCTACGTGATGGGGTGGCTCGTGGGCTATTCGAGTTTCCTGGGGCCGATTGCGGGAGTGATGATCGCGGATTACTACGTGCTGCGAAAGCGGGTGATTTCGACGGACGATCTATTCGAACGCGGCGGCGCATACGAATTCTCGGGCGGGTTCAACTGGCGAGCGATTGGAGCGCTGGGGGCAGGGATTCTCGTCGCGCTGATAGGGCTCGAAGTGCCGGCACTCGCCGGGCTGTATCACTACGCTTGGTTCGTCGGGTTCGCGGTTTCCTTTGCGGTGTACCTGGTGTTGATGCCTCGCGCGAAGCGTCAAGCGCCTTAGCCGCGCTGAATCCCGCTCACCGACCTCGCAAAAATTTTCGAATATCGGCGAGCACGTTCCCCATCATCTGTTGCGTTAATTTGCCCGTGAATGTGTTCTGCTGGCTCGGGTGATACGAGGCAAAAAGGCGCGGTAAATCTGCGGGCAATTCGTAATTCGCTCCGTGCGCGAAGGGAAACTCCGACAGACTTTGAATTTTTCCGCGCTCCTTCAGCAAACTCAAATACGCGCGCATTGCGATGCTTCCCAGCACGAGAATCGCACGCGGACGAATCAGCTCCAAATCTCTCTCGAAATATGGCCGGCAATTCGCGAGCTCACGTGGCAGAGGCTTATTTGCCGGCGGGGCGCAACGGACCACGGCCGAGATGTAGCAATTCTTCAGGCGCAGGCCATCGTCGCGCGAAACCGCCTTCGCCTGATTTGCAAATCCGGCACGATAAAGCGCCTGGTAGAAAAAATCTCCCGAGCGGTCGCCGGTGAAGACCCGCCCCGTGCGGTTCCCGCCATGCGCCGCGGGCGCGAGGCCCAGGATCAGGAGCTCCGCTTTCGAATCGCCGAATCCAGGCACCGGTTTGCCCCAGTAATGGCAGTCGCGAAAGGCGCGCCTTTTTTCGCGCGCAACTTTTTCGCGATAGCGCACCAGCCGCGGACACTTCCGGCAGCGGACAATTTCCTCGTTCAATTGTTGGAGCTCGTTCATCGTCGTCCGCCGCGCACGCTACCACGAAACTTACCCCGCGCCCCACACATCTATTTCGACGGCTCGGCGCGCCGCCGCGACAACTTTTCACGCGGCGCGTTTTCCACTAGGATACTGTGTTCGGCCATCGGAGACGCGAACTCAGGAGCCGCCAGCCCCATGCCCAGCGCGCGCGAAAAAATTCTCATTGTCGAACCGGACGCGGCCATCCGCGAAAATCTCCATGCCGCGTTGCAAGCTGCGGGCTACGACGTGCGCGCAATGGCCTCCATCCCCGACGCGGTGGGAGCGATTCACGAATTCGTGCCCGATGTTCTCGTCCTGGATGCCAGCCCTGACAATAACGCGGCCCGAGAATTCATCGCCACCATCCGCGGCGCGGCCGCGACCGAAGCCATCCGGCTCGTTCTCCTGGTCGGCGGGCGCGCGGAAGAGCGCGCCGCCGCGCTCGATCTCGGCGCGGATGACGCCATCTCGCGCCCCTGCGAGACGCCCGAACTTCTTGCCCGCGTCCGGGCTCAATTGCGCGCCCGCCGCTCCGAACAGCAGCTCCGCGACAAATTGCGGATCGCGGACGAAGGCCAGCAAATCGCGCACACCGCCTTCGAAGCGCTCGCTGTCACCGAAAAAATGACCAGCGACGCGTTTTCTCTCGACCGCAGCCTCAAAATCGGAGTTACCGCCGTCCTCGGGGTCGCCGCCGTGATGGCGGCAATTTATTTCCTCTTCGTCCGCAACGCGCAAAAAGAAACGCTGCGCGCCAACGCCATCATCGCCCGCCTCGAAGGCGGCATGACTCGCCAGCAAAATCTGATTACCGAAGCCCGCAAACTTCGCGGGGAACAATCGGATTCCGGGCCGCTCACCAAAGATGACCTCAAGAAACAAGCCGACGATATCAAAGCCAAAATGGCCAGCGGCAATTCGGGCAACGTCGCCGATCTACAGAAGCAGCTTGAAGAAACGAATAGCCGCCTGAAGCGCATCGAGGCGGAGGGTGCCGGCGCTCAAAACCTGATCCCCACGGACGTCGAGAGCGTCTGCCTGCTGCACGTTGCCGTCGCATTCCGCCAGCAGTCGAGCGGCAAACGCCTGCGGTACGCCGGCCTCAATTCCAAAGGCGAGCCGCTGCAGGATAGCGACGGCAATCCCGTCCTCACGCTCGAGGGGCGCGGCCCGGAAGTGAAGTTCGACATCTTCGGCACCGCATTCCTTGCCGGGCCCTCCGGCCGAGTCGTGACGAATCGCCACGTCGCAGAACCGTGGTGGAAAAATGATGAGCTCAATGATCTGACGAGCCAGGGGTTTCAGCCCGAAATTTCCACGATCCGCGCCTATTTCCCGGGCGACCCGCGCGCCTTTCACGCGGAGATTCAGCAAATCTCCCAGGAAACGGATCTGGCCACGATGCAGCTCGATTTGCAGGGCCTCAAACGCAGCGTCCTCTCGATTGACCCGAGCAAAGCTGCGGCGACGCCCGGCGAATCCATCGTGGTCATGGGCTACGCCACCGGCCTCTCGGCAATTCTGGCGCGTACCGATGAAGAGACCGCCAAGCAAATCCTCGATCAGAACGGCGGCGACGTCTCGCAGATTCTCGACGAGCTTGCCAAACGCAACTTGATCCGCCCGCTCATCACGCAAGGGCACATCGGCGATATTCTGCCGGATAAGATCGTGTTCGACGCGCAAACTACTTCCGGCGGCTCCGGCGGCCCGGTCTTCAACCGCCAGGGGAAAGTGATCGGCGTGACGTATGCCGTGCTGAAAGGATTCGGCGGCTCGAATCTTGGCATCCCGATCCGCTTTTCGGAACCTCTCCTCGCGAAATAGACACATCCTGCTTCGCGCTCCACGTCCCTTTCTCTCCCAAATTGACATCGCTCCATCCGCCCACTAGCATGTTCCCAGCGATTTTCCCCTGCGCCTCGGGGCTTGCCGGCGCTTAAGCAAATGGAAACTACCTCGCGCGCGAAGACCATCCTCGACCGAATTGTCGCCGCTCGCCGTGAATCCATCGCGCACCGCAAACGCGTGTTGCCTGAGGTCGCGCTCAAAATCGCCGTCGAAAAAAAGATCCCGCCGCCCCGCGATTTTCCCGGCGCTCTTTCCCGCGATGCGATCAACATCATCGGGGAGCTGAAAAAAGCGTCGCCCTCGCGCGGCCTTCTCCGGGAGGAGTACGCGCCCGCCGTTCTCGCCGCCGGTCTCGAACAGGCCGGCGCCGCGGCACTCTCTGTCCTCACCGAAGAGGATTTTTTCTCCGGGTCGCTCGCGGACCTGAAGGAAGCCGCGCGCGTGACCAAGATTCCCATCCTTCGCAAGGATTTCATCGTGGACCCCTGGCAAGTGTGGGAAACGCGCGCCTCAGGAGCCGACTCCTTTCTCCTGATCGCCGCGATCTTGTCCGACGTGATGCTCGCCGAGCTCCTCGCGCTCGGCCGCTCGATTCATATGGAGCCGCTCGTGGAAGTTCACACGCGCGAAGAGCTCGATCGCGTAATTGCGGTGGGAGCGCGCATCATCGGCGTGAATAATCGCGACCTGCGCGATTTTCAGGTGCATCTCGATACGTCCCTCGAGCTGGCGGAAGCCATCCCCGAGGACGCGATCGCCGTGAGCGAGTCCGGCCTGCGCACCCATGGCGATCTGCTGCGCCTCCGCCGGGCCGGCTTCGACGCGTTCCTGATTGGTGAGCACCTGATGAGCGGCACTGATCCCGGCGCCGCCGTGAAAGCGTTGCTCGGACCGGCGCAAAACGCACCGTGAGTTCGCGCTTGGGCCACATTGGAGCGGCGCATTCCCGCGGGCGTACTTGCGGAATCGGAAGCCGGTGCCTATGATAAATGTGCCGGAAAATACTGCTTTGCATGAGTTTCCGAGCGTGCGCATGGTGAAAGTGAAAATCTGCGGGATCACGAATTGGACCGACGCGCGCCGCGCCGTCGAAGCAGGCGCGGACTTTCTCGGGTTCAATTTCTATCCGCCAAGCCCGCGCTACATCGCGCCCGCCAAAGCGCGGCGCATCGTCCGACGCCTGCCCGGCAGAATTTCGGTTGTCGGCGTCTTCGTGAACGCGCCGGAGAAGAAAATCCTTTCCATCGCGCGCTCTGTGGGCCTCGATTACCTGCAGCTTCACGGCGAGGAATCGCCCGAACTCATCTCTCGGCTCAAGCGCTTCGTTCCCGTGATTAAAGCTGTCCGCGTGCAAAAATCCTTCCGGCTCGCGCAGCTTGCGCCCTATAAACGCGCGGCCGCGATTCTTCTTGATGGTTTCCACCCGCGACGCCATGGCGGCACCGGAAGAAAATTTGATTGGGGCGTGGCGCGGCGGTCGCGCCGAAGCGCGCGGATTTTTCTCGCGGGCGGCCTGACGCCGCAGAACATCGCCGATGCAATCCGCGCCGCCGTCCCGTATGCGGTTGACGTTTGCAGCGGAGTGGAATCGAGGCCCGGCAAAAAAGATCCCGCGCGCGTCGTCTCTCTGATCCGCGCCGTGCGCACCGCCGATCGGAGGCCGCGATGAGCGCCATCGCTCAGCCCGTTCCCGATGCCCGCGGCCGCTACGGCCCTTACGGCGGCCGCTACGTTCCCGAAACGCTCGTCGCGCCGCTCGAAGAGCTCGAGCACGCATACGCCGCCGCGCAAGCCGACCCGAAATTTCGCGCGGAGCTCGATTCGCTGCTCCACAATTTCGCCGGGCGTCCCACGCCGCTCCAGTTTGCTTCGCGGCTGACCGCGCACCTCGGCGGCGCGAGGATTTACTTGAAGCGCGAAGACCTGCTGCACACCGGCGCGCACAAAATCAATAACGCTCTCGGCCAGGGACTCCTCGCCGCGCGCATGGGCAAGCGGCGCATCATCGCCGAAACCGGCGCGGGCCAGCACGGCGTCGCAACTGCTGCTGTCGCTGCCCGCCTCGGCCTCCAATGCACGGTGTACATGGGCACCGAGGACATGGAGCGGCAGCGCCTGAATGTGATCCGTATGCGGCTGCTGGGCGCCGAAGTTTCCGGCGTCAATTCCGGCAGCCGCACGCTGAAAGATGCCATCAACGAAGCGATGCGCGACTGGGTCACCAACGTCCGCACCTCGCACTATCTTCTTGGCTCCGTTCTCGGCGCGCACCCGTATCCGCAAATGGTTCGCGATTTCCACAAAGTCATCGGCGAAGAAGCGCGCGAACAAATTCTCAAAGCCGAGGGCCGTCTCCCGAATCATCTGTACGCCTGCGTCGGCGGAGGCTCGAATTCCATCGGCCTTTTCCATGCTTTCCTTGGCGATTCATCCGTGAAAATGCTCGGCGTTGAAGCGGGCGGGCGCGGAAAATCTCTCGGGGAGCACGCGGCGCGCCTCGCCGCCGCCCAGGGTTTTACGGGGGCGCGCCCGGGCGTCTTGCAGGGCACCTACACCTATTTGCTCCAGACTTCCGACGGCCAGATCTCGACGACGCACTCCGTTTCCGCCGGCCTCGACTACCCCGCCGTCGGACCCGAGCACGCCTGGCTCGCAGACCAGGGCCGCGCCGAATACACCGCCGTCACGGATGAGGAAGCCATCGAGGCCGCGCGGACGCTTTCTCGCGTCGAAGGAATTATTCCCGCGCTCGAATCCGCCCACGCGATTGCCGAGTTGATTCACCGCGCGCCAAAAATGAAGAAAGACGAAATCGTCATCCTCAATCTTTCCGGCCGGGGCGACAAAGACATGGAGACGCTCTCCCGCTATGTCTGAGTCCGGGATTTCGAAATCCGCCGCCCGCTTCGCCTCGCAATCTGACGCGCGTCCTTGCTACGTGACGAATTCCGCGCGCAAGGGCGCTCCTGCAACACGGATTGCGCGACGCTTTCGCGAACTCTCGGCGGCCGGGGAAATGGGCATCGTTGCTTACATCACTGCGGGCGATCCCTCGCTCGACGCCAGCGAAAAGATAGTTCTCGCCGCTGCTGAAGCCGGCGCCGACGTAATCGAGCTCGGCGTCCCTTTCAGCGATCCCGTCGCCGATGGCCCCGTGATTCAGCGCGCGAGCGAGCGCGCCCTGCGCGGCGGTGCGACACTCGCCGGCGTCCTCGATCTCTTGAGGCGCCTGCGCGCGCACACGCAAGTGCCGCTCATGCTATTCAGCTACTTCAATCCGATGCTGCAAATGGGCCTCGAAAAATTTGCCGAGGACGCGGCATCCGCCGGAGCCGATGGCGTGCTCGCCACCGATTTGATCGTGGAGGAAGCGTCCGGCTATCATGCCGCCCTTCACGCCCGGGGCCTCGACACGATTTTTCTCGGCGCGCCCACTTCGACGGACGAGCGACTGAAACAAATTGCCGAATTTTCGTCGGGATTCCTGTACCTTATCTCGCGCACCGGGGTGACCGGCGAGCGCGATGCCCTGCCAGAGGATTTGCCGGCGCTGGTCCGGCGCGCGCGAAAATTTACGGCGCTGCCGATTGCCGTGGGCTTCGGCATCTCGCTTCCGACGCACGTGACCGTTCTCGGAGGCATCGCCGATGCTGCTGTGGTGGGATCAGCGCTGATGGCCGAAGCCGAGAAATCAGATTCGGCCGATGCAGCCGCGGCGGCTGTGGCCGAGCGCATACGCGTGCTGAAAAATGCCGCGCGCCGGGGCGTGAGCAAGCGTTCAACAAGCCCGGACAGCTCGGGAGAACCGAATGGATAAGCGCGTTCCCAATGCCGATGCCGCCATCGCCAAAATACAGGATGGCGCCACGATTTTGCTCGGCGGGTTCGGCCTCTGCGGCATTCCGGAAAATTTGATTGCCGCGCTGCGCCGCAAGGGAACGAAAAATCTCACGCTCGTTTCGAACAACGCCGGCGTGGACGATTTCGGCATCGGCCTCCTGCTCCAGACCAAGCAAGTGAAAAAAATGATCGCGAGCTACGTGGGTGAAAATAAGACCTTCGAGAAACTCGCGCTCAATGAGGAACTCGACGTCGAATTGAATCCCCAGGGCACTCTCGCCGAGCGCATCCGCTGTGGCGGCGCCGGCATTCCAGCCTTTTTCACCCCGACGGGCTACGGCACCATGGCCGGCGAAGGAAAAGAAGTCCGCGATTTCAACGGGCGCCCGCACGTGCTGGTTCCCGCGCTGCGCGGCGATTTCGCTTTCATCAAGGCGTGGAAAGGTGACCGCTGGGGAAATCTTGTCTATCGAAAGACAGCGCGGAATTACAACGCCGTGATGGCCACCGCGGCGAACTTCGTGGTTGCCGAAGTCGAAGAGCTCGTCGAGCTTGGAGATCTCGATCCCAATTTCGTCCACACGCCCGGAATTTTCGTGGACGCGATTTTTCAGGGCGCGAATTACGAAAAGCGCATCGAGCGCCGCACGCTGCGCAAACGCTAGGAGGGAAGATGCCGCCAGAAGCGGACAAGCGCGAAATTATCGCCCGCCGCGTCGCGCGCGAGCTGCGCGACGGCTACTACGTGAATCTTGGAATCGGCCTGCCCACGCTCATCCCCAACTATCTCCCTGCCGGCGTCGAAGTCGTCCTGCAATCCGAAAACGGGATGCTGGGAGTCGGCCCCTATCCCTACGAAGGGGAAGAAGACCCTGACCTCATCAACGCCGGCAAAGAGACCATCACCGAAATTCCCGGCTGCTCTTATTTTTCGAGCGCGGAATCCTTCGGCATGATCCGCGGCGGCCGCGTCAACCTGACGGTCCTCGGCGCGCTGCAGGTGGACGAGAAAGGCAATCTCGCCAACTGGGCCATCCCGGGGAAAATGCTCAAGGGCATGGGCGGCGCGATGGACCTTGTCGCCGGCGCCCAGCGCGTCATCATCGCCATGGAGCACACCACGAAAGAGGGCGAGCATAAGATTGTGAAGCAGTGCACACTGCCGCTGACCGGCGTCGGCGTGGTGGATTTGATTGTCACGGAGCTGGCGGTGATCGAAGTCACGCCCGAAGGCCTCGTGCTGCGCGAAGTTGCGCCCGGCGTCACGCCCGAGGAAGTGCAAAAAGCCACGGGGCCGACTCTCCGCCGCGCCCCGGATTTGAAAACCATGTCCGCCTGATCCGTGGCGGTGGAAAAAGATAACTCTTGCGTCCGCGCGCGTGCGTCCCGGCCGCGACCTGCGATAACATTCAATATTCGGGGTCTCCAAGGAGAGGCGATGGAGCCGCATTCAATCGTTGTCGTCAGCCTGCACAGTCCCAAGGAAAAACTCTGGGGCGAACTCGTGAGCGTTTCCAACGCAGGCGTGACCCTGCGCGGGATTGACCTGAGCTCGTTTGACGACTTCGTCAGCCAGGTGCTGCATCCGGATGGCGACCGCATGGGCTTGCCCACGCTTTTCTTTCCCATGCTGCGCATCGAGCGCATCGCGCTCGACGAAGCGCGCGGTTCGATCCCCTCGCTTGCCGAGGTGTTCGAGAGGAAGGTGGGCCGCTCGATCGCTGAGTATCTGGCTCAATTCGCCTGAAGGGAATTCGCGCGCCGCTCCACGCACTAATCCATGAGAAGCCGAATCTTCACTGTCCCGAACGAGCTCACGTTCCTGCGCCTCTGCTTCCTGCCATTTTTCATTATCGCCATTCACCTCGACCGCTATCTCCTCGCCCTCGGCATATTGCTTCTCGCGGGCTTCACGGACGCGCTGGACGGCTTGCTAGCCCGCGGCCTCAATCAGAAGACGCCCCTCGGCGCCTATCTCGATCCCATCGCCGACAAGCTGCTGATGTCTTCGTCTTACCTGGTTCTGGCGCTGCACGGAAAAATCCACTGGTGGCTGGTGATTCTGGTGCTGGGAAGGGACGTGCTATTGCTTGTCGCGTCAGCCGTAATTCTGATTACCCACGGCTATCGGCCGTTTCCGCCGAGCCTGTATGGGAAGGCGACAACTTTCTTCGAGATTCTCTTAATCGTGCTGGTTCTGTTGCTGGCCGTGTGGGACAACCACGCGCTGTGGATCGCGCGGCACCTGTGCACTTATCTCGTCGCGGCTTTCGTGATCATCTCGGGCTTTCACTACAGCATCGTCGTCTCGCGACGGCTGAATGTGCCCGCGTGATTTCTTTTTTTACCGCGCGCCTAAACCCGCTAGAAAAAGGCCTCGCGCCACCATCGCGATGCTGGCGAGCACCACAAGCCCCGTAGCCCAGCCAAGCAACTCCGCTCTCTTACGTTCCTCGGGCGACGCGGGCGGGCGGTCCATCATTATCTTGCCCAGGAGGAATCCAGTTGCGAGTCCGCCAAGGTGTGCGAAGTTGTCGATTCCCGGGAATAAGAATCCCCACACGGCAATATAAACGAGCCAGCGGATAATCTGGCTGCGCAACATCTGCATGGCAGCACTTCGCCGCCCGGTAGTGATCGCCAGCATCACGCCGATTAGCCCAAGCAGCGCACCCGAGCCTCCCACGCTGAAGTGCCCGCGCAAGCTGCTCAGGACGTAGCCGCCGATTCCGGTGACTACATAAATGAAGAAGAACCGCGCCGAGCCGTAAAACTCTTCGATCTGCGGCCCGATGTCCATGAGCACCCACATATTGAACACGATGTGCATCAGACTGCCGTGCAGAAACACGGCCATCACAAATCGCCAGGGCTGCTGAAGATCTAGATACAGCGGCATCGAAGCGCCCAGACGGTGCAACACGTCGCCGTTAATCCCCCCGATCCCCAGAATCGCGAACATTCCGCCGCCCGGCGGTGGCTGTAAACCGCTCTCGCGGATCGTCGCCAGCAGGCTCACGATGTATAGCAGGCAACTGAACCCGAGGATCCCGTACGTCGCCGGCGAACCCATCGGCAGCAGCCGCTCGAGCGTTTTGCTCGCGGCCGCCATCGAAAATGTCAGGCTCGCGCCGCATTGATGGCATCGCGTCGCGTTCGATCCCACGAGCGTCCCGCACGCCGGGCAAAGTTGTGGGCGACGGGGCTCCTTGCTACCTCCAAATAAGCTGCTCAATTTTTCACGGATGCGGTCGAGTTTCCAGCGCAGTCGGGGCGAGAGGGCCAATAGAGTTCCTTGTGATAATGTGGTTGCGATTCTATATTACCGAAAATGAGTCGAAACTCGTGAATCGGGAAAGTGCGTGACCGCAATTCGACGGCGTCCGGAATTTGTCCGGGCGGCAAATCGCACTCGGAGTTCCCGCCAGCTTTCATTTTTCCTGCTCGCGATACCAATCGCCTTCGCCCTATTCGCGGCAGCCGGCTGCGCGCATCATCCGCCGGTCGCTCATGCACCCGCTTCGGCGCCTCAGCCCGCTCCTCCCGCAGAACCCCCGCCCTCGCCGCCCTCCGGCCCGCCGCCGCCCGTTGAACGCCAGCCCGCCGTTGCCGGGGAGTATGTCGAAGAAGGCATCGCCTCCTGGTACGGTGTTCCCTTTCAAGGCCGCCGCACTTCCAACGGCGAAATCTACGAGATGCATGATTTCACCGCGGCTCATCGCACGCTGCCGTTCAACGCCGTCGTCCGCGTCACGAACCTGCGCAACGGCAAACAAACTGAAGTGCGGATCAACGACCGCGGACCCTTCGTCGCCAACCGCGTGATTGA
>Ga0187781_10003283_pt1 | contig 12220 bp, 9 predicted proteins | sample 0715_SJ02_MP02_2_FD_132447 | JGI IMG/M metagenome (GOLD analysis project Ga0187781, IMG submission 132447) | Tropical peat soil microbial communities from peatlands in Department of Meta, Colombia - 0715_SJ02_MP02_20_MG | ecosystem: Environmental > Terrestrial > Soil > Wetlands > Peat | place...
ATCGTCCTGGCGACCTCGGGGATGATGAGCGGCGGGCCGGTCATGGAGTACTTCCGCGCCTGGGCGCCCGACGAGAAGAACGGCCTCCTGTTCGTCGGTTACCAAGCCGAGGGAACGTTCGGCAACCGCCTCCAGCGGGGCATGAGCGAGGCGACGTTCCTCGATGGTCCGCGGCAAGCGTCGGTCCCCGTGAAGCTCGAGATCGCGACGATCGAGGGGTTCAGCGGACACTCCGACCGGGTCCAGTTGATGAACTACGTCGCATCGCTCGACCCCCGCCCGCAGCGCGTAATCCTGAACCACGGCGAGGAGTCCCGCATCCTCGACCTCGCCTCGAGCCTCCATAAGCGGTTCAACGTGGAGTCGCGGGCGCCGTACAACCTGGAAGCTACTCGTCTTATGTGAGAGCGACCTCGGTTCTGGTACCCGGCGTCGAAGTTTCGGGACGAAACACTTTATAGACGGCGAGAGGTCGAAGAGACGGTTCTGGAGGAAACCGCATGCGTCACCCCTACCGCCGGTTTCTCGTCCTCGGCCTGGACGGGGGGACCTTCGACCTTCTGGACCCCCTGATGGCCGCTGGCCAACTCCCGTTCCTCAAGTCCATGGTACATCGCGGGGTGCGCGCGCCCCTGCGTTCGGTCTACCCCGCGAAGACGATTCCGGCTTGGTACTCGTTTGCCACCGGCAAGGACCCGGGCGAGCTCGGAATTTTCGGGTTCACCGAACCGGACGGGGGGCCCGGTCATTCGAAACTCGTCCAGACGTTCCGCCCCGCCGAGGCGTTCTGGGACACGATCTCCCGGATCGGCGTGAAGGTCGGGGTCCTCAACTTCCCGTTCCGCTCCCCGTACCCGTTGCATGGGTTCGTCGTGCCGGGCATGTTCACGGGTGCGACCACGACCTATCCCACGAGCGTCAAATCGGAGATTCACGAGACGCTCGGAGGCGAGTATCCGCCGGAACTGCCCGTCTACCGGGAGTCGGAACGGGCGGAGTGGATCGCCACGGCGACCCAGGCGGTCGCTCAACGGGCTCGCGTCGCGGTCACCCTCGCCGAGCGGCACCAGCCCGGGTTCCTCTTCGCATTGTTCCGGGAGACCGACCGACTCGAACACCAGCTCTGGTCGGAACTCGCCCGACCCGTCGCCGAGATACCCTCCGACCTCCTCGAATTCTGGCGGACGATCGACCGGGCGTGCGCCCAGGTCGACACGGCGTTCCGCGCGGGCGGGAGCCCCGCGGTCACGCTCGTGATCTCCGACCACGGCCACGGACCGATCCAGTCGGACTTCCTGACCAACCGGTGGCTGGCGGAGGAGAAGTTCCTCGTGTTCCGCTCCCCCTCCGACGCGTCCCGCCGCAAGTTCCTGGGCCGGCTGCTGCTCTACGCCGATCAACTCGGCGTCACGAGCCGGCTCCTCCGTCCCCTCGTCGACTTTGTCCGCACGGGTCGCCAGGCCCGGATCGCCGAAATACTCGGGGGTCCGACGTCGTTCGAGGAATTCGCGAAGTGGATCGACTGGGAGCGGACGGTCGCGTTCTCCTACCCGGTCCCGGAAGGGATCTACCTCAACCCGCACAATCCGCTCCTCACGCCGGAGCGTCGGGAGCGGATCCTCAGCCAGATCCGGGCCCGGCTCGAAGCGTACCCCGATGCCCATATCGAAGTCCTCGACCCGCAGAAGCTCTACCGCGGGCACAACCTCTCGCAAGCCCCCTCGCTGTTCATCCGCGTCGATAACATGTGCACCGAACCGCGGATGGATTTCGGTTACCCGCGCCCGCTCATCCGCGAGCGACCCCGGTACTTCTACGGCTCCGGCACGCACCGGATGAACGGTATCCTGATCGGTGCGGGGGACGGAATCCAGCCCGGTGCCGATGCCGGGGTGGTCGACCTCGTGGACGTGGCTCCGACGATCCTGGACGGCATGGGGATCGACGTGCCGGAGGAGCTCACCGACCGCTCGTTCGGGCACCGTCTCGGCCTTCCGGCCTGACCGATTCCCTCCGCCAGAACCCTTTTCGGGTAGGGCTAACTCCGACTGCGGATGCCGGGGCGCACGGTCGACGTCGTCGCCGTTGGTCCGCCTCCCCGGGACCCCTACCACCCGGCGGCGAGTGCATGGGGTCTCGCCGCGGCCCTCGCTACGGCGGGGGCGGACGTTCACGTCCTTCACCTCCCCGGCTCGGACGCTGCGGCCGTACCTCCGGGGGTAATCGCGCTGCCGGTCGATATCCCGTTACGTCGGCCCGGGGGTCCCCAGGAGCCGGCGGACTTCGCGTCGGCGGCCGGCCGAAAGCTCCGACGCGACGCCGACCTCGTGCTCCGCGACCCGGCCGGTCTCGGCTCGCTCGGGGTTCCCCGGTCCCGGCGTGGCCCCCCCATCGTGCTCGGGTTCGCCCGGGCGGTCGAGCTTCGATCGTTCGACGGTGAGCGCCCGGGTCGGCCCGGGGCGGGCTTCATCGACCGACTCGATACATGGCTCGATCGTCGCTCCGTCCGACGACTCGAACGGGCGGCGCTCACCGAGGCGGACCGGATCGTCTACGACGACGCGGAGGTCGCCCGGGGACTGGCCGAGGAGTACGGCGTTCCGGACCGGAAGCTGGTGGCCCTTCCCCCCGCCGTCCCTGACCTCCCCACGTTGCCGAGCCGTGAGCTCTCCCGTCGGGACCTCAGGATTCCCCCCGACGTGCCGGTCGTCGTCGCTCCCATGGCATTCGACGCGCCCGAGCCGAGCGGGCTCGACCGGGTTCTCGAAGCATTCCGACGGGTGCGACCGCTCTTTCCCGGCGTCCGACTCGTGGTGGCGGGCGCCCCCGTCCCCGCGGACCCCGGGGTGGTGGCGCTCCCCGATCGTCACGGCGAGGCGCTCGCGGACGCTCTTGCGGGCGCGGACGTCGCGGTCTTTGCGCGACGTACCCCCGGATTTGACCCGGGGGTCGTCCTCGCCGCGCGGGCTGGAGTCCCCCCAATCGTGCTGCCGGACGCGCGCTTCCCGGTCGACCCGCAGGGCGGGGTCCGCATCGCCGCGAGCACCGACCCGGGGGACCTTGCCTCTACGCTGGCGGAACTCCTGGCGGACCTCGCGGCCCTCAAGGAGGTCGGTCGGGCCGGTCGGCGCTTCGCCGAAGCGTTCCTGCCGATCCGCGTTGCATCCGGCCTCGGAACCGCGGTGACTCCGAGTGCCGCAGCCCCGTCGGTCAGCGGCCGGGCGCGGGCGGTTCGTCGAGGCGCCACTCCTTGAACCCGCGACCTCCCGAGGCCCGCCAAACGGCGCCGACAACACCGGACCAGCGGACGTCGGCCGGTAGCTCGCCCGAATCGATCCGGTCCAGAATGGAACGGAACCTCGCTCGGAGGTCGGCGAACGGGTCCGCATCCCCCTCGCGAATCCACCGGGCCGCCTCCCGGATTACGCGGACCCGGCCGACGTCGTCGGCGACCCACACGCCGACCGACGCGGCGCGCGTACCCAAGGTCCGAGCTGCCAGGCGCTCGGCCGCCGTCGTGGAGGGGAGGACGACCGCGACCCAGTCGCCCCACGCTCGCCGCCGCAACGCTTGAAGGAGTACCTCGCGGCTGCCCGACACCTTCGCTTCGACGAGACCGACCTCGTCTCCCCGCCGGGCGACCAGGTCGAAGTAATCGGTGGAGTCGGGGTTGGCATACACGCGATATCCGGCCTCTTCGAGGAACCGTGCGGCCGAGCGGACGACCTCCCGCTCGTGAATACGCGGTCGACGAGCCGTCGCGGAGCGGCTCAAGGGCCGCTCCGCAGGAACCAGTGGTCGAGACGACTCCGGGGGACGGAGAGTACGATCGGTCGGCCGTGCGGACACGAATACGCCGCCTCGGGAAGCGCGTGAAGGGCGGCGAGGACCCGGGCGAATTCCTCCGGACCGACCGCGTCCCCGGCCCGGATCGCCGCGTGGCAGGCGACGGAGGCGGCGCGTCGTTCTTCCAGCCCGTCGGGGATCGTCGGGCGTCCTCCACCCGCAAGCTCGTCCAACAGCTCGGCGACCGCTTCGGTCCGGGCCGCGCGGCCCCGGTACGCTGGCACCGAACGGACGATGAAGGACTCCGGCCCGAACGGTTCCACATCGAATCCCGCGGCCCGGACCGTCTCCGCGTGCGCCGCGAGCGCCGCCCGTTGCGTCCCCGAGAACCGGACGGTTGCGGGAACGACCAGGGTCTGGCGCTGGAGGGCGCCGGAGCGTCGTAGCTCCTCATAGAGGACCCGTTCGCTCGCGGCGTGCTGGTCGATCAGCACGAGCCCCTCGTCGCTCTCCGCGATCCAGTAGAGGGCGTGCACGCAACCGATCAGCGTCATGCGGGGATGACCGGCGGCCGCGGGGATAGGCTGGGCCCCGTGGGCCGGCAGCACGCCCTCGAGGGTCCGCTGGACCCCGAGTCGGACCGATCCCGGAGATGCCGTCGTGTCTCCGGTCGCGGGAACTCGGTCCGGGTGCATCGAAGGAGCTGCCAGTTTCGGGGAAGGCGCTTCGGCCATCTGCGGCGATCCGACCAAAGCCTCCCGGACGGATCGGCGAACGGCATCGAGGAGCTCGCGTTCGTTCGCGAAACGGACTTCGCGCTTCGTGGGATGGACGTTGACGTCGAGGCGTTCCGGGTCTACCTCGAGGTGGAGGACCCCGACGGGAAACCGGGTACGGGGTAGGTAGTCCCCGTAGGCCAGCCGGACGTGCTGAGCGAGGGGCCGGGACGCGATCGCCCGCCCATTGACGGCGATGAACAGGCCGTGCGAAGACGCCGCCGCCACGCCCGGTCGTCCCAAGGCGCCGAACATTCGGCCACCGGGGAGGGCGGCGGTGATAGGGAACGACGACGACAGGAATCCCGGCCCAAGCACCCGTGCGGCGGCGTCCTTGAGGTCGTGCGCCCGCGGATACACACCGAGCTCTCGGCCCTGCGATTCGACGCGCAGGGCGATCTGAGGGCGAGCGAGGTAGAGGCGCTCCACCGTCTGGAGCACCTCGACCTGCTCCGCCACCGCGCTCTTCAGGAACTTGCGGCGGGCGGGAGTATTGAAGAACAGTTCCTCGACCTCCACGGTGGTGCCGGGAGCCCGCGGCGCGGAGAACCGACCGGCGAGCGTCCCCCCCATCACCGAGATCCCCTCGCCCACCTCCCGGTCCGGCGGTCGGGAGAGGAGACGGAAGCGGGAGACCGAGGCGATGGCAGCCAAGGCTTCCCCTCGGAACCCCAGCGTGTCGATCCGCTCGACGGGGCCCTCCGGGGCGAGCTTGCTGGTGGCATGACGCTCGACCGAGAGCTCGAGCTCCTCCGGAGGAATTCCGGAGCCATTGTCCGCGACTTCGATGCGCCCGAGTCCACCGTCCACGATCCGGACGGTGACGAGGGTGGCGCCCGCGTCGACCGCATTCTCGACTAACTCCTTCACGACGGAGGCAGGGCGCTCGACGACTTCCCCCGCCGCGATCCGCTCGATCGTGCTCGCCGAAAGCCGGCGGATCGGCCGGCGAGCGCTGACGGCCGTCGCGGTCACGGGGAGTCCTCCGACCTCGCGTTCGTCCCGCGGGACACCCGGGCCTTCAGCTCTCGCAGCTTCCGGGCCGCCTCTTCGGGAGTGATCCGGTCCGGGTCGAGTGACCGCAATTCATCGACCACGGGGTGCTCGCGGCCCTCATCGGCGAGGAGGACTGCCTGGGTGTACTTCGGGCCCCGTCGCCGTCGTGATGCGGCGGGCGCGGGCATCGAGCTCTCGGTTTCCAGCCGGCGCAGGAGCCGTTCCGCTTCCTCGAGCACGCCGCTCGGTAGCCCGGCAAGGCGCGCCACATGGACTCCGTAACTGCGGTCGGTGGCGCCGGGAACCATGCGGTGAAGGAAGACAATCCCCTCCGGCCCCTCGCGTACGGCGAAGTGCGCGTTCTCGGCGGCATGCAGACCCCGCACGAGCTCGGTCAACTGGTGATAGTGCGTCGCGAGGAGGCAGCGCGCCTGCGTCGCGTCGTGCAAGTGTCGGAGCGTCGCCCAAGCGATCGCGAGACCGTCGAACGTGCTGGTCCCGCGCCCTACCTCGTCCAGGAGCACGAGGGATCGCGCGTCGGCCGCGCGCAGGATCTCCGCGACCTCACTCATTTCGACCATGAAACTCGATTTCCCGCGACCGATCTCATCGGTGAATCCCATCCGGGTGAACAGCTGGGTAACGAGTCCCACGCGGGCGAACTTCGCGGGCACGTAGGAGCCGGCTTGGGCGAGCACGACCAGGAGGCCGACCTGGCGCATGAACGTCGACTTCCCCGACATGTTCGGGCCGGTGAGCACGAGCATTCGGCGTGATTGGGGTTCGAGGTCGAGGTCGTTCGGGACGAACGACTCCCCGAGCAGCCGCTCGAGCACCGGGTGTCGACCTTCCCGGATGACGAGTTCCGACGAGTCGTCCACGGTCGGGCGGACATATCCCCGGGTCTGGGCAAGATGGGCGAACGTGGTGAGCGCGTCGAGCTCGCCGGCAGCCCGGCTCACCCGATGAACGGCGGGCACGAATCGTTCGACCGAGTCGAGCAGCTCTTCCCACCGAGCGGCCTCGGCGGTCCGAATTCCCTCCCGGGCTTCGAGGACCCGACGCTCTACTTCCTCGAGCTGGTCCGACGTGAACCGCTCGGCCTGCGCCACGGTTTGACGCCGCCGAAAGTGCGGGGGGACCCGGGCGAGATGGGGTTTCGTGACCTCGATGTAGTAACCGAACACCTGGTTGTAGCCCATCTTGAGCGTCCGGATCCCGGTCGACTCCTGCTCGGCCCGTTCGAGTGCAGCCAGGTCGCGGAGCGCCTGTCGCTCGGCCTCCCGCCAGCGGTCCACTTCAGGAGCATGGCCGAGACGGAACATCTCGCCCTCATCCTCCGCCGGGACGGCGGATTCGGGAAGCGCCCCCGCGAGGATGGGAAGCAATCCGGGGGGCGGCACGAGCTCCTCGGCGAGCCGCGCGAGCCGCGGCGGCAGCGTCGGGGCCGAGAGAGTCCGCCCGAGCAACTCCGCCGCCTCGAGCCCGGCTCTGAGCGAGATGAGCTCCACGGGACGCACCCGACGGCCCGCGACACGGGCGGCGATCCGAGCAAGGTCCGGAACGGTCCGAAGGCGGGACCGCATCCCTTCGACCTCGGCCCCCCGTTCGACGAGCGCTTGGACAGCGTCCTGGCGTCCCGCGATAGCGGCCGTGTCGGCGAGCGGGTTGGTCAGCCAGAACGCCAAGGTGCGTCGCCCGGGGGCGGTGACGGTCTCGTCCCAGGTTCCGAGCAGCGTCACGCCCTTCGCATCGTCCGGGTTCATCGGGCGGTTGATCTCGAGGTGCCGGAGCGTCTTCGCGTCCAGGACGAGACGACGACCCGCCGCGCCTCGCTCCACGATCCCGAGATGGGGTAGCAGCCGAGGTTGGGTCACCCTCAGGTACGCCACGAGCCGACGGTCTGCTTCGAGGATTTCGCCGGGAAGCGAGACGTCACCGCGCAGCGCACCGGGGATTTCACCCTCGACCGCGGCCAACGGCGCCGGCTCGAGGCGCGCCGCCGGAAACTCCCGACGCAACGCCGCGAGCAGCGGCCCGACCTGGGACTCCTCTCCGACGCTCCACAGGATTTCTCGAGGCTGAAACGCCGCCAAGGAGGAGATCACTCCGTCAATCCCGGCGCCATCCGCCGGGCCGTGGTACCACTCCCCGGTCGTGATGTCGACGGCCGCATAGCCACCGAACCGGCCGGCCGGAACGACGACGCTCACGAGGAAACTATGGTCGGGGCCGCCGAGGATACGGTCCTCCACGACGGTGCCCGGGGTGACCACCCGTGTGACCTCTCGCCGGACGAGACCCTTTGCGAGCCGGGGGTCTTCCACCTGGTCGCAGAGGGCGACCTTGTAGCCCTTGCGGACGAGACGGCCGAGGTACGTCTCGACGGCATGGTGGGGCACTCCGGCCATCGGCGTCCGAACCCCTTTCGCGTCGGCGGAACGGGCCGTGAGGACCACGTCGAGCTCGCGCGCGAGGAGACGAGCATCCTCCCCGAACGTTTCGTAGAAGTCCCCAACGCGAAACAGAACGAGGTGGCCCGGGTAGCGCGCCTTCACGCCCTCGTACTGCTCGAGCAGCGGTGTCAGCGCGGAGGATTCGGGCATCGAGCCGGCGGTGGAGCGGGGCGGCCCATATAATCCGGCCGGACGGGGGCGGACGCTGAGGGGGAGATTTGAACTCCCGTGGCGGAACCGCCACCAGCTTTCAAGGCTGGCGCCTTGCCGGGCTAGGCTACCTCAGCGCGTCGGGGTGAGCGAGGCTCGAAGGAATAAACCCTCCTTCCCGAAAGAGTCCGGGGCGGCGGAATGCAGGCGCCGGGAGGTTCGCGTCGGACCCGTCCCGGTCCCACGTTTCGAACCCGGGTGGTCAGCTTGGAAGGCTGACATCCTACCGCTAGATTACACCTGCACGGCCGCCGCCGGACCGCGGGCGCGACCGTCCCCCGTGGTTAATGCTTTGCTGGTGCCGCGTGGGACGCCGGCGCCGACAGGTCGAGGAGCGCGACCCGTTCCAAGACAAGTCCTTCCCACGCCGTCGAGGGGACGGCGCGGCGTTCGGCCTCGTCGATCCCGAGGCGCTCGAGCAGCGCCTCGTCGACCGGACGTGGAAAGGCAGCCGGGTCGGGGGTGAGCTCAAAACGTGAGAGCAGGGCGGCCGGGTCGAGCGGCCGCTCGGCGACGAGCACGAACTGCTCGGTGGCGTCGCTCACACCGACCTTGACGTGGGCCCGGGGTAGCTGATCGTCCCCCGCGACGTAGAGCGCGAACTCGGCTCCTCGGTCCCGCAGGCGGCTTTCCCCCCGACTCCGAGCCCGCCCGAGGTGGGCCCAGGCAGAAAGAAGGTGGCGCTCACCGGCCACCGCCCGAGCGTCGAAGAGGGCGACCAACGCCGGCGACTCCTTGGCGAGGGCCCGCAGTGTCCCGACGATCGAGCTCGTCGTGGGCTCGCCCGGCTTCGCACGACGCGCTCCCACCGCGCGCAGCGACCGCTCCTCGGCCGGTGGAAGGGGGCTCATCGCCGATGCGTCACTCCTGCATGAACTCGAGGAACTCTGCGAGCGTCCTCGGCTGGAGCGTGTAGTTTTCCTTCCGCTCGCGGCCGATCGTGCTCGTCGGTGAGGTACCATAATCGTGCCCGGGGAGGACCACCAACGCGTCGTCGAGAGCGAGCACTCGATGCTGCAGGCTGTCGTACATCTGGCTCGGGTCGCCGCCGGGGAGGTCGGTCCTTCCGCACTCGCCCACGAACAGGGTGTCGCCGGTGGCGACCTTCCCCTCGAACACGTAGAGCACGCTATCCTGGGTATGGCCCGGCGTGTGGACGACGTGGAATCGCAATCGGCCGACCGAGAGCGCGTCGCCGTCCGCGACCGATACATCCTGGTGGATCGGAGCGACCTTGTGCGCGACGACCTTCGCGCCCGTCCGCTCCTTGACGTCGCCGTTGCCCGCGATATGGTCGGGGTGGCTGTGGGTGTTGAGAATGTAGCGGACCTTCACGCCGCGAGCGTCGATCGCCTCCAGTACGGGGTCGATGCCGAACGACGGGTCGATGACGACACCTTCCCCGCCCGGCGCTTCCGCGACGAGGTACGTGAAGTTGAGATAGGGCCCGATGCGGAACTGGTCCAGGAGCACGCTCCGGCGAGAAACGGTCGGTATTTGAGAGGGTGGGGGAACGCCTACGGACCGCCGGCCTCGGGTGCCAGCGTTCGGTGGCCGGTGACCGCGTCCAGTACTACGCGACCCTGGGACCCCTCAACGTACCAATGGGGGACATAGAGAAGGACGAACGGACCGAGCCGGATGTCGTCGGCCGCCGGCGGCACGCGACGGGTCTCGATGACGAGCGCCCCCTCGTGCTGCTCGGTGTGGTCGACGTGCACGGTGTGGTGCCGTCGGATCACGTCGAGCGCCAGCGGAACGACCTGGGATTCGTCGAGTTGAGGGGAGAGTCGCTGGTGCGGCTCGTCGATCTCGCCGACGAGTTCCCGGTCGCCCTCGTCCCAGATCTCGGCCCGCCGGGTGACGGCGTTGACCGCGACCAAGTTGCGCACCACCGCACCGTGGCCTCCGTCCGGTGCGGCGGGGCGGACCCGATACGCGGCAACGAAGAACGGTACGAGACGAAGGGTGTAGCGAGGACCGTCGAGACCCGCCAGGCTCACCGCCTCGGACCGGTCGATCCGGGGTCGCACCGTGCGCTCGCTCTGCGGAGGAATCGCGAACGGGGCCTCGAGCGGTCCGCCGCGGTCCGCATCGACCGGTGAGAGTTCGACACCGGCGGGCGGTTGCAGGAGTATCTCCCCCAGCCCCGACCCGAGCGTCGACGGGTCGAGCACCTCGATGCCTCGGTCGGCGGCGAGCGCCCGGGCAGCCTCGCCAGGTTCGTCATCGTAAACGATGGTCCGTCGGACGCTATCGGCCGGAAAGAGCGGCTCGACGTCCGCCGGAGAGCGCGCCGACGCAAGGACCACGACCGCGCGCCGGTCCCGGCTTCGGACGGCGAGCAGAAGGTCGGCCCGAACTTCGAGATGATATCCCGCCGCTTCGAGCAGCTTGGCCAGGGTCGACCCCGAGGCGCCGCCGGGAGCCATCAACCCGAGGAGTCGCGCCCGGAATATGTCGCTTGTGTTGCTGAAGCGACGGACCGCCCCCGGCCCCTCCGACAAGGAGGAATACCGCCTCGCCGTGGGCACGTCGTGGGGCGATACTGGGTCGGATGTTCCGGCTGGGCCTACGACGACTGGGTCGGACCGTTCTACCCGCCCGGCACGCCGCCCGGGGAATACTTGGCTCGATACGCCCGCGTGTTCCGGACAGTCGAGGTCGACTCGAGCTTCTACCGACCACCGGGTCTCTTCCTCATCCGGCGCTGGTCCGAGCGGACTCCCGACGGGTTCCGGTTTACCCTGAAGGTGCCTCGCGAGGTCACCCATGCCGCCGAAACCCCGGCATCGTCGAGCGTCCTCGAATCGTTTCTCGCAAGCTTGGAGCCGTTGCATTCGTGTGGCAAGCTCGGTCCGGTCATCCTGCAGTTTCCGGGCTCGTTTCGTGAGGGCCGCGGTCGCGAGCGACTCGAGCGACTTCTCGCCTCGGTCCCACCGGAATATCCACTCGCCGTCGAATTGCGCCATGCTTCGTGGTGGACGCCGGCGACCCGGTCGCTGCTCGAGGGGCGGCGGGCGGTACTGGTCTGGTCGGTGGTCCCCGACGCGCGGCCTCCGCCCTGGGTCACCGGGGACTTCCTGTACGTGCGGTTCATCGGCGATCGGGCGCTCACCCGGTTCGACCGACTGCAGCGCGACGGTCGACCGGAGATCGACGCGATGAAGACCCTACTCGAGACCGAGGGCCGGCCCCTCGACACGGTGTTCGCCTTCGCGAACAACCACTTCATGGGCTTTGGGCCGGCGACCGCCGCGCTCGTCGCCGAGGCGCTCGGTGAACCGGTGCCCGACCTGAGCGCGGCCGGACGGGACCGCGGCCAGACCCGACTTGGAATCGGTCCCGACCGCTAGCGGGTCCGCGCGTCCCGATACCGCCGTGGGATGTCGTGAAGGGGACAATCTATTTAGGCCGAACCCGGGTGGAATGGCGTCGGATATCGATGGCTGAAGGCCTTACCCTGCGGGTCGCCGAGGCGTTCCAACAGGACATCGGTCTCGGCACCGCTCGGCTGGACGTACAGACGCGTCAGCGCCTCAAAGTGGGACTTGGCGACATCATCGAGGTGCGGGGCCGCAAACCGACGCCCGCGGTGGTGAGCCGGGCGCAGCAGGAGGACGAGGGGAAGGGGCTCATCCGGATCGAAGCCGTCGTCCGGCGGAATGCGGGGGTGAGCATCGGCGACCGTGTTTCCGTGCAGCGGGTGGACTGCCCGAACGCGGACGCGATCACCATCGCCCCGATTTACGCCGGTTCCGCTCGCATGGACCTCGGGCCGGGACTCGAGAGCTTCGTCGCGAAGGCACTCGCGCGTCGTCCGTTCATCCGCGGGGACGTTTTCGTCATCCCCGGCGTCTTTCTGATGGGGGGTTCGCTCCCCTTCATGGTCGTCTCGACCCAGCCCAAGGGGATCGTGCAAGTCGCCCCGTCATCCCTCATCACGATCAAGGAGGAGACGGTCAGCGAGACCGAGGTCGCGGCCCCGCGCATCTC
>Ga0187781_10003284_pt1 | contig 12218 bp, 13 predicted proteins | sample 0715_SJ02_MP02_2_FD_132447 | JGI IMG/M metagenome (GOLD analysis project Ga0187781, IMG submission 132447) | Tropical peat soil microbial communities from peatlands in Department of Meta, Colombia - 0715_SJ02_MP02_20_MG | ecosystem: Environmental > Terrestrial > Soil > Wetlands > Peat | place...
CTCGCTTGTCGCAGTAAGGAACCGTCGTCGCGGAGGATTGGTTTTTGTGATCTGTGCGCCGCTGGTGGCGTTCTCCGTGGGTTATCCGGATGCCGGTTTCTTGGCCTGGGAAAAGGGCGATGGCATCTTCTACTCCCCATTTCTTCGGATCGCACTTGGTTTGACGCTTCTGTTCTTTGTGCCTTTTGTCGTACCGCTATTCGCGATCCGAAACAAGAAACGCGCAATCTACCTCTTCCTGATTTCTGCAGCTCTTGTGAGTCCAATTTTTGTCCGTTCACAATGGAGTGCCTCACTGCTTCCGAGGCTTGCGGGATGGTCAGCGCTGTTGGCTATCTTTGGGCTCTTTTGGTTGGGTACCAACAAATTGGGATGGTCTCCATTGGTCGCACCGCGACTCACATCACGAAGGAGACGCCTGTTAACCGTTTTTGCGACATGCATGGTGGTTGTGATTCTAGACATCGTCGTCACCTTAGCAATGACGGCTTGGCAATCATCACTCTGGGGGCCTGATTGCTCCGGCAGGGCGCTGTTCACTAAACCAGCATTCCATGGACACGCGGTTTTTACCGCGCGTTTGATTTACGTAGGCCACAAAAACACTGATCGCCTTGGATGGCAAGCAGGTGACTGGGCAATCGGCGTCGTTCAGGATAGATTTTGGGGACTACCTTGGTGGAACTCGCATTTGGTTTTGCTAACACATGCCATTTTCTGGCAGGGCGAAACATATTTTATTGATGGTCGTCGCTCGGAGGGTTTGCTGACGCGTTTCCTTCCAATCGTGGAAGCAGGACCATGTGCCCGCACTCGTCCCATTGTTGACGCAACCGTCGATTTACGGGTACTACATGAATTACTACCCGCTACCGGCGCACGTATCATAGGCTTCGTACGGAAACCTGAACCCTGGACTCAAGGGCTGACACCGCCTAAGCCGCACATGCCTTTCGTCGGCGCAAAGATCACGGCGACAGGTCCCTCGGGCAAGACCAGCGTTGTTACGGATCAAGAGGGAATCTACGAAATCAATAACTTGCCACCAGACGATTACACGTTGACAGTCGATCTGCCCGCGACCCAAACCGCACCCGTTGGGGAACTGAAGAAAGGGTACTTCGGGCACAGCAAGCTCATCGAGCAAGACTTCCAGGTCAGCTGGAACGGAAGCATTGAGGGCACGATCAGAGATGCTGCGGGAGGACCGACAGCGTCTTCCTTGCTCTTGCTTAACCCAGACGGAACGGACACAATCCCTCGGGTTGCGGGCTTTCAACAGACTGACGCAAATGGGCACTTCCGCATCTCTGAGATACCTCATGGCCGTTACAAATTGATGGTTAATCCCTGGGGACCGCAGAAAGGCTCTGAATACCCTCCTGTTTACTACCCCTCGGCAAGGACTTTCAGCGACGCCCAAGTTATTGAACTCAGCGATGGTCAACACATCCGCAATGTGGATTTCGTTCTCCCGAGACTCGAAGAGCGGAAGATGCAAGTTCGAGTGACATGGCCCAACGGTAAGGTCATTGACGGTGCGTGGGTTTACGTTGCATACGACAACACGAAAGGTTTCTCGTCTCCCCATAATGCCTCCCACGTAGCCGTGACTGACCACAATGGCGAAGCTGATTTTTCTGTATTCGGGAAATCACGCATACGCATATATGCGGAAGAGCCCGTGAATGATTTGAAAGGGCCTCCTTTCTTCTCGTCTCGCTATAACGTTCCGGCTGATTTCCAAGCCGATCAGGTGCCGGACAAACTGGACCTCGTCTTAACCGAGAAGAAGCTACCTGGCGAGCGATGAGCAGCGCGATTCCTTCGGATCGATCAGGACTCCTTCCCTGCAGGCCAGCCTTTGGCAGCAATTTCAGTGACAGGTCACTTTGGTACCCTTGCCCGAAAGGGTCGTGGAACCTGAGGATTTTATGTGGAGTCTAAGCCTAATATGGCGATACCGCCCACAAGATGGGTCGGATATGCGCTGTCGGCCGCTGGCCTGTCTCTCCTGTTTGATACCCTCACCTTTCTTCAGACGAATTGGTCTCCGCTAAAAGTCCCGATGTACGCCGACAATGAATTGGCGGTTGGGTGCCTCTTAGCTGTCGCGGGAGCGCTGGTTCTGTTAGCACCCACGCTGAAACGCACGCTGTTGAGGATCCGAATCGGCGTTGCGTTGATTCTCATCGCTGCAGCTATTTACGGTGGCTGGGAGTGGTGGATGGCAACCCGAACGTGGGTTCCACTCGTAATGCCCGTGTCGCTTGCACAGGGGCACATTCGCTCTCACGAGTTCAAGATAAATCTCGATGCCGGTTTCTGGATCTTTGTCGAGGTCGAGACCCAGGTTGATAACGAAGGTGTCTCGTGTCTTACCGGCTATGTGTCTGACTACTGTCGAAAAAATCGTGTTCGCGAGCTGCACGCGTCGTGGACTCTCTCCGACAGAGGGAGTATCGTGGCGCGCGGCTCGACCGACCGCGACCAGGGGTCGCGCGGAGGAATGCTCAGCAAGGCCCGCGGTCTCGGTAATTTCTCGGTACCAGCCGGGGACCACTTCGTCCTGGATGTCGAGTTCCCCGAAGATAACAGCCATTTCGATGGCGGCCATCCGCGGCTAATAATTGCGCAAAGCTACTACTGGAGTTTCGACAATAATCGAACGCCCCTCTCTCTGTTCGCGACGTTCCTCGCCGCGCTTGCGGCAGCCCTCTTAGTGAGCGGAATTGTCGAAATCAGACAAAGAAAACGCGCTGAGGAAACAATATCGCTAACTGCGCCCGGACCAATCCCAACGGGATTTCGCTGGGAGCCAGAACCCGCAACTCAGGAATCTAGCCCCAAGCGCCGGCCGCTCTTCACAGCGAGGGTACTTATCGGACTCGTACTCGCGATACTGGGCATGACGAGTTTTGTCATCGTCAAACGATGGATCGATACACGCATCTTCATGCCGGTGGATATCCCTGTCTCCCTCGCGGCAGGCCACATTCGAACAGGGCCGTTCCGGATCAATGTTGAACAGGGATATTCAATCTGGATTGACTTTGACCAAAGCACCTACTTCAACGCGATGTGTTCGTCATATTCCACTCTCAAGACCACTTGGACTCTGTATCGAGATGGGCGCGTCCAAACGCATTGGGACGCCCCGGTTCTCCAGGATGGCTACCTCGAAGGTTTCAATGCTACTGAGGGATTCTATGATCTGGACGTACACGTCCTCGCCGATGCTAGTTGCCTCAATGCGAATCGTCCACGGCTCAGGGTCGTGACGTCCCGAGATGACGATACCTTCTACGCAGGTGTGGTGCTGTGGACGGGTGCAATCTTCGTTGTCATCGGCATAAGCCTTGTCGTCCTCGATTGGCGAGGCGGTGTATTCAGAGAGCCTGAGCAGTTTGCGATCGTTACAAATGCACCGAGCGGAGGTCAACATTTTCAATGGGCACAGAAGTTGCCTTTGCGGCGTCCGATCGTGAGTATCCCGTCGTTCGGATTGCTTGCAGGGATGGTGTTCGCAATCCTGGCGATGCTTATGATGATGCTAACTGGCGCTTTCCGATACACGCCGAGGGGACTGTGGGTTCATCTGCTGAAACCGGACGCGGTGCCGATGAAGCCTGATGCTTGGACCGAACCCGTGATAGTGGTGGTAACGGATGCCGGCCTTGGTCAGGAACCAGAACTATTCGTGAACTCGAAGGTGGTTGCGTGGGATGACCTTGCCAGTGCCTTAAAGAGAGAACTGAGCGTCCGACGAGAATGGACCGTATACGTCAAAGGAGACGACTGCGTAGCGTGGGCCAACGTTGTAAATGTGATCGATATCGCACGCAATGACGGGGCAAAAGTTTTCCTTGTTCCTCAGCCGAACGGGAAACCCTGCAAAACGTATCTCGGGAGGAAGCCTCCGAGATAGCAATCAGTAGATCGCGAGAAAGAGGAAACACCTTAACAGCGCGATGCAATCAGAAGACGCTAGCCTTTACCAAATTTGCTCCCTACGTGGTGCCACATCAGGACGGAACTTTTAGTAGACCATCTCTCACCTCCTTTCCTCGGCACTGACGCCATACCTTGCTCTCCTATCGTCGTAAAACTTCGGTAATTGGCCTGACGGGGCAGGCGGCTGGGACAATTAATAGTGCAACTGCAACCGCAGACTGCGTTCCAGAAAGCACAGAGAGCCTGGCCTTTATTTTGAGGGAACGTGAATAATTCTGTTCTCAAGACCGCAATCCTGCTGACGGGCCTCCTTCTGACAGCCGTACATTACAAACTCAAGCCTGTCCCAACCGAGAAGGAAATCCGAGATCAAAGCTGGGGTATGAGCGGTGGCGTTGATTGGCGGAATCACACCGCCCCGGACTTCGAAATCACGACTACTCGCGGCGAGCGTTTTCGATTATCCGAAAACATCGGCAAGAAGATCATCGTCCTGAACTTCTTTGCGACATGGTGTGGCCCGTGCCGTGCGGAGATGCCAGAACTCAATCGTTACTTCAATGAGCACAAGTCACAGCCCTTTATGCTGCTGGGGATCGATGCCGAGGAAAAGGGCGACCGCGTCGATTCGTTTCTCAACGAGCTCAAAGTCGATTTCCCCGCAGGGGTGGTTGACGGGCCAATTCGGAAACAGTACGGAGTGGAGTCATTTCCGACTACGGTCGTGATCGGCGTGGACGGCAAGGTTCAACTTTACGAGACCGGCGCACTGTTCAATGCCGATGTTGCTTTTGACAACCTGCTGCGAGAAAACCAGAAGCTTTTGCAGGCTGGACAGAGCATTTCCCCTGACGCTTATCTTCAAGCAGCCCAGAATCAACCGAATTTGCCTCTGAGACAGCCAGAAGCGAACTCCGATTCTAAGGAGGACTTCAAACTGGATGAACGAGGCAACAGGATCGTCACGCATATGACTTGTCCTTGCGGCTGTGACGATACGGTTCAGAAATGTTCCTGCAACACTGCGAAAAAGATCAAGAAAGCACTCGCTTCGGAGGATTTTAAGGGCGAGTCGGACGATCAAATTGTCAAGGCTTTGAATAAGCGATTCTGTTCGGGGGCAATGTGATTTTCGCTGAAGATGTCCACGTGCATTTCCGGACAAGATTTCTCCGTCGCAAAGTGCGGGCGCTCAACGGGCTGACACTGGAAGTGCGGGACGGAGATTTCTTCGCCCTTGTCGGTCAGAACGGTGCGGGTAAATCTACGGCGATGTACTGCTTCCTCGGTTTGTTGAGACCGACATCGGGCAAGGTCGAGATCATGGGACAGGTGCCGGAGCTTGGGTGCGCTCTCTACAAAGACATCGCCTACCTGCCGGAAGAGCCACACTATCATCTTTACCTCACGGTTGAGGAGGCAACACGCTACTACAGTTCGCTGTCCGGCAAGCGCGTCTCTGACAAAGCCATCAATGAGAGCTTAGAACGACTCGGATTGGCACAATTCAAGACGCTTCCCCTTGCTAAATGTTCCAAGGGAATGAAGCAGAAGGTCGGCATCGCGCAGTGCCTCATTCATGAACCGAAGGTGCTGTTTTTGGATGAGCCGACACGTGGACTAGACCCACTGATTGTTCGTGAGTTCCGTGAAACGTTGCGCGAGATTCACCAGCGTGGCGCGACGATTGTGATGAACTCGCACGTACTTTCGGAGATCGAGATGCTCGCGAATCGGGTCGCTATTATCGACAGCGGTAAGGTCGTCGTTCAGGACGAGTTGCAGAACTTGCTGACGCTCAATCAGGAACTCTACAGGGTCATCTTTGATGGGAATGGAAACGGTGCAGTCCCAGAATATTTGACGGCGGTTGAGCGCACCGGACACCTCGTGCGAGCGTTCCTTCCCAAGGCAAGGCTATCTGAATTCATGGAGGTCGTCAGAACATCGGGGCTGTTGCTGCACGAGTGCTCCCTGAAAAAGACATCTCTGGAGGAATCCTTTTTCAACATTATTAAGGGTGAGGCAATGATCACAGAGAATGCGAACGGCCGAAGCGGAATCAGCAGCGGAGTCGGCGTTTCATAGGGTCAACTTTATGGCGGAATTGTTGAAGGCAAATATTCTGACTGACGTGACGTTCTATCGGCGCAGCAGGCTCTTGTTTGCATTCACGCTCGTTTTCCTCCTGATAACAGCCTTGCAATCACTGCCTCCACTGTTCATGAACTCCGGTGTTCAGAACTTCAATTCATTACAGCAGATTGTCTTTACTCTGAACTTCTTCATTCTGATTCTCTCTGCCGGCATGGGGCTCCTCATCATCTCGTCGCACCTGCGCAATCGCAGCTTGAAGATGGTGTTTACGAAGCCCTGTCGTCCTGAGATTTGGCTGCTTTCCGCCTTCTTGTCGGCGGGAGCGATGTCGCTATTCCTCAACGTTGTGGTCTTGGGCACTGGAGTGCTTTTATCCGCATTGTGGCACCTTCCAGTTCGAGTGGGTTTGGTCTTCATTTCCGCTGAAGCGTTCGTTGCCTCACTTGAGTTGATCGCATACCTGATACTGCTGGCGATGGTTATGCACCCGGCCGTGGCGGCTATTGTTGCCATCATCTTCAACGCTGACCTCTTCTATCAGTTTGATCTGTGGACGAAAGCCGCAATCCGATCTGGGAATTCGAGTTTCGCTCTTCGGATGGTCGAGAGACTGTTCCACTCGTTGTACATTCTCCTGCCGATTGTGTACCCCTTCGATAAGCAAACCCAGAATATTCACACCAGCCTTCGAGTGCTGAGCAGCGAATGGAAATATCTGATCTTTTCTCTTGGGTATGCACTAGCATTGTCTGCTTTTTGTTACTGTGCATCTCTATTCGCGCTGAAAAAGAGGAATCATATATGACCTTAGATCAATGCGTTGTCCGTCCTGTCTGCGAATCAAGATGGGCTTGCCCTGAACTTTGTCTCTTAGCTGCAAACAGTTGACCTCTCTAAGGCATGGTGCTGAAATCTCAGAATCAAAAAGCGGCAATGATGGAAACACAGCAGCCAACCTCGGTGGCTCAGTCAGCCCGGAGCACCAATTGGTGGGGCCTTTGCAGCACTGTTGGGCTATTTGTGTGGGTCTTGTTCTGGCTAAAAAGAGAGCCGCGAACAACGATAGAAAGCATCCTCTGTTGGGGGACTCTGGTAGTAATTCACTTTTCCGCACTTAAGGTGCGCGACGGCGGTACGGCTGGTTTTACCTCGCCCCAATCGGTCTCTTCTGGATTCTCGTGATTGTCGCGCTGTCGGGTGGAATCAGTTACTGAGGAAATGGAGGCTGTCAAAATCAGTTTCGCCGAGTGTACCCAATGTTTTGCAGTTGACAGTTCCGGACGGCTATTCTGACGTTAGACCACCTGCATGAGTCCTGTAACCCATTTCTTTACCGGCTGGGTGCTCGGCAGCGTCGTCGGCTCGAACAAGCGCGAACGCGCGATTGTAACGCTGGCCGCAGTCGCCCCGGACCTGGACGGGTTGGGAATTATTCCTGAACTTTTGACAAGGCACTCTCAACACCCACTACTTTGGTTCTCCCAATACCATCATGACCTTCATTCGTTGCTCTTCGCTGTAGTGGTTTCTTTCTGCGCATTTTTTCTGGCAGGTCGCAGTTGGACGCCAGCGATATTTGCTTTCGTCAGTTTCCATCTGCACCTCGTAGAGGATCTTCTGGGATCACGCGGACCTGACGGATTCCAATGGCCCATTCCTTACTTGTTTCCCTTTAGCAATCGGTGGACTTGGAGCTGGAGTGGACAGTGGGCGCTCAATTCTTGGCCCAATGTGGCACTCACTATTGCACTGATTTCTGTGTCGCTCTGGATAGCAATAAGGTGGGAATCATCTCCGGTAGAAATATTCTCAGTGTCGGCAGATCGGGCCGTAGTGTGTACCCTGCGGAAACGATTTCAAGGTGGCCAGGCCTCCAGGCTCGAAAACTAGAATGGGGTTGTCAAGAGCTCCGCCACGGTCGAAGTGAGTGAAATCGGCGTCAATAGTTGCACAAGCTAGTCACGAACGCAGAACACACAACCATCTTTCCGGTGATGGGGGAGGTTTTCTGTTTGGATATTTCGAATCGCGTCAGCCGCTTCCTTTGCGACCGAATGAAACCCCTTCACAAGCCTTGTGTCACTGGCGGCAAGACGTTCTAGTGCTGAGACAGCTCTGGGTTCCGCCATTTCGCCAAGGGCGAATGCGCTCCAGAATCGAACCTCCTTGCTCGAATCGGCGAGTGCTCTCAGCAAGACATCGTGGGATTTTCTCCTATGGCAATGTGCAAGTGCCTCTGCCGCTTCTCCCCTGACGCGCGGGCGCTCCAACTTATTCCGGACGACATTCTCCAGCGCCCTTATGGTCCTTGGTGTACTTACGATTTGCATTGCATATGCAGCGGCTGCACGATTAAAGGGTCTGCGCCCCCTTTTCAGGGTCAATAGGAGGGGCCGTTCAAATCGCTTATCAGCAGCCTGCCAAACTGCCTTTGCTGCCTCGAAGGCATCCACCTGACTACGTCCATTTAGCCGAGATATTATTTCCTGTCTCTGATGGTCAGTGATCTTCATTCCGCTATAGAGGAACTCCGTTCGTGCGACACCTTTCGATAGACCCGTTGTAGTCAGCCCTTAAGACTCCAGATTGATCGGAACAAAAGGCCGGCTGACCTGAGTGCAATGGCCGCGCCATTATGTAAAACTTCGAATTCGGCTTGTCCAGACCTGGGATTTCGCACCCGAGGATCTCAAAGACGTAACCATTGTCTGTCCCGCCCTTTGCCAGGAGTCGCGTGATTTCAGCGCTCGGAGGTAGCTGCGAGAATGTGCAGGTATAACCTAGTTCTGGATGCGCTTTAGCAAATTGGGTCTCTGCTGCATACACAACTCTCATCCGCCCAATTGCGGAATCGACATAGCCGAGTTTCATCATGCCCCGGACCCACCTGACTCCAAAATATCCACCGATGCCAAGGACTGCTGCAATCACGACAAGGGAAATTGTTTTCCTCTCCGAACTTCTGATTCGAGAGGTTTTCAATGTGGACATATTGTAATTATTTGTAATTATGCAAATTGCGGGACCTCCCGGAAAGCCTAGAAATCGAAATCTGTCAGCGATTAAGAGCTGCGTATGGAGCATAGAGCGTCTGGATCCGCGAGAGTTTTTCTAGGAAGTTGCCATAGATATTCTCGTCGGCATTGAAGAGGGTCTGATTTCGTGCGACATACTCCACGGTAGGCAGCAGCTGAGGCATTGCCGGAACAATGAGCTGAGGTTCGCTTTCAAGCTTTTCAAGAACAAGCCCAAGAAAACAGCTAGCTGCGTCCGCTCCATCGAGAAAATCAAATTGATTCGCGGTAATGAAATCTCGGAAGCCGAGGATGTAGTAGCGGCACGGCAGGTCGGGCATCCATCTCAAGTCGTCAGTCATTGCGAGAGGGTTTCGGCGAAAGAAGGGCTGCATGTCCTCATTTGTGCGCCCAGCGAAAATGCTGTGTGCATGTTTCTGGTCGAGGTCTGAGCTGTAATTTCCCCATTCTTCCTCGTTTGGCGGGCTGATAGGCGTCGCCCGCTTCCGATTCTTCTCGAGTGAATGCTTCATTGTCCGAAATCACCTCACTGCGAATACCAGGTATGACCTCCCCAAGGCAATCCAGGCGGTGGGTCTTCTGAGAGCAATTGAATCAAAGATGACGATAAAACTGAACAAAGAAGTCCCATTCGTTTTCGGTCATTTGGTCATTTGATCATCTCTTCGACCGATGTTCGCACCGCTCCGGGACAATTGTCGAGAACAGATGAGTGACAAAGTACCTAAGTCACTGGGCGGATGGTGTCCGTGGGCACACGACGCCAGACTTGCTCCAAACCAGAGATATAGCGATAATGTGCTAGGAGCTCAGGTGTTCAAGCGCCTTTAGTTCCAAGACTCAACGTAGCAGCGGAGAAAATTATGTCGCCGATTGCACAACAGCCCGATGACGTTGAGCCCACTCGCCGCCGTCTAATCCAGCCGGTCGGCTGGGTTGGCTCCATCTTTCAACTTATTAGTTGAAGCCGCGTGCGCATCCGTGCGCCTGCCGGCTCTGCGCGCGTGCGCGCAAAAGGGAGCTTCGTGAAACGAAGAAAACGTCGAGGTAAAGGGGCGGAGTTCGTAGACGCGGACTTCGCTGAGATTCTCTATGGAGAAGGAAACGACAATCGGTCAGACAGCCGCCAAGCACAGCGGAAGACACAACAGTTCTGCCGGCAAGTGCAGCGGGCGCTGAACCTCGCGCTCGCGGATTCAAGCGTAGCTGGCATTGGTTGCGATCTGTTTGTAGATGAGGTTTCGCCGGGACCAGATTGCGGCACAACAGAGGTCAGATGCACACGGTGCTGATCCCATAATTCAACTGTACCAGACTGATCCGTGGCTTAGCTGTTGCTTGGCTTTCTCGACAAGCGTTCTGAGTTCTTCACGGATTGCAAGGGCTCGAAATTTCCGCTGATCATGCTCGGCATCCGCCACTGAAGAATGGATCCGGTGCTTGCGGTAGCGGCACTCCTCTTGCTGGATCAGTTCGATTTCTTGCCGAAGTTTCTCAGTGCGTCCGGCAATTGAACTATCGTCCATGTGTGAACTACTTCCCTAGGCTGATTTTAGTTCACGAACCGCTTTTGCGTATTCCTCAGTCGCGTTCTTTAGCTTCGCGCTGAAGTTGTTTGCATCGTTCGCGCCAGCCTTTTTGAGGGAGTCCAGAAGCTCTTGGACCTTCTTCTCCGCTGCTCGCACGTCCTCAATGGTTGACATTGGCTATGCCACTCGCCGAAGTCGGTCAGCAATACAAACAGGCCATCCCCCTCGCGGCTGATGCGTCAATGGCCAGACACCAGTCTACTCATAGAAACCGCGGCGAGTCTGTGACCCTAATCACAGTTCGCAACGATCAGCCCGTGCCTCCCGGCCCTACGTGGCAGTCACGCCTGCGGAAATCAAATGGACGACCTGGAAAGAGATTGAATGCCCCAGGTGTGGATTGATGTTCGATCCGCAAAAACCGCGTTAGCCGGCCCTTTTGAGCTGTTGGCACTTCGAGCACGGACACTCGTAACCCGGCATCTGAGGGGCAACGATGTGGCCACAGTTTTCGCAGACGAAGTAGATCTCCTGGGGGATCATGATCTTGAACTCGTCCCGGTAAACACAGTACGGACAGCGTATGGGGTCCATCGGTGTTTCGCCTCAGGCTTTGTTTCTTCCGCTTCTTGGCTTCGGCTGTGCGTTTCTTAGCTGCAGCGGCTGCTAGGAAGTTTACCGGACGGCCCATACACATGTACAAGGGACGCCTAGGCGAATTTTCCATGTACCTACTTGCCGTCGTGAACATCACAGGATTGTACTGGGAAAGGCGAAAGAAGCTTCCCGAACCGCCCCACCACCACTTCGACATGGGATTCGGTGAGGGCTTCTCGCAGCTTGCCTTTCGGTGCCCCATCCCTCTGGCTGATGGGGCACTTTTTTGGGGCAAGAAGAAAGGCCGCCAACAGCTTGCCAGGAGAGTTGACCGTCGGTGGCCTTGTTTCAGTTGTGTTATGAACAGCAGTCTGCCAAAGAAATTTGAGCGCAGGAACTGTCAGGAGTGACAGCAACGCGAGAGACCTATACTTATGGGGAGTTGCAGAATAGCTGCCCAAAGGCTGTTAAATCGTTGCAGTGCCGAGGAAGCGCGGGAAACGAATCCCCGATGACCCGATGAATCCGTGAACAAGACATCGTTGGGAACTCTCGGCCCCTCGCCTACAACACCCACGCCTGTGCTCGCCAGTTGTCCGAGTGATACGCTACCGCGCATCGTAGAGGAAGAACCACGTCCACCAAGGACCGCGTCCGCGCGTCCTTCTTTCTGCTCAGCAGTCTCATTCAGATTTAGTGGAAAGAAGAGGAGTCATACCCACCAACTCGTTCTTGGGCAGCTCCTTCTGGACGTTGACACTTCCCTTGAGGGTCACGCCCTCATCAATGGAAATCCGCTGGGTCACGATGTCGCCAACCACAGTGGCCGACTGCTTTAGGTCGACCCGGTCGCTCGCATGAATATTGCCTTCCAGTCTGCCCTGCACGACCACAGCGCGGGCAGTGATGTTGGCTTTAACACGTCCGTTCGGACCGATGGTCAGCCGGTATCCTTTCGGGTCGATCTTTCCTTCCACCTGGCCATCTATATAAAGGTCTTCGTCGC
>Ga0187781_10003286_pt1 | contig 12216 bp, 10 predicted proteins | sample 0715_SJ02_MP02_2_FD_132447 | JGI IMG/M metagenome (GOLD analysis project Ga0187781, IMG submission 132447) | Tropical peat soil microbial communities from peatlands in Department of Meta, Colombia - 0715_SJ02_MP02_20_MG | ecosystem: Environmental > Terrestrial > Soil > Wetlands > Peat | place...
CGTCGTGGCGTCGAGGTGCGTGAAGGTTGCCGCCGGCGCAGGATCCGTGTAATCGTCCGCCGGCACATAAATGGCCTGCACCGAAGTAATCGAGCCAGACTTGGTCGAGGTGATGCGCTCCTGCAATTCGCCAATTTCCGTGTTCAGGTTCGGCTGATAGCCGACCGCCGAAGGCATGCGCCCGAGCAGGGCGGAAACTTCCGAGCCGGCTTGCACGAAACGGAAAATGTTGTCGATGAACAGCAGCACGTCCAGGTGTTCCTCATCGCGGAAATACTCGGCGACGGTCAATCCCGTAAGGCCCACGCGCAAACGGGCACCGGGCGGTTCCGTCATTTGTCCGTAGATCAGCGCGGCCCGCGACTTATCTGGCTGACCGGGAACTATGACTTCCGATTCCTGGAATTCCTGGTACAAATCGTTGCCTTCACGCGTGCGTTCCCCCACACCGGCGAACACCGACACGCCACCGTGTTTCATCGCCACGTTGTGGATTAACTCTTGAATCAGAACGGTTTTGCCAACGCCTGCCCCGCCGAACAGACCAATTTTCCCGCCCTTCAGGAAGGGCTGGATCAGGTCCACAACCTTGATGCCCGTCTCGAACATCTCGAGGGTGGTTGACTGGTCGTCCAACGCAGGAGACGGGCGGTGAATCGGATATTGGGTATTCGACTTGACTGCTCCCAGACCGTCGACCGGTTTGCCGAGCACGTTCAGCACGCGGCCGAGGGTTGCGCGGCCCACGGGTACCTCGATCGCGTTCTCCATGTCGATCGCTTTCATACCACGGACCATTCCTTCGGTGGGCTCCATAGCAATAGCGCGCACGCGTCCTTCGCCGAGGTGCTGTTGCACTTCGGCTGTGACATCCAAAGGCTCCGGCAAGGCAAACCCCTCGCTCGTAATCCGGACGGCATTGTAGATGGACGGAAGGTGTCCCTCTTCGAACTGAATATCGAGCACAGGCCCGATGACCTGTACGACATGTCCTACTGCTGCGACTTTCTCTGCCATTCCTTGCTCCTAGGCGGTCGACGAAGCGCCGCTGACGATCTCAATAATCTCTTTTGTGATGGCTGCCTGGCGAACCTTATTCATGTGCAGCGTCAAAGCCTCGATGACGTCTCCCGCGTTCTTCGTAGCGGCTTCCATGGCGGTCATGCGCGCGGCATGCTCGGCCGCAGAGGATTCCAGAAGCGTGCGGAGAACCTGTGTTTCGACATAGCGCGGCAGCAACGCGGCAAGAATCGTTTCCTCGGGCTGCTCATAGATATAGTCGATTTGCGCTGCGGCCGCCTCTGCTTCCGTCTCTTCGCCTTCTTCGATCTTTTCGACAGGCAGAAGCTTTTCCGTCACCAGGTTGGGCGCAATCACATTCTTGAATTCACTGAACACCGCGTAGACGGCGTCAACTTTTTCTTCCGTGTAGAGCGAGGTAACGAGGTTCGCGATTTCCCGCGCAATCCCAAAATCCACGCGAGCCAATACGTTGACGTATTCGCCGGCAAACTCGACCCCTGCTTTGCGCAGGGCATCACGCGATTTCTTCCCAATGGGAATGACCACAATCTTCTTGTCTTTCTTGCTTTTGAAAAATTTTACCGCTTCTTTCAGTATGTTTGTGTTGAAGGCCCCTGCAAGCCCTCGTTCCCCCGCAAGCACCAGGACCAGGATGCGCTGTTCCGGCCGCTTGGCCAGAAGCGGATGCTGTGGCGACTCGATGCGCGCCATCGTTGACCGCAAGACGCGCAAAAGCTCTTTTGCGTAGGGCCTGGCTGCCAAGGCCGCCTCTTGTGCACGGCGGAGCCGCGCGGCCGAGACAAACTTCATTGCGCGGGTAATCTGCTGCGTGTTCTTTACCGAACGGATGCGCCGCCGAAAATCGAGTAACGTAGCCATGTATTTCCGCTATTTGTCTGCGTCAGTTGGCCCCGACGGCAATCATTGCCGCGAACCGGTCTTTGAATGCATCGAGCGCCGTCTTGATGTTGGCCTTGATCCCATCGTCCAGCGCCTTTTTGGTAGCAATCTCTTTCAGCACGCCCGCGTAGTTGGTCTCAGCGAACTGGAGAAACTCCTTTTCAAAGCGCCGGACTTCGCTGACGGGAACCGTATCCAGCGCGCCGCTCGTGGCCACATAAATGGCAAGGACCTGCTTTTCCACGGAGAGGGGCACGTACTGATCCTGCTTCAGAACTTCGGTTAGCCGCTGGCCACGCGCCAATTGGGCCTGCGTCACTTTGTCCAGCTGATCTGAACCAAACTGGGCAAATGCGGCGAGTTCGCGGAATTGCGCCATGTCCAAGCGCAACGTCCCGGCCACTTGGCGCATGGCTTTGATCTGCGCGTTTCCACCGACACGGCTTACGGAGATTCCCACGTTGATGGCGGGGCGAATGCCGGCGTTGAAGAGGTCTGCTTCCAGGTAAATCTGGCCGTCGGTGATCGAGATGACGTTCGTAGGAATATAGGCCGAAACGTCCCCCGCCTGAGTCTCGATTACCGGAAGTGCAGTGAGCGAACCGCCTCCCAGTTTGTCGTTCAGTTTCGCGGCGCGCTCGAGCAAGCGGGAGTGCAGATAAAACACATCGCCAGGAAACGCTTCACGGCCCGGTGGGCGGCGAAGCAACAGCGAGATTTCGCGATAGGCCTGGGCGTGCTTCGAAAGGTCATCGTAGAAGACTACTGCATGTCGCTTGTTATCACGGAAATATTCGCCCATGGCGCAAGCTGCATAGGGCGCGATGTATTGTAGAGAAGCTGGCTCCGCGGCGGAAGATGCCACTACGATCGTGTACTCCATCGCGCCGGCGTCAGAGAGCGTCTTGATCACTTGCGCAATCGTCGAGCGCTTCTGGCCGATCGCGCAGTAGATACAGATCATGTCACTGCCCTTCTGGTTGATGATGGTGTCCAGAATGAGGGCAGTCTTTCCGGTCTGGCGGTCGCCGATAATCAGCTCGCGCTGGCCGCGCCCGATGGGAATCATGGAGTCGATGGCTTTAATACCGGTCTGGAGGGGTTCGCGGACGGGCTGCCGGTCGAGAACACCTGGCGCAAGCCGTTCGAGCGGAATGCGCTGTTTTGCGGTGATGGGGCCCTTGTCATCTTCGGGCTCGCCTAGAGGGTTCACCACGCGCCCAATCAATTCGTCCCCAACGGGCACGGACATAATCGTGTTGGTGCGGCGGACCGTATCACCTTCCTTCAACTCGGAGGTTTCGCCCAACAGCACGACGCCGACTTCCTCTTCCTCTAGGTTCATTGCAATGCCGAAGACGTCGTGCGGGAAGGCCAGCATTTCACCGAACATTGCCTTTTCCAGGCCATGAACGCGGGCAATTCCGTCGCCGACACTGATAACCGAACCCACTTCGTCCACTGAGACGGTTTGCTCATAATTTGCAATCTGCTCGCGCAGAATCTTGCTGATTTCGTCTGCCTTGATTTGTGCCATACCTGCTCCGTTCCCGAATGTCTATTCCGCCGCCAGTCGCGCGCGCAATTGCACTAGCTGCTTTCGCACGGATCCGTCGTAAACCGTGTCTCCAATCCTCACTACGGCGCCACCCAACAGTCCCGGTTCCAGAGAATATACTGCTTGAATCCTTTTTCCGGATAGCCGCTCGAGAGTCCGCACGAGGGTCGTCTTTTCGCCTTCGCTCAACGCCGCAGCGGAGACAACCGATGCCTCTTCGACACCTTGCCGCTCGCGCAGGACCTGCTCAAAGGTTTCCACGATTTCCGGCAAAAGATGAAGACGCCGATTATCGGCCATCACAAACAGAAAATTGCGGATGATCCTGCTCGCGCCCAGACGAGCCACCAACTTTTCGATGACACCGTGCTTGTCTTCACGAGAAATGGCAGGGCTGATCAGGAAACCCCGCAATTCCGCGGATTCGTCGAATGCCGCTCGAAAGTCTTCCAGTTGTTTCCGAGCGGGCTCCGTGGCTCCCTGCGCCAGCACAATATCCGCCAAGGCGGTCGCGTATTGGAGGCTGGCGGATTTCAATTCGGCCTCCCCTGCAGGCTTTGTACGAAGTTATTGATCATGGCTTCCTGGATCGCCGGAGTCATCTGCGTTTTCACGAGTGATTCGGCGCGGTCCACAGCCAATTTTGCCGCCAGAGCCTTCAATTCCACGCGGGCGGCCCGTTCGGCAGCCTCAATTTCCAGTTTCGCCGCGACGCTCACCTTTTCTATCTCGATTTTGGTAATCCCGCGCAAACGCTCCAAATCCGCGGCCGCATCTTTCTGGGCCTGTTCCCGGAAGCGGGCCACTTCGTGTTCGAGCATGGTCAGCTTCGCGGCAGCTTCTTTCAACTTTTTCTCTGCTTCGGCTCTCGCAGCGGTTGCTTGGGAAATCGCGGAGCTTATGTTGTCCGCACTGCGCCGGAAATGGGGCGGCAAGACTTTTGCAAACAGCCAATACGCAAGAGCCGCCAGAATAACAAAATGAATCCATTTGAAGATCTCGCCGACAGTCCCTTCCCCTGAACCCGCGCCCTGCTCGGAGGCTCGCGTAACCACAGCGGACGCCAACAGCGCGGCAAGGGTAGTCATCCCGCGAAGGATTGTCATGTTCCGTTTCATAGGGCTTCTCTAGCGGGACTAATGGGACCCGGAGGCACTTGCAGGGCCCGTTTGGCAATCTCTGCCGCCAACTGAGCAGCGCTCACTTCGATCTCTCTTTTCGCGGCGTCCAACTCGCCGGTGACGCGCTCTTTAGCTTTGCCGACTTCGGTGGACGCCTTGGCGCGCGCCTCCTTAAGGATGGCGGCACGCTCGTCCAGCAGTTTCTTGCGTTCCGCTTCCTGCTCCGCATAAACCTTTGCTTTTGCCTGGCGAAGAGCTTCCTGGTACTGGCGAATCTTTTCGGCGGCGGCAGTCTGCGCCGCCTCTGCGGCTTTCTGCGCTCCCAAAGTCCGGGCTTCGCGCTCCGCCATCACGTCAAGAATGGGTTTGAAGAATAGGGCGCGCAGAATGAAATAGAAAATGAGGACGATGAAGGCAACGGGCACAGCCCTAAGGAAAAGTTCGCCGATTTGGTGAACGAGACTTGGCATTGAATTGTATCGCCTAAATTTTTCAGAGGGGCAGCCGCGCCGCTCTCCGACCCGGTAGGAGCGTACGGCGGGCCTGAAGCTGCCTCACGGAACCATCATTTATACCACTCGCTCGAACTTTCCGTCAACGGAACGGAACCGGCTCTTTCCGCTTCTTTTGCGAGTCAACTATACTCTGCCGAAGAAAATGCATACGCATTTTTCAGTCCTGCATATTCGGCTTTCTTCGGCCGGGTTCCATGGAAAAGAGGCCAGAATGACAAAGAGCTGGAAGACAAAACTCATTCATTCCGACGCAAAAATCCCGGAGGGATATCGCTCCCTGGCTAGCCCCACCTTTCGGGGGTCCACCACTCTGTTTCCCTCGGCGTCAGTGGTCAACGACACGTGGGATCAATGGCGCGTTGGCTATACCTATGGTCTGTACGGCACGCCCACAGTTTTGGAACTGTCTGCACGAATCTGCGAACTTGAAGGCGGTTTACATACAATCTTGACGCCTGGTGGCCAAGCCGCGATTTCACTCATCAATTTCGCGCTGCTCCAATCGGGCGACCACATGCTTGTCCCGGCCAGTGTCTATTATCCGAATCGAAAACTGGCGACCCGTCTGCTTTCGCGCTTTGGGATTACCACGGACTTCTACGATCCAAGCGTCGGCGCCAACATTGGCTCGCTCATTCAGAAGAACACGCGGTTGGTCTGGTGCGAAAGTCCCGGGTCGATCACCATGGAAGTGCAAGACCTCCCCGCGATTGTAACTGCGGCGCACGAACGAGATGTGCGTGTGGTGCTCGATAACACTTGGTCCGCAGGAGTTCTGTTGGACGCGTTTTCTCACGGTGTGGACATTACGATGCAGGCCATCACGAAATATATCGGGGGCCACAGCGATGTGTTGCTCGGTTCCATCACCGTGCGGGATAACGGACTTTATCAGAGATTGGGTGCGGCCCAGCAAGTCATTGGCTGTGCGGTGTCACCGGATGATTGCAGCCTGGCACTGCGCGGCTTGCAAACCCTTGCCGTACGGCTAGCTGCCATTGAGGCTTCCGCACTTTCCATTGCTCGGTGGCTGCACTCTCGTCCGGAAGTAGAATCTGTGCTTCATCCTGCTCTGCCCTCTTGCCCTGGACACGAATTCTGGAAACGCGATTTCCTCGGTTCCTCCGGAGTTTTTTCGATTGTGTTCAGACCCGGCCCGACGCAACAGCAGGTACACAATTTTGTGGACGCGTTAAAGCTTTTTCGCGTCGGCTATAGCTGGGGAGGAGTCGCGAGCCTCGCGGTTGCTTACGATATCGGCCGCATTCCAGGCCGCCCTCCCTACGACCACCGGATTGTGCGCCTGAACATCGGCCTGGAGGCCACGAGCGATCTCATCGGTGATCTTGAGCAGGCACTCGCAAAGCTATCGGCTTGATTGTTCTCGAGATGCTTCCTAGTTCTTCGCGATCTGATCGAGCGCCAGAAACAACGCGAGATACCGCTTCAAATTATTCGTGATCAGAAAGTTCTCTTTCACGTGCTGATGACCCTGCTCGCCCAGCCGGGCGGCGATTTCCGGATGCGACAGCAAAAACCGGATCTGGTAGGCGGTTCCCTCCACAGAGTGCGAAAGCAGCCCGGTGTGTTTATGAATGACTTGGGTCGGAATCCCTCCAACCTCTGAGGCGACGACCGGTTTCTTCTTCCACAGCGCCTCCGATACAGTCAGCCCAAAACCTTCCCGAAGACTCTTCTGGATGACTATAGTAGAAGCGCGCTGGAGCGCATTCACTTCCAAGGGCGCCCAAGCTGGCAACTCCAGAACCTTGATATCGGGATCGCCTTCAGCTTCGCCTTTCACTTCTTTAAGGACTTCCACTCCTTCCGGATCGTCCGAAGCCGAGCCTCCAGCGAGCACAAGCTGGCAATCGAAGTACCGGCGCACGATGTGGTAGGCCCGAATCACACCGACGGGATCCTTCAAACGGTCAAAGCGCGAGATCTGCGTCAGGATTGGGCGTAACGGATCGATGGAATACCGCGCGAGAACCTCCAGAACAAATTCTGGCTCGAGCTCACGATTCTTCTCGGAAAGAGGGTCTATGGCGGGATGGAAGAGGTACTGGGGAATGGGTAGTTGGCGCGCAAACTGAGGAGAAGAAAAGATCGCGCCATCGAATTGAGAAACATACGCTTCGAGAAAGCCCCAGACGGCGCGGTTGGGATGGGAGAGATCGATGTGGCAGCGCCAGATCCAATGGTTTTTGCCGTCCTTTCTTGCCTGGATTAGACCTGCAGGTTGTGGATCGTGAATCACCACAAATTCGGCATCGAGAGGAATCCGTTTCTGGTTTTGCTCGTTATAGGAGCGAAAGATTTCGAAGTGCTGTGGGTTCGAATGATAAGGCTCTCCGTGCAACGCATTGTGAAAAGACTTGGTCACCTCAAAGAAGTCTTCTCCGCCGGTCATCACTTCCCAGCGAATCTTCAAACCCAATTCTTCTCCCAGCGGCACGAGGCGGTTGAGGATTTCCGCCACACCCCCGCCCACGGCCGTGGAATTGACCATCTCCACCGACCGCCCCGCCAGTGGTTTTGCGAGTGCGCGCAATTCCTCGATCTCGCCTTCCCCGATGACGCCGGCGTAATCAGTCAGCGGGATGCGGCTCGCGAACTGTACTGGGCTCATGTTTTCTCCTTTCGCGTTCCACGAGGCGAAGTAGCTTGGCGCGCGCACTGTCGAGCGTGTTGGTATAGATATCGATGCGATTGATGTTGTCCGCCAGGGTCTTCAATCCCAGTGAATTCGCCAGCCAATAGGAAAAATCGTTTGTTCCCAGATGCAGCCGCAGTCGAGATGAAATGAAATGGAAATAGAACGCAGCGTGGCTCAAGCGTTTGACGCCAGAGTGAAATTCATCGAGCGTTCGCGCTTGCATGCCGAAAGGGAGGGTGACATCCACGCTTTCACAGAAATAAAAACGCTCCAGGGCCTGTTGATGAGCAAATTCGGGATGCTGTTCGGTGTATTCGCGGACGGCGCGGCACAGATCGGCACGCAGGGCCGCGATGGAAGTGTAGTCGCGAATGTCGAACGCCGCTAACTGCTCGGCGAGGGCATCGCGATTGGCATCAGCCAGCACCCACTGTGCAAAATCGTTCGAAAACCCTTCCGTCAAGAAATGGTGGCTGCTCAATGTCTGAAACGTGTGATAAAAAATCGATGCATCACTACAAAGTTCAAGGCCGCTCAGCAGTTCCGCCAGAGTTCCGGCCGACAGATTGCCTATCCGCGTCAGATTCGCGACGGTAAAAAACTCAAAGGGAGTGTCCGCCATTTCCAATTCAAAGACCTCCTTCCTTTTCTCCAAAACACAGGAGCCTCACGACGCTCGCGCCACTTCCGTTTTTTCGCCAGTGTCCACCCGAATCTCCGTCAAGTCGGTGAGCAGGTTCGCTGCCCATCGATACACGTTGTGCTCGTAGACGATCTTGCGCATTCGGCTCATGCGCGCCGTTTGTTCTTCGTCGCTAAACTCCAGCGCCTGGCAAATCGCGTTCGCCACCTGGTCCAAATCATAGGGATTGACGAGAAGCGCATCGCTCAGTTCGCGCGCGGCCCCTGTGAAGTTGCTCAGGATAAGCGCACCGCGATTGTCGTCACGGCTGGCCACGAATTCTTTGGCCACCAGGTTCATTCCGTCGTGCAGAGACGTAACCAGACAGACGGAGGCAACCCGGAAATATCGCTCGATTTCCTCGTGGGAATGATGGCGTTTGAGCAATACGATCGGTTTCCAGCGGCCAGCTTGAAAGCGCGCATTGATCCGCTCGACTTCTGCCGTAACCTCGTCGACAAACTGCTGGTAGCGTGGAATATCGGTGCGGCTTGGCGCCCCGATCTGCACGAAGCAGAAACGCCGTTGGTAGTTCGGATACAGTTCAAGAAATCGCTCAATGCTTCGAAATCGCTCGATGATTCCTTTTGTGTAGTCAAGTCGGTCTACCCCCACGCCTAGCAGGGAGGCTTCAACCCCGAGTTCCGTGAAGAGCGCGGCCCGCCCTTCTCCCGTGATGCGGATTACTTGTCCGCTCCGGCGCTCCTGCGGGAACTCCACACTGATGGGATAAGGCCGCACACGCGTGATATGTCCTTTGCGGCTCACCTCGAAGCGGTCCCAATCCGTCAGAGCCTCCACGGCGCGGTCGACAGTCTGGAGAAAGTTGTTGCAATGCGTTTGGATATGAAACCCGACGAGGTCCGCCCCAAGCAAGCCGTCCACCAGTTCCCGTTGCCATGGACAGATGCGAAACGCCTCCGGATTCGGCCAGGGGATATGCCAGAAGACCGCGACACGGGCCTCCGGCCGGGTTTCCTTTACCATGCGTGCCAGAAGCGCAAAGTGGTAGTCCTGCAAAAGAAGCACTGGGGAGGATGTGCCTTCCATTTCTGCCAGGACTACATCCGCGAATCGACGATTGATTCGCTGGTAGTACATCCAATCCCCTGGCCGGAAGAGTGGCCGTGTATGAGCAATGTGGCAAAGCGGCCATAGGCCTTCATTTGAAAAGCCCTCGTAGTAGCCAAGCTCTTCGTCCCGCGACAACCAGACGCGCCGTAAGGTGTACGTCGGGTGATGCGGTGGGACGCGGAGACGATCGTTTTCATCAACGACTTCTCTATCGGCGTTTCCAGAACCGTTGGCAATCCAGGTGCCTTCGCAGGCCTGCAGCACGGGTTCCAGCGCCGTGACCAATCCGCTTGCTGGCACCAGCATTCGGATCGTGCGGTCCTTTTCGTTGTACACATGCATGTAGGGCTCGCGGTTGGACACCACAAAAAGCGCGTCGCCTCGCAATTTTGTCTGCAGGCTTACTCGCAGACGCTCTGCAGTCCAAACCGACAACTGTGATTCGCGCAGTTGCGCTTCCTCTTGCGCTGCGGCTCTCGCCGAGCTCAGATCATGCGCTAGATGGCGCGCTTCATTGTGAATCTGGGCGAAGAGTTCTCCCTCAGGCAGTCCCGGTTGAGTGTCAGAGGGATTCGCGCGCAGGCCGCGCAACCATTTCGCGGTTTTGGCTAAGGGGGAAGTAAATGCCCAGCGCACAAGAAATAACGCAAGGGACGTTATCAGAATTGTCTGAATGAGGGTGCTCAGAAGGGAGTCTCGCCAGTCGACGAACAAGCGATCACGAATGTAACTGGAGTCGTGAACGACGAGTAGGCTGCCGGTCAGCTCGCTTTCACGGTACAGCGGGAGAGCGTAGAAGTGATAGGAAACACCATTTATGTCCCGGAATTCATCCATGCCCGTGTTTGCTTCAAAAGCCCGCTTCACCACCGGCGGCATCAAAGCGAATGTGGGTGAAAGACCCGGCGTAATGGCCAGGACATCTCCGGAGGAGTCATAGATCGCGGCCCCCAGAAGGTGCTCTCGCTGGCCACCCTTCTCAACGAGTTTCGTTAGATATCTGTCGGATGGCCGGTTAGATGCGCTTTCCAAGTTCTCCTGCAGGTTTTCCGCAAGGGTTGCGGACCGATTGGAGAGATCGTTTCGCAGGTTCCGCCGCTCCTTTTGCACCTGATAGGAACCGTAAAGGAGGGACACACTGATTACGCTCACTACCAGAGGAACGATGAGTTTGAGCGTCGTTCGCATTCAGATTCGTGGGCTTCTGAAGAACCTGCCTTTGGGGCACGTTTTGATTGCATTCAATTAAAAAGACCGCCGGCTGGAGTCGATCGCTGGCCTTCCTTCAAACTTGGTTTGGCCATTAACCAGGAATCTCGGCTTGATCCTTTCCGTTATGCTTTACGAGCAAGGCAAAATTCCGTGTCTCCCAGCAGGAAGACAATCTGCCGAGCCACGGTATTGAGCTCAGGATCGGTACCCGCCTTGATTGGGGCTTCCGCATTGAGAGGTGTACTCCAAACTGCGAGTGTGAAGCAGCAGAGGAACAGCGTGACCATGGACAGGGCAGTTCGCAATGGCACGATGGGAGAACCTCCGCTCTAGCGATTTCGACTGGGTGCACAGGTACGGGCAAGCTCACGGCCAAACAGCCGTAAATCTCCGGCACAATGTCAACGGCTTCATTTTTAATAAGATAGAGAAGAAAACCCGCACCATAGCTGTTGTGACTGAGGTACTGAACCGTGGAAAAATTACCGTGAACAGAAGAGATAGGTGAGGAACACTCTTTCTTTGGCCAATCTACTGACATGGAGACTTGCGCCGACAAAAGGGAGTCGCCGCGTCCGTGTCCAAGTGTGTTTCTGACGGAGGACATCGGACGCGGTCAATCCCGTTGGTTCAGAGGGGAAGCTGGCTTCAACGTAATTGAAGCTCGCCTCCTCTTTGGGGTCACCTCGAGTCGGAATTTGGGGTACCCGCTCGAGACGAGAAGTTAGCTGCGGACACGATGAGGGTACCCACAGTAAATCGTCAAACGAACTCCATCTAGTTCGTTTATCAACAATTAAGCCATTGCGCGACTTAAAGTTATGGTCTTTTATCAACTACCATTCTGGTGTACTATCAATTCCCTCTTTGGGGCTGTGTGGGTGTGATGGACGCGAGATCGACAACAAATCGTCGGCTATACCGCTTCGGCCTTTTCGAGGCTGATCTTGAGTTAGGCACACTTTCGCGACAGGGAGTTCCTGTCAAGCTCCAGGAACAACCATTTCGCATTCTTGCTTTGTTGCTGGAATCCTCGGGCGAAATTCTGAGTCGCGACGAGCTGCGCCGGAATATTTGGCCGGATGGCACCTATGTCGAATTTGACGGGAGTTTGAACACGGCGCTGATGAAGTTGCGGGCGGCGCTCAATGACAGTGCTGACAATCCCCGGTTCATCGAGACCGTTCCCCGCAAAGGTTATCGCTTCATCGCTCCTGTCGAACTAAGCAAAGTAGAATCCCCGGCCATAACCACGGCCATTCGGATCGAAGCGGATGAACCAGGGCTGAAGGACCTCGAGGTTCCGCTTCTAGAAGGCGTTGCTGTCCAACCCAAGGAAGCACCGCTGAAGGAAGCCCGCCAAAAGCGCCTTGGGCCGCACTGGTGGGAGGCCTTACTGATTTTGGCTGGGGTAACTGCCCTGTTGACTTACGGTCTTTGGCCAAGGCCTGAGCCACGGGTTTTGCGGGTTC
>Ga0187781_10003287_pt1 | contig 12214 bp, 12 predicted proteins | sample 0715_SJ02_MP02_2_FD_132447 | JGI IMG/M metagenome (GOLD analysis project Ga0187781, IMG submission 132447) | Tropical peat soil microbial communities from peatlands in Department of Meta, Colombia - 0715_SJ02_MP02_20_MG | ecosystem: Environmental > Terrestrial > Soil > Wetlands > Peat | place...
TCTTTGATGAACTGCGTCGAGTTGCTGTCAGCGGGATTGCCCAAAGCACCAAAGGAAAAGTCCTCGAAGTAGTAATCGTTGTCGGCATTATCCGTGCCGAGCTCCCAGTTGTAAGTCGAGGAGGCATTCCCGCCCCAGCGCACCACGGTCGTGCCGGTATCGGTGATCGCTGCGGTGCTCGCGGGGAACGCTCCGCCGTAAACGTAGGGGCTGATGGTATGGCGGTTGGCCAGAACATTGAGCGTCGCGGTGACAGCGGTCGATGCGGTGGGCGTAGCGCTGACTTGGGATGAATTGGCGCTGGTGCCAGCGGAGTTCACCGCCGCGACGACGTAGTAATAAGTCGTGCCGTTAGTGACGCTGGAGTCGGTGTAGCTGGTTCCGCTTGGCGTCGCGATTTGCGTGTACGGGCCGCCGTTGGTGGTCGAGCGTTGTACGCTGTAGCTTGTTGCTCCCGTGCTTGCGGTCCACGACAAACTCACTTGCGCATTTCCTGCCGCGGCCTGGAGACCAGTAGGCGCGGCCGGCAGGGTTGCGGGCGTAGCGCTGACCTGGGATGAGTTGGGGCTGGTGCCAGCCGAATTCACCGCCGCGACCACGTAGTAGTAAGTTGTGCCGTTGGTGACGCTGGAGTCCGTATAGCTGGTTCCGCTTGGCGTAGCGATTTGCGTGTACGGGCCGCCGCTGGTGGTCGAGCGTTGCACGCTATAGCTTGTTGCTCCGGTGCTTGCTGTCCACGACAAGGCCACCTGTCCGGCGCCTGGGGTGGCCGTTAATCCCGTAGGCGCAGCCGGCACGGTCACGGCGGGCGTGGCGCTGACTTGCGCCGAGTTGGCGCTTGATCCGGCGGAATTCACCGCGGCGACGACGTAATAATAAGTTGTGCCGTTGGTGACGTTGGAGTCGGTGTAGCTGGTTCCGGTTGGCGTAGCGATCTGCGTATACGGTCCGCCGCTGGTGGTCGAGCGCTGCACGCTGTAGCTCGTGGCCCCCGTGCTCGGGGTCCACGACAGCATCACTTGCCCATTCCCAGCAGTGGCCTGGAAACCCGTAGGCGCTGCGGGGGGTTGTGTAGTTTGTCCGCCACCACCGCCGGAGCCGCCGCATGCCGCAAGCAGCAGGGCGATAGATACGCTGCACACCAATGCAAATTTCTGAGTGAACCGGAAGTTGAGGCCCATGATGTGTTCCTCTGGAGAAATTGGGGCTGAGTGTGTATGTAACTGCTTAGCTTAGACTTTGGAAGCTCGGTACGCAACCTGTTCCGAAGGTCAGAATCAGAGCCCGGCCGTTCTCCGGCAGTCCGGCGAGCGGCGTGCGTTTCGGGCAAGTGCGGGTAAACTGGAAGTAATGCAAATGAGAAACACGAAAGGGATGCGCGTGGTGAACCCAGCCCGGAAGGCCAAGTTCAGCCGCAAGCTGGACCCGGAGATTTTGATTTTCGATGTGGATGGCGTGCTCGTGGATGTGCGCGAAAGCTACTGGCGCTCGGGATTGCAGACCATCCAGCAGTTGACAGGCAAGAGGCCCACCTGGGCGGAATTCCGCGAATGGAAACGCAAGCCGGGGAACAACGACGATTGGAACATGGTGTCGCGCTGGGCGACGGCGCTGGGTGTGCCGACTACGTATGAGCAGGCGCGAGAAGCGTTTCAGCCGTTTTATTGGGGACGCGACGGCCGGCCTGGAAATGTGGCGAAGGAAAAATTCGTCATCACGCCAAAATTGATTGAACGTTGGGCCGCTCGGCGCGAATTGAACCTATTCACGGGACGGACGAGGCAAGAGTTTTCATATACGTTCGACAATTGGGCGGCGGCGCGGTCGTTTCGCACAGTGATTACCATGGATGACGCGAAGAAGAAGCCGAATCCCGAAGGACTGCGACTCATTCTGGCTGGACGCGATCCCAAGACGGCGCTTTACGTTGGCGATAACGTGGACGACGCGCTGGCTGCGAAGGCGGCGCGGATTCCGTTCATCGCAGTGCTGTCGAAGAAAGACGTGGATTACCGGGAGCGCGCGCAACGATTCCGCGAATTGGGGACGCTGGAGCTTCTGGAACGCGCGCGGGACTTGGACCGTTGGCTGGTCTGAATTCGCTGCCGACTAGGTGCGTTGCGCCGTGCGAACAAAGCACAGGCAGAAATGCCTGTGCCACAGACAACATTTTGGCATTTGGTAGATTCTCAAAGGAGATGGCTTGGGGATGGATGTTGTTCGGGAACTTTTGGTGGTTGGGGAGGGAACGCAATTAGAGGTAGGCTGGCTCTGTTGAATTCCTGGATGCAAGGGCGCACGGGGCCTAAAAGCAGATCCCTCACCCCGCAAAAAGCGCGGGGATTCGGGATGACAATTTGAACGCGAGCAGCTGTTTGGCAGTTTGGCCAGGATGTCAACAGAGCCAGGTAGGCTCTAAAGAGATGGAGAGGCGCAGAACCATGAAGCAATTCGGGAGAGTATTGATTCTAAATGGCGCATGTCTGGTGGGATTCAGCGCGCTTTGGGCGCAAGCACCGCCGGGACCCTTGACTCCACCACCGGCGCCGCCGGGTTCGGAAGCAGCACCGCCTCCGCCGAGAAGGCCCGAGGTACCGGCGCGCAAGAACATCCTGGGCGCATGGCGCTTCAACAAAGATGACAGCGACAATCCAAGAGACAGAGCGCGCCAGTCGCAGGACTCCGGGAGCAGCCGCGGCGGGGGATACGGCGGCCCGCGCATTGGTTTCCCGGGCGGGCCGATGGGCGGGGGTGGTCCCTATGGCGGCAGCCGCCGGCCACCGCAAGACGATGAGGCGTCGCGACTGGGTGATTTGATGAATCCGGTGCGCGAGCTTCAGGTGATCCGGCGCAACGAAAACGACCCGGAAGTGGAAATGATCGACGATCGCGAGCACCGGCACATTTTCTATACGGATGGGCGAAAGATCGAAAAGCAAAAAGACCCGAGCCTGGAGGAAGTCGCCGCGCGTTGGGACGAGAACAGGCTGGTGACCGACGAGAAGGCGCCGCATAACGGGAAACTCAGCCGAACGTTTGAGATTTCTTCCGATGGCCACCAGTTGCTGGAGACGGTGCACGTGACCGACAGCAAGGGCAAGAATCCCATCACAATCAATTACGTTTACGACGCCGTGGAGGCCTCAAGCCTGAGTTTTCCGGCACATTGAAGAGCCGAAAATAGAAATTAGAAAATCGAAAAATCGGGGTTGATACTGGGAAGAACGACTCCAGCCGGTTTCATGGCTGCTCTCCTTAGCGCAATTGTCCCGGATCGATTCCCTTCTTGCGGGCCTCGTCCCACAAATCGCTGAGCTCCGCTTCGAGGGTTTTCTTTTTCTCCTGCAGCTGAACGACCTGCTGATCCACAGGGACACGATTGAGCCCTTTATCGAGATCGCGCGAGCCGGTGGAGACCGATTCACCCTCCATGAAATCCTTGAGGCTTTTGAGTTTCTTGTTCACGTCGTCGAGTTGGGATTGCAGTTTTTCAAGGTTTTTGCGGATACGCTCGATAGTAGCGGGATCCGCGGTTTGCCCCGACGCGGGTCGTGCATTCTGGTTGCGTTTGTCTGCGCTGGACTTTGCGGTGGGAAGGTCGTCGTTGGTCCACACTTTCTTGGGCGCAGGAGGGGCGGAGTTCGCGGTCGGTGAAGTTGATGGGGCAGGGGGGTTCGCCGCAGGGGCAGCACCGTTATCGGATTGCGCGAGGCAGGGAATGGCTAGAGGACCGAGTAAACACAAAGGCAAAAGGAGACGAGCGAGCATAGAGCCTCCATAGCGGCTGGGAGGGTTCTAGTACCAATACCTGTAGTGTATCGCGTGAGCGCTTTAGTGGTTGGAGGCTTGTGTGCGGACCTTGCTCAATTCAGCACGTACGAGTTCTATGGATTCTCGCGGAGGTCCCACCCGTTTATAACCGGAATAAAAATTGCGCTCGTGGATGGAAACGGAAGAGAAGAATTTGCGGCCGTCGAAATCGTACTGTTCAAACGAGGGTTCCCAAACGCCCGGGGCGACCTCGTAGCGTTCCTGCATGAAGTGACTGCCCTTGTAGACCTTGGCCAGGAATAGCGCCAGGGAGATATCTTCGGTCACGGTGCCGTCAATTTTAGCGAGTTGCGAGCTTTGCTCGTCGATCCAGATGGTGCCGCGGACGCGAGTGAAGATCGTTGCGTTGCGGGAAGTGGGTTTGTACTTGGGATTGGGCGTCATAGTGTAGCGCAAGAGAACGCGGCCTTCACGCAATTCCTGGCCGTCGGGCGTAAAGATGAATGCCTGGTAGGTGGCTTCGAGCAAATCAAAGCGCTCTTTTCTCTTATGCTCCGCTTTGGCATAAGCATCCCTTTGCCCTGCGCCGTCCTGTGCCACCCAGACGAGATAGTTTTCCAATTTTTCCAGGTCCCGCTGGTAGGCTTCCGCAGACGGCGGTTTTTCCTCGAGTGAGAATGGGATTTTGTCCACGCCGGCGCCGGTCGGGAACACGCGCCAGACTTTCGTGTCTACGTTCTTGGGGTCTCCTCCAGGTTTGCGCACCTCGGTGCGCATGACGCGTTCGTATTCGTCCAGCAGTTTCTCACTTTGCTCCTGGTTGGCGATGACGCGCTTGAAGAGCGGGCTGGGGGTCGGGGCAGCTTGCTGCGCCAAGCTAAGCGGGGAGACCGCGAAAAGAAGCAGAAGAACCGCTGCGGAGAGGCTGCGGGAGCTTCGAGGGTAGGCTCTGTAAATCCGTGAAAGCGCGGTCATATAGGACAAAGAAAGCGGAGGCAGGGTGTTCCACAAGAAACGGCCGGGGTGTTCCAGCAGCCCGCTCCCAGAAGTAACGAGAGTACACAGGCCCGGCGGGGAATGCAAAACGGCAGGCGGGTGCTATTCCCCGGAAGGGAAATTCCGTGTATTGTCTTGGCAATACCTTGACGTAAGGGTGGTCAAGCGAGTGGGCGTAACTCCCATGGACAGCTTCGCCGGGGTTCCCCGAGCGAGGGACGCGGGTATTGTTCGCGGCGCGAAAACCGGCAGGTTTCGCGGCGGCTGGGTGACGTTTGCGGAAACCATGAAGGTGGCGCTGGACTCCCTGCGAGCGCACAAACTGCGGAGCTTCTTGACGCTGCTGGGAGTGATTCTCGCAGTGGCCACGCTGGTTTCGGTGATGAGCGTAATCGCCGGGCTGAACTTCTACGTGGGAGACAAAATCGCCAATCTGGGGGCGAACGTCCTGATGATCGACCGGTTCGGCATCCTCACCAGCTACGACGCGTATGTTCGCGCGCAGAGGCGCCCGGTCATCACCAAGGAAGACTTCGAGCGCTATCGCGACACTGCGAAGGTTCCCAGACAGGTGGCAGCTGTCGCGCGCGCGCAAGCGCAGACACGCAGCGGCAACGCCGTTCTGGATGACACGGCCATCCTGGGCGCCACCGCCAATTACTTCGAAGTCCGCGATTTGAACATCGCCGAGGGGCGTTTCCTCACGCAAACGGACGACGATCAACGCACAGAAGTCTGCTTCATTGGCGCCGACTTGGCCGATAAGTTTTTCCCCAATGTGGATCCCGTCGGCCGGACGGTTCGCGCGGATACCCACACTTACGAGGTGGTGGGCGTAGCTACGCGCATCGGCAGCGTGTTGGGCCGCGCGGTAGACAACTTCCTGATCGTGCCGCTAGGCACCTACCTGAAGGGCTGGCACAAGCCCACGGATACGATCTGGATCTTCGCGCAGGCGCCGAACAGCGAAGAGTTGCCGGCCACGGAGGATGAAGCGCGGATGCTTTTTCGGGCATGGCACCACCTCCGGTACAACGATGCGGATGATTTCTCGATTCTGGGTTCGGAATCGATCATGGAGGTTTGGCACGAACTGACGGGGAACCTGGCGAAAGTGGCCATGGCGCTGGTCAGCGTGTTTCTGGTGGTGGGCGGGATCGTGATCATGAACATCATGCTGGCGACGGTCACCGAACGGACACACGAAATCGGTTTGCGGAGGTCGCTAGGCGCGAGAAGACAGCACATTTTGTTTCAGTTTCTGGCGGAATCTGCGACGCTGGCGGCCGCCGGCGGCTTGATCGGGATTCTTTTTGCCGGTGCGGCGGTGCTGTTCGTGCGCAACGTGTTCGACTTCCCCATGCGCATACCTATCGCCGCGGTGATTCTGTCTTTGGTGCTGTCCACGGTCGTCGGGTTATTCTTTGGAATTTTTCCCGCGATGCGCGCGGCGAAACTCGACCCGATTGAGGCCTTGCGGTCAGAGAATTAGGAGCAGGGAATGGCGCAGGCTTATGGCGAAAATCTGCGGCAGGCGATGGACACCCTGCGCAGTCACAAACTCCGCAGCGCGTTGACGGTGTTCGGCGTGGTGTTGGGCGTGAGCGTGATCATGCTGGTGGCGGCGCTGATCACGGGATTCAACCAGAAAATCGAGGAAGAAATCAAACAGGTGGGCGCGGACACCGCGTCCATCAGCAAGTGGAATCAAAGCCGCAACGGGCCGCCGGCGCTGGAGGAGCGGCAACGCAAACCGCTCACCATGGAGGACGCGCAAGCCATACGCGAATCGTGCCCGGCGGTAAGAAGTGTCACCGCGTGGCTTTCACCGGGCTGGGCAACTTCACATACCATCCGCACCAAGGCCGGGGAAGTGACGGCCATCGACTTCCGCGGGGTGCAAGCCGACTTCGGCATCGTGTATGCCAACGCCACGTTGCGCGAAGGGCGTTTTATCAGCGAAGGCGACGACCTGCACAAAGAAAAGGTGGTGCTTCTGGGGGAGAATGTGGCTCCAGTGCTTTTCCCGCTGGGAAGCGCCTTGGGAAGAGATGTGTTCATTGACGGAACGGCGTTCCTGGTCATCGGTGTCTTGGAAAAGGCAAAAGGGGGATTCGGCGCCGACGAAGAAGATCGCCGTGTGCTGATTCCCTTCAACACGCTGAAGAAAATGTATCCTGCCGCGGACGACGTGAATCTGCGCGCGCAGGGTTATCCCGGAATGCTGGAGCAGGCGGTGGATCAGATTCGGGACGTGCTAGAGCGGCGCAGGAGCGTGCCCTTCGGCGGGACGGACAATTTTTCAATCAGCACAGCGCAACAGCAGGTGCAGCAGTTTCATGAGATCGTGGATAAAGTGGCGCTGGTGACGGTGGTATTAAGCTCGATCGGCTTGCTGGTGGGCGGCATCGGCGTGATGAACATTATGCTGGTGAGCGTGACCGAGCGCACACGGGAAATTGGATTACGGAAAGCTGTGGGCGCGAAGGCCACCGACATCACCTGGCAGTTTTTGCTGGAGGCGATGACGTTGACGGGAGCCGGAGGGTTAATCGCGCTGCTGCTGGTAAACGGTTTGGTGGTGTTGATCCGGATGACGCTGGCGTGGCAAGGTGTCGTGCCGCTGTGGGCGGCGGCAACGGGATTCGTGGTGAGCGTCAGCGTGGGACTGGTGTTTGGGGTGTGGCCGGCGATGAAAGCGGCGAAGCTGGATCCGGTAGAGGCGTTGAGGTACGAGTAAAGCCTTCCTCTCAGCTCGCAACCTCCTGAGTTGCTAAGAAGCTGATACACAAACAACTTACGGAAGCGTCGCAAAAAAGGGGCGAGTCACAGCGCGCCTCGGCGCAATGCGGTACGGTCAAGGAGACGCGAACGGTGGTTTGGTGCGTCTAACCCCAAGGACGGGCAGGGGTGTGTTGAAACAAACGGAGGCTGGTTTTCGTTATTTCTAATGGGTGGAAGACTATATGGGATCGGCGTCGTTTGACGGGCTAACCGCGGCACCTCCATTGAGTGACACCGCTGAGGCGTCTGTGTCTCGACGAGAGCGGTACCGGCGGGGCTGGCTGACGTTTGTAGAGACGTTGAAGCTGGCGCTGGACGCGTTGCGGGCACACAAGTTGCGGAGTTTCCTGACATTGCTGGGAGTGATTCTGGCAGTGACCACGCTGATTTTCGTGATGAGCGTGATTTCCGGGTTGGATTTCTACGTTGCGGACCGAGTGGCCAACCTTGGCGCCAATGTGTTCATCGTGGACCGGTTCGGCATCATCACCAGCCAGGATGACTACGTTAAGGCGCAGAAAAGGCCCTTGATTACGCTGGAGGATTATGAGCGTCTGCGCGACAGCATGAAACTGGCGCGCGCCGTGGCTGCTGAAGAAGACCATATGGTGCAAGTGAAGAGTGGCAATCAAGTAATGGAAAACACCCAGATGATGGGGACCACCGCGAATTTCGCCGATGTACGCAACCTGAACGTGGCCGAAGGACGGTTCATTACCCCGGCAGATGACGAGCACCGCAGCGAGGTTGTTTTTGTGGGACCGGATCTGGTGCAGAAGTTCTTTCCCAGCGTGGATCCCATTGGGAAAACGATCCGCGTGCAGACGCATACCTACGAGATTATTGGCGTGGCCGAGCCGCTGGGCAGCGCTTTCGGGCAGTCCCAAGACAATTACATGGTCATGCCGCTGAACACATGGCGCAAAGGCTGGCACACGAACAACGATTGGCTGGCGATTTTCGTTCAGGCACCGAGCCAGGAATTGATGGAAGCCAGCGAGGATGAAGCGCGCATGCTCTTCCGGGCCTGGCATCATTTGAGAAACGACAAGGCAGACGATTTTGCGATCCTGGCATCGGATTCGATCATGCAGTTGTGGCACGACCTGACCGGCAATCTGGCCACGGTGGCGATGGCGCTGGTGAGCGTGTTCCTGGTGGTCGGGGGGATCGTGATCATGAACATCATGCTGGCGAGCGTGACCGAGCGCACGCGCGAGATTGGATTGCGGCGCTCGCTGGGAGCACGGAAGCAGCACATCTTGCTGCAATTCCTGGCGGAATCCGCGGTACTGGCCGCTGTGGGCGGGGTGATCGGGATTTTCACCGCGTATGCCGCGGTGTTCGTGGTCGAAAGCGCGTTTTCCTTCCCGATGAAGACGCCGATCAGCTCGGTGATTATTTCGTTGTGCCTGGCTACGGCGGTGGGATTGTTCTTCGGGATTTTCCCGGCCATGCGCGCGGCGAAGCTCGATCCCATTGAAGCGCTGAGAGCGGAGAACTGAGGCACAAATGGCGCAAGCGTACGGCGAAAACCTGCGGCAAGCGATGGATACGCTGCGCACGCACAAATTGCGTAGCGCCTTGACGGTGTTTGGCGTGGTGCTGGGCGTGAGCGTGATCATGCTGGTAGCCGCGCTGCTCACAGGGTTCGACCAAAAGATTCAGGAGAATATCAGTCAATTTGGCGCGGATACCGCGTTCGTCACGAAGTGGGATCAAGGGCGCAACGGCGGGCCGCCGCCTCTCGAAGAGATTCAGCGCAAGCCTTTGACAATCGAGGACGGCATCGCCATTCAGGAGGGCTGCCCGGCCGTGAGGCGCGTCACCACCTTCCTGATGACCGATTGGGACCATGCCCACACCGTGCGCACCAAGGCCGGCTCGGTAACGGCCATTGATTTTCGCGGCGTGCAGCCGAATTTCGGCGAAGTGTACGCCAACGCCGCGACGCTGGAAGGCCGGTTCATCAGTGAGGGCGATGACCTGCACAAAGAGAAAGTGGTAATGCTGGGCGAGAACGTAGCGCCGGTGCTGTTCCCCGAAGGACATGCGGTCGGAAAACAGGTACTCATCGATGGCGCGGATTTCCAGGTTGTGGGCGTAGTGGAAAAGCCCAAGGGCGGGTTCGGCATGGGGGATGAAGACCGCCGCGTGCTCATTCCGATCAATACATTCAAGAAGGTGTACCCCACGGCGAACGAAGTGAACATGCGCGCGCAGGCGTATCCGGGCAGGCTGCAGGACGCTGTGGACCAGATCCGAGAGCTGCTGGAACGACGGCGGAACGTGCCGTATGGAGGCAAGGACAACTTTTCGATCGCCACGGCCGAGCAGACGGTGTCGGAGTTTCACAGCATCATGATGATGACGTACCTGTCGATGGTGGTGCTGAGCGCGATTGGATTGCTGATTGGCGGGGTGGGCGTGATGAACATCATGCTGGTCAGCGTTACCGAGCGCACGCGAGAGATCGGTGTGCGCAAGGCCATAGGCGCGCGGCGCAGCGACATCACCTGGCAATTCCTGCTGGAAGCCATGACGTTGACGGGCACAGGAGGAATTATCGCGTTGGTGCTCGTGAACCTGCTAGTGCTGCTGATTCGCGTCACGTTGCAGTGGCCGGGAGTTGTGCCGGTGTGGGCGGCGGCAACGGGAATTATTGTAAGCGTGAGCGTAGGGTTGATTTTTGGAGTGTGGCCCGCGGTAAAGGCGGCCAAGCTGGACCCTGTGGAAGCGTTGAGATACGAATAAGGTCCTCGGCCCGGTCAAGTCGGTTGGCAATAATATACTTGACTAACCAAACAGATTCTGCTAGTGTTTGGGTAGGTGGAATGATATGAAGCCCAAAACACTCCAGCAAGCCATCAAACACTTTTCGGATGAGCAGGTGTGTATTGATACTGTCGCTGCTTTCCGTTGGCCCTCTGGCCCAGTATGTCCCGCCTGCCAGCACCCCGAGCATTATTATCTCGCAACACAGAAGCGCTGGAAGTGCAAGAAATGTGGCAAGCAATTCTCCGTCAAAGTGGGCACTATCTTTGAGGATTCGGCTATCCCACTAGAGAAGTGGCTTGTTGCTCTCTGGATGCTCGTAAATTGCAAGAATGGCGTTAGCTCCTACGAAATAGCGCGGGACCTTGGCGTCACTCAAAAGTCCGCATGGTTCGTTCTTCATCGTTTGCGCTTGGCACTCCAAACCAATAACTTTCAGAAAATCGGCGGGAAGGGTTGCGAGATTGAGGCCGACGAAACTTTCATCGGCGGTGCCGCTCGCTTCATGCACCGGGACCGCAAGGACAGATACACCGCTGCACAGCGCGGTAAGGGAGATAAGACTACTGTGTTCGGGATGCTGGAACGCGGGGGAGACGTTCGCGCTATGGTCCTGCCAAACAATCGCAGACATCACGTTCAAGGCGAGATTCGCAGACACGTCAAGGCACACTCCGCGATCTACACCGATGCCCTAATGTCGTATCAAGGCTTGCGAGGCTATGACTTCGCGCATGAAGTAATCGACCATGCGGAACGGTATGTCATGGATGGCCGCGTACACACAAACGGACTGGAGAACTTCTGGAGCCTGCTCAAGCGCGGTCTGAAAGGCACCTATATAAGCACAGAGCCTTTCCACCTGTTCCGCTATCTGGATGAGCAAGTATTCCGGTACAACAATCGGTCAACCAAAGACGAACCTAAGAACGATCTGGACAGATTCGAGTTGGCACTATCGCGGATAGCGGGGAAGCGCCTCACCTTCGCTGAGGTGACTGGCAAGGTGGGAGAAACGAGAAATTAAGACTTGGCGCGGGAAGCGCGGCGCGAAGAGGCGTCCTTGATTCGCTTCTGCATTTCTTGGTGAGATACCGTCAAAACTTTCTTGAGTGCGGATTCAAACGTCGTGTATTCATCTTTCTTTTCGGGGTTTGGTTTCGTTTGTTTCATAGAAGTTAGTTTACTCCCTCGGAGGTGGCAATGGACAGCGATCTAAGACAGTTGGCCATGCACGTCAATACGCTCTACACCGCGTCAGTTCGGACCCTTTGGGAGTACTGGTGGCGTGAATTAGATTTCCTTCGGTTGCTACTGGGCACACTCCATGCTAACGATTGGATTGCGTCCAGAGCTTTTGAGGCCCGACTGGCATCGGGCCTTTTACTTTCTTACCCTCGCCACTTCTCGCTCGACCACAGCTGAAACCAAGTCAGAAGCAAAAAGAATATCGCCGCTGTCCAGCCCCAAAGAAACAAAGCAACGAAGGTCATGGGGAAAGAGAACCAACTTAGAACGATTGGGAATGAAAGTTTCGGCAAACCCATATATTTATGATTGACCGTGTATCAACTGGCCCAAAGTCATCTTGGCCTTATCATAGTCTGCTATGAAGGTTCGTACCCCGATCACCAAAGACACATCTGAATCCGATTGCGGTCCGTGCGAGGGCGCTAGCCATCGGTCGGCAGTTACGCGAAATTCCGCGACTAATTTGTCATTCGATAACAAACAAAAAAACGGGTCAGGCTCGTTTTGGGCTATTACTTCGTCGGGAATCTGGTTAGAGTCTGGGATTCTCATTGCGTCAAACAAAGTATTGATTCGATTATCCAAATCTCCGCTTTGCACAATTCCGCCCCTCGGCTCGTGTAGTGCTCCCCGCTAA
>Ga0187781_10003288_pt1 | contig 12214 bp, 6 predicted proteins | sample 0715_SJ02_MP02_2_FD_132447 | JGI IMG/M metagenome (GOLD analysis project Ga0187781, IMG submission 132447) | Tropical peat soil microbial communities from peatlands in Department of Meta, Colombia - 0715_SJ02_MP02_20_MG | ecosystem: Environmental > Terrestrial > Soil > Wetlands > Peat | place...
CAGAACCGTTCCAGTCCTTGACCAGAGAATGTATGCACTTTCCCTCCCTCTGGAGGTCGTGCGCCCTGGGGGAAGGGGCTCCATGGAGGCGAAGAGGTGTCCTGAGCTCACGAAGGGGGTGAAGGGGTGGACCCGCGGGTACCCGCTCTTCCTGACTGGTCCGATGCACATCGCCTTTCTGACATGCGCCGTGCCCCAAAGGTCGCCATATCAGGCGCTTCTTTCTAGAATTGTTCCCAGGTGAGCACTTGCGCCGCTCGGACCGAGGCGGGCTAAACTGCCTTTCGGAGGGACTGGGAAAGGGTTAATTGCAGAGGCAGGTACGGTCGTTCTGACTCGAGCCGGTGGACGGGCCACAGGGATCTCCTGGGGAAGTTCCTCCCTCGCGGCAGGACGCACGGCGCCAGGAGGCGCGACCAGGGATGGTCGGCTCCAGAACAGAAACGAGACCCGGCCCATCAGGGGCGATGATGGGGCGACCTTGAGGTCGATGGGGACCGGGATGAAACGGCTGACCCGTGCGGAGCAAGGCCAAACGTGGCCGATGAAAGGCCTGCAGGAGGCCAGGGTAGGCCGCTTAGCTGAATCCCGTCCAGAACAGAAGGAGGACTACGGCCGGGACGGGTCGAACTCCTGGGCGGGGGAGAAAAACCCTCGCCTGGGGCTCTTGCTACTGCTCGATGCCCGCAGCGCTTTCACCCGACTCCTGCTGATTCTGTGGCTGAGCCTGCGGAGACGCCTGGGGTGGGGCCTGTGGCTGGGCCGCGATGGTGGTCTGAGGGGGACTCACACCGAGCGTTAGGTCGACTCGAGCGTAGTCCTCTTCGTACTTCACTGAGAATCCCATCTCCCTGCAGAGGGAGAGCATCGGCGCGTTGTCCCTGAGGACCACACCGAAGATGGACTCGTACCTCCGTTCTTCGGCGATGTTGATGAGCATGTCCACCAGCTTGCGCCCGAGACCCTTTGTCTGATACTGGTCTGCGATGACCACGGCGAACTCGCCTCTCCTGCGGTCGGGCTCGGCGATGAGCCTCCCCACGCCAATTTCTCGGCGGCGCCCCCCTTCGGTTATCTCGGCGACTATCGCCATCTCCCTGTCGTAGTCGATGTTGCAGAATCGGACCAGGTCGGAGTGTGGGAGGTTCCTGACGATGTTGAAGAACCTGTAGCGGCTGGTCTCCTCCGACAGGCCATTGATGAACTCGGATTCCATTACCTCGTCCTCTGGGCGGATGGGCCTTAGGAGCACGTCAGTGCCGTCCTCTAGCTTCCAGGGGACCACGTACTTCGTCGGGTAGGGGAGAATGACCATGTGAGGATACGGGATGGTGTGGTCGATCGGGTTCGGGTCTAGGAGGATTCGTACGTCGACGGCGAAGACCTTCCCTTCACCCACGGAGAGCGGGTTGACGTCCATCTCCGCGATTTCTGGGAAGTCAGCGATCATGCTGGAGAAGCGGACGATGACCTCCTCTAGTGCCTTGAGGTTCGCGGGGGGGTGGTTTCTAAGCCCCTTCGAAAGGGCCTTGTAGATTATGGTCTCCTCCATCATACGCCGGGCGAGGACCTGGTTGATCGGAGGGAGGCCTATGGCGAAATCCCGGAAGAGCTCGACTCCTACACCCCCGGACCCGAACAGAAGCACAGCACCGAAGTCTCTGTCCTTCTTCGATCCCAGGATAAGCTCGTAATCTATGCTCTTTGCCATCTTCTGGACGTACACCCCGTCAATCTTAGCCTCTGGCTTCAGTATCTTTACCCTGTCAATCAGCTTGTTGTACTCGTGGGCCAGCATCTCGCTGTTTGTGATGTTTGTGACCACTCCGCCTATGTCAGACTTGTGAACTATCTCCTGTGACACGATTTTGAGTACGACCGGGTAACCCACCTTCCGGGCGATCATCAGCGCTTCCTCCTCTCCTCTGGCGAACCCTCCCCCGAGCCTCGGGATGTTGTAGGCGTCCAGGAACTTGTCGGCGTCGGATTGCGAGAGGAGGAGCTTCCCATCGGCGATTGCTTTCCTCACCATGAGCCTCAGATGGCTGTTCGGAGGCATCAGGTCAACGGGTATCTCGTTGGGGGTCTCGTAGAGCAGGTCTAGGTTCCGCCTGTACCTGTACATGTACATGTATGTCTTGACCGCCTCTTCGGGCGTTGCGTAAGACGGAATGCTGTTCTCTGCAAACTTGCGTCTCGCATCGGCTACGCCCTTCTCCCCCATCCACACCGTCAGGACGGGCTTGTGCTTGTCCTTGGAGAGCCTCACCACCATCGAAGCGAGGTCCGTCGCGGGGGTAACCCCCTGGGGGGTGCACACGGCGAGCAGGCCATCGACGTTCGAGTCCCCGTATAGCGTAGTCATGGCGTGCTCGTAGCGGTCCACGTCTGCGTCTCCGAGGACGTCGACCGGGTTGCCGTGACTCCAGTATGAAGGAAGTTGCTCGTTGAGAGCCTTCATCGAGCTGTCGGAGAGCTTCGCCAGTTCCCCCCCGAGGTCTGTGATCTTGTCGGAAGCCACCACCCCCGGCCCGCCTGCGTTGGTTACGATGGCGAGCTTCGGGCCCGAAGGGAGGCGCCTCGAGTCTAGGACGCTGGCACAATTGAACAGGTCCCCTATCTCGTCCACCCTGAGGACTCCGACCCTCTTGAAAGCGGCGTCGTAGACCTCGAAGTCCCCTGCCAGGGCGCCCGTGTGGGACTGGACCGCCTTCGCGCCCGTCATGTATTTCCCCGCTTTGAGGACGACGATGGGTTTGGTGCGGGCGAACCCCCTCGCGGCGCTCATGAATTTCTTTGCGTTTCCTATACCCTCGACGTAGACGATGATACTGCGCGTGTTGGGGTCGGTCCCGAGGAAGTCGATCAGATCGCCGAAGTCCAGGTCCAGCATTGACCCCATGGAGGCGAAGAGGCTGAATCCTACGTGAGAAACCGTCGCCCAGTCGAGGATGGCGGATCCCAGTGCGCCGCTCTGTGAGATGAAGGCTATCGAGCCGGGTTCGGGGCTGTCCCTTAGGAAGGTGGCGTTGAGGCGGATGGAGGGCCTTGCGAACCCGACACAGTTGGGCCCGAGGAGCCTGAGGCCGTACTTCGCGCGAATGGCTTTGATCTCCTCTTCGAGCTTGGCCCCTTCCGGTCCTATTTCCCTGAATCCAGCCGAGATTATTACTACCCCGTCGACCCCTGCCGCCCCGCACTCTTCCACGACTTCCGGGACTGACTTCGCAGGTGTGGCAATGACAGCTAGGTCAACGTGCTCAGGGATCGAGGCAATGTTCGGGTAGCACTTCAGGCCGGCCACCATGTCGTGGCCGGGGTTTACAGGGTAGACAGTGTGCTTACCCTTGCCTTGCAGGAGGTTCTTTAGGGTCGCCTGACCAACGGTCCCCTCTTTGTCGGTCGCACCTATGAGAGCGACCGTCCTGGGGGTGAACATCCTGTCAATGTCTGCCATTCCCCTTCAGGAGACCGACGGGCGAAGCGAGTATTATTGCCTTTTTCCATATGGGTTAGGCCTAGGCACCCAAGGCGGTGATCATTGATGTACCGTTCCTCTTCTCGACTCTGTATATGTGGTCGGCCATGGATTCCAGCTCCTTCTCGTGCGACACGAGTATCACCTGCCTGGAATCGAGCTCCTCCAAGAGCCCTCTCATCTTGTAGACCTGCTCCTTGCTGAAGCCGTCCGTGGGCTCATCGAGAATGACTAACTCGGGCTGGGCCATGATGCTCTCTCTTACCACCGAGTTGAGGGCGAAGCGGTAGGCAAGGGCCATGCTGGTCCGCTCCCCTCCGCTGAGCGCCTCGTAGGCCTGCTCGAAGCCCTGCCTCTCGAAGACGGGGGTGAAGTCTTCCCTGACCCTTACGACCATATCGGGGTCCTCCACGAGAGAGGCGAAGAATCTCTGGAAGTGCTCGTTGAACCTCGCAGCCGCCTGGACGAGGGTCTGGCCCTCGATTTGCTTCACCGTTGGCCTGAAGTAGGACGAGAGCCATGACTGGTACTTCCCGAGATGTATCGATCTTACCCGGGCGGCCCGCAACTTCGCCACCTCGGCTTTCAGCCGATCCAGATCCTTGCGGCCGTTCGCCAGGTCCACCTGGGCACGGCTAAGATTGAGGCTCGCCTGCTTGTCCTCCTCCCTTGAGTCGTCGAGCTTCTTCTGCAATTCTGCTAGCTTGTCGTAGATTCCGCTCATCTCTTTTATCCGGGAGTTGGCTTCGTCCAGTTCGGCCCTGCGCAGCGCAAGTTTCTCGGTTACCTTCTGGAGCTTCCTGCGGGCGGCGCTGATCTCCGCTCCGACCCTGTCCTCGTCCTTCAAGGCCCTAGCGTGATCAGCCTCTGCAGACTCGTATTCGGTGGCTCGCTCTAGCTCCGACGTTAACGAAGTGACAGAGATCGTCGCGGCCTGCAGCTGCTTGTCCACTCCAGCGAGCTCCCGCTCGGAGTGCTCGGACCTCTCGGAGATGTCCCCGGAAATCCTCTGACCACAGAAAGGGCAGACTCCTCTCGCGACCAGGTCCCTTGTCCTCGCCAGTTCTTCTTCCTGAGTAGCCCTGGCGCTGGTGAGCTGGGCGAGCCTTTGCCTTTCCGAGTCGAGGCGAGACCTGACCAGCCTTGTTCCCGACTCTTGCCCTGGCATCGCCTCGAATCCCCTGATTACGGGCAGGATCTCTTCTCTCAGACGCGCCTCGAGGTCCCTGAGCGTTTGCTCGTGTTCACGAATCTCGTCGGTCGCATCTGAAATCTGCTGCTTGATGCGCGGGACCGTGGCTTCTGCCCGATTGAGAGCCTCCTTCTGCCCAAGATACTGGGTCCACTCGGTTTCCATGTTCTTCACGAGCCGTGAGGCCCTCGCCTCAGCCTCCTTGAGTTTCGGGAGCTCCCCCTCCAGGTCGGCCACCTCCTTCACTGTGGCTTCCATTTCGTCTTCTCTGGTCTCCAGGTACTCGCTCTCCCTTTTCAGGTCATGGACAATCTCCCTGATCGTCCGCTCGATGATTTCGGAGTTCTCTGCGGCCACCTGGTAGCTTTGTGCCCCGAGGATTCTCCGTATGACATGCATCCTATCCTCTGGGTTCTGCACCAGGATCTCTTTCATCTGCTCCTGTGGGGTGAAGACGGCGTATCTGTAGACCAGGCTCTCGGCCTTGGGGTGGGTTGGCTCGTTGAAGCCGAGAACCGATACGACACGCTCCTTGAGGTCGCTGGGGGAGAGCTTTGCCCTCTCACCGTTTGCGTAGATGTAGCAATCTTCCTGGACGACTTCCTCTCCTCTGGCCTTGAGGTGGCGAAGGACGGTGTATTCTGTCCCCCCCGACTCGAAGGTGATCGAGACCTTCCCCGCTTGCTTCCCCTCGCTCAAAAGATGAGACCCCTTCAGGTCGCTGAATCCGAAGAGGGCGAACTCGATGGCGTAAAGGAGCGTGGACTTGCCGGAACCTATGTCTCCCTCGAAGAGGACCACTCCGTCAGGGAGGTCAACGGCTGTCTCTTCTCCGTCGTTGTAGCTCCTGATGTTCTTGAGAATGAGCCGCCGGACAAGCATTCAGGTCTCCTCCTCCAGGCCGAGGACAGCGAGGCCTGACTTCGACACCCTGTCTTCGAAGTCCCCCTTGGTCTCATTCTCCTTCCTACTCTCCTTGAGTGCTCCGAGTAGGCTCACCGCGAGGTTGACGCCGCGCTCTCCACGGAGCTTGGGTTCGTCAACGGTGACAGACGAGACCCGGCTCTCGAAGACCTCGCGCTCGGTGGCCCTCACGGGCTTCGGGGGAAGGCTCTTGGGCATCTCTCTCGAGACCAGCCGGTTATAACTCGAGAGGACCGAAATGGGGTGGGAAGCGAGGAATCTTCTGCGGATCATGTTGAAGTCGATGTCAGAAGTCTTCCCTTCTGCGAGCTCCCCTTCGACGGTGAGGAGGACGACCATGCCAGTTACGTTCGCACTCGAGGCGAGCTGGGCGAGCTCGTTGGCCGCCTGGACCGAGGACTTCCCCTGGGCAGAGTAGTGCAACTCGACGGTCTCGCAGACTCTGACCGGAACGAAAGAGACCTTCTCCACGTGGTCGAGGTCGAAGTCTACGATGTAGAAGCCGCGCTCCTTGCCCCTGGCGAGTTGAAGGAGTTCATCAAAATCAGTGGCAAAGAGCGGGCCCGGAAAGGCGATGTTGGGGTGTCCGGGGAGGTGGGCCATTGTCCGACCGTGAACGTGCCCTCCCGCATAGTACTGGAAGCCCGCAGGAAGGTTGGCTGCGGGCATCGATTCCATCATCTCCAGGGAGGAGGGCTTGAGCTCGTCCAGCGCGCCGTGGAAGACGAATATCTTGAAGCCAGGCTCGGCCTCGAGTCCTGCTCTGTCCAGAGCGGCGTAGTCTTCCCTGTCTAGGGAGAGCTTCCTCCCTGAGATACCGCAGATCTTCGGACCGGAAGGGTCCTGAACGAACGACAGGGTAGTCTTTCCTCCCACCGTTGTTCTTGCCTCGACCTTCGTGAACAGGCCGGCACCGTCGAGGACGTCCACTATGGACGAGTAGTAGGGGCTGAAGTCGTGCGAACCGTAGATGGCGTATAACCTTATGCCTGCGTCGGAGGCTTCTTTCATCTTCTCGGCTGCCCGTCTGACCGCCGACAGGTCAGGGATGTTGGAGTCGAAGACGTCTCCCGCAAGGATAACGAAAGACACGCCCTCTTCGATGCACCTGTCGATGGCTTCGTCGAAGGCGTCCAGAAGGAGACCCTTCAGCTCTGGCTGCCTGAAGGCGCCTATGTGGATGTCAGACATGTGGGCGAACTTCGGCATCGGTCGGTCGGAAATACCGAGGTATATTTGAGATGAGGGGCTCGTACGGGTTCAGACTACAACGGGCTTTAAGTGAGATGCCGAGACACGAGCAGAGTACATGCCGAGACGGATTACTTGGTTATCCAATGTTATGTCAGCCTCGGTGACGGGGCTCGAGGAAGACGTGGCTAGGTCCATCGAGGTGGTGGAGACCCCTCCCGCTTGGATGTGCCTCGCCTGCCGGGGGGCGAAGCTCCTCTGCGGCAAGCCGAGGTGCCCCATCATTGTGAAGGCCCAGTCAATGGCCAAGCAGGGGCCGGCCATGGGGACCAACGAGATCCTGGGCTCGTCCCCGCCCGGTGTCTTTGTTGGGAGGCTGGGATATCCGAAGGTCTCCATCGGACCGATGGTCCCTCCCCAGTTCGGAGACACGACGATCCTCGACACTCCGGAGGAGTGGCTTGGCAGACCCATCGAACAGATCGTGGACTACAGATATTCGCTGGTGAGGGGGAACTCCAGGGCGAGTGTGGAGGACGCCAGGGAGCCCGGCAGGTTCCTCAGTTCGTTGCAGGAACTTGCGATGGCGGCGAAGCCGGTGGACACTGAGCTGAAGCTGACAAAGGCACCGAGGAGGATACTAACGCTAAGCGAGGACACTCAGCCCTACGGCCCGTCGGGGCCCCTCGACAGGTTCAGAATCGATAACCCCTCGGTTGACAGAAGGGTACAGACGGCCTACTATGACAGGGACTTGGGGGCGGCGGGGGCCGTGGACGAGCTTTACCGAAAGGGTGTGCTCGTCACGAGGATACAGAAGGCGTTCTCGCTCGGTATGTTCGGGGTAGGTACCAGGAGGAGGATAGTCCCTACCCGCTGGAGCATTACCGCTGTCGACAGTTCCATCAGCCTGGGGCTCGTAGAGAAGGTGAAACACAGGCCAACAATCGACGGGTACAGGGTCTACAGCTTCAGGGTCTACGACAACCAGTATGTCGCCATGCTGCTCCCCGAGCCCTGGAGGTTCGAATGGATAGAAGCCTGGTTCCCCAACACTACGTGGAACCAGTTCACCACCCAACCGTACATGATTGGAGATTACGAGGAGTACTTTGGGAGAACGAAGTATGCCCGAGTCGGAGGGTGCTACTACTCTACCAGACTCGCGGTTACCGAGGCGCTAGAGAGGGAAGGGAGGCAGGCGGCCGCCATTGTGCTGAGAGAAACGTACCCCGGATTCATAATGCCCTTAGGGGTCTGGAACGTAAGGGAGAGCATTAGGGAACTGCTGAAGCGACCGTTCGAGAAGCACGAAACATTCAGGGGAGCGCTCGACTCCGCTCTTTCTAAACTCGTAATCTCGAAGTCGAAGTGGATGAGGGAGAGCGTCCTGATCTCGAGGGAGCTCTCCCAGACGAAAATCAGCACCTACTGATCTGCTGAAGACTAAAGTGGCGGAGCCCCGGAGCTGTTGCAGTTGACGCGCCGTCTTTTCTGGGAAGACATGTACGCACGCGAATTTGATGCTAGGGTCGAGTCGGCGGAAAGCACAAGGGTCGTCCTCGACCAGACGGCGTTCAATCCAAGAGGGGGCGGCCTGGTATCTGACACGGGGACACTCGCCCACACGAGGGTCTTAGAAGTCTTGAAAGAGGGAGAAGAAATCTTCCACGTGTTGGAGTCGCCAGCTGGATTAGGGCCGGGAGCCTTGGTCCATGGCGTCCTAGACTGGGACAGGAGGTTCAGGATAATGCGGATGCACACCTCGGCCCACATTCTTAGCGCCGTTGTCAACAGGGAGACGGGCGCTCTGATAACCGGGAACCAGATCAGTCCGGACCAGTCGCGGGTCGACTTCAACCTGGACGACTTCGATAAGGAGAAAATTTCCTCGTACATCGACAGAGTGAACGAGGAGGTCGCGAGGGGACTCGAGGTCAGGACCTATTTCATGAAGAGGGAGGAAGCCCTTGCAAACCCTGGGTTCGTCAAGCTGGCCAACGCTATGCCGCCATCGGTCGACACGCTGAGGATCGTCCAAATCGGGGACGTCGACACACAGGCCGACGGTGGAGTCCACGTGAAGAACACCCTCGAGATCGGGAAGGTAGTCGCGGTGAAGTGCGAGAACAAGGGGAAGAGCAACAGAAGGCTCTACTTCACGGTACAATGAGCAACAGAAATCCTTCAACCCTCTCAACAGACAACTGTCCAGAACACCAAGAATCTCGGTGGACAGGCAGTCACTTTAGCCGATTCTACCCTCTTCGTGGCGGTGACCATAGCCGCCGTCGCAGAAGTAGTCGACCTTATCGCACTTCTAGGTGCCGGTAGTCACCCGCGGTTTTCTCCGCCGACCAAGGCTATCTTTGTCCTCAACTTGACTCTGTCCTGTTAGAGAGCTCCCCCGAAGGGCAGGTGTCCGCCCCCCAACCGCAGGCAACAAGGCAGTAGGCCCTGCACTGTTTTTCAACCCCCATCTTAACCCCCGGAGACGACCATTGGCTGAGAGCGAACGCAGACTAGCCGCGATCATGTTCACTGATATGGTGGGATACACCACCCTAGGGCAAAGGAACGAGTCCCTCTCACTGGCCCTTGTGGAAGAGCAGAGGAAGGTCATCAGGCCGATCCTTGCCCGGCACAAGGGAAGGGAGGTGAAGACCATCGGGGATGCGTTCCTGGTGGAGTTTGGGAGTGCGCTCGATGCAGTGAGATGCGCCTACGAAATACAGCGGGCGACGAAGGAGTTCAACCTTCCGTTGGCAGAAGACAGACGCGTCCACCTTCGGATCGGCGTTCACCTGGGTGACGTGGTCGAGTCCCAGGGGGATATATCGGGGGACGCGGTCAACATAGCTTCACGAATAGAGCCGCTGGCAATTGACGGGGGTGTCTGCATCACACGGCAGGTGTACGACCAAGTAAAGGGCAAGGTGGACATTCCGCTGTCGAGCCTGGGGCCAAAATCGCTGAAGAATGTGGCCGACCCAGTCGAGGTCTATAGCCTGGTCCTGCCCTGGGTGAAGGAAGCGGTGGCTGTGAAGCCAGAGCTCGACAAAAACAGGGTCGCCGTCCTCCCCTTCGCCAACATGAGCCCCGACCCCAACGACGAGTACTTCGCTGACGGGATGACGGAGGAGCTGATAGACAGGCTCGCACAGCTGAAGGGCATCGAGGTGATAGCAAGAACCTCAGTGATGAACTACAAGGGAGAGAAGAAGGGCGTGTCTCAGATTGGAAAGGAACTGAGGGCAGGAGCGCTCGTCGAGGGTAGTGTCAGGAAGGCAGGGAACAAAATCAGGGTCACAGCCCAGTTGATCAATGCTGAGACAGAGGGGCACATGTGGTCCTCCCACTACGACAGGAGCCTCGACGATATATTTGCGGTCCAGAGCGAGATAGCCGAGAAGGTTGCGGGGGAGCTGAAGGTCCAGCTCCTCCAGGAGGAGAAAAAGACCCTGGAGAAGAAGCCCACTGAGAACATGGAGGCATACGGCGACTTCCTCAGAGGGAGGGAACTGTTCAGGGACGTGTCCGAGCCATCGAGGAGGCAGGCGCTGAAGCTGTTCGAGAGGGCGGTGGAGCTGGACCCGTCCTACGCGAGGGCACATGTGGGGGTGGCGGAGTGCCACCAGTACCTCGCCGGTGTGGGATACGAACCCCGAGACGTCATGCTCCCCGCCGTGAAGGCCTCCCTGAAGCGAGCCCTGGAGCTGGACCCTGACCTCGCGGAGGCCCACGCGTCCCTCGCCTTATTGCACTTCAATGAGGACGACGTCCCCGGGACGGAGGCAGAGGCGAGGAGGGCGCTTGAGCTCAACCCCAGCCTCCCGGAGGCATACTGGATGTTGAACGAGGTGGCGGGCATCAAGGGGGAGCCGGAGGATATGGTGAGGAACATCGAGACCGCCTACCGCCTGGACCCCATCAGCCCGAGCTACATCTATACGCTCGGGCTCGCATACTTTGTGGCCGGGAGGGAGCAGGAGGCGCTGGAACACTGGAGGAAGACGGAGCACCTTGACCCCGCCGGAACCTACAGGAACATGACGGACTACTACCTCTCCAAGGGGGACATAACGAAGGCGAGGGAATTCCACGCGAAGTGTGAGAGGCTCAGGCCCACCCACCCCTGGGTCACATACATGGGGGGCTACATCGACGCCATGGCCGGGGACAGGGAGAAGGCGTTGCAGACGATAAAGAAGATAGAAGAAAGGAAAATGGGTCCCGTTGCCTATAACTACGTAGCCTACATCTACTACGCCATGGGGGACATGGACAGGTACTTCGAGAACATGAACCGGGCACTGGACGAGCACACGATAACAGCCACCTTTGTGATGTACTCCCCCCTCCTGGCAAGGGCGAGGGAAGACCCAAGGTACGGGGAGCTCGTGGAGAAAATCAGAAGGATGAGCGGGCTGGCGAATTGAAGGACCAGTTTCAGGCTCGTCCCTGCTCAGCCAAGGTCTAGAGAGAGGTAACGGGATGGCCGCCTGTGGTTCCTGCACAAGGGGCGCGTTCCGTGAAGCGACTTGCTCCTCGCCCAACCCTCCTAAATTCACGGAGCCGTTCTGATGAGTAGAACTTTACGCTCCTTGAGGCACCTCTAAGGCATGAGACGCAGGAAAGTCGCGCTTGGTATCGGCATTGTGGGTGTGGTTGCATTCTTCTTCCTTGTCCCTGCCTTCTACTGGTTCACGGCATACAGTCCAGTCGTGTCGGTTAATCGGGCTCCTATCTTCGTTGCCTATCGCTCCCTAGGGTGCCAATTGTTGGGCTTCGGCGATGAATATTTCACAGCGGGCGTCACCTTGTCCCTGAACCCCATGCATTCTGCCGCAGGGCTCGTCTTCTCGTGCAATCCACCAATTCTCCCGCTCTGACATAGGTTCCCTGATTCATCCGGTTCGACCGAATGCTTCGGTTAGGGGTGGTTTGGGTAAGAATGATCTTACCCAAGCCATGGGTCGAGAGCTGTCTCTAAGAGGATAGAGCCAGCACGACTGGTTTCAATAACTCATGGTACCTGATATATCAGAAACGAAAGGCCTCACTTTACAGTGGAGTGACCGCGAGTCCTGTTTGATTTGGGCGTCTACCTTCTACGGGCGACCCAGAGCGGCATCCGTTTCGCAGTGCAATTGCCGCAATAGGTCTTCATTGACCTACTTGTTTCATCGAAGATTGTTGTAGAGTGCGACATGCAGACTAGCAATCCGCACTCCGCGCATGACGCTACCGCGTGGCCCTTGCAGACCGAGCATCTTGCCATTCGTTTACCCCCAATTTTGTCCGCGTCAAACGAGCACCGCCGAGGGCTTCGAGCTGACTCGAGTTCGTTGGAGCCGGCGGGAGTGCAGGTAAGGCGCAATGTTGTCAAGCCCAGAGCCGGTTAATAAAGTGGAGGCTCAAATCGGGAG
>Ga0187781_10003291_pt1 | contig 12205 bp, 9 predicted proteins | sample 0715_SJ02_MP02_2_FD_132447 | JGI IMG/M metagenome (GOLD analysis project Ga0187781, IMG submission 132447) | Tropical peat soil microbial communities from peatlands in Department of Meta, Colombia - 0715_SJ02_MP02_20_MG | ecosystem: Environmental > Terrestrial > Soil > Wetlands > Peat | place...
AGCAAGACGTGGCCGCTATCAATGATTTCCTTCGGGACGACCCGGACGGCTGTGGATGTTGCATATGAGGTCTTTCGCATCCGGGCTGTTCGCAGCGGTCCATCCAGCCTCGACCCGTCCGCCGATGCCCGCAATGCCGCGTAGCCTATGGTGGCCGATTGCCGCGAGGCTTCCTGTTGATCAGCTACGGACAGGCTTGCGTGGTCCGCTAAATCGCGTAGCCGGGGAGAAAACAGCCTGCACCGCACCCGGCGGATGACCCCGCGTCCGGCTCGCTTGGATTACGGGGCCCCTTCCGTTAACTCGCGGCTGTCGCGCTTTCTCGTCCACCGGTCGCGAGACTCGCATACAAGACGGCCAAAAGGCCGGTTACGAAGATGCCGTCAAACGTGCCAGCGCCCCCTATCGAGACAATCGGCGCGCCGAGTCCTTGTACCTTTCCTAGATTGAGCAAATCCGCCCCAATCAAAGTTCCTAGACTGCCACTGATATATGCGAGGGCCGCCGCGTGCTGCCGCGATAACAACAGAGCCACGATGGCCGTAACGATGGGTGGAACGACGACCGGTTCGGCAATACCCAACCCGGGAACCGGATGGGCAACCAGGTGGCAGGCCGTGGCAACGACCGCGATACCCACTGCGCTGAGCCCAAACAGCCGCGTCTTCGCTACCAAATAGACAGAAAGCAGGATCGGAATAATGGCACCCCCGACGTTGATCGCCAACATCGTAGATGGCCACTCCCGCACCACAGGGACCACGTAACGGACGCCGAAATACGTCACATGTGCCACTGACAAAATCTCGCGCTCGGGCAACGTCGCAATTGGAATGTTGACGTAGCTTCCGAGCAGTGAAAGAAGAAGCACCGCGAGCATGGTCCAAGGCCCGATTCCCATGCTGGAAGAGGCAAATCTCAAGATCTTGATTGCCACGGCGGCGACAGTCGCGGCAAGTAATCCCGCTAAGAGCAACAAAAACGGCAGTGCCAGCGGAAAGTAGTGAAGGGCGGACGGTGACATGGCGACCTGATTACCTTTGAGAATCCTAACCGACTTTTCCTTGCTCGTTCGTTTCGTGCGCCGAGGTGCACAGCACTTGCGGTAACCGGTGCACCGGTCAAAGTGTCGAGATTTTCTGCAGCGCCCAGACTGACATCGCCAGATAGCAACCTTGATTTGCAGTGGTGATCAAAAACTACGTGGCTATCTTTAGGCGAAGCCTACGCCCCATGACTTGTTAATAGAGATCAAGCTGCAGCAGCCCGGATGAGGTTTCCCGATGGGCAACGCGTCGCGGGCTGCGGCAGTTTTACGCGCGGGTGTCGCCAGCAGCTAAATCTTGTGAAGACAAAGAATCCACCGCGGTCTCCAAGCCGCACACCCACTAATCGGCTTCTCCTCATAAGCCGCCCGCATCGAGAGCACGTTCGATGTGAACCCGCTCTCGCGCAATTTCACTCTGACAATTCCACGTTGCGGTCGCACTTCCCCTGTCCGAACGCCCGACGCTTGCCACTGGACGAGCTGTACCGCAACACCCATGATGCCGCGATCGCCGTTTCGCCCTCCTTTGTTTTGCGTTGTGTGACGCGAAAGATCCTGCCCTCGCCACCAGGATGATCGCCCTCCCCCGCTCCCTTTACCTGCAAACTGCTCAAAGGATCTTTTGCCATGATGGTCCCATTGCCCCTGCTGTTCCCCAGAGATGCATGTGTACAGGGACGCTCTCGAGTAGCTCCAACACACTAAGTAGAGTTTAGTGAGCCAACTATTGTCTTGCGGATTCCTTGCTTAGGTCACTAACAAGACACCCAAGCGCACTTAGCGAACAAAGTGTGGAAGCGGAAGAGAATGGGAGTCGAACCCACCCAGAAGCGCGTAGCGCCCCTAACCGGGTTTGAGGCCCGGCCGCCCCACCAGGGACGTTTCTCTTCCTCATAGTGCCCTCTACTCGCGGCCCGCTCAAAGCCCGCTTGCGACATTATTTGCGCCGGCGACGTTTCGGGGAACCGCAAATAGACCATCGGGTCGCACCAAGTGTCTGTCGCGCACCCGGCGCGTAAATCCAACTCGGTCGAAGAACTCCAATATCTGAATTGCCCGCTTGCGACCCAAACCGATCCTATCCCGAAATGCCGCCGCGCTGACCTCTCCCTTGCTCTGATACAAGTCGTTTGCCGCATCGGCCAGCTCTTGTAGGGCATGCGGGTGGTAAAACAAATCGCGCACGACCTGAAACGCCTCTCCGCGACGCGATGCCCGTAGCAGCGTTGCGCGAACAACGCTTTCACTTTGAGCAGCCCCGTTTGCCAGCTCCCGCACCCAAGGCGGGTTAAAACGTCCGTCAAGAATCCGCCTAAGAAGCTCCTCGCATAGCGCGCGTTCTCGCGCGGATGGCTCAATTGAACGCCCGGGAAGGTGCAACCAGGGACCGCTTTGTCGGATTTTTTCGCTCTCAACGAGCTCTGCGAGTAACTCCGCATAGATCGCCGGCTGCCATCGAGGAAACGCGATTCGCCGAAGCCGCGCGATGTCCGGACCCAGCTCGTCGGGATGGGCCTCATGAAAACTCGCAAGTGCCTCCGCGGCGCTTTGCTGCAAAACTCTCCACCGATCGACGTGCACCCCAACATCGAGCCCACCACGTGCGATTCGCCGAATCGGGAGGCCTGCCAGCAATACCCCGATATCGCGAATCTTCGCGGCTCGGGCAAATTGTGCAAGATCCACGCCAAACGCGGCGCGCTGAACCAATGCGCTTAGCCGGGCAGCCGCCTCGACGTTTCTCAGTGCGGCGAGCGCAGACAATCGATCAGAAGTTCTTCGATAGCGCGGGGGTGCAAAAGGATCCAGTACTTGGCCACCTCCCAGGGTCCGTGTCGCCGTAGCATCGCGCAAGATAAAACGATCACCATGCCAAGCACCAATTGGGGTTTGAAAGGACAGTTGTACCAGGCCCTCTTTGCCGGGGGCGAGCTCGCCAGCGTGTTCTGCGGCAGCGCCTTCCGAATCAAGGACGACGATTCTCGCGGAAAGATGTGCGGCGCCAATGTGAACATGCACGATCTTGCCGGAGACCAGCGGTTTGGTCTCCTCCTGCAGTAAACGAAGTACGGCGTCAAGACGCTGGGTTATCAGCCAAATCGGCCGCGCTACGATCCAGTCGCCACGCCGTACCGCATCGTGCCCGACGCCAGCCAGATTCAAGGCACAACGCTGACCGATTCTGCCAACCTCTGCCGGCCGGTTCTGCGCATGAATGGTCCGCACGCGCACTTCGTGGTCCCTCGGAACAAGCGCTAACTCATCTCCGATATGAACTTCACCCGAATGCACCGTCCCTGTGACCACGGTACCGATGCCCGGAAGTGAGAAGGAGCGATCGATTGCGAGGCGGAAATGCTCTGCCTGCTCCTGGCGCTGATATCGCGCCGCGCAATCGACGAGATATCGTCGCAGCGCGTCCATTCCCTCCCCCGTTCGGCCCGAAACGGGAAAAATGGGGCTGTCTGCGAAACGTGTCGGCACTAGGAGCTCGCGAATCTCGCGCTCGACTTCTGCGACGCGCGTCGCTTCCGCCACATCGATTTTCGTCAGAGCGATTGCACCCTGTTCGACGCCCAACAGCGCAAGGATGTTTAAATGCTCGCGCGTCTGCGGCATGATTCCATCGTCAACCGCGACCACGAGCAAGCCAAAGTCGATGCCGGTGGCACCCGAGAGCATGGTATGAACAAAGCGCTCATGCCCGGGAACATCGACAAATCCCAGCACCGTCCCGTCCCCAAGGGGCATGTAGGCATAACCGAGTTCGATGGAAATGCCGCGCGCCTTTTCTTCCGGCAGTCGATCCGTATCCACGCCCGTTAAGGCATGCACCAGGGTCGTCTTGCCGTGGTCAATGTGGCCAGCGGTTCCGACGATCATGGGTCAGCTGTCATAGCGAGAAGGTCTTGCACCAGAATTTGCAGCCATAAGCGTCGGAAACTGCGCCGTAAACGCTGCCTCATCGGTCAGCGTGCGCAAATCCAAAATGAGCGCACCGTCGGCCATACGGCCGATTACCGGAACGGGCAAGTCGAGCAACACGCGAACGAGCCGCTGCAATCGCTCTGCCGAACCACGACCTGGTTTAGAGCAGCGTATAAACAGTCCCGCGCTTGGCAGCACCTCCCCAGGCAGTGATCCACTGCCGATCTCGCTCTTAACAGGCCCATGTGAGACGACAAAATGGGGCTCGACGGCTGCTGCTAGAGGCTGTGCGATTCGTTCCGCGAGTGCGGCAATTTCCTCCTGCGACCGCGTAAGCAGCCGTAAGGTCGGCAAACGCATGCAAAGTTGTTCAGGATGTCGGTACAGGGACAGCGTCGCATCGAGCGCCGCCATCGTGAGCTTGGAGATGCGTAATGCGCGCCGCAACGGGTGCTTCTTGATTTTTTCCACCCACTGGCGCTTGCCCACGATCAGACCTGCCTGCGGACCGCCCAGTAGCTTATCGCCGCTAAAGGTCACGATGTCCGCGCCGCGATCGATCATCTCCTGAGGCAGCGGCTCGTGTGGTAATCCGTAGGTCGCCAGATCAACCAGGCTGCCGCTTCCGAGATCAACGACAAACGGGATTTGGGCACGATGCGCGATCTCGGCCAACACCGCTTCGTCGACAGAAGCCGTAAAGCCTCTCACGACAAAGTTGCTAGTGTGTGCCCGCATAATCAACGCACTTTTGGGTCCGATCGCATCGCTGTAGTCGTGCGCATGGGTGCGGTTGGTAGTGCCGACTTCGATCATTTTCGCTCCGGCACATTTCATAACGTCCGGCATGCGGAAGGCCCCACCAATTTCTATCAGTTCTCCGCGCGAGATAATCACTTCACGCCGACCGGCTATGGCGGCGATGGTGAGCAACACAGCCGCGGCGTTATTGTTGACGACGGTTGCCGCCTCTGCACCCGTGAGCTCGCACAGCAAGTCCTCGATGAGCGAATCACGATCGCCACGCTCGCCCGTCTTTAAATCAAACTCCAGGTTCGTCGCGCAGCGCGACGCCCACGCAAGCGCCTCCATCACCTGCTCGGCCAGTGGTGCACGCCCCAAGTTGGTATGTAAGACGGTACCGGTGAGGTTGAAGACTTTCTTCATTCGGGGTGCAAGACGCTTTTCAATGCGGGCGCGAAGCGCCCACGTCAGTTCTTCCTCCCCCGCTACTGCGCTATCCAGCAATGCGCCCCGGCGTCTTTCTGCCAAGAGTCCCCTTGCCTCGCCTCTAACAAACGTACGACCATATTGCGCAACTAGAGGAAGGACACCAGGCCACTCAAGCAAGCGATGCACCGACGGCAATTTCCGATGCTGATCCTGGTTTGGGTCGGCCGCGATGGAATTGCCCGAAACCGTCATGCGGATTCCGATTCGCCGTGAATCAGCAGGAAGTTAACGCCCGAGCAGGATTTTCCCGTGCTGGCGACCAGTAGATCCAACGGAAGCGATGCCAAATCATCGGCGACCGGCTCAACGAGCGGGTCGCGGTCCATATAACAGATCTTCAGGTAAGTTCCGCATTCCTCGCAAACCTCGGCGGCTACGGCGCGCGTTTGCGCTGGAGATCCGTCATCGAGGCGTTGATAAGAAATGCCGCGCGTACTTTCACAATTGCTGCACTTGATGCGCACCATATGCCACTGCGCGTTGCACAAGGCACAATGCAAGAATCGGTAACCGTCTTCTGTTCCGCCGATGCGTACCACGCTTGCTGTCGGTCGGCTGCCGCAACAAGGGCAAAGTGTTGCAACGTCGGTGCGCGGAAACGCTGGTTCCCCCAATTCGATCACCAGGTGCGTGAAATACGCTTGCAACGCGGCGCCGATAAACGGCGCGCTTGCCACGTCTAATCCCGAACGAACACCAGCCAGAAGTTTGCTTGCCTGCGCCTCGTAAAACTCCTCCGACTGACGCTCCAGGGCACTTGCCACCTCATATTGCCTTCCTGACGTGCGCTCGGTAAGCGAATGCAGCAAGCGCCGCAGCCCGTAACGCCACTGGGCGCTGCGCGTGTGGTTCTGAAAGTCCAGCGGCGGCAGGCCATGGACGATGGGCTGAAGCAAGTTTACGGGCGCGGTAAGGGGACCCAACACTGCGTCCCGCAGCAGCGATTGCTGAGCATCTGCAAGCAGTGCGCAAAATTCCAGGTAACCGGCCATGGGGTGCGCAGCCGCCAGATAGCGCAAACGAGCCGCCCGGTCGGCAAACACGCTCGAACGCTGGGGCAAACGCAGATTAGGGATTGCCGTTTGTGCCTGGGCGGCGATCTGTTCCGGCGTCAACAGCTTTTGTTGCATGAAGATCCCGTGCGACACGCGCAACAAGGGTAAGCCCAGACCGTTCGACCGGTCCCGGCACAATTCGGTGCACCAATCAGCTCTGCTTGATTTTTTCCTGCGCCCAGGCGCGATGATGCTTCATCGCCCAGCGAGCCGAAACCGTACCGCGCATCATCGCGCGAATTGAACCTTTCGTCCAGATCGCAGCATAGACGTGAACAATGACCGTAAGAATCAAAATCGTCGCCATTACGGCATGGACCAAGGTCGCAAGGCGCACGAGAAAAATCGGGAACGAATCGGCAAACCAAGGCCGCCAGAACACTACGCCCGTCAGAAAAAGTGTGAGCATGCAAACCACCATTGCCCAAAAAAGAACTTTCTGCGCGGCGTTATACCGGCCCACCGCCGGCAGTTTGTCCTCCCGGTTGGCGAGAACATCACGCCACTGGCGAAGCCACTGGCGGTCACGCTCTTCAAGGCGATTATCGCTCCAAAACCGCACCATCTCGACAACAAATGCCGCAACGGCCGCGACGCCGAGGAAGGGATGCAGGATGCGCGTCCAAGGGCCGCCCCCAAAAAAGTTACTTAGCCAAAATAGTGCCGGATGAAATAGGCTCAGCCCCGACAGTGCCACTAGCACGAACAAAATGGCAACCATCCAATGATTCATGCGCTCGCTATCGGAGTAGCGCTGAATCGGTGCGCTGGGATCAACGCTCATCGCTCCTCCTGTCCGAGCTCCGAGCCCACCTTCTTACTTCGTGCGCCTTCGCCCTCGTCTGCGTCCGCATCGTTTGGCCCAACTTTCACGTAATGGAAGAAACCCGTCAACACGGCGGCGCCCATCGCAAGCAATGCGATCGGTTTTAGTGCACCCTTCCACAGGTTCACCAACGGACTGATGTGCGGGTCGCGTGGAAGGCCATGATAGATCTGTGGTGCATCCGCGTGTTGCAGCACATACATGACATGTGTACCGCCCACCCCCTTCGGATCGTACAGACCTGCGTTTTGATAGCCGCGCTCCTTCAAATCTTGCACGCGCTCCGCGGCATGTTCGATCATGTCCTGCTTGCTACCAAAGGTGATCGCTCCCGTGGGACAGGTTTTCACGCACGCCGGCTCCATGCCAACGGAAACCCGATCCGAGCATAGAGTGCACTTGTACGCCTTGTTGTCCTTCTTGGAAATGCGCGGAATATTGAAAGGGCAACCGGTAATGCAGGAGCCGCAGCCGATGCAATGCTCTTCGATGAAATCAACAATTCCGTTGGCGTACTGCACGATTGCGCCAGGCGACGGGCACGCCTTCAGACATCCTGGGTCTGCGCAGTGCATGCACCCGTCCTTACGAATGAGCCACTCGAGCTTGCCGCCCTCGGTCTCCCGCTCCGTAAAGCGCATAACCGTCCAGGTGTTCGCCGAAAGATCGGGAGGATTGTCATAGAGCCCGACGTTGTGGCCGACAACGTCGCGTATATCGTTCCATTCGCCGCAAGCCACCTGGCAGGCCTTGCAGCCGATGCATTTCGAGATATCGATCAGCTTGGCGACCTCCACTGTCGAACGAATCGACGGCGAAGGCGAAGTCGTGGCCGAGCGCTGCTTGACATCGAGAGATTGCAAAGATGACATGGCGGCCCCTGCTATGCCTTATCGATCGATACCACGAACGCCTTGAACTCTGGCGTTTGGGAATTTGCGTCGCCGACGAATGGCGTTAAAGTGTTTACGAGATATCCGATCTTGGCGACACCCTTAAATCCCCAGTGGTTCGGAAGCCCGACCATGTGCACGGTCTGACCGTTGCACTTGAAGGCCTTGATGCGCTTGGTGACAACCGCCACAGCTTCAATGTGTCCGCGATTGGAACGCACACGCACTTTGCCCCCGTTGCTGATCCCCTTTTCCCTGGCGAGCTCCTCTCCAATTTCGACGAACTGCTCTGGCTGCAGTATCGCGTTGGATGCCACGTGCTTGGTCCAGTAGTGGAAATGCTCCGTCAAGCGATAGCTCGTCGCTACATAAGGAAAGTCCTTGGCAGTGCCAAATGCTTCCCGGTCGGCTGCGAAAACACGCGCCGCCGGGTTGCTCTGCGCCAAGGGGTTTTCTGGGTGCAGCGGGTTGACCCCAATAGGAGACTCAAACGGCTCGTAGTGCTCCGGAAGCGGGCCGTCGACCAGGCCGGTGGGTGAAAAGAGTTTGGCCACGCCCTCGGGCGCCATGATGAAGGGTCCAATCCCCTCTTCCGGCGCGGCATCTGGCCGCATGTCCGGAACATCGGCTCCGGCCCACGATTTGCCATTCCAGAAAACAAGTTTGCGCTTTGGATCCCAGGGTTTGCCCGAAGGATCGCTAGAGGCGCGGTTGTACAGGATGCGTCGATTGGCCGGCCATGCCCATCCCCAATTTAAGGTTTGGCCATCGCCATACGGATCACTGTTGTCCCGGCGCGCCATTTGATTGCCCGCCTGCGTCCATGCGCCCGCATAAATCCAGCAACCGCAGGCGGTCGTTCCGTCATCGCGCAACAAACCGAAACCCGGCACCAACTCGCCCGACTTCAGAAGGACCTTGCTCGGGTCCTTCGGATCAGTAAGGTCCGCAAGCGCCTTGCCGTTGTATTCCATCGCCAGCTCCTCGGGCGAGGGACTCGTAGGGATCTTGTACGGCCAAGTGAGATTGACGATCGGATCGGGGTAAGCGCCCCCATCTTTCAGATAAAGGTCCCGAATTCGGATGAATAGCTCGGCAATGATCTCCGGATCGCCGCGGGCCTCTCCTGGTGGCTCCGCGCCCTTCCAGTGCCATTGCAGCCAACGGCCCGAGTTGGTCAACGAACCGTCCTCTTCGGCAAAACAGGTCGAGGGCAATCGCAGCACCTCCGTCTGGATCTTGCTCGGATCAACGTCGTTATAGGGCCCGAAGTTTCTCCAGAACTCTGAGGTCTCCGTCGCCAGTGGATCGATGATGACCAGAAACTTGAGTTTTGCCAAAGCGCCGATGATCTTTGCTTTATTCGGGAAGGAGCCGACGGGGTTAAATCCCTGACAGATATAGCCATTCATCTTTCCCTGGCTCATTAGCTCGAACGCCTGCAAGATGTCGTAAAGCTTGTCAATCTTGGGTAGATAGTCAAAGGCCCAATTGTTTTCTTTACTCGCAACCTTGCCGTACCAAGCCTTCATGAGACTGACGTAGAACTTGGGAAAGTTCTGCCAGTAGCTCATTTGGTTCGGTCGGAGTGGCTTGAGCGTGCGCGCTTTGACAAACTCGTCGTAGGACTGCTCTTTTTGGGACGGTAAATTGAAGTACCCCGGCAACGCGTTGGAGAGCAACCCCAAATCTGTCAATCCCTGGATATTGCTGTGTCCGCGCAACGCATTCATGCCGCCACCGGAGATGCCGATATTGCCGAGCAACAACTGCATAATTGCTGCCGCCCGGATCATCTGCGACCCCGTCGAGTGCTGCGTCCACCCCAGGGCGTACATGATTGTCATGGCGCGGTTGGCTGGAGCTGTCGACGCGATCGCCTCGCAAATCGTAAGAAACAATTCTTCGGGCGTGCCGCAGATCTTCGACACCATTTCCGGCGTGTAGCGCGCGTAATGCGCCTTTAAGACCTGAAAGACACAGCGTGGGTGCTGCAGTGTCTCGTCAACAACGGCATACCCGGATTTGTCCTTTTCGTAGCCCCAACTGGCCGTGTCATATCGGCGCTTTGCTTCGTCGTAACCGCTGAAGATGCCGTCCGTGAATCGATAGCCCTCTTGCAGCAAGAACGAAGCGTTCGTGTACGACTTGACGTACTCCTTCTGGATCTTGTCCTTGGTAAGTAGAAAATTGATGACGCCACCCAAGAAGGCGATGTCAGTACCCGGCCGCACGGGCGCATATATGTCGGCCATCGCCGCGGAGCGCGTAAAGCGAGGATCAACGACGATCAACTTGGCCTTGTTGTGTGCCTTGGCCTCGGTAACCCACTTAAATCCGCACGGGTGCGCCTCGGCGGCGTTTCCACCCATGATTAGAACGATGTCCGCGTTCTTGATATCAACCCAGTGGTTGGTCATCGCTCCGCGGCCAAACGTCGGGGCCAGACTGGCCACCGTCGGGCCGTGTCAGACACGGGCTTGATTGTCGAATACTAGCGCCCCCATGCTACGCATTACTTTTTGCGTGATGTAGCCAGATTCGTTGCTTGAGGCGGAAGCGGCGAGGATGCCAGTCGTGAGCCAGCGATTGACGGTCAGACCGTCGTCGGTCTTGGTCACAAAGTTCGCATCGCGGTCCGCCTTCATTAAGCGGGCAAATTTGTCAAACGCCTCTTCCCACGTTATGCGCTTCCATTCACTAGACCCGGGTGCGCGATACTCGGGGAACTGCAGCCGGTTTGAACTGTGAATAAAATCAAGCAGACCAGCACCCTTGGGACACAACGTGCCCCGGTTTACCGGATGGTCTGGGTCGCCCTCGAGGTGGATGATCTGCGACCGTGCATTCTTGGCCCGGTCGCCGAGGCTGTACATCAAGACGCCACAACCGACTGCGCAGTACGGACAAGTATTTCGCGTCTCGATCGTGCGAGCCAGTTTGAAGTTGCGCGTTTCGGCCAATACGGGTTGGGGCGAGAACCCTAGCAGCGCAAGACTTGATCCGCCAAGGCCGGCCGCGCAAGCCTTAAAAAACTGCCGACGACTAACGTCCATAAACGTCACCTCTAGCAATTGTCATACCTGTGCCATTTTATTGTTCGCGCCGCGCAATCGCGATCCAATGATCGAAAAAACAACGGCCCGCGACCAGCGCTGTCTGACGCCACTGATATGCAAGCACTATAGGTCCCGCTGCTTGCGTTGACAATTGAACGTACGGACGCATCAGGGCTTTTTAATGGAGAGGGATCTCCTTTTAGGTATTGCAGCGCACCACGGAAAGAACTTTCTCACGGCTGTCGTATTGCGCCGTCGCGGATGCCCCGTACGGCATCGCCACTAAGGGTTGCATTTGCCGTGAACGAAGCAAACCAAGTTTCTCCTGCATTGTTTGCACGATCTGCCTGCTTTGCGTCCTTGCGAATCTCGCAAACGATCCAACTCGCGCGGCTTCCGCGGCGCGGGTCACCCGGCGGGCGAGGTCGCCATCGTTCAAGCCAGGTTATTGCCGGGCATGAGCGCCGCTCCCGCGGCCACGCTTCTGGTGACGTTGCCGCCCGTTAGCGTGCCGTCGGTTGCGATACTCTTGCCGTCGTTTTCCTACCCCACGCTTGCACTTGTTGTTCGCTCGCTCTTCGCGCCACGAGCCGCAGCCAGTTCTGGCGCAACTGCGCTCGGATTCTGATGGCGCGCATCTTGCCTCGACTAGTGCCGTAACGCTCTGGGTTCACTAGAGACTGACATTTGCCGACACGTCTTATGCAGCAAAGGCTCCGCATGGGTCAGAGCCTTGCGTAAACCGTCACAAGCTCAGATCAACGGTACTCGTTGCGCTTTGATATTGTCGCCAAAAGCAAACGAACTCCTTTCACCCTGTCACAGCGGGTCGGTAACTGCAAGCTGCTGCTCAACACTTTTTAAATTCTGAGGCGACTACAGCTTCTAGCACGGGTCGCGGGGTCTAGCGCGCAGCGCATTGCGCCCGACGATTACGTGGTAGTTTCCAAGGACAGACGGCGGTTCGCGGCTCCGTACGATCGGCTTAACCTTTCGTTTGCTTGTCATGAAGAAACGCATTTGACTTCTAAAGCTCTCGAGTTTCACACGAGATGCTGGATTTGTCTCGACATTAAAGAAACGAGCATTCGTTCAGAAGTAATGGCATCTTCGCGACTCGTCAGTTTGGTGCGCATCCTAACGTCGAGCGCCTTGCTCCTTTG
>Ga0187781_10003292_pt1 | contig 12204 bp, 8 predicted proteins | sample 0715_SJ02_MP02_2_FD_132447 | JGI IMG/M metagenome (GOLD analysis project Ga0187781, IMG submission 132447) | Tropical peat soil microbial communities from peatlands in Department of Meta, Colombia - 0715_SJ02_MP02_20_MG | ecosystem: Environmental > Terrestrial > Soil > Wetlands > Peat | place...
ATGCGCACTGGAACATCGAGGAGCACGACGGCTCGGTGCTGACAGGGCGGACGCTGCAAGAGATTAAGGAGGAACTCCCGCCAAAACGCGAGGCCAGCCCGCTGCAGGCGGGCGAATTGGAAGGCGCGCGAAAAAGCACCTTGCCATCGCGAATCGAGCCGATGCTGACGACCATTGGTGACGGCGCTTTTTCGAGTCCCGAGTGGCTGTTCGAAATAAAGTGGGATGGCGTGCGCGCGCTGGCATGGATTGACGACCGGGCCCTGACACTGCGAGCGCGGCATGGCGCGGACATCACCAAACGCTATCCCGAACTGGCTTCACTTCCCGAGGCCTTCACCGCAAAGCAAGCGATTCTAGACGGCGAAATTGTGGCGCTGGATACCCGCGGGCTCAGCGATTTTGGACACTTGCAAGAACGCATGCACGTGCGCGTACCGGCCAAGAATTTGATCGAGAGCGTGCCGGTCGTTTACTACATTTTCGACCTGCTGTATTGCGACGGGTACGATTTGCGCGGCGCGCCGCTGCTGCAACGCAAGCAACTGTTGCAGCGGTTGCTGCACCCATCGGAGAAATTTCGCTACGCCGATCATCAACTGGAGAAAGGAAAGGAGCTGTTCGAACTGGCGAGAGAGACCGGCCTCGAAGGAATTGTCGGAAAGCGAATCAACAGCCGCTACGCTTCCGGCCGCAGCCCGAACTGGATAAAGCTGAAGGTGCTGCAGACCGTGGATGCCGTGGTCGGCGGCTGGACGACGGCGCGCACTCCGGCGCTTCCACTCGGTTCGCTGCTCTTGGGATTGTACGAAGGCAAGAAGCTGCGCTTCATCGGGCATGTGGGCAGCGGATTTGACGGGAAGAAATTGCAGGAACTGGCGGCAAAGCTGAAGAAGTTGCAGGCGAGCACGTGTCCGTTTGAGGCGGTGCCAGAGACAAATGAGAAGGCGCTTTGGGTAAGGCCGGAACTGGTGGCGCGAGTGAAATTCACAGGATGGACGCACGAGGAATCGTTACGGCATCCGGTGTTTGTGGTGCTGCGTGAGGATGTGACGCCGGAAGAGTGCCTTTGGGACGCGGAGGTTAAAGCGACAACGGCATCTACGGACGCGCCGAGTCCGCCGGCGGCTCCGGATATCGTGCGTGCGCCGGAGGTGGTCGGACGGATTCTGAAAGGCAAAGCGCAGATCGAGAATGAGTTGTTCAAGGGCAACCTCGAAACGGTCACCATCGAACTGGACGGCAAGCGTCTGCGGCTGAGCAATCTGAATAAGGTCTATTTCCCGGAATCAGGCTACACGAAGCGGAATTTGCTCGCTTACTACTACCGCATCGCGGATTACATTCTGCCTTTCTTGCGCGATCGCGCTTTGGTGCTTCGGCGTTATCCGGACGGCATCAAGGGGCAAGCGTTTTTCCAAAAGGACATGAAGGAGGGGCTGCCCGACTGGTTTGTTACGACTCCGATTGAATCTGAGACGAAGGGTCAGCCACTGCGCGCGCCCACGGCAAACGATCGCGCTTCCCTGCTCTACTTAACCGGCCTCGGCTGCATAGATGAGAATCCCTGGTCGAACCGAATCGACGATCTAGAGCATCCCGATTACTTCTTTTTTGACCTGGATCCTTCGGATGGGACGGAGTTTTCAGTGGTGGTGACAGTTGCGCGAGCACTGGTAGAAGAACTAACAGAGTTGAAGCTGGCAAGCTTCTTGAAAACGTCCGGGGCAACGGGAATGCACATCTTTATTCCTGTCGAGCCTGTGTATACGTACGAGCAACTGCGGACGTTCGCGGAAATTGTGGCGCGGACGGTGACGGCAAAACATCCGCAGTTGGTGACCAATGAAAGAAGCGTGGCGAAGCGCCCCGCAGGCCGCGTGCTGATCGATGTGCAGCAAAATGCGCATGGACGCCCGCTGGCGGCGGCTTACTCGGTGCGCGCGTTTCCCAAGGCGCCAGTCTCCGCGCCGATTTTACCGCGCGAACTGCGTTCGACCTTGCGGCCCGAGACCCTGAACATCAAAACCATTTTCGAGCGCTCGAAAGAAAAAGGCGACCTGTGGGCGGATTTTTGGAAGAAGCGCCAGCGGCTGGAAGAAGCAATTGAATTGCTGAGTTCGAGGATTCCAGAGAAAAGAGGTTCGCGATGAGTAGCGGCACATTGCGGGTGGGTACTTCGGGTTACTCCTACAAGGAGTGGAAGGGCAACTTCTATCCGAAGAAGCTCCCCGATAAGGAGATGCTCAGTTTTTATGCGAAGGAATTCCCGACCGTCGAAATCAACTACAGCTTTTACCACATGCCGATGGAATCGGCGTTGACGAACTGGGCGAAGAGCGTGCCGGAGGGTTTTCGCTTCGCGCTGAAGGCGAACCAGCAAATCACGCACATCAAGAGGCTGCGCGATTGCGAGAGCACTCTGAAGCGCTTTTTGGAAGTGGCCAGCGTTCTAAACGATGGCGACCACCTGGGGCCGATCCTGGTTCAGCTTCCGCCGAACTTCAAATTCGATAAGCCATTGCTCGAGGAGTTTCTCGCGCTGCGGCCGGCGGCTTTTGCGTTCGCCTTCGAGGTGCGCCACGCGTCCTGGTACACCGACGAAACTTATGACGTTCTTCGCCACCACAACACCGCGCTGTGCTTGGCGGAAAGCGAGAAGCAAACTCCGCCGGATGTGCTCACCGCGAACTTCACTTATGTGCGCCTGCGGCTTGAGGACTACACAGCGAAACAGTTGGCCGCCTGGAGAATGCGCTTCGACCACTGGCTTGGCCAAGGAGTAGATGTCTACGTGTACTGCAAACACGAAGACGAGGGCAAAGCGCCGGCATATGCGCGGCAAATCCTCGGGAAAGCATAGGCCAGCTAGTCCCGATCTTTTCCAGGCGCCACAGAATCGTTCGACGAGGAACAGGAAGTTCCAATCTGGCACCTGCCATTACCCTGGTGCGCCGTTAAATCCCGTGTTTCTCTCCTTTTGATGGCTTCTATCTTGCAAGGAAAGCTGGGGGCATAGGCAGGAGGGTGGAGCTTGAGCAACCCGCACGCGAACCATAGACGCAGTCAACGAATCCTGCTTACGGTTCCCATCGTCATTTCGGGAACACTCTCCAACAGTGCCCCTTTTTCGGAACGAGCTTCGACGCTGATTGTGAACGCACACGGCGCGCTGATTCAGCTGCGCGAACGAGTCCTGGTGGGACAGCAATTGCGCATGAGGAATTCGACCACGAACGAGGAAATCGTCTGCACCGTTGTTGATATCAATCCGGGGAATGCCTCGATGTCAGAGGTAGGCGTGGAGTTTTCGGTGCCGTGTCCGCATTTTTGGCGGGTGTCATTTCCACCAACGGACTGGACGCCGCGAAGCCCCGAGGCCAAGCGCCTGGTTGCGCACAAGCGGCTTGACGATCCCGCTTTGGCTAAAAAGTGAAAACCCCGGCTTCTCCCGCACTGATTCTTGTATAACGCCCCTTCGAAGGCAGCCCTCATCGAGTGGATTCAGGCTCCGGAATGCGTTAGAGTTCCGGAGCCTTTTCTTTGGAGTGTGAACCATGAAAATGAGAATGCTTTGCTCGCTGCTGGCACTTTTGGCGCTGGGATTTGGATCGGCGCTTGCGGCCGTGTCTAAAACTGAGGTGGTGACTTACAAAAGCGGGGACGAGACGGTGAGCGGTTATCTGGCGCTGCCGGAAGGCGGCGGAAAGCATCCCGCGCTCCTCGTGATCCACGAATGGTGGGGCCTGAACGACTGGGTGAAGCAGCAGGCGGAGGATTTTGCGAAGCAGGGATACGTGGCGCTGGCGGTGGACCTGTATCGTGGGAAGAGCGGCACGACTCCGGACGAAGCGCATATTCTGATGCGCGGCTTGCCCGACGATCGCGGCTTGCGCGACCTGGAAGCGGCCTTTGCGTATTTGGCTTCGCGGCCGGATGTTGACGCCAAGAAGATCGGGTCGATTGGCTGGTGCATGGGTGGCGGCTGGTCCATCAAACTGGCGGAAGACCAGCCCAAGCTGGCGGCTTTCGTGGTGAATTACGGCTCGCTTCCGACCGACCCGGCCATCGTCGCGAAGATTCAGGCCCCGATGCTAGGAAATTTTGGCGCCGATGATAAGGGAATCCCCCCAGAGGCAGTGCATGCGTTTGAAGGCGCGATGAAATCCGCGGGGAAGACTGCGGATATCAAGATTTACGATGGCGCGGGACACGCGTTTCAGAATCCGGACAATAAAGCGGGCTATCGGCCGGAAGCTGCCGCGGATGCGCACAAGCGCATCGACGAGTTTTTTGCCAAGAACCTAAAGTCGTGATTCGCGACCGCGATTCGTGATTCCAGTCTTAGAATTTGCGAACCGTCACCGCTATACGTTCGGGAGAGTCTTGAGTGCGGGAATTCGCAGCAATCGTGCGTCGGAAGTGACCAGGGTCAGGTCATAAGCGCGTGCCGTGGCAGCAATAAAGCGATCTCCCGGGTCTTTATATCCCATCATAATGGAACGCATCTCCTGGACCACCTTCCAATCGAGAGGGGCTTCCAGCAACTCCAAGTCGCGCCTCGAATCTTCAAACCACTCCCCAAAACCCTTGTCTATTTCGATTTTCCGTTTTTCCAGTAGAACGATAGCTTCCCAAACGCTTATGGGCGATAGAAAACGTTCGATTCCTGGGTCGGTAAGGACTTCCTGCACTTCAGAGGTGATTTTGTGAGGTTCAAGATAAAGCCAAAGCCAGATGTGCGTATCCAAAAGGAGTCTCATCACGATTCACTTTCGGGGTCATCCTGCGCAGCCTCCCAGTCAGAAATATCCCCAATCGGCCCAACGATATCTCCTAGGATCCGTGCCGTGCCGGAACCTGTACCGAGCTTTATGCGCGTGGTTGGCTCTGAAGTAGGCGGTTCGATCCTGGCGATAGGTTGACCGAACCGGGTGATCAGCACGGGGTCACGGGTTTTTTTGACCTTCTCCAGGACGGCGAGGCAAGTGGCTTTAAATTTGGAAATGGCGATCTCGTGCATTGACGACTCCTTCGCGGACAAACCCATGATATCGCAGCGTCTAACCATAGTCAAACTATAGTCTGACTATAGTCGGACTATAGTAGATCGCCGGCTCGAAAAGCGCGGACGCCCTTGGCGGGCTCTATGGTTCGTCGTCGCCCTCGCTGGCGCCGCCCAGCTCCTCTCCGAGGGGCTTTTGCGGGTCGATGGCCGGCAGCCCGGCGGATTTCAGAGTTTTGTTCAAGGCCGGGATTTCGCGGTCACGCAACTCTTCCCAGCTCTTGTTCAACGCGCTCGCGCTTTGCTCCAGTTCTTGATAAGCGGCCGTGGCTTGTGTTGTCGGCGCGGCATCTGCGCTGTCAGCCGTGGCAAGGATGGAGGAAAAGTGCTGGTTGAGCGTGGAGAGATTCTCCGCCTGCTTGCCTCGGGGAGGCACGCCATAGAAGCTGCGCTGCGTTGCGCCTTCGAGTTCCGTGCATTTCTGATCGAGGCTGGCAAGATCAGCAGGCAAATGTTTCTTGCCGTTGGCCTTTGGCGCTAGCTCCTTGATTTGGGCACGAATGGATTTAATCTGCTCCAAGGCTTCGTAACTCTCATCCATGCCCTTCACCGCGCCCAATTCCATCGCCTGCTGCTCGCGAAGATCAGCGAGCGGTGTCTGAATCCGCGGGTCCATCTTCACGACCAGCGGCTGAGTGTAACTTTGGCCGTCAACCGTAAGCTTGACGGTGTAGGAGCCGGGAAGCGCTCGAGCGCCCAGCGGATAAAGAGGAGTGTTATGGAGAATCGCGGAGATCGGGAACTCATGCTCGAGAGCCTCGGGCGGCGCGTAACGCAGGTCCCAAACGAAGCGGTGCATGCCCGGCTCAGCTGAAAGAATCTGTGTGGGGCGGACCCAATACATGGGGATCGGATACTCCGAAGCAATCTTGTCCATGGAAGGCGGCTTGTCGGCACTCGCGTAGCGGCGAACCAACTCGCCTTTGGCGTCGCGAATCTCCAGCGTGACTGGGCCTTGCGCGCTGGCGCTTAGGTAGTAGTCAAAGATGGCGCCGTCGGGAGGATTTTCGCCGCCAGGAAATTCGGGAGGCAGTGGCGTGTCCGCGTTGCGGTTCCAGCGCCAGCGCAGGGCTTCTTGGGGAGCAAAGAGAACGGCTGCCAACCGCGTGGTTTGATCGTTTACCTGCCGCAGCGGAGTGATGTCGTCGAGGATCCAAAAGGAGCGTCCGTGCGTACCGACGATCAAGTCGTCACCGTGAATGGTGAGGTCGCGCATCGAGGTGTGCGGCAGGTTGAGCTGCAGCGGCTGCCACGTGTCGCCGTCATTGAAAGAAACGTAGACGGAAGTTTCGGTGCCGGCAAAGAGAAGACCTTTTCGCTTGGGGTCTTCACGAATGACATTCGATGGCGCCTCCGCGGGCAAACCGGCGACAATTTCCTGCCAGGTGGCGCCAAAATCGCGCGTGCGATAGAGGTGCGGGCGCAAATCGTCGAGGCGGAAAGTATTGATCGCGGCATAAGCCGTTCCTGGATCGAAGTGGGAGGCTTCGATTATGGAAACCTTCGCCCACGGCACGAGTTGCGCAGGCGTTACGTTCTTCCAGGTTTTGCCGCCGTCGCGCGTGATGTGAATCAAGCCGTCGTCGGTGCCCGCCCAAATGGTATCGGGTTCCTTAAACGAGGGCGCCACCGCATAAATAGTGCCGCGGTGCTTGCCTTTTTCCGGATCGCCGACGGAAAAAGGGCCGAGGTTAGCGGGCATGTCGTAGGATTCGCGGGTCAGATCTGGGCTTATGACTGTCCAACTGTTGCCGCGATCCGACGTTCTGAACAGCATGTTGGCAGCGAAATAAAGCACGGTGGGATCGGTGTGCGAAAAAATGAGGGGGAGCGTGCGATTGTAGCGATATTCGCCGCGGCGAATTGGCTCAGGCGCAACATCGGCCACTTCGGTGATGTCCTGGCGGGTGCGCGTGAGCTTGTCGCCGAAAACGATATTGGAATCTTTTGGATCAACGACAACACGGCCGTATTCGAACACACCGGGCAAGCTCCAGTCGCGGAAGGAAATCTCGCCGAAATCGCTGCGGCTGCGGGTAGCGACGCTGCCAGATTCTTGCTGGCCGCCATACACCCAATAGGGAAAGCGATTGTCCGTCGTCACGTCGTAAAACTGAGCCGTGGGCTGGTTGTACCAACTACTCCAGGTCGCTCCGCCGTTGACGCTGATGGCCGCGCCCTGGTCGGCGGAAATGGCGATGATCTGCGGATTTTCCGTACTGATCCAGATGCGCTGGTAATCGTCGCCGCCGGGCGCGCCTTTCCAGCCAACGAACGTTTTCCCAGCGTCGGTCGATTTCCAAGCCGCCGTGTTGGCTACATAAATTGTGTCCGGATTGTCGGGCGCGACCGCAATCCCCATAGCGCCGGGTCCGCGGCCACCGATGCGGCGATCGGAGTTCACCTGCTGCCAGGATTCGCCGGCATCGTCGGAACGATAGATGCCGGCCTTGTCTTTTTTGGTCTCCACATTGAGATACACGCGCTTGGGATTGCTTGGCGCAATGGCAATGCCGATGCGCGAAAGGCCGTCATCCGCGGTGGGCAAACCCTGCGTGATTGCGTGCCAGGTCGTGCCGCCGTCGGTGGACTTGTACAAGCCGCTGCCGGGAATGATGAAGTATTCGCCGCTGCGAACTTCCCATGGCGCAACGCGAGCGGCCCACAACGCCGCAAACAAAACCAACGGGTCGGTTGGATCCATGACAATGTCAGCCGCGCCGGTGTTCTCGTCCTTGTAAAGAACCTTTTCAAATGTCTTGCCGCCATCGAGAGAGCGAAAAACGCCTCGTTCGGTGCTTGGGCCGTAAGGATGTCCTTCGGCGGCGACGAAGACGCGGTCAGGATTCTTGGGATCCACGACGATGTTGGTGATTTGCTGTGCATCGCGCAAACCTAGATGGACCCACGTCTTGCCGGCATCGGTGGATTTGTAAATTCCGTCGCCAACGGCCAAGTCCGGCCGCTGCAGCCCTTCTCCGCTCCCCACGTAGATGATGCTGGGGTCCGAAGGCGCAACCGCCAGCGCACCGACAGAGCCCGTGGGCTGGTCATCGAAGATGGGCTTCCACGTGTTGCCGAAATCGTCGGTCTCCCAGACACCACCATTCACTGCAGCCATGTAAAAGATGCTGGGCTGATGCGGCACGCCGGTGATGGCCACGGTGCGCCCGCCGCGAAACGGGCCGATACACCTCCAGCGCATTTCGGCGAAGAGTTTCTGGTCATACTGTTGCGCAGAAAGAGAAAACCAAGGCAAAGCCAACGACAGCAGGAGAAACACCTGCTTGGAGTTCCTCAACAAAAGCATGGACATCCTCCGGGAAACACAGGAGCATAGCGCGGGCGCGGGAGGAAGAGCAAACCAAGGCAACTTCTCAGCTTCCAGGCTTGGTTTCCTTCGGCATGTCCGGGCGCGCCGGTGCGCCGTCGACCTTCACGTAGTGCGCGTACCAGGCCAGGTAACGCTCGTTCCGGTCTTTAATGTGCGACGGGGTACGGAACTCATGATACTCGTCTGGATAAACGACCAGCAGCGTGTCGCGCCCCAGCGCCTTCAGCGATTCGTACATCTGCTCGCTGCCTAGCACCGGCACGTTGGCGTCGATGTTGCCGCCGACAAACAGCGTGGGTGTGTGAATGTCGTTAACGCGCCAGAATTTGGCGACGCGGTCCCAGACGTCGCGATGCTCCCAAGGCAATCCCAACTCGGTGATGTAGTCCCGGACATACTCGTCGTGTCCCCAGAGGCTCGTAAATTCAGAGGCGCCAGCGCCTGAAATGGCGGCTTTGAAGCGATTGGTCTGGCCAATGATGAAGTCCGTGGAGATGCCCCCATAGGACCAGCCTCCCACCCCGAGTTTGTCCGGGTCGGCAATACCTTGCGCCAGGGCAAAGTCCACAAACGCCATGTCATCCTGGAAGTCCTTATTACCCCAGTCTGCGTAAATGGCTTTGCAGTAATCGAGGCCGTAGCCGGACGAACCGCGGGGATTCGGCAGCAACACCACATATCCATTGGCCGCGAAAAGCTGTGGGAGGTCGAAGAACTCAGCTTCGTACTCCTCCACGGGGCCGCCGTGGGGCCGAAGAATCGTCGGATAGCGCCTCCCCGGAACATAATCCACTGGCTTGTATAGGTAGCCGTGAACCGTGGTGCCGTCTTTGGACTTAAAGGAAACATACTCCACGGATGGAAGCTTGAACCTTGCCAGCCACTCATCGTTCGTATGGGTTAGGCGGGTCAGTTTTCCGCCGGGAACCGCGTACAGCTCGTAAGGACGGTCCACGGTAGAGATATTGGCGGCTAGCGTGCCGTCTTTCGAGAGCGAGTAGCCCTCGACCGTCAAGCGGCCGCCGATCGGGCGAGAGATGTTGCCATCCCCGAGAGAAACTTGGGCAAGGTTCTGGGTGCCATCGTCATCCACGACGAAGTAGATCGACTTTCCATCCAGGGTAAATCGCGGAATCGTGCTGTTGCGGTCGAGCGCCTTCGTAAGAATCTTGGCCGGGCCTCCTGCCGCGGGAGCTACAGCGATGTGGAAGGTGTCGTACTGGAAGAGTTTGGGATCAAGCTGGGTGGAGTAGGCGATCCACTTGCCGTCCGGAGACCACGCGGGCTGGTGGTCGCCGCCAAGCCCAGTGGTAACTTGCCTCGGGTTGGCGCCGCGATCCTTGTTATCCGCGCCTACGATCCAAATATTGACGGCATAGGTGAAGTCTGGGTCAGGCTTGGAACGGTTGCTGGTGAAAGCCAGGAACTTGCCGTCGGGAGACCATGCCGGCTCAACATCGTCGTAATCGCCCGAGGTCAACTGAGTCGTGGTCTTGGAAGCGAGATCAAAGACGTACAGATGGGTTCGGCGCCGGTCGAGATAGCCGATGTTGTCTTCCTTGAAGAGTAGGCGGTCGATAACCCAAGGGCGCTGGGCCTTCTTTCTCTTGATGACAACCGTCCTGTCAGAGGCCTCTTCGTCGTCTTTTCCCCGGGACTCCGCGGCTTCGAGTTCCTCGGGCGAGGGGTCTCGAAGAATCAGCACCAGGCGCTTGCCGTCGGGCGACCACGCAAAATCTTCGACGTCCTGGGGAGTGTCAGTGAGGCGCTGTGCCTCGCCGCCGAGCCGGTTAAGCAAATAAAGCTGAGTTTTGGTTTCGTTCCCTTCCTCGTCCCTGCGCGACGACAGGAACGCCAGAAACTTGCCGTCCGGAGACCAGCGGGGATGCTCCGAACTGACGCCCTCGGCGGTCATGGGGATGGGCTCTCCCCCTGCGGAAGGGATCATCCAGATGCGGGACTCCGCTTTATCGTCCTTCAGGGACATGGAAGTAATCGTGTACGCGATGAACTGCGCATCGGAAGAGATTTGCGGGTCGTGCACTTCGAGCGCGCCGAACAGGTCATCGACGCCCAGGGGCCGGGGCGCGGCATTCTGCTTCTCCGGGCTTGTCTGTCTTTCCTGGGTTATAGGACTCCATAGGATCAAAGCACACACCAACATCAGCGCACGGAAGGTCATTCCAATAAGTCCTCGAAGAAATGAAAGTGTGAATGCAAACAGACCAGTGTAGCACGGGGCGTCAGGGCCGCCGAGCAGGCGCCAGAGGCACCAGGAAGCCGGAAGTCTTCCGGCGCACACAGGCAGGAGTGCCTGTGCCACGGGCGAGCCGTACCAGAGGGCAGTTTCCTCAGCGCCAAAAATCTTCGCCTGCCCTCATTTTTTTCTTGCATGCGAGTGCAGAGCCTGTATTCTTCACAATGTGCGCTCGCTTCGAGCGGTAGAGAAAGCGTGACGCACTTTAGGAGGACGAGAGAAAAAAATTGAGCACCTTATCGCTCCCAGCCGTCCCCTCCCAAGTAATTCCCTCCACAAAAAAGAGAGTCGCCAAGCTGACGCTGTGGCCGCTTGTGGCTGCGACCTTCTTCATGGTGTCTGGGGGGACCTACGGTACGGAGGCCATCATCTCTGGCGCCGGGTACGGACGCGGGATTCTCGTCCTGTTGTTTCTTCCGGTGCTCTGGTGCCTGCCGACGGCCTTCATGATCGGCGAGCTTTCCAGCGCGCTGCCCGCTGAGGGCGGCTACTACGCCTGGGTGCGCCGGGGTTTAGGGGGCTTTTGGGGATTTCAGGAAGCTTGGCTGTCGTTGGCCGCCAGCATCTTTGATATGGCGATTTACCCTACGCTGTTTGTGTTTTACTTGAAGCAGATGTCGCCATGGTTCGGCGTAGGCAATCATGGAATTCTTGCTGGGCTGTTCGTCGTGGTGACGTGCGCAGCGCTGAATCTGGCGGGGATTCGCGTGGTCGGCTTTACGTCCCTGTGGCTGTTCTTCCTGCTCTCGTTACCCTTTGCGATCATGGTGCTGCTGACGCCCGTGCGCGCTGGAGCATTCGCTGCGGCGGCTGAGCCTTCGGGCGCTGCCGCGGGCGTGGGCGTGGGCCTGCTGGGCGCGGTGCTGGTAGCTATGTGGAACTACATGGGCTGGGACAACGCCTCCACGATCGCGCAGGAAGTGGAGCGCCCGCGCAAAACGTATTCGCGCGCCATGGTAGCGGCCGTGATCCTTGTTTCGCTGACCTACGTTCTGCCATTCCTTGCGGTTTACTTTACCGGGATGCCCGCTTCGGCGTTCAATGAGGACGGCTCCTGGGCTGCCGTGGCGGGACAACTCGGCGGCACGGTTATGGGCATTCAGTGGCTGCGCTTCTTCGTTACCCTCGGCGGCATGATGAGCGCGTTTGGCATGTTCAACGCGTTGGTGATGAGCTACTCGCGGCTGCCGCTGGCGATGTCGCGCGACGGCATGATGCCACTGGTGTTTGGCAAAGTCACAACGAAGAACAAGACGCCTTGGGTCTCGATTATTGTGCTGGCGAGCTGCTGGGCGCTGTGCCTGGGGCTGGGTTTCAAGCGGCTGGTGACGCTGGACATCATGCTGTACGGCATGTCGCTGATGCTCGAGTTTGTCACGCTGGTAGCGCTGCGGATTCGTGAGCCAAAGCTGCGGCGGGAGTTTCGCGTGCCCGGCGGCATGGCCGGCGCGGTGACCTGAGGCGTGTTCCCGCTGGCGCTTTTGATTCTAGCCATGGTGGAGAGCGACCACGAGTCCATCCTGGGCATGAACGGCCTGCTCTTCGGCG
>Ga0187781_10003294_pt1 | contig 12202 bp, 7 predicted proteins | sample 0715_SJ02_MP02_2_FD_132447 | JGI IMG/M metagenome (GOLD analysis project Ga0187781, IMG submission 132447) | Tropical peat soil microbial communities from peatlands in Department of Meta, Colombia - 0715_SJ02_MP02_20_MG | ecosystem: Environmental > Terrestrial > Soil > Wetlands > Peat | place...
CAATCGCAGTAGGAACGCGCCCTCCGCTGGCGTCCACCACAATTCCGCGCACGGCTCCCAGCGGATTCTGCGGCCGTGCTACGGCCGCCACAAAGAAACACACCGTGCCGACACCTGCGAGAACAAATCTAATGACCCAGTGGCTCATAGGCTTTGGCTGTGCACGCGCCAGAGCAGCATAGTGCTGTTTCCTGGGCACGTTTGTGCCAAACGCCATAGTCGCTTTCCGGCGTTTCTGCAACTTGCCCGCTTCTGTAGGTGCCCCCGGTTGCAATTCGCGTTAGAATCCGCGACAGGTTCCCGGGGAGGCTCCATGGTCGACCGCAGGTCGTTTCTTTCATCGTTCGCAGGACTAGCTGCGCTCAGAGGTAATGGATTACCGGCACTTCCGGAGGTCTGCCACGACTTCCTGGCGCAATTTCCCGACAAACTGCCGGATCGCTCGCTCTACGATACAAACGAAGAAGCCTATTGGACCGAAGTCCGCAAGCTCTTTCTGATTCCTGAAGACGAAGTGTATTTGAATAACGGTACGGTGGGCTCGTCGCCAGTGCCAGTGCTGCGCGCAGTTTTTGAGGGCTACCGCGATTCCGAGCGCCTGGCGCAAACCGATCCCGAAGACTACCCCATCTGGGGCTACGCCGCCTGGAACCAGTTCCGTGACCCGCTAGCAGAGTTCATCAGCTGCAAGCGCGACGAACTTGCACTCGTCCGCAATGCCACCGAGGCAAACAGCTTCATCGCCAACGGTGTCGACCTCAAAGCCGGAGATGAAGTCGTCATCACCGACCAAGAGCATCCCGGCGGCGAGCATCCCTGGAATCTTCGCGCGAAGCGTTATGGCATCGTGGTGAAAAAAGTTGTGCTGCCCAAACCGGTACCGGACGTGGCTACTGTCCTGACGCTCTTCAACGATGCCATAACACCGCGCACACGCGTTTTCTTCTTCAGCCACATCACCACGGTCACGGGAGCAGTGCTACCAGTGAAAGAGTTAGCGGCGTTAGCCCGCTCGAAAGGCATTCTCTCCGCCGTGGATGGCGCGCACGTTCCGGGGATGATGAAGCTTGATGTGCACGACCTCGGCTGCGACATGTACTCCGCCAGCCCGCACAAGTGGCTGCAATCCCCCAAAGGCACAGGCTTCCTTTACGTGCGCGACGAGATGATCGACCGAGTCTGGAATACCATAGCCACCGAAGGCTGGGACGACACGAAAATCCGCGCGGAACGCTTCCAACGCATCGGCAGCTCCAGCGTGCCCGCGCTTTGTGGCTTGAAAGCCTCCATCGAGTTCGCGAATCAAATTGGCCTGGACCGCATCGAGAAGCGTCACCGCAAGATGGCTGACTACATTCTCGAAGCCATGGTGGACCGCGGCGCTCAATCCTGGACCTCGCCAAACGCAGCTCTGCGCTGCGGAATAGCCACCGTCACCATCGCGCCCTATCAAATGCCGGAACCGGAACTGTGGATGTGGAAGCAAAAGAAGATTCGCATTCGCGGCGGATTGCCGTCAAAGGTGCGCTTGTCGACTCCCTATTATTTGCTCAAGAAAGATTTGGACCAGTTCCTCGCGGCATGCGACGAGTATCGCGATACGCATCCCGTGTAAACACTCTCGAATTGCAGTTTTCTCGCGATGCACGGGCATACTCCGGGCGGCAAATTGCAGCATAGCATCCAATTGGTGCTCGGCTAACGGCTGGCGCTTCTGATACTCTGCTGTTCCGCCAAGGAGAAAAACGCCATGAACCAAGAAATGTGGACTGCCGTTGACCAGTACATCAACGCATTGCTGGTGCCGAGCGATGCCGTGCTGGACGCGGCCCTGCAGTCCAGCGCTGCGGCGGAATTGCCCAGGATTCAGGTGTCCCCTCCGCAGGGAAAGTTGTTACATGTCTTGGCGCATTTGGTCGGAGCGCGAAATATTCTGGAGATCGGCACCCTCGGGGGCTACAGCACTATTTGGCTCGCGCGTGCACTCCCCGCGGGCGGACGCTTGCTCACTCTGGAAGCCAGTGAGAAACATGCGCAAGTGGCCAGCGCAAACTTTGCGCGTGCCGGACTGAACCATGTGATCGAACTGCGCCGCGGGAAGGCGCTCGATTTGCTCCCGCAAGTTGCCTCCGAAGGACGCGGCCCCTTCGATTTGATTTTCATCGACGCGAACAAATCGGACATGGCGGACTATTTCGACTGGGCCGTAAGACTTTCGCGGCGCGGCAGCGTGATTATCTCGGACAACGTGATCCGCCACGGCGGCGTGCTGGACGCAGCGAGCGATGACGCCGATATTCAGGGCGTGCGGCGCTTCAATGAACGGGTGGCTGCAGACAAGCGTGTTACTGCGACCGAAATTCAGACGGTGGGAAGCAAGGGGTATGATGGATTTGCGCTGATCGTAGTACTCACCGATACAAACGGAACAGCATCATCCTAACTCGGTTGTTGCGCCAAGGATCTCAACGCATCCGTTCCTCGCAGTTCTTGCGCTACGGCGGAGGCAAGCCACCTAGCGTCGTGTAGTTCAGCCGATCTGCCTCATGCAACAATTCTGTGATTTCGGGCGCGGGGAAGCGGCGCGTGTACGCCTGTGCCCAGCTAATCTGCCAAGCCTGGACCTTCGGGTCGGTCACCTGCGGAACCCCCGTTCGTTGTTGGAAAAAAGTGGGATCTTGCAACCCGGAAACGCAGCGGGTAACCAAGCGTTTGATGGCGTAATTGCGCTCCGCATAGAGCGAAAGGCCGTTGGTTTCACCGAACTCCGCCAACATGATGAGTGGAGCCAAGGCATAAAGATGATAATGCAGCGCCATCTGCCCTCGCTCCATTTCGAGAGGAAGGGTTCCGTCCGGCTGGATGTAATTTACCCCGTGTTTATAGGCGTCCATACCCCAGTCGAATAGCTTGCGGTCGTCATTCGCGATGGCCGCGGCAGCGATCGCGAAGCCGGCCCAGTACACGTGATTATTGTCGGAATCATTAGGACGGCGGTGCTGACGTTTCCCGTCGTAGTAGCCACGATTGTCTTCCGCAAGCTTCTTCAACCATGCGACGACGACCCGAACTTGGTCTGGAGAACTCAGTTCGCTGGGGCGCACTTTGAGATACGCAACACCCCACGCGCCAAGGTTCCAACCTTGCACGTAAGATGCCTGACCACCATCCATCCTGCCGGTCAAGACTTTTTGCTCCGCCGCGGAATTCAAGAGGCTGAAAACGCATTGTGCGGCAGCGCGGCTTCCGCTGGTTTGGTAGGCATCGGCTGCCTTCACTACCGCACGGGAAAAATCCTCAATCCCTTTGACCGAGTCTTCGTACCTCTTCTTTAACGCGGGATCAATGATGGAATGGTGTTCGTCAATGTAATAGGAGTTAGTGGCGAAATTATGCGGTAGTTCCGGCGCTGCCGGGCAATTGTATGGCGTGTCCGTAGCGGAAACCGGATGGGAATCCCACGGCGACTGTAAGGGAGTTTTGCCAGAAGCACTCCCGCACCATCCGCTGCAAAATGCCACCATGAGCAATGCATGCTGAGTGAGATTCATGGCCAATAATCTGTCAGACCACACGGCTAGCTTGCACTAGTGTTTGCGGCTTCCTGGGTGAGTAGTGCCCAACCCGATCTCGAGCGGCGCGTTCTTGGGCAGCACCACGTCATGCCCTCGCGAAAGGAAATTCGAATAAATCGAGGCCGAAGCGCCGTAGGCGGAAAACACGATCGAGACAACACTTGCTTTGGTGGCCAGCCCGATGAGTGTTCCCGCCAGGCCGAAGCCTGAAGCACCAGCGCCCGCACGCACCGCCGCGTCGTCACTGGTATCGACGGTTCCCGCGCGGTCCGCCACGGGATGCGCCGCGACAGCCGCCATCGCCACGGCGGCACCGGTCGAAAGATAGCGCATCTTGTTGTTGGTCCCGTGTGCCCCGCCTTCTTCGTCGAGTCTCATGTGCGCTGCACGGTCCACTTCGATTCCTTCGAGCGTGCCCTGCACGGACTGTAAAGCGCCGTTCGGCAATTCGATCAGCTCAAAAATCACGCGCAGTTCGCCGTTGCGACGCAGATGCCGCGCCGGTCTCGCTTCCAACACGCGCCCAATTAAACGGCTGTCCGACGGCAGGATTAGGCGGTGGTCCACCGAATAAAGCGGCTCGGTCAATTGTGCAACCACCGGAGTACCACGCGTGGCCGTAGCCGAGCTGACCTCCAGAACCAGCCGCGCATGGAGGACCGTATCCACCGGCGGCACACTGCCCAAGTTCGTGAGCTCTTCCTGTGTCCGTGACCCCGAACCGAAATCCAGTTCCTGGTTCAAAACAGCGTTGAACCGCGTCCCCACGGTCACATATTGCCGGCGATACGGCAGTTGGCGCGCCAAAAACTCCTTGAGGCGATGCAACCGTCCGGGATTGCGCACCTCGTCGGCCGCATGATGCATCGTCGAACTTGCTTCTTGGACGCCCTCTTTCACTTCCTCTCGGGCAGCATCTGCGGCCCGACCAGCGATACTCTTGTGCTCTTGTTGTGCGTCGCCCTGCTTCGCTTCCTTGGCAACAAGGTGAACGACTTCGGCAGCGCCCGGAGCCACTGTGGTATCAATCGGGAGCACCTCGCCGGTAGGAAGGGTCAAGTGATCGAAGGTCACAGTGTACCTGTGGAACGGCGAAAAATCGCCGCTCGCGTAACCGCGTACCAGACGCAGTTTGGAAATCGGCTCGATCCGCGTGACGTGTCCGCTGGCGATGCTGCCCGCGGGAATGACCGGCTGATCGAACGCATACACGGATTGCACGACATGACCGAGTACCGCCTCCCCCACACGCCGCACACGCGTGCGTTGGTCGATGGCGATGCGCAGTGGGGTACCTTCCGGCAGCTTCAGCTCCACGCTCACTGGCGGTGCCAACGAGGCATCCTCGGCATCTTCGAAAACCATCTCTGGCGCAGGGCACACGAATCGCAAGGCACGGCCGCCAGGCATCTCCGTACAGGGCAGAGCAGTCGGGCTCGACGCTTGCTTGCGATCCTGTTCTGAAGGCTGTTGCGCAAGGCTTGGCAGGGAAATCAGACACCAGGCCGCTAGGGCGAAGGCGACCCGCCAGCGTCGGCTCATAGGTCCTGCCTTTGGCGCGTCTTTCGGAGGGCGAGGGCTCTTTTCGCGCCGGGAGAGAATGCACCGTGAGTCAGCAAGATAACCCATTGGCTAGCGGCCTGTCCACGGAGAAAAGCTGATAATCAGGGCAAGTCTCGGCGGGAACCTACAAGAGTGAGCCTTGCGGGCCGCGGTGTGATAGACTCCCGCAGGCTGAAGGTGGTTCGCCCACATCCGTCCTTCTCCTTCAGCCATTGTTCTGAATCTTGCGATTCCGGCCAGAGGAACCTACGAAGCCTGTAGCCCTAAATAACGTCAAACTGGCTCTAACTTTTGCGCAGCTTTACCGTCCATCATGGTCAAGGCCGGTCCTTGGAGGGGTTGTCATGCCAAAATTCCGCACGTCTCGCGTGGTCCTGTTTGCTTCGCTGTTGCTTGGAGTGTTCGTTTTGCTGGTTACGGTGCCCGAACTGGTAGCCCAGTCCAGCAACCCGTACGCGCTTCTGCGCAAACCCACGGTCAGCAAAACGCAAATTGCCTTCAGCTACGGAGGCGATTTGTGGATCGTGGACCGCAAGGGGGGGGAGGGGCGGCGGCTCACCAGTGACATCGGCATCGAAATCGATCCGATTTTTTCGCCCGATGGCACGATGATCGCATTCACCGGCGAGTATGACGGCAACGAAGATGTGTACGTTATGCCGGCGGCCGGAGGGATTCCCAAGCGGCTGACCACGCATCCCGGGGCCGACCAAGTAGTGGGCTGGACGCGCGACGGCAAGCGCATCGTATTCCGCTCGGCGCGCGATTCCTATGCGGGGTTCACGCAGTTGTACACCATTGGCCTGTCCGGCGGCTTGCCGGAGCTTCTCCCTCTGCCTATGGCGGTGGAAGGCTCGTACTCCCCGGACAGTTCTCATCTGGCCTACGTGCCGTTCACGAATTTCCGCGAATCCTGGCAGTTCCAGCGCGGGTTGAAGCACTATCGCGGCGGTACGGCTTCTCCGATCTGGATCGCGAATCTGGCCGATTCCAGCATCATCAAAGTGCCACGCAAGGATTCCAATGATTCCAATCCGATGTGGATGGGCGAGAAAGTGTATTTCCTGTCCGATCGCGACGGCCCGGTAAACCTGTATGCCTACGACACCAAGACCAAGCAAGTAGCCGCGGCTATCGCCAGCAACGGCCTGGACATCAAGTCTGCGTCGGCCGGGCCCGACGCCATCGTGTACGAGCAGTTTGGGTCTATTCACATATTTGATCCGGCTACGGGCAAGGACAACCCCGTGAATATCAGCGTCACCGGGGACTTCCCCGCGCTGCGCCCGCATTTCGTGAACGTCGGCGAGCGCATCGAGAACGCCAACATTTCGCCGGCTGGCGCCCGCGCGGTGTTTGAGGCGCACGGCGAGATTTTCACCGTGCCCGTGGAGCACGGCGACATCCGCAACCTGACCAACACGCCCGGGGTCGAAGAACGCGATCCGGCGTGGTCGCCCGATGGGAAGTGGATCGCTTATTTCTCGGATGAATCCGGCGAATATGCGCTACATCTCAGCCCCCAGGAAGGCATCGGGGACGTGAAGAAAATTAATCTCGGAAACCCGCCATCGTTCTTCTATTCGCCGGCGTGGTCACCGGATAGCAAGAAAATTGCCTACAGCGATAAGCGGCAAAACGTCTGGTATGTGGACATCACGGATGGCAAGCCGGTACACGTCGACACCAACCCGTACGAAGGGGGCCCAATTCCCGTGGTTTGGTCACCGGATAGCCGCTGGTTCGCGTACACCAGGCAACTCGATAGTTCGCTGCATGCCGTGTTTGTGTACGGGATTGAGGATAAGACCGTGCATCAGGTGACTGACGGACTCAGCGATGCGAGTTCGGTGGCATTCGACATGAATGGGAAGTACCTCTACTTCTTCGCCAGCACCGACGACGGTCCAGTAATCGCCAGCAGCATGGCCGGCTTCAAGATTCCGGTGACCAACAGCGCTTACGTAATTGTCCTGCGGAAGGATTTGAAATCGCCGCTCGCGCCGCAAAGCGATGAGGAAAAGATCGAATCCGACAAGTCCGCAGCCGAAACCGACGACTGCAAACCGCCCGCAGAAGGCAAGGGAGCCGCCGCGGAAAAAACGGACGCCGACAAGGGCAAAGACAGCGAGAAGGCCGCTGACGAAAAGAAGGATGCAAAGAAGGGGGAAAAGAGCGCAGACAAGAAGGATGAGCCGAAGAAGACTGAGGAAGCCAAGAAAGTTCCGGAAGTAAAGATCGATTTCGAGAACATCAGCCAGCGCATTCTGGCGCTGCCCATTCCCGCGCGGAACTACGACACCATGCTCGCGGGAAAAACACATGTTCTGTACCTGCTGGAAGGTCCGGCCGTCAACGATGGGAATTTTTCCGGGCGCGTCGTGCACAAGTTTGACGTGTGCACGCGCAAAACCGACAAGGTGCTCGACAATATCGGCAACTTCTTCATTTCTTCCAATGGCGAAAAGGCGCTTTACGAGCAACTGCCTCCGCGGAACCCGCTGGCCCCACCTGCGGGCGGGCCGCCGCATGGCCAGTGGGCCATCAAGCCGGTGGACGCTCTCGGCAAACCCGGGGAGCCCGGCAAGCCGGACGGCACGCTGCATCTCGATGCCATGAAGGTGTACTCCGACCCGCGCGCCGAGTGGCAACAGATGTTCCGCGATATGGTGCGCATCGAGCGCGACTTCTTCTACGACCCGAACATGCATGGCGCGGACCTGAAGGCGCTGGCGGCCGCTTACCAGCCGTACATTGACAACGCGATGTGCCGCGCGGACATCAACTACATTTTCGCGGACATGCTGGGTGAGATTACCGCGCAGCACGTGTACATCTTCGGCGGCGACCGGCCGGAGGTGAAACCCGTCAACGTTGGACTGCTCGGCGCGGACTACACCATCGACCACGACCGCTACCGTTTCTCCAAAGTCTATTTTGGCGAAAATTGGAACCCCGACTTGCGCGCGCCGTTGACCGAGCCAGGCGTGAATGTGCACGAAGGCGAATACCTGCTGGCTGTGGACGGTCGCGAAGTAAAGGGCAGCGACGAAATTTATAGCTTCTTCCTGGACCGCGCCGGAAAATCTGTGCAACTCAAAGTCGGACCGGACCCAACCGGGAAAGATGCGCGTGTGGTGACGGCTGTGCCTATTCCCAACGAGCGTTCGTTGCGTTTGCGCGATTGGATGGAGACGAATCGCCGCAAAGTGGAGGAGCTGAGCGGCGGGAAACTGGCGTACGTCTACCTGCCGAACACCTCGGTACAAGGCTTCACCAACTTCAACCGCTACTACTTCGCGCAAAATTCCAAGCAGGGCGCGGTCATTGACGAACGCTTCAACGGCGGAGGCTGGATTGCCGATTACATCGTGTTCTGGCTGAGCCGCCCGCTGCTTATGGCCGCAATGACGCGCGAAGGCAAAGACAGCGTCATCCCGCAGGTGATTTACGGACCGAAGGTGATGCTGATTAACCAGTATGCAGGCTCCGGCGGCGATGCTTTGCCGTGGATGTTCAAGAAGCTGGGTACCGGGCCGCTGATTGGCACGCGCACCTGGGGCGGACTCATCGGCATCGGTGGCTATCCGCCCTTGATGGACGGCGGCGAAATCACCGCGCCGCGCTGGGCGCTCTACAATCCGGAAACCGGCGAATTCGACGTGGAAAATAAGGGCGTCGCGCCGGATATTGAGGTGGACCTGGATCCCGCGCTGTGGCGCCAGGGACACGATCCGCAACTGGAAAAGGGCATTCAGGTGGCGCTCCAGGAGTTGAAGGACCACCCCACGCCAGCGATCAAGCGCCCGAAATACCCGGTGTACAACTGGAAGAAAGTGCGCGCCGACGCCGCCAAGGGCCAACCGACGTCTGCCTCTGCGGGAGGCGGCTCCGCCCAGAAATAGTCGGAGTGCACTGGCGTTGAGGTGACGCGAGGCGGGGAAGCCGCGTTCCAAAATGGGACGGGTAGTCTGTGTGTGGGTACCCCCTCCCCCCACCTTTTTTTCGGTACGGAATCCTGAAGTGTCGAAAAATGAAGCAGATCGCTGTGGAACCGTACGGGAAATGCAGAAAAATACCGAAACGTGATCCGCGACTCGTGTTCCGTGACCCGTGGCGGAGGAAAAAATGGACAGCCCCCCCCGGCTTTTTGCGCGAAGAGTTCGCAACGCGCTGAAAAGAAACACGATGGTCAGAAGGAACGCGGCACAAGAGTGCGCAAGTTATTGAAAAGAGTGGGGAGCCGAATTGCGGCTGGTGCGAAGAGTGCGCAAGTTGAGGAAAAGTAAGGCCTTGCGCTACGGGATTGCCTGAAGCGGAGACGTGTCGGCTTGCGGGGAGAGGTTGGCGGGCGTTCAGCGCAGCAATCACAACGGATGATAACACCGATTCATTTGCTAGTCAATTAAATAATCAACTCGTTACCTATTCGAAACGGAGAGCCAGCGAAAAGCGGCCCCACCTTTTCGCAAAAGGCGCGAAAGCGTGGGCCACCCAAAACCTACCTCAAGCTTAAGGCTGCGCCACCCGCGCCCCCATCTAATCAGCCCGTGAGTTTTGGCGACTGAGCTGAGCTCGGCCGCATAGTCAGTTGTTGCCAGATACTGCGACTAAGCCTTTTATTCTTTGCGGAGAACGACGTCCTTGAGACCGTTGACGGCTAGGGAGACCAAACCCGCTATGACAAGAAGCAGTATCTTCTGCATGTCTTCAGAGACGCAGAAGTATTTTCTAGACAACCAAACTATTAACAAAACGCTGATAACACCGATAAGTAGATTTAGTAATCGCGTCCTAGGCCATTTTTGTTTGTCAATAATTACGGGAATCTTTATTCCAATGGTTTTGGCGGATCTAGGGTCTACGACTTTTTCGTCTCCCACCTTGCACGGTTCGAATGAGACTTGGATTGGTCCTGGACCAGCAGACTTTGGGCAAATCCACATCTCCTCATTTCTATAGTTAGCGTTGAATTGAATGGATCGCTTTGAGGCTTGAACTTCCTCCCGAGGATTTGTAAGTAAAAACTGATGCTCGACGGGTGGGGCCGCGGTTCCCGGCTCCTTAATTCGGAAGTAGCTGAGGGTTAGATCGTACGCGGTATTTTCTCGCAGCCGCAAACCCCAAATGTGGTTCAGCGAATCAATCTGTCGGCTTACAACAACATCTGACTTTCCACGCTGTTTAAGTCGGATGAAGCGAAGCAAGATAGTGTGAAGTATTTTTGCCTTGGCTGCCGGCGAGATGGTTCTTTCGAATGCTTCCCACATTCCTACAGGAAACTCATCGCCTAGAGACCAGGTGGACGTCGTATTTTTGTCGATATCGCGCAGTCCGATGAATAACCTAATAGACTTTACATCAGGAACGACACCGGTCAATTCCATTTTGGGTAGGAATGGCGCAGTTTTGTTTTCGCCGCTGGCAATCGGCCTTACGAATTGACCCAACCTGAACGCAATGTTGATTTGGTCGGAGGCGTCGACAGCTAGCATGTGAACTTTTCGCAGGGGAATGAAAGTAGAAAGAAAATCAGGATGTGCTGGGTCTCGGAATCTAACGCCGAAGAAACCGTCGTTCCAAGTTGTTTCGAGCAGCGATTTTCGTTGACCGGAATCCCTCAATTGATTGGCGAGTTGTTCCGGGTGAAAGTAGTCTTGAGCATAGGAAAACGGACGGTAAAAAGACATTCCGCAGGGGTACAAAAGTGGCTCAAGCCCACTTTCCCAGCGTTCCCCATCCATATATGTACAAATCAAAAACAAGGTTTCACTCCTTCTGCTAAGTTTTCAGCAGTGAAGGCCGGAGTCCCGGCCGGATTATCCGAACCCAAACTTGCCATTTGACGCGACCTCGACGCAACGATGCATTGTTTATGGACGGATCTGCTTTCTTTCGAAGGCTGAAAGGCTTGCGATAATTTGCCGTAAAGCCTTTCGTTTCTCCAACATGTGTCCAACCATTAGACAAGAATAAGCCTGAGTCTGAATGGTCGCAGAGCGTGTCGAGGGCATAGACCTTTGCTCGGTATTTCCTTTCCCAAATTTTGATTCCACTAGTGACAAGGGATCGGTGTGCTTCCTTTCCAAGACCACGTCCCTGAAATGCCGGAAAGATAAAAGTCCGAGCATGGTTAACGATGGTTTGTAAGCAGTTCCAATAGGCGTCGTTTTCTCCTGACCACGGATTTCTTAAACCTCTAGCGGCGAAGCCGGACACATAGATTTTCAGACCAAGGGCTTGGTCACGGACACCGACATTTGGAAAAGTTGAACCAAGCACTATTCCACCTACCCAGCAGCTTCGATGAATTATTGCAAGCCGAACGCAACGTCCCACCCGCTGGCAGGACTTTGCGTAATGAGTTAGATCAAGGGCGCGGTCAAACAAATATCGCAATTCTGAATCTCGCACTTCGATGAAGTTTACATCTGGAGAATTCGAGGTGTTATAAAGCTTGAGAAGAATCGCTTGTCCGTGTGCCTGTATATTTTTGAGCCGTCGCTCGGTGTTTCGCATACGCCTCCTCCGGGAGGACGCCGATGGTCTCGATTTCTACATCCACGGTACACCGACCACTGCATCATGGCTTTACTCTTTGAGGTACTTACCTCATCTAGTAAACAGGTGACTGCGCCTTTTCGGGGGTTCCGCTCTTTCTGGTGCATCCGAGCCAAGGGCCAGCCGACATCTGCCTCTGGCGCTTCTGGACAGAATCGCTAGAATACAGGGCTGCCAACCCGAAAGGAGCGCAGCCATGTTTGACCTGGATCAATTTGCCGCCGATTGCCGCGCAGCATTACGCGAGAAAGCGGCGCCCGCTGCAGTACGCGAGGTGGTGGCACGGGCAGTCGCCAACCCGGGCGCAGTGATGAAGGCGCTCGGCGAGCCTAAGCAGGGTGAACTGGTCAAGCTGTACCAGTCTCCCGAACTCACCATTCTGAACGTGATCTGGGCGCCGATGATGACGCTGCTGCCGCACAATCACCAGATGTGGGCGGTCATCGGCATCTACACCGGGCGCGAGGACAACATCTTCTGGCGGCGTCTGCCCGACGACAGCG
>Ga0187781_10003295_pt1 | contig 12199 bp, 13 predicted proteins | sample 0715_SJ02_MP02_2_FD_132447 | JGI IMG/M metagenome (GOLD analysis project Ga0187781, IMG submission 132447) | Tropical peat soil microbial communities from peatlands in Department of Meta, Colombia - 0715_SJ02_MP02_20_MG | ecosystem: Environmental > Terrestrial > Soil > Wetlands > Peat | place...
ACCTGGGGTCTTGGGCTGGCACTCACCGGGTTCGCCAGGGCGACCATTGCTCCCCCGATGCCGAGCACGACGCAGAGCGCGACGACCCGTGCAACCCTCCTCCCGCTTGTTGGTTTGCGGGTACTTCGTGACATCAACTGCTCCTTTCGTTGGGTTCTGCCTGGAGGTCGTTGGGTTCACCGGAGTCGGTGGAGCGATCGGTGGAGCGATCGAAGGAGCGCTCCGGGGCGGCGCTCGCGAGCGCGCCCGAGAGGATGACGAACATGGCGTGTGACCAGAGGAGCTCCTTGGCCGGATGTCCCCAGCTGGAGACCCACTCGCGGTACATCACCGGGTCGCGGTGTTCGCCGCCGTACTGCTCGCCGAGACGTCCTTCGACGTCGAAGTGCCCGGCGATCCACTCGTGGTGGACGCGGGCGGAGGCGATGTCGCCCAAGGAGGCGTAGTGCCAGCCGAGGGAGGCGCTCAACAACGGCCAGGCCCCGCCCCCGAAGTACGTATCTCCGGGATAGCGGCGGATTCCGCCCTCGAACTCGAGACGCCCGGCGATCTCAGCGGCCGTCTCGACCAGGGCGGGGTGAAAGGCGTCGACGAGGGCGAAGGGCACGGACAGCCAGATCGAGGAGGCGTCAACCTCGCGGTTTGCGCTCGACTTCTCGAAGCGCCCGGCACGGCGGCCACGCTCGAGCACGACCGCCTGCACCTCTTCGGCCCGATCGGCCATGTCGGCGCGATCGAGCAAGCTGGCGGCGGCCATAAGGCCGCCGTAGGCGCAGGCCAGCGTCGAGGTGTGGACGGACTGACCGTCCTCTTCCCAGACGTCGAAACAGGGGGAGAGGGCGAAGGTGGCAAGGTAGCGGGCCGTGCGCTCGACGCTCGGAAGCGCCCGCTCGGCGACGTGCTCGGTGCCGGATGCGTGCAGGTGCTGTTGCAGCGACCACAGCCAGATGCCGTAGCCGTCCATCTGGAAGTTGGGCCAGTTGTCGGCCACGGCCAGGCCCGCGAGGCTAAAGCGGGCCGGTGGCATCTCGGCGGGCTCGAGCTCGCGTCCCGCTCGGTGCTCACGCATGGCGGCCTCCATCGCCGGCGCGATCCCCTCGAGGGCCGTGACGACCCAGTCGTGGTAGCGAGCGGACGCCCCGAGCTCGCCGATCCGATCGAGGGCGTGCGCGACGAACGACGCGTCCCTGAGCCAGCAGTAGTGGTACTGGGGGAAGTCGGGAGAGGCGATGAAGGCGCCGCTCGGCTGCTGGTTTGCGAGCATCGCCCGCACGCTTGTCTCGACGAGGTCGGCGTCCTCGCCATAGGGGCCACCGGCGCGCTCGCGGGCGGGATCCAGCCCGTAGCCGCGGCGACGGTCGGCCCTCATGCTCCCAGCCAGTGCCACACGGCGCGTCGCTGCTCGTCAGGACCGGGGAGGTTGAACAGCTCGCGCAGAGCGAGCGTCGCCGCCCCGGCCGCCCAGGCGTCGTTGCCCCAACTCTGGGTCTTCACCTCGAGGTGGCGGCCAAGATCGGCGAAAGCCTGCGTACGCACGGCGGCGATTGCCGGTGCGAGGAAGGGCTCTCCCAGCTCGGTGCCCTCCCCGCAGATGATGAGCAGCTCCGGGGCGAGCAGCGAGATGACGTTGGCGAGCGCCAGCCCGAGCTGGCGCCCGGCGACATCGAGCACCTCGACGGTTGCCCCGTCTCGGGCGGTGGCCCGCTCGACGAGCTCCTCGCGGGAGACCTCGTGGCCGAGGCGCGCGGCCAGGCGTTGGCGAAGCGCCCGCTCGCCGACGAACGCCTCCAGGCAGCCGAACCGTCCGCACTCGCATTCCGGCCCGTCCGGGTCCACCACAATGTGCCCGAACTCGCCGGCGCCACCCGCGGCTCCGCGGTAGATGGCGCGGTCGATGACGATGCCGATCCCGACGCCCCGCCCGATGCTGAGGGTGACGAAGTTGCGGGCGGCGATCCCTCCACCGGCCCACTTCTCAGCCACGGCCAGAGTGTTCACGTCGTTGTCCACCAACACCGGCAGCCGCAGCTTTTGCCGCAAGGGTCGGGCGAGCTCGACGTCGTCCCATCTGAGCAGGTGAGAGAACGTGCAGACCCCGAGGCTCGAGTCGATGATGCCGGGAAGACCCACGCCGACACCGAGGACCTTCGAGCGGGTGATACCCGCCTGACTGAGCGCCTCGCGAGTCGCCTGTTCGATGGCGGCGATCGCCGCCGCCGGCTGCCCGACAAGGGTCACCACCGTCTCGACGGTGACGACAACCCGGCCGTCCAGGTCGCAGACGACCGTCGTGAGACCGTCATCGCGCAGCTTGATGCCGACGACGTAGCCTGCCTTCGGCTCCAGCTGCAGCAGGATGGGCGGGCGGCCTCCGCTCGAGGGTGCCAAGGCCACCTCGGAGAAGATGCCCCGGTTCAACAGGTGACGGACGATGCCGGACACGGTCGGGGCGCTGATCTGGCTTTGGCGAGCCAGATCAGCGCGCGAGACTGGGCCGAAGCGTCTCACGAGCTCGATCAGCAGGCTCACGTTGAGGTCACGAATGAGCGACTTGGAGCCAGGGCGACCAGGTAGTTCGCTCACGCGGGCACCCACACGGTCGCCGGGCAGCCCGGAGGAGGCGAGCCCCGTCCTCTGCTTGACCGCATCCACGCCCTGTTCCAATTTGCCCCCCTGGGCAATTCAGCCTTCCGCGAGTATCTTTGACAATTAACAAAAGTAAGTAGTTTGGCTACGTGTGTCAACAACTTTTTTGGGGAGGCCGCTATGACGAGGCTGGGGATGATTGCGGGCACGCTGCTCCTGCTGGCGCTCACGGCGTGCAGTTCCGGGCTGAACGCCGTCCCGAGCTCGACCGTGCTGACGACGACCGCCAAGCCGCTCGGTACGAGGATCTCGTTCCCAGTGAACAAATTCGGGATCATCAGCGTGACCGTGACGAGCTACCAGCAACCCGTGCCGGGAAACGCCGCCACGTTCACCACCCCGCCTGCCGGCGACGTCTTCGGGGTGATCGACGCCCAGATGTGCGCCGGGCCTCACGGCTCGCCGAAGGGTCCGGACACGACGGACTTCACCGCCTACACGGCAAAGGGGGCCTCGGTCCTCGTCGACCTGACCAACGATGCGACGTCGCCTGCTCTCGACAACGTCAGCTCCCTCGGCGCCAACGAATGCGCCGAGGGCTCCATCACTTTTGACGTTCCCAAGGCTGAACGCCCAGCCTCCGTGGAGTACGCCACCGTGGCACGATGGACGATCCCTCCCGCCTGAGAAAGCGGTCCCGCGGCTCTCCCTGAGTGAGGCAACCGATGAGTGAGGCAACCGATGGGTGAGGCCACCCTCGCATCCAGGTTCCAGGCATCGGCTGCCGCCACCGTCGACGACCTCCTCCGGCTGCAGCCGGAGTGGGCCACGACCCTCGGGGACCACCGCTTCGACGACAGCATCGAGGATCTGTCGGCCGCCGGGCGGGCCGACACCGCGCAACTGCTCCGGCGTCGCCGTTGCGAGCTCGACTCGCTCGACCCGCAGCGACTCGATCCCGAGGACCGGATCGACCACCGCATGCTCGTGGGCGAGATCGACCGGCTGCTCTTCGAGATCGACGAGCTCGGCGCCGCCAGCTGGGACCCACTTCTCTACGGCGTCGGCGAGGCGTTCTACCCGCTGCTCACCCGGGACGTCCTGCCGGTGCCGGAGCGGCTGGCGGCCATCGCCGCCCGCCTCGACCGTGTCCCCGAGCGCCTCGAGCTAGCGCGCCGCCAGCTCGAGGCTCCTCCCCGTGTCCATGTCGAGACGGCTCTGTCTCGGCACCCCGGCACCGTGGCCATGGTCGGCGAGGAAGTGGATCGGCTCCTGGCGGCGGAACCGAAGATGGCCCCTGTGGTCCAACCGGCCCAGCGCCGGGCGCTCGCCGCCCTCGATTCGTACGCGACCTACTTGCAGGAGCTGCTGGACGGCCCGCACCGGGACCCGCGGATCGGCCCGGAGCTGTTTGCCCGCCGGCTACAACTCAGGCTGCACTCCCCGCGGTCCCCCGAGGAGCTTCTCGCCCAAGCCGAGCGGCGAATGGGTGAGATCGACGAAGAGCTCGAGGAGGTGGCGCGGGCGTACCTCGGGCGTGACCATGGCGGCGGGCCGGCCACGCGAACGGCCCTCGACCGGGTCGCCGCAGACGCCCCCGACGACGGCACCGTCGTGGCGTCCACCGAAGCGGCTCTGCGGCGCTGCACTGAGACCGTGCGGGCGCTCGGCATCGTGTCGATCCCTGACGACCCGTTTCGTATCGAGACCATGCCGGTCTTCCGGCGGGGCATCGCCGTCGCCTACTGCGACCGCGCAGGGCCGCTCGAGGAGGGTGGGGAGTCTTCGTTCGCCATCGCCCCGACCCCGAACGACTGGAACCCGGAGCAGAAGGCGTCCTTCTACCGTGAGTACAACAGCGCCATGCTCATCAACCTCACGGTGCACGAGGCGATGCCAGGGCACATGCTGCAGCTGGCGCACGCCAGGAGGTTCCGAGGCTCGACGTTGGTCCGCGAGGTCCTCTGGAGCGGCACCTTCGTGGAGGGCTGGGCGGTGCAGGCGGAGCGCATCATGGCCGAGGCGGGACTCGGCGGGCTGCCGGTTCGACTGCAGCAGTTGAAGATGCAGCTGCGCATGACGATCAACGCCATCCTGGACGTGTCCGTGCACGCCGGGGAGCTCCGCGAGGAAGAGGCGCTCGAGCTCATGATGACCCGCGGCCACCAGGAAGAGAGCGAGGCGCGGGGCAAGTGGCGGCGAGCGTGCCTCACCTCGGCCCAGCTGTCCACCTACTTCGTCGGCTACTCGGAGCTGGCGGAGTTGTTCTGCGAGCTCGGTGGGCACCCGGACTATGACGAGATCCTGGCGCACGGGTGCCCCCCGCCGACGCTGCTCGCCGGGCTGCTGGCGAGATGAGCGGAGGAGGCTACCGTGAGCGAGGATGAGGACCGGGAGCGAGGATGAGGACCGGGAGCGAGGATGAGGACCTGGCCGGAGCTGAGCCGTTACGGCTCGTTCGCCCCGGCGAGCTGAGGGCGGACACGGCGCAGACGGCCGGCATGCGACGGAGCGAGGCGATCTCGGGCGCCGCCTGCGGCTCGCGCGCCCTGTGGATGGGGGAGACGCGCATGGCGCCGGGGGCGATCTCGGCCAACCACCATCACGGGCACTCGGAGACCGGCATCTACGTCAGCGCAGGGCGACCGGTGTTCGTGATGAGCGACGGCGCCGGGGGCGAGCGCAGGCTCGAGACCCAGCCGGGCGATTACGTGTTCGTGCCCCCGTACGTCGCCCACCGGGAGGAGAACCCCTCGTTCGAGGAGGAAGCCGTCGTCGTGATCGCCCGCAGCACCCAGCAAGCCATCGTCGTCAACCTGGGTGACTCCTCCCTGGGGGCGCCGTCTACTCCGGCGAGCCCGGCCTGAATCAAGGGGCCTGCCCGAGGCGAGCGAGGAAGTCTTCGCCGCTGCGCGGGGCGATGAAGAGCCCCTCGGCCTCTGCCAGCAGGGCTCCGTCCAGCTCGCAGGTTCCCCGGATGGTCCGTTTCCGGCCCTCCACGCGCTCTACGGACGCCTGCAGCCTGAGGGGGCAGTTGAGGGGCGTGGGCCGCAGGTAGCGGACCGTCAGGACGGCGGTGAAACCCGGGCCCTGCTGGGCGAAGCCCAGCAGCTCGTCGAACACGGCCGCGATCATGCCCCCGTGCACGTGCCCGGGTGGGCCTTCGTAGGCGGGACCGAAACAGACCTCGCCTTCGATACGGGCACCTCCGGTTCCTTCGACGGCTCTGAGGGTGACCGGGGGCGCGATGGCGTTGCTGCGCCCGCTCACGGGGCTGAAGGCGACGAAGTCGCGAGGGAGGAGACCGGCTTCGCTGATCTCCCATGAGCGCTGTCGCTCCGGGAGCCGTTCCAGCCGGTCGGCGAAGACGGCCGCCGCCTCGGCTGCTTGCTGGAGCTCATAGGCGGGCGCCCGCACGACGGCGAGCCGCTCGATGATGCGGCGCATCTCGTCGGCAAGACGGGCAGCGGCGTCGCCCTGGTCGGTGTCAGCCATGGTCGTTCTCGTCCTTTCGGAGTCGGGTTGCCCGCTCGGCGCCTTGACGGCCCTTGCCGCCGGACCGTGCATCGGCACGCCGGCCCTCGGCGGTGGGCCGGGGAGGCACGAGACCGTGACAAGCGCCTCGGGCTCTCACGTGCCCGATACGCCGGCGAGCAGGGAGGCCGGGACGGGGGCGACGGTGCAGGCGAGGGTGGCCGAGCCACGGCCGACGGTGAGCTGCATGCCGCAGCGCGGCACGACGGCGCTCGTGGCAAGGTCGATGTCGAGCAGCTGGAAGCCTTCCTCGCCGAGGGTGAGCACGTGGCCGTCGGTGAGGCCGATGGTCGCAGGTACGAGCAGCGGCCCGATGCGAACCTTGACGGTATCGGGTCCGGAGAGGACGACATCGTGACCCACGGCGCGGGAGAGCTCGGCCGCGGTCACGGTCACCTGCACGGCGGCGCTCGAGATGGCCGTCACCTGAACCCGGCGGTGGGCGAGGAGGAGGTCCCGGTCTACCTGCACGCCCTGGGCGGAGACGGCGACGTGGGCGAGATCGAGCTTGCCCACGGGGACGTCGACGAGCTGGACATCGATCGCGTCGACGCTGCCGTGGGCGAGCAGGTCGAAGAGAAACCCGGCCGAGCCGACCTGCACGGCCACGCTCTGGGCGGCCGTCCTCGTGCGGATGGCGTTCGCGAGCTGGTGGGCGGCGATCGAGCGGGCCGCCACATCGAGGCCGACGTAGGCGGCGCCGAGCAGGATGATCAGCACCAGCAGCCGGCGCAGGTAACGCCTCCAGCGACGACCTACCGGCACGAGGGCGTTCCGGTCACCAACAGCTCGGCAGGCGGCCGCGCCACGGACGAGCCTCTTCGAGCTGAGCGGCGAGCGACAGCAAGCTCGCTTCGCCTGCCGGGCGACCGATGAGTTGGACGCCGATCGGCAGGCCGTCGGGCGTCCAGTGCAACGGGAGCGAGATGGCGGGCTGCCCGGTGACGTTGGCCGGTGCCGTGAAGGGCGTGAAACGCTTCTGGGCGTCGAAGTCCCGGTCCGGCCGGGCGTCGTCGCGCAGTCCCCCCACCAGTGCCGGCGGCTGCGCCAGGGTGGGCGTGAGGACGGCGTCGTAGCCGGCCGTGGCGACGATGGCTCGCCTCGCCGCCAGCTGGGCCGTGGCGAGCGCCTCGACCGCTTGCTTCCCGCTGACGCAGCGTCCCCGCTCCCGGAGCCATTGCGTGAGCGGGCGCAGCTCGAGCTCCCGTGCTTCGGGGACGGGGATCGTGGCGGCGCCGACCGTCCAGATGGTCTCGAACGTCCCCACGAGATCAGGCTGGAACGGGCGCGGGCAGTCCTCGACGTCGTGCCCGAGCTCCTCGAGGAGCGCAGATGTTTCCTCGAAGGCGGTGACGCAGGCGTCGTCGATCTCGGCGTCGGCGATGACCGGATCGATGTAGCGACCGATGCGCAGCCGCCCGACGGGTACTCGCGTGGCGGCGAGGAACGTCTCGCCCGCAGGCAGCGGGGGCGCCCAGTACGGATCGCCCGGCATGACCCTGGCCATGGCGTCGAGCAAAGCAGCCGCGTCGCCCACCGTTCGCGCCAGCGGGCCGTTCACGGCGAGCCCGGCCACGTCCGCCATCACCGGGCCCCCGCTCACCCGGCCACGCGACGTCTTCAGACCCACCAGGCCACACACGCTTGCCGGGATTCTTATCGAGCCGGCGCCGTCGCTCCCCTGGGCGAAGGGAACGAGGCCGGCGGAGACGGCGGCGCCGGCTCCACCGCTCGAACCGCCGGCGGAGCGATGAAGAGCAAAGGGCGTCCGGGCCGGCGGGGCGACGTCGGGCTCGGTGTAGCAGGGCAGCCCGAACTCGGGGGTATTCGTCTTCCCCAGGCTGATGAGGCCGGCATCGGACAGCAGGGTGACGACGTGGTCGTCAACGGGCGGGACGAAGTCGGCCATCACGGCGCTCCCGAACTTCGTGGGCACGGCCGCCGTCAGGTTCAGGTCCTTGATGGCCGTCGGCACTCCGAACAGCGGGGGGAGTGGCCCGCCCTCGAGCAGGCGGGCCTCCGCCCGCGCCGCCTGGTCTCGGGCTCGGTCGGCGGTGACCGTCACGAAGGCGCCGACCGCCGGGTCGTGGGCGGCGATGCGCTCCAGGTAATGATCGACGAGCTGGCGCGGGCTCACGTCCCGGCGCCGAATGGCAGCTGCCTGTTCGAGTGCGCTCAAGTCGTGGAGTTCGCTCACCGAGGGCAACGTAGCGGTTCAGCCGAACACTCCGAAGACACCCTTGGCGCGCATGGCCTCCCAGAACTCCGGGTCGTAAGCGCCCTCGGGATTCGCACGCACTTCGCGGTCGAGCAGCTCGGCGTCCTCGCCGACGAGGATGCGCCAACGGTTCTCGCGGACACCGTCGAGGATGATCGTGGCAGCGTCCGCCGCCGTCGTCGGAGCCGCGTCTCGGAACATCTCGCCCATCATCTGCACGGCCTTGCGCAGGTCGTCGTCGGAGAGTGCCTCGACGGGGAGGCCGCGGGCGGCGAGTTGGCTGCGCACCCCCGCGAGATGCTCGGCGTCCATCGACTCGGGCTCCTGGCCGTGCGCCCTGCCCGAGTTGATGACGATGGAGGTGCCGATGTGACCCGGCATCACGACCGAGGCGCGCAGATGGGGTGCGTGGACCCGGAAGTCCGCGATGAGCGCCTCCGTGAAGCCGCGGATGGCGAACTTGGCGGCGCAGTAGGCCGTGTGGGGGGTGAGCGGACCGATCGACGCCCACAGCCCGTTGAGGCTGCTCGTGTTCACGACGTGGCCCTCGTCGGCCGCCAGGAGGAGGGGCAGGAAGGCTCGCGTGTTCAGGTAGACGCCGCCCCAGTCGACCGCGAAGGTCCGCTCCCACTCACCCCGGTCGTCGGCGACGAAACTGCCGCCCCCGGCGATGCCGGCATTGTTGAAGAGCAGGTTGATGTGATCGGTCTCGAACCGGGACGCCACGGCGTCACGAAAAGCCAGGACCTGCGTCTCGTCGGAGACGTCCGCGGGAAAAGTCGTCACGCGGGTGCCCGCGGGCGCCCCGTCGTGTGCGAGTCGCTCGGTCTCGCCCATGGCTTCGCTCGACACGTCGCACGTGGCCACGTGGCATCCCGCCGCCGCGAGCTGGCGAACGAGCTCCCGGCCCATACCCGTTCCCCCGCCGGTCACGACGGCGATGCGCCCCTCGAACCGCTGCATGCACCTACCCCCTCTGGATGGACTGCCCGCACCCTAGGCGAGCGCAGGGTCACCCGGCCGCCTGGGCGCCGCCATCGCACGAGGCCCGCGTGCCAGGACCTCAGGGCTCCCGCCCGCACACCGCCCTGACGAGCTATGCGGACAGGCGGGTGGCGTCGGTGCCGGCAGCCCTGATGCGGATGAGCAGCTCGTCCAGGCTGAGGCCGCAGGCCGTCGCCATGGCTGCCACCGTGAAGAAGGTCGGCGTCGGGACGAGCCCGTGCTCGATCTTGCGCACCGTCTCGATGGACAGGCCGGCGCGGCCCGCCACCTCTACGGCGCTCCGAGACCCGCGGGCGGCGCGCAGGGCCTCGCCGAGAGCGGCGCCCCGCTCGATCTCTTCGCCGGTCAGGCGAGCACGAACCATCCGATAAGTATACCGGTATTATTATCGAGCATGAGGCGGCGCCACGAAATCGAGCTGAAGACGCCGGCGCAGATCCGCCTGATGCGAGAAGCCGGCAGGCTCGTCGCCGCCACGTTGTCCCAGGTCCGCCGGGCGTCCGAGCCCGGCGTGGCACTGCTCGAGCTGGATGCCCTCGCCCGCCGAACGATCACCGATGCGGGTGGGAGGCCGACGTTCCTGCACTACCACCCGGGTTTCGCCCCGTCGCCCTATCCGGGGACGATCTGCACATCTGTGAACGACGTCATCGTGCATGGCATCCCCGACGCCTACCGCCTGCGCGAGGGCGACCTCGTGAGCATCGACTGCGCAGCCCACGTCGAAGGTTGGTGCGCGGACGCCGCCATCAGCTACGTCGTCGGGCCGGCGAGCCCGGCGCAGCTGAAGCTCATCGAGGCAGCCACGATGGCGCTCGAGGCCGGGATCGACGCTGCCCGCCCCGGAGGGCGCCTCGGGGACGTCTCGGCGGCGATCGGCCGCGTCGGGCGCAAATTCGGCTACGGAATCCCGGTGGGCTTCGGCGGGCACGGCATCGGGCGGGCGATGCACGAGGCACCGAGTGTTTCCAACACGGGCGTGCCCGGCACCGGCATGCGACTCCAACCCGGCCTCGTCCTCGCCCTCGAGCCGATGTTCATGGCCGGCGGCGACGACCGCTTCGACATCGACGCCGACGGCTGGGCACTGCGAACGAGCGACGGCAGCTTGGCGGCGCATGTCGAGCACACCGTGGCCATCACGAGCGCGGGGCCGGTCGTGCTGACGACCGCCGACGCCGAGCCCTCAGCCGCGGCGCCACGGCCGGTGCGCGGGTAGTCAGTCGCTCAGGTCGTCTTGACGATGAGCACGGCGCAGCCTGCGCTGTGGGCGACGCTGTTCGGCACCGAGCCGAGGATGCGGCGGTGCATGCCCTTGCTCCCGACGACGATGAGGTCCGCCTGCAGCTGCTCGGCGAGGGAGACGATCACGTCGGCGGGTGCGCCCCTGCCGGCGTGCTGCTCGATCGTGACGCCGTCCAAGGTCTGCGCGGTCTCGGCCAGGGTGTCCTCTGCCTCTTGGGCGAGCAGGGCGTTGCCCATGCCGGAGTCACTGGCGGCCACGCCTGCGATCGGCACCGCCATCGCCCCGGCGCTCTGCTGGTAGGCCTGCACGAGGTGCAGTGTCGCTCCGCAACGCCGGGCGAGGTCGGCCGCGACCGCCACAGCTTTGGCGGCTGTCTCGGAACCGTCAGTTCCCACGACGATGCTCGAATACACGGCGGCGCCTTCCTTCGAGGTTCTGGCCAGCGACTCTATCCTCGCGGGCACGTGGCCGCACTTGCCCAGCTCCGGCTGGTGCGACACCGCCGAGGTAGCCTGCCGTCCGTGGTGCAAGCCCCCGCCTGCCTTCGGCCGTGGCTCCGAGATGGCTGAAGTCGAGACCGTCCTCGGTCCGGTCGAGGTGGCCACGCTCGGGCCCATGCTCATGCACGAGCACGTCTTCGTCCTCAGCACCGACTACGCCCAGAACTACGGCCCGGGAGCCTGGTGGGACGAGGAGGAACGGGTCGAGCACGCGATCGGCAAGCTGCGCTCCCTGCACGCCAAGGGGGTGACGGCCATCGCCGATCCCACGGTCGTCGGTCTCGGCCGCTACATCCCGAGGATCCAGCGGGTGGCGGCCGCCGTACCGGTGCGCATTGTCGCCGCCACCGGCCTTTATACCTACGGGGACCTCCCGTTCCCGTACGCCAACCGCGGCCCGGGCTCCATGTTCGGCGGTGCCGAGCCCATGATCGGCGACTTCGTGCGCGACCTGCGGGAGGGGATTGCCGACACGGGGGTGAGGGCGGGGTTTCTCAAATGCGCCGTCGAGCATGCCGACGTGTCGCCCGGGGTAGAGCGGGTCCTCCGGGCCGTCGCCAAGGCGCACCTCGAGACGGGGGCGCCGATCACGGTGCACACGTCGTCTGCGGAGGAGACAGGTCGTTACGTCATCCGGGTGCTCACCGAGGAGGGTGCCGACCTCACGAAGGTCGTGATCGGTCACGCCGGCGACTCCAACGACCTTGCCTATCTGATGGAGCTGGCCGACACGGGGGCGTTGCTCGGGATGGACCGTTTCGGGATCGACTTTTTCAACCCGATGGCAGAGCGCGTCCGCACGGTGGCGGCGCTCGCCGCCCGTGGCTACGCAGACCGCATGGTGCTGGCGCACGACGCCTCCTGCTGGATCGACTGGTTCGGCCCGGGCGTGCTCGCCATGCGGGAGGCCCTCACGCCGAACTGGCACTACGAGCACATCTCCGACGACGTCCTGCCGGCCCTCCGGGATACCGGTGTGAGCGACGCCCAGATCGACCTCATGATGGTCGACAACCCGAGGCGTTACTTCACCCCCCGACCCTAATGGCAGGCCAGCCGCCCTCAGCCGGCTCCTCCGCCGCCAACCGCCCTCAGCCGCCCGTGGTGTGG
>Ga0187781_10003297_pt1 | contig 12197 bp, 7 predicted proteins | sample 0715_SJ02_MP02_2_FD_132447 | JGI IMG/M metagenome (GOLD analysis project Ga0187781, IMG submission 132447) | Tropical peat soil microbial communities from peatlands in Department of Meta, Colombia - 0715_SJ02_MP02_20_MG | ecosystem: Environmental > Terrestrial > Soil > Wetlands > Peat | place...
CGAGCGCCGCGACGACGCGCGGGTGACAATGACCGACGTGAGGGACGTTGTTGTAGGCGTCGAGGTAGCGCTTGCCGTCCACATCGTAAAGCCATACGCCCTCGCCGCGCGTGAGGTGCAGGGGCTTCTCGTAGAACAAGGGTGAGTTGCGGCCGAGGACGCGATAGCGCCGCTCGAGCAGAGTTTCGACGCTCATGAGCGCCCCTCCTTCTTCGCCTGGTAGAAGGCTTCGAGCACGACCGGGCTTTCGGGCAGCGTCGATCCGCCGTCGACGACGATCGTCTGCCCGGTGATGTAGGCCGCCGCGTCCGAGGCGAGAAACAGCATGGTGTAAGCGACGTCGGCCGGCCGACCGAGCTTGCCGAGCGGGATCTGCGCCGCCATCTGGGCGAGCGCCTCCGGTCCACCCAGCGCGTCCATCGACGGCGTGAGGATGTAGCCGGGCTCGACTCCGTTGACGGTGATGTTCTCGCGCGCGTACTCGAGCGCCGCCGTGCGGATGAGGCCGTTCATGCCACCCTTCGAGGCGGCATAGTGCGCCGTGCCCGGCATGGCGACATTCGGGCCGGTGACGGAGGAGGTGAAGAGGAAGCGCCCTCCGCGCTGAGCGCGCAAGTGGGGCAGCGACTCCTGGATCAGCCAAAAGCCGGCCTTGAGGTTCACCGACAGCGTGCGGTCGAGATCCTCGTCCGACAGCTCCTCGATCGGGATGACCGGATAAACCGCCGCATTGTGCACGACGATGTCGAGGCGGCCGAAGCGCTCGACCGTCTGGATGACGACGCGCCTGACCTCGCTGCGCAGCCCCACGTCCGTTCGATTGAGCCAGGCGATACCCCCGCTCGCGAGAATCGAGTCCGCGACCGCGCGGCCGTTCGCTTCGCTGCGGGTGGCGATGACCACCTTGGCACCTGCGGCCGCGAACACTCGGGCGATGCCCTCGCCGATGCCCTGGCCCGCACCGGTGATAATCGCAACTTTCCCCGATAGATCGACGATCATGTGATTACTCCCGCGCTGTGCAAGCGGCGCCGTTCACGAGACCTTGAGCCGCAGCGAGCGGAGCCATCGACACCGTGTTAGTCGACTTGAGTCGAGTATCGTGAACATCGCCGTGCCTGTCAATTGCGGCATCTTCCGCTCGGCGCCGCATTGAACGATACTGACGGCCTTTGGATCGGGCCGCCGAGGGAAGAGCCGAAAAATGACCGCGCGCCGGCTGCCGCAAGCCTCCTACCGGGCTCCGGGCATCGTGCGCCGCAAACAACTGCTCGCGGCGGCGCGGGGGCTTCTGGCGCATCACGATCTCGACGAGATCAGTCTCGCCGATGTCGCCCGTGCCGCGCGCATCCCGAAGGGCTCCGCCTACCATTATTATGCCGACATCCTCGATCTCTACGTGCAGCTGATTGCCCAGCTCGGCGAGGAGATGCTGGAGGACGTCCGCCGGCCGCTGCGCGGCGCACCGCCCGGCTCGTGGATCGACATCGTGGCCGCCTTGGTGCGGCGCGGCGCGTGTTACTTCGACCGAGACCCCGCCGCCCGGCGGCTCCTCATCAGCTCAAAGACCCCGCCCGAGCTCAAGCTGCGCGACCGACAGAGCGACAAGCGCATCGCCAAGCTCTTCGAAGAGCAAATTGACGGCCGGTTCGTGCTGCCGAAGCGGCCCGGGCGCACGGCGATCTTCTTCCGCGCGGTGGAAATCGCCGATCTCATGTTCAGTCTGTCGATGCTCGAGCACGGGGCGATCACCGCCGCCATGACCGAGGAGGCGATCGCCGCCGTCGTGGGATATCTGCGCACGCATTTCGCGGCGAGCATGCGCCGGCGTGGGTATCGCGCGGTACGTAACAGAGGTCGCGCTCCGTGAATCGCGGGGGAGCCGGTGAGCGGCGTCTCGAGCTCGGGCCCAATGCGGGACTCATCGGCAAGCCGCGCTCGCGGGACGCACTCGCAACGCCCGCGCTCGTTCTCGACCTCGACGCGCTGGAGCACAACCTCGACGTCATGGCGCGCTTTTGCAAGCAGGCGGGGATGAATCTTCGGCCCCACGTGAAGACCCACAAATCGATCGAGATCGCGAAGCGGCAGATCGAGCGTGGCGCCGCCGGAGTGTGCGTCGCGACGCTGCGCGAGGCGACGGTCATGGTCGAGGCAGGCGTCCCGGGTGTCCTGCTCACCTCACCGATCGTCGGTGCGGCCAAGATCGAGGCCCTCTGCGCTCTGCTCGGCCGATGCGGCGACCTCATGATCGTCGCTGACGACCTGGATCAACTCGCGGCGCTCGAAGCCGCCGTGGCAAGCACGGGCAAGACGCTCCCCGTGCTCGTCGACGTCGACATCGGCATGCGACGGACGGGCGTGCCCGACATCGCCGGGGTCCTTGCCCTCATTCGCCGGCTCGACGACTCGCAGGCACTCGAGTTCGCGGGCCTGCAGGCTTACGGCAGAGTGGCAGGCGTGGCGCGCGGCGCCGATCGTGCACGCGCCTACGCACGCGAGCTCGCCCACTTGAGAGCCGTCAGGGATGCCGTGACTCGGGCCGGATACACTCCCCGCATCGTATCGGGAGGCGGCACGGGAACCTTCGACCTCGACGCGCGCGCGGGGCTTCTCACCGAGTGCCAGTGCGGCTCCTATGCCCTGATGGACGTCGAATACGTGCAGGCGCAATCCCTCACCCGCGCGTTGCGTCCGTTCAAGATCGCCCTTTTCGTGCAATGCACCGTCGTGAGCCGGCGCCATCGCGGGTCGGCGACGATCGACGCAGGCTCGAAATGCTTGTCGCAAGACGGCCCGGCGCCCCGGCCCGCCCGGGGTGCGCCGCCCGGCGCAACCTATCGATTCTGCGGAGACGAGCTCGGCAGTATCAGGCTCGCTCGACAGCGCGATGCGTTGAAGCTCGGATCGAAAGTCGAGCTCGCGGTCGCGCATTGCGACCGCACCGTCAATCTGCACGACTACTTTCATTGCGTGCGGGGAGAGGTGCTCACCGCTATCTCGCCGGTCGATGCGCGTGGCTCGCTGTAGCGGCGTTTGACGGAACGCGCCTCGCTTTTATGCAGCGCCTGTACCGCTATATCGTGCCCGGGCTCGTCATTCAGGCCGTGCTCGTCGGCGGCGGCTACGCGACGGGGCGCGAGCTCGTCGAGTTCTTCGTCTCCAAGGGGCCCGCGACCGGGCTGGCCGGCCTCGCCTTGACGGCCCTGTGGTTCAGCCTGGCATCGATGGTGGCGTTCGAGCTCGCGCGCCTCAATCGCGCCTTCGACTACAAGAGCTTCTGCCGGATCTTCATAGGCCCCGCCTGGGCGCTATTCGAGATCGGCTACTGGACGCTGCTGCTCCTGGTGCTGTCGGTGGTGGCCTCGGCTGCCGGGAAGCTCCTCGCACAAATGCTCGGTACGAGCGAGCTCTACAATTCGGTGCTGTTCATGTCCACCGTGGCGCTGGTGATCTTCTTCGGCAGCAACCTGGTCGAGAAGGTGATTTCGGCGTGGTCCGTCGTCTTCTACGCGACCTATGGAACGATGTTCGCGCTCGTCGTGTGGAAGTTCGGCCCGCAATTGCACCTCGCGCTCCGCACCACGCCTCTCGACGGCGGCGAGGCGGTGCGCGCGAGCTTCAGTTATCTGGGTTACAACGTCGTGATCCTCCCGACTCTGATCTTCGTCGCCAGGAACTTTCGATCGAGGCAGGAAGCATTCGTCGCCGGGGCACTCGCCTGGCCTCTCATTCTGCTGCCCGGGTTCGCCTCGCTGCTCGCACTGTCCGCCTTCTATCCTTCGATCTTATCGGCGCCTCTACCCATTTTCGTCGTGCTCGGGCGAGTTGCCGAGCGCGCGCTCTCGATGTGCGTGCAGATCGTGATTCTAGGCGCATTCATCAAGACCGGCGTCGGATTGCTGCACGGCTTGAACGAGCGCTTCGCCCGGGCCGCCACCGACCATGGCCGCTCGATGCCGAGGTATTTGCGGTCAGTCCTGGCGGTCGGCATCATGCTCGTCGCCGTGTTCGTCGCCTCCTCCGTCGGCATCATCGACTTGATCGGTCAGGGATATCGTTACAGCTCGTATTTCTTCCTCGTGATCTTCTTCTTGCCGTTGATGACGCGCGGGGTCTGGCTGACGATGCATCACGCCGAAATACCGTCATGACATCGAGTCGAGCGCGGACGCGGGCGTTGATCGGTGTCATCGCTTCATCGATCATTGCCTGGGTGGGCGTCGGGGCTCCGCGAGCTCAGCCGGCGCTCGGCGAGATGCAGACGGATTCCGCAGCCCCGGGGCTCGCTCCCACGGATATCGAGCGCGGGCTCGCAGGACTGCCGAAGTCCCGCCGCGAGGACATCGAGAAATCCAACGGCGCCGTGCCGGGGCCGGATTTCAGCTCGCTTCTCGACAAGGAGGTCGTCGCCATTGCGATGCGGGACGGTGTGACGCTGCACACCGAGATCTATACGCCGAAAAGGCGGTCAGGGCCGCTCCCTATCATCTACGAGGTGACTCCCTACGGATTGAGCCAGGATTCCCGCGGGTACACCGTGCACTTGCGCATGTATCCAGAGCTCATCGCCGAGGGCTACATATTCGCGTTCCAGGATTCGCGCGGCCGCGGAGGCTCGGGCGGGGAGTTCGTGACCGGCGGCCCGTTGCGTGACAAATCGCGTCCACACTCGACCGACCAATCGACGGACGCCTACGACAGCATCGACTGGCTGATCAAGCACGTGCGCAACAACAATGGACGCGTCGGGACGCTGGGAATCTCCTACGGCGGCTTTCTGGTCACCCGGGCGCTCGTGGATCCGCATCCGGCGCTCAAGGCCGCCTCGCCGCAGGCGCCCTGCGCGGACATGTTCATCGGCGACGATTGGCACCACAACGGCGCGTTTCGCCTGAGCTACAGTTTCGACTGGATCGCTGCGATGGAGACGGAGAGGCAGCCCGGTCGCTCGGAGGCACTCGCCGCGATCAGACGTTACGACGGTTACGATCAGTTTCTCGCGCTCGGCCCGCTGTCGAACGTCAACCGACTTCTCTTCCATGGCAGCGCCCCGAGCTGGAACGCCTTCGCGGAGCACCCCAATCTCGACTATTTCTGGACCCGGGACATGTGCGGGGTGCTGTCCTTCACCCAGCGGGTCAGCGTTCCGACCTTGGTGGTCGCCGGATACTTCGATGCGGAGGATTTCTACGGACCGCTCGCGCTCTATCGAAAATACGAGATGCAGGATCCGAAGCATTGGGTTCGCTTGGTGATGGGGCCGTGGTATCACGGCGAATGGAGCCGAAGCAGCGACGGACGCTCGATCGGGAAACTCGATTTCGGCCAGGATGCCTCCCGATGGTACCGGGACCGCGTGCAGGCGCGCTTCTTCGCGCATTGGCTGAAAGGCAGGGACTCGCCCGAGCTGCCTCCGGTGCTCGCGTTCAGGACCGGCGACAATCGCTGGGAGCGTTACGATTCCTGGCCGCCGCCGCGGGCAATCAAGGAGCGCAAGCTCTACTTGCGCGCCAACGGCGCTCTCTCCTTCGAGGCCCCATCCGAGGCCGGCGCACACGACGACTATGTCTCGGACCCCGCCAAACCGGTTCCTTACTTCCCGCGGCCCATCACCGAAGATTACTGGGCGGAATGGCAAGCGGCGGATCAGCGCTTCGTCGACGGACGGCCGGATGTGCTGACCTACGAGAGCGAGCCGTTGAAGGAGGATCTGTCGATATCCGGAGACCCGGTCGCGCACCTCTTCGCCGCGACCAGCGGATCGGACAGCGACTGGATCGTCAAGCTCATCGATGTCTATCCGGAGAACTTTGAGCCCGATCCCGCCATGAGAGGCTTCGAGCTGATGCTGGCCGGCGAGGTGTTCCGCGGCCGCTATCGCAAGAGCTTCGAGCGCCCCGAGCCGCTCGTGCCGGGAGCGGTGGCGGCCTACGCGATCCATTTGCGCGATCGGAATCACACCTTCAAGGCGGGTCATCGCATCATGGTGCAGATCCAGAGCAGCTGGTTCCCGCTCATCGATCGCAATCCGCAGCGCTACGTCGCGAGCATCTACGAGGCGGTGGAATCGGACTTCGCGCCCGCGACCCAGAGCGTGTATCGCTCCGCGCCGTACCCCTCGTATCTGAGTCTGCCGGTCAACACCCGGGCGCCCGAGCCGTTGCCGTCCGGCTTCGAGGCACCGGATCGAGCTCAGTAGCGCAGCTGCAGGTCGAGGCCGATCGTGCGCGGCTGATTGCTCACCCAGCGATTGAGCGAGGGGATGTTGACCGTCTGCGCCACGTTGTTGGTCAGGATCGCGAGCTTGTTCGTGAGGTTGTCGCAGAACAGGTATGCCGAGAACCGGTCGGCGCCGATGCCGGCCCGCACATTCACCAGCGAGTAGCCGGGCAGATTGTTGCGCACGTAGGTGATGTCCTGCATGGGACCGACATAGGTGTAGGTGCCGCGCGCGTTGAAGTTGTAGGTGCTCGACAGCGGCGTCGAATAGATGAGCGAGGTGTTCGCGGTCGCGTCGGGCACGTCCAAGAGCTTCTGCCCCGCGACGGTATTGGTCGCTCTGACGGTATCGGCGAAGGTCGCATGCGTGTAGCCCACATTCTGAGTGAGCGTCCAGGAAGGCGTGAGATTCGCGGCGAGTTCGATCTCCGAGCCATACACGTTGGCCGTCCCCGCGTTCGCAGTGAAGCCGAAACCGCAGGAAGGATCGACCAGCTGCTGCACGTCGGTCCATCGCTCGTAGTAAACGTCGCTGTTGATCTGGAGGTGATTGCCGATCGTGCGCGCCTTCTCGCCGATCTCATAGCTCCATACGTTATCGGGGTTGAACTGATTGGGCGCGGAGGAGAGCCCGAGCGACTCGAGATTTCCAGGACCCGTCAGACACTGCACCGGACCCGAGAGCGGCACGGGCGAGTTCGGACCTCCCGGTCTGAATCCCTTCGCCGCAGTCCCATAGACGAGCAGGTCCTCGAGCGGCGTATAAGCCAGGTTGACCTTGGGGTTGAAGCCCTTGTTGTTGGCGCTGCCGAACTCGAGGACCGTACCGGGTCCGGCCGCGATCGATGCGAGACCGCTGTTGATGGTCTCCTCCGAGCTCGTGTAGCGGTAGTAGCGCAAGCCCAGGGTGGCCTTCAGCTGATCCGTGACCCTGTAGGAAGCCTCGCCGAAGAGCGCGCGCTGCGTGATCTCGATCGGCTCGCCCACGGATATCAGGTTATCCGTGCCGAACATACTTGCGAAGCCCGGGTAGAGCGAGAGGGAGGTCGTGTTGGAGACGAAGTGGCTGTAGAACAAGCCGCCGAGCCACTGAAAGGGGCCCTCGCCGTTCGACGCTAATCGAATCTCCTCGCTCGCCTGATCGGTAAAATCGGTCTCCTCCTGCGAGCCTGCCCCCACACCTCCGCTCCCGATATAGAAGCTCGGGAAGCCGAAGAGCGCCTGCATCGTTTCGGAGATGTCTTGCGTCTGCTCATCGTGTCGGTTCCACTTCGCGGTCGCCGACGTCAGGTCCGCGAAGTCGAAGTGGTACTTGAGGGTCAGCGTGTAGAGGCTGAAGTTGTCCTCCAGCGGCTCGGCAATATCGAAGGGTTGATAGTGGGCGTATTGAGTTCCCGGCGGATCGTCGATGGTGAACGCGCCGCCGGTGTGGATCTTCTGATACATGACGCCCGGAGTGATCGACAGGCGATCGCCGAGCTTGAAGAGCACGCTCACCCGTCCTCCCTGGAGCTCTTCCCAGTTGACATCGGAGTGCCTCGCCTCGACGGGTGCGGCGAGCACGTTGCCGCGGGTGAGTCCGCCGTTGGTCTCCAGGGGAAAGGGGGAGAGCACGACCCGATCGATCCAGCCGGAAGTGTATTTGTACGTTCCCACGAATCTGACGGCTGCCACATCCGGCGCGATGGGCAGATTGAGCATTGCGCTGCCGCCGTAATTGAACCCGCCGCCGTCGGTGCCCGACTCCTTGGTCTGAGCGCTCACTGCGACCGTGTTGAGCTCGGGGGGATTCGTGACCAGCTTGATCGTGCCGCCCATCGAGCCCGACCCGTAGAGTGTTCCCTGCGGGCCACGCAGCACTTCGACTCGGTTCAGGTCATAGAGGTCCGGATCGACGACGACTTTGCCTTGCGCCGCCTGCGAGGGCGCCGTGAGCGGGGCATCGTCGACGTAAAATCCCACCGTCGGTGAGAAGCCCCCGGTCGCCGTCAAGCCCCGCATCTCGAACTCCGTTTGACCCGGCCCGCTCGTCTTCATGGAGACACCCGGCGTCTCCTGCGCAATCGAGCGAAAATCGGAGAATCCCCGCGCCTCGATCTCCGCCTCGGAGAGGGCCGTCATGCTGATGGGGGTCTTCTGCACCGTCGATTCGCGCTTCTCCGCGGTGACGACGATCTCCTCGAGCGCCGTCTCCTTGGAAGCCCTCCTCTCGGGCTCCGCCGGTCGAGGTCCTGCCTGATCGGTCTCGGCTTGCGCAGGTGTCGCGTGCACGGCAGCGCATAGCGCCAGCGTCATCAACGGCCAGGGAATTCTATTGATCATCCCCATCTTGTGACTCCCGGTTCGAACGCTCCGGGATCATAAACGGATAGTCGACTCGGGTCGAGTATCATTTGCGACAGCAATGGCCCGGTGCGCTGCCTCGCCTTCCTCGAGTGTGCTGCCGCGTCGGTGACGCGGCGCAAAACGTCGGCGCCGCTTCGACGCCCGAGGCGGCGCGCCGGCGACGCCGGCCCGGCTCGATTCCCGCGCAGGAAGCCGGCCCGCGAGAGACCCGAACGCGCCTGCGTGCGATACACTTGGGCCTCGTCGAGGGAGATGCGAAAGTGTCGATCCACGTTGCGCTGAATCACCTCATGCACTACCGCTATGACCGGCGCGTCGCCTTCGGACCGCAGATCATCCGGCTGCGTCCGGTGCCCCATTGCCGCACGCGGATCCTCGCCTACTCGCTCAAGGTCGATCCCGCCGAGCACTTCATCAACTGGCAGCAGGATCCGCAATCGAATTATCTCGCTCGTCTGGTGTTCCCCGAGCCCTCCGATGAGCTGCGCGTCGAGGTCGATCTGGTCGCCGAGATGGCGGTCTTGAACCCCTTCGATTTTTTTCTGGAGTCCTACGCGCGCAATTTCCCGTTCGACTACGAATCCTCCGAGCGGCACGAGCTCACGCCGTTTCTGGTGAAGGGACCCGAGACCCCGCTCCTCTTGAGGTATCTGTCGAGCGTGTCGCGCGAGTCACGCGGCACGGTCGATTTTCTCGTGGACTTGAACCGTCGAGTAGCGGCGGACGTGAAATACGTGATCCGAATGGAACCGGGCGTCCAGTCGTGCGAAGAGACTCTCGAGCGGCGCTCCGGCTCGTGCCGTGATTCGGCGGCCTTGCTCGTTGAGCTGCTCCGCTCTCTGGGGTTGGCCGCGCGCTTCGTCTCGGGCTACCTCATCCAGCTGGTGGCGGACGTGAAGCCGCTCGAGGGCCCGCCCGGTCCCAGCCGGGATTTCACGGATCTGCATGCCTGGTGTGAGGTGTATCTGCCCGGCGCCGGATGGATCGGATTGGATCCGACGTCGGGACTCCTCACGGGCGAAGGTCACATCCCGCTCGCCTGCACGCCGGATCCGCAATCCGCAGCGCCGCTCAGCGGCGCCGTGGAGGGCTGCGAGGCGAAGTTCGACTATCGGATGAAGGTCGCCCGCGTCTTCGAGGCGCCGCGCGTCACGAAGCCGTATTCGCAAGCGCAATGGGCCGCCATCGATGCGCTCGGCAGGCGGGTCGATGAGCGCCTGGTGGCGGGCGATGTGCGGCTCACGATGGGCGGAGAGCCCACGTTCGTGTCGAGCGAGGATGCGGCCGCGGCGGAGTGGAACACCGCAGCGCTCGGCGACAGCAAGCGCAAGATGGCTGCCGATCTGTTCCATCGGCTGAAGGAGCGCTATGCACCACGCGGACTCGCGCACTTTGGGCAAGGTAAGTGGTATCCCGGCGAGCAGCTGCCCCGCTGGTCCCTGAGCTGCTTCTGGCGCAAGGACGGAGACCCCATCTGGAACGACGCCGAGCTCATCGCCGATGAACGGCGCATCTACCCGAACGCGGCCGCGAACGCACCCGCGCTCCTCGGCGCCGTCGCAGAACGGCTCGGCGTATCTGCCGAGCACGTATTCCCGGCCTACGAGGACATCTTCTACTACCTGTGGCGCGAGCGCAGGCTCCCCGCCAACGACGACCCGTTGAAGGCCCATCTCGACGATCCGCTCGAGCGTGAGCGGCTCGCGCGCGTGCTCGAGCGCGGCCTCGGGCGGGTCGCGGGCTTCGTGCTGCCGCTCGCGCGCGCGCTCGACGGCGTGCGCTGGGAGAGCGGCCCCTGGTTACTGCGCCGCGAGCGATGTTACCTGGTTCCCGGTGATTCCCCGATCGGCTACCGCCTGCCGCTCGATTCCCTTCCGTGGGTACTCCCGAGCGATTATCCGCACGTCTATCCGCCCGATCCCACGCAGCACTTCGGCCCGCTTGCTCCCCATGCGCAGATCCGCGAGCAGCTGCGCGCGGCCTCGGGCGCAGCGGGCGAACCCGAGCGCACAGGCCGGGACCAGGCGCGTGCGGCCGAGGCGGCAGCGCGCGCGGTCACATCCGATTCGAGGGCCACGCTCGAGGCGAGCGAGCTCGATTCGAGCGCCGCGGGCATCGTGCGGACCTCGATGTGCGCCGAGGAGCGCAGCGGCGTCCTGCACGTCTTCATGCCCCCGACAGTCGCCCTCGAGGACTACCTCGAGCTGGTCGCGGCGGTCGAGGCCGCCGCCGCAGCGCTCGAGCAGCCGGTGATCGTCGAAGGCTACGAGCCGCCTCGGGATCCGCGCCTGGTGCACTTTCGGATAACGCCCGACCCCGGCGTCATCGAGGTCAACGTTCAGCCGAGCACGAGCTGGGAGGAGCTCGTGTCGCAGACCACTCACCTCTACGAGGCGGCGCACGCCTCGAAGCTGCGCTCCGAGAAATTCATGCTCGACGGGCGGCATGTGGGAACCGGCGGCGGCAATCACATCGTGCTCGGTGGAGCGAGCGCGCCGGACTCGCCCTTCCTCAGGCGCCCCGACCTCCTGCGCAGTCTCATCTCCTACTGGCACAATCATCCGTCGCTGTCCTATTTGTTCTCGAGCCTGTTCATCGGGCCGACATCGCAGGCGCCGCGCGTCGATGAGGCGCGCGACGATTGGCTCTACGAGCTCGAGCTCGCGTTCGCGCAGTTTCCCGAGCCCGGAAGCGAGGCCCCGCCGTGGCTCGTCGACCGGCTCCTCAGGAATCTTCTGATCGACGTCACCGGCAATACGCATCGCGCCGAATTCTGCATCGACAAGCTGTACTCACCCGATAGCGCGAGCGGCCGGCTGGGACTGGTCGAAATGCGCGCCTTCGAGATGCCGCCGCACGCGCGTATGAGCCTGGTGCAGCACGTGCTGCTGCGCTCCCTCGTGGCACGATTCTGGCGCGAGCCCTATGCGCCGCCGCGGCTCGCACGCTGGGGAACCCAGCTGCACGACCGGTTTCTCCTGCCGCACTTCGTGAAGCAGGATCTCGACGATGTTCTCGAGGATCAGTCGCGTGCAGGCTTCGAGCTGCGCCCCGACTGGTTCGCGCCGCATTTCGAATTCCGCTTTCCGAAGCTGGGCGAGGTCGCGGTGCGCGGGGCCTTGCTCGAAATCCGTCAGGCGCTCGAGCCCTGGCACGTGATGGGAGAGGAGGGAAGCGTCGGCGGCACGGAACGCTACGTCGATTCCTCGCTCGAGCGAGTCGAGGTGAAGGTGAGCGGCCTCGCTCCCGATCGGTACGCGGTCAGCTGCAACGGTCGCGCCTTGCCGCTGCGGCCCACGGGCCGTCAGGGAGAATACGTGGCCGGCGTGCGCTATCGTGCGTGGCAGCCGCCGTCGGCGCTGCATCCGAAAATCGGCATCCACTCGCCGCTGACATTCGATATAGTCGACACCTGGATGAAGCGATCGGAAGGCGGATGTCGATATTATGTCGTCCATCCGGGCGGGCGCAGCCACGAGACCTTTCCCGTCAATGCGTTCGAGGCCGAAAGCCGGCGGCTTGCGCGGTTCTTTAGCATCGGCCACACGCCCGGCCCCTTGACCGCGGAACCCGCCGCCATGAGCGAAGAATTCCCCTTCACCTTGGACCTGCGCAATCTTCGATAAAGA
>Ga0187781_10003298_pt1 | contig 12196 bp, 14 predicted proteins | sample 0715_SJ02_MP02_2_FD_132447 | JGI IMG/M metagenome (GOLD analysis project Ga0187781, IMG submission 132447) | Tropical peat soil microbial communities from peatlands in Department of Meta, Colombia - 0715_SJ02_MP02_20_MG | ecosystem: Environmental > Terrestrial > Soil > Wetlands > Peat | place...
CATCGGGATCATTTCCCGCAAACGCTCCAGGCGCCCTGGATCGCCACCGCTTGCATGGATTGGCGTGTCGATAATGCCCGGAGCGACGGCGTTTACGCGGATGCCTTCGGCGGCAACCTCCTTCGCCAAACCGATCGTCAACGTATCGATCGCCGCCTTTGAGGCTGCGTAATCGACGTACTCACCCGCAGAACCCAGGCGCGACGCTCGGGACGAAACGTTGACGATTGCGCCGCCGCTGCCACCGCGCTTCGTCGACATTCGCCGCACCGCCTCCCGCGCACAAATAAAGCTGCCAATCACGTTGGTTGCGAAAACTTGCTCGATGCGCGCCCAATCCATGTCTTCGACTCGGCACTGGCGGCGCAAAATTCCAGCGTTGTTGACAAGGGCCGTGACGTGTCCGAGGGTCGCATCGACCTCGTTGAACATTCGTACGACGTCGTCTTCGATCGCAACGTCGACTCGGACTGCTATCGCGGTAGCACCCGATTGCCTGAGCAAGGAAACCACTTCGGCGGCAGCATCCGGATGGTTCAAATAGCCCACGCACACCGCGTAACCGTCAGCGGCCGCTAGGCGAGAAACTGCCGCTCCAATCCCCCCGGAGCCGCCGGTGACAATCATTACTTTCGGTGAACGCAATACCGATTGCACTGCTCTTGCCCCTCGTGCGAAGCGTCACCACCTGATTGTGCCCCCAGCGCTTAAAAACGCAAAGGCGGCGAGCTGTTGCCGTACGCCGCAAAAAGGGGCCAGGTTTTTGGCCATTTGCGTGTGCTCAGTAAGCAACAGGCCGGGCGCAAAACGCGCAAATGGCAGCAGCGCTTTGGCGCATTGCGGCAAGTCGTCCGAGCTCATGCGCTCCACCGCATCGCAAGTCGCTTCAGGCGATGGGTCGACATTTTTCGGATAAGGGCTGGCACAACACTAGCGGCCGTGCTCCCGTCGGGCATTAAAACCCTACATGAAGCGGCGCAACGCAAGGAAGCGCGAGATGAATCTGCTGCACCAGGTTGTTCCTTTGCCCATCGCGCTCTGCATGGTTGGGTGGTGCTGCTGCCGTCGCTTCTTCTTGCCTGGCGCCAAGTGCGCCGTGCTTCTGCGGGTGCGGAACTTGCGCAGCATGTTTGGTTGGGCGCAGCCGTATGCGCGGCGCTGCTGTGGCTGCTGACGATCAAAGTCGGAGACGGTCCGGCATTTGGCATGCTCGGGGTTGGCTTGTATTCCCTGGTTTTCGGCCGTGTCCGCGCCCTGCTGGGTTTGACACTTGCCGTGATCTTGCACACGGTCTGCACACACGGCGCATGGCTCAATATCGGCTTAAATGGTGTGCTGTTCGCCCTTGTGCCTTCGATCGTGGCAACGTTTTGCCAGCGATGGATTGAGAGCCGCCTTCCTCATCACCTCTTCGTGTTCATTTTTGGCAATGGGATGTTTTCCTCATTCGTCTGTACTGCAGCCACCAGTACGCTGCTATTTTTGGTTTCCTCGGCCGTGGAGTCGTCATGGGCGCGCACGGATTTTGGGCAATACCTGGGACTAATTTTTCTTTTGGGGTGGAGCGAGGCAATCGTTAGCGGAATGCTTTTTTCGTCCCTAGTCATCTTTGCGCCGGAGATCGTGCTGACGTATACACAAGACTGCTATTTGCCGCGCGCAAGCGTATCGCCCCGCTGAGCACCGCCCGCACAAGCCACCCCTTCTCACCCATGCCAGCGGTTTTACTGGGTGTGCTTGGTCGCCGTTCGGGCTCGGTCAGCCTCCTGAACAGTGTCCGTACGAGTTTGCGCTTCGCGGGTGCTTGATCGTCCCGCGCCTGAACGCAGGCGCGCGGCACCTCGCAACCGCGCAGCGCCCTTTGACAGCGCTGAAAGCGACGCGCCGATCTAGAGCTTGTAGCCGAATTTGCGCAGCAGCTGCTTGCGCGCGGCAACGTCGGATTCCGTCTCCGCACCTTTGCTCTTGATCCCGTCGATGACGCCCAGAATGCCGCGTCCTTCGCCCGAGTCAGCCACAATCACCTGCAACGGATTTGCCGTAGCGCAGAAAATTGCGCAAACCTCGGGCACTGATTTGATGGTATTGAGGATGTTGATCGGAAAGCCTTCACTCATGAAAATGATGAAACTATGCCCACAAGAGAGTGCAAGGGCGTTTTTCCTTGCCAACGCGGTGAGTTGAGCATCGTTGCCAGTGCTTCGCACGAGAGCCGGGCCGCTCGACTCGCAAAAGGCAATTCCGAATTTCATCTGCGGTACGGTTTGCACGATCGCTTCGTGCAGATCCTCAACGGTCTTTATGAAATGCGATTGACCAAGGATGCAGTTGACTTCGTCCGGTTTCTCGATGCTAACCATAGTCAGTTCCATGCGGACCTCCATTTGCCATAGCTGCGAACGCGTTGCACTTCATGCTACTAGCATCGCCGGCCAGCGATGCAAAATGTCATGCACGGCGAAGATGTGCTTTCACGCTGCCACGCGGCGCTGCCCAATGCCGGCCCGACGGCGTTTGCGCCTCATCAAGACCTAGCTTGTGTACAAAACCCATCGAAAGCCGGGCTGTCGGCATAATCTGGCTGCGTCCACCAACGCAGTGACGGGCCAAAGAGTTGCATGGCATTTGGCATTACGACACCCGTTTGCTCCAAAAAATCGCATTAAAACCAATGAAAAAATCGCAAGCCACTCGCAAAGAAGCGGTCGGATGATCTGCAAAAGCAACCCTAAGCACATTTGCCCGCCACCAGCCGTGCTGGCAGCGGCATCCTTGTTTGTGTGCGCATGCGTCGCCACCCGCGCGCCAGACCCGACCACGACGCTCGCGCAACACAAGGAACAGCCCGTCTGCGCTCTCACTTTTGACGATGGTCCGGGCCGGCACACCGTGCAGCTACTTGATGTGCTGCGCTCGCGCAACGCGCACGCAACCTTTTTCGTTCTTGGGCAACAGGTGCGCCGCGAACCGCAGGTCGTGCGACTCATCGCCGCTGAGGGGCACGAGGTCGACAATCATTCCTTCGACCACCCGGACTTTCGGCATCTGAGCCGGGAGGACCAGCAACGGGAAATCGATGCCACGCAAACTGCATTGCGGTCGCTGGGCATCGAGCCGAAGTTTTTCCGTCCTCCGTACGGCGACTATGACGTCGATACGGTCCGCGCGGCCGCGCGCGACGGTCTGGTAGTCGTGCTTTGGACGACTGACGGCAAAGACTGGAAATACCACACGGTGCACGCCCTGGAGGCTAATGTCGAGCGAGATTTAAAAGTCAATATTGGTGGCATCTATCTTTTTCACGACGTCCACGCCTGGACGGTGGACGCGATGCCCTCAATTCTTGATCGCATGGCAGCGCAGGGCTGTCGCTTCGTGACACTCTCGGAATACTTCGCCGGTCAGCCCGAGGCGGCGACCGCCAGACCGCAAGGCTAGCCGGGTCGAACGCCACGCGCGGTTCTCTGACACCGCCCCAAGGTGGCCAATACCTGCATCGCAGCGAGCCGATATTCCTCTTCAAGGCGTGAGGTTGATCCTTAACGCGGGTACGTGATGCTCCGCGCTTACCGAGCCCGTTTAGCAAGGGATCATTGCGCTGGCGTGCAACGCTCGCGGTGCGTCCAGCCGTTGACGACGCCACGCTACGAGATTAGCCTGAACTACCACGCTCGTCGGGACAGGAGGATCGCGTTATGGCCGAAGTCGAAGGGAGCAATTTTCCCCACGCACCGGCGCAGTGGACGCCGGACGATGCCATCGGGAGGGCACGGCAAGAAAAGCTGGAGCTCGCGGAAGATCACTGGGAGATGCTGCGGGCACTTCAAGAGTTTTTTGCGCGACACGATGGCGAGCCGACCATCAACAAGCGCGAGCTGCATGACGCTTTAGAAGAGAAATTTCATCGCAAAGGCGGCCTGCGCTACCTGTACGAAATCTTTCCGGGAGGTCCGGTAGCGCAGGGCTGCCGCCTCGCGGGCCTGAAGGTGCCCGAGGGAGCCGTTGACAAGGCGTTTGGCAGCGTCTCTTAGCTTCCATCCCTTAAGGGCACCGAACACCGGCAGGTCGTGGCCTGCGAAGTCCTCTTGCGCCAGAGCAGCAATCAAATTGCAAGCGCCTGGCTTGCCGGCTGCATCAGTCCGGAAGCCCCGGTGGGCCTTTGCTTGCTGCCCGGTTGGGTCAGATAAAAGGCCAACACCGAAGAGCCAAAAAGACGAAGCCGCACAGAAAGCCTGAGCGCTGCGGTCATCCTCAATCAAGATACTTCGGTTCGCAAGCATCCGGGAAGGTCGCCACTGCCTGACGATCGCCTCTTTGTGCTAACGCGGACCCCTTCTTCCGATCAGTCCCATTCCGGGGTCGAAGGAACGCGAAGCCGTTCCACCTCAGGCAAATCAAAGCCAAAGTGTTCGACTAGCAAACGGCGAAGTGCCGCGCGATCGGAGAGCTGACTTGCGTAAGGCGTACCTCCTTGCCAGATCGTAACGTCGCGGTTCATGACCGTGACACGGCCTGACGACGTGAGCGCACGCAGCATGATCCGGTTAACGAAAGGCGACATCGGGTGAGTGGCCGTGTAGTGGTTGCCAACCTCAAAATCAATCAAGTTATCGGGCTCAAGTGCGGACACCCAACACTCGACGCTCTTCTCGCCACTTTTGGCACGTAGCGTCCATTGATTTTCCTCGCGCGTCATCCAGTGCACTTCATTGTCGACATGCACCTGCACCCCATCGAACAGCGGAACGGGAATCCGCGGTGCATGCACCCCGAAGCCGGGGTCCACGATGAACGTGCCTTCCGCAAGCGGTACCGTCAGCACCATGTGTGTACGGGGAGCGGCGTGGCGCGGCAAGAAGACAATGACTCGCGCGGTGTGGCGCACGGGTTCGAAGCCAAGTTGCTCGAGCACGGCAGCAAACAGCGTGGCATGCTCAAAGCAATAGCCACCGCGGTGCGCAGCCACGAGCTTGTCCTGCAGGGGTTCGAGCTCCAGGCGCACGGGCCGACCAAGCAGCACGTCAAGATTCTCAAACGGAATGTGCGCCATGTGGGCGCTTAGCAGACCTGCCAGGGTTTCGTAGTTCGCGCGCGTCGAACCGCCCCAGCAAATGCGCTCGAAATACGCGTCCAGGTCGACGGTGGCGCTCACTTCGTCTGCCTCAGAAACGAAAAAGTAATGCCTGCGCGCTTAGGGCATGCAGCAGAGGGCACAAATAAATTACCGACGTGCATTGGGTTTGATTTTAGTGCCGTTGCTTCATGCGATTTTGCGCGGCCCCGCTTTGTCGAAGTTATCTCAATCCGCGACGCCAAGTCCGCATGGGTGAGACCCGCGAAGGCATTTAGACAGTCGCGTTAGGAACCCGTGCGCGGACTGCGCCCGTCCTCAGACTTAAGGCGTCGCGAGCACCGCTTGCCTCGTGCGTGCCGCGTCGCCGAGGTCAGCTTTCGTATTTGAACGACAGGGAAACGCGGGCCCGATACGCAACTACTTTGCCGTCCTCGACTTTCATATCGAGCTTGTTGACTTCCGCGATACGAAGGTCGCGCAGCGACTTGGCTGCAAGCTCAACGGCATTTTTCGCCGCCTCCTCCCATGACATGGGGCTCGTACCGATGATCTCCGTGACACGATAGACGCCGCTCGCACTGCCCTTCGCCTTGGCCATGACTCTCGCTCCCTTGGGTCCGGAGGCGCGACCGCCGCGCCTCGACAACCCCATGATATGCCCTTCACATCCCCGGACGGCGCTTGCCAGGCTTCACGCAGATCGCTTCGCCGATCCGCTGCAAGGGTTGGCTGTAGTCTGGCTGGAACAAGCCGCCTCACCCGCACCAGTGCACGCGCGGCCGCGACGCTCTTTTTTTTGCTTGGAAACCAGCAATCCCTTTGCCGGCTTTGACTGGGCGGATACTAATCTTGCGTCCGGTCTGGGGGCATCCCTGGGCGCGCGCAGTGTGCGCTTAGCTGTTTTGCTGCAAATTTGTGCGGCTTTCTTTTGTTAAAGCATCTTTACGGACTTTGCATTGCCGGATCGCTGCGGCCGACAAACAACTCTTGCCTATAAAGTACGTTGTCACTGTGCATGCCAGCAAATTGCCCTCACCGTAAACGGTGCAGCGCCATAGGGTCCATGTGACGATGCTGAACCGTTGCTGAATACAGCACACCAGTTCGTTCAGATCCTGTTTATTGACCAAGCGCAAAGTGGCGCCGTGTTCAACACGTCATTTGACACGGAGTCATTCATGTTTCAGCAAAACATTTCTTCGCCAACGCACTCTCGCCAGGGCTTGTTCTTCCAGGTGCTGCTCTCCTGGGGCGCCATGCTTGCCACGCTAATAGTGATTGCCTACGCGTGCCTGCTCTCACCCGAAGGTGCCCTGCGCGTGCACATCATCCTTCAGGGCGCGGAAGTGATCCTGATCTCCTGGGTTGCAGGAATTCTTGCTGGCACGCTGCATGCCCTGGGTCTTGCTGGTGAGGCCCAGCGCAATACGGTCCATCAACCGTCGGCATCGCAAGCCCTCGCGGCATGATGTTGCCTCGGACGCCGCGGCGCTAGTTCCGTGATGCAAGGGCAAGGACGCCGCTAGGAGTCCTTGCCCCTACTTGCCAGCGTCGGTTCTCTTGCGCAGCTGCTTTCTGGCAGCGATACGCGAATTTGCACTCGAACCACAGCCGCGCGCATTTTGCCGATCGCAAGGCAGCGCTTGTTGACAATGACCTTGCAAGAGCGCAACCACTTTCGTGCAAGACGGGTTGCCCACAGCGATCTAACGGCGTGACATAACGCGGCCGTAGGCGGGTCGGGCGGCGCAACGCTGACTCCACGCATTCATGTGACTGTAGGATGAAAGATCGCGCTTTAAAAAGCGCAGCCAGTCGACCAATGAATTTAGGTGCGTGTCAGCAAGCGTATAGGTCCCCGTTAGAAAGTGCTTGTGCACGAGTTCTTTGTCAAGAATGTGCAGGCAGTTGTTGAGGTCGGACTGGGCCACCTCGGCTGCCTTTGCGTTGCGTTGCTCCGCTGGGACCCAGTCCGCGGTGTTGCGTAGTAGGCGACCCACCGCCTCGCCAAGAGTGACGTTTGCCCAGGCGATCCACTTCATCGCCGCTCCGCGCTTGGGTCCGGGCGCAGGATATAAATCTTTTTCGACGCCAAAGAGCTCGCCCAGATACATCGTGATCGCAACCGACTCCCAGATCGGTGTCCCGTCATGCACCAATAGCGGGACTTTGCCATTCGGGTTCAGTCGCAAATACTCTGGGCTGCGGGTTTCGCCCTTCTTTAGATCGACTTTGATCCGCTCGCAGGACACCTCCAGCTCCTCCAACACGAGATCCGTGATCGTGGCAGTGCTCCTGGGTGCGTAGTAAAAGATCAGGCTCATGCGCGCAACTCCTCGTTAAGGCAAAGTGCGGGCAGCATAGCGCCGGCGCGGGTTGCGTCCAACGCCGTTCGTATCGGAGGCTTGCAAGGTGCGCCGCCCAGCTAGCTAGCGGCCAGCGCGTGCGTAGGCACTCCTCGGTACCTCGGCGAAGACCGTTCGGTGGCAATGACAAAAAATGCGGATTGCTCGCACCCGCTAGCGGATAAGCAAGAGGCGACCGCCGCCAATCGACGAATACCGCTAGACGGCGCTTGTCGGATCCGGAACCACAGCCTCGCGTTTGGAAACCGTCGGGCAATCGGCAAAAGTGCGCTGCGTGCCGGCGCCCACTTGCAAGTCCATCGCCGGTGCTCGGTTTTGCGCTTCCAAGATCTCAAGAAATCCGTGCTGCAGTGCAGCGAACCTCGGGTCCGGATCTGCCATCCGCGCGATCGCGGCCAGCTCTGCAAGACCCCCCCTGCGCGGAAAGCCTTCAGCAAGCAGCTGTGCAAAGGAACTTACCTCGGCTGTCTCGGCCGGCTCCTCCGTCAGGAGGTCTTCAAAGGTGATCTCTTGCGCATCCATCTCAGTAGCAGTTTCGGCACCTTCGGCCGCCGGCTTATGACGCATTTCGGGGGTGGTCACGCATCATGGTGAGGGTTCGTTGGTGCGCTGCAACAACTTCGATCGCGCCCCCTGCGCCAAAAGTTGCAGGTGCCCCGCAAAAAGCGCCTCGTGCCGATTCGGATGCCAGCTTCAAGCCAACCGTAAAAAAACGCTTAGATCCGATCGGCTCGGCATGCATAGCATCCGAACTTTGCGAAGTGGATGTGAACGTACGCAACGGCCCGTTTCGAAAAATACGCCTGCAGTACGTTCTCGACACGAGCGCCGTCGCACAGATCCGCGGTGACAATCATTGCGTCCTTGTCAAAAGCGCGCAATGACAGCACGCGCGTTCGTAAAAATTGCGGCACTTCGCCAGCCGCCAATTCAGCCCGAGGCACGCCCCTGCGAACGAAGATGGCGTGGCTGGCCCGATACGGCGAAGCATCGCCCTGATGGACATAGTGGATCAGCAGCAGTTGCTCGCCAACTTCGGCATCTTCCAGGCTCACTCGGCACGGAAAACCGGGCTTTGCGCTCGCGATGCGGCGGACAGCAAGGTGCTGAGCCAGCGATGCCCGCGGCAGATCAAAGAGCGGCGCGAATTGTTCCGCTTTTAGTGCGCTGATTCGAAAGTCCATGGTCGCTGCACTCCCTAAACGAGCGCAAAGACTAACGCCGAGCGCGATGCCGCGCGATCCGAAACTTGCTGGCAAATTACGCGCCGCAGCCGCAACCGGGCGCTAACGATTGGATAATCTTTGAACAATGCTGTGAAGGCGTTGGTTTGTTGTTTTGCAGTGATTCGTGAGAGCGAACCTTTGGATACCGCGTACACTCAAGTCCAAATTTCCAAGCCAGCCATCGCGTCAAATTTTCGCACCGTGCAGAAGATCCATGTACTGCTAAAAAAAGAGGAGCTCGATAGCCAGCGGCTCGAAGACAAGGTCATCATCGTCCTGGACATCCTTTTTGCCACATCGTCCATCGTTACCGCTTTGGCGCATGGTGCTACGGCGGTCATTCCGACTCCCGACGGCACCGCGGCGCTGGCAGAGTCAAAAAGACACGCCGCGGGCAGCTTTATCCTTTCGGGCGAACTGCATGCCAACACGTTGCCCGGCTTTGTGCATCCCACGCCACGTCGGCTGCTAGCCGAAGGCCTGGAGCGTCGCACGCTGATCTACTGCACGACCAACGGCACGGTGGCGCTGATGAAAGCGCACGGTGCGGGCGACGTCTACGCCGCGGCGTTACTCAATGCGCAAGCAACGGTCGAACACATCGCGCTTTACCATCCAGACAATACGGTGCTGATTGTCTGCTCGGGCTCCGCAGATAACTTCAACCTCGAGGACTTCTACGGCGCCGGTTACTTTGTCTCGTTGTTTCGCCGGTGCCTGGTCGACCCCGAGTTCTCCGACGCAGCGCTTGCCGCCGAGCTCTTGCACGATCATTCCGAGGGATTAGAGGTCCTACGCCGCTCCCGAGTTGGCCGCATGATGCTCACACGGGGCCTTGACGATGAAGTGGCCTTTGCCGCACGCGAGAGCTCTTACGACGTGGTGGTTTGCTTAAAGGAAGGAATCCTGCAGCCTGTCGATTTGCCAGGGCGAGCAAAGCCTGCCGCGTCCCTGTCCGCACAATCACGCTGATCTGGTGGCGGGTTGCAAGGCATAGCGCCGCCGGCTCTGCGCAGCGTACAGTGCCATGACACAAGTCGTGCGCCAGGCGTTTGCACTAGCGCGTGCCCGATGAGTTCGTATTTGGCGCAGTGCGCCTAGAAAACGCCGCGCGCCGCTTTGCGGCCAAGATCCCGTACGCGAAGCGGCTGCTGGCGATCAGTGGATAGATCTTCGCGACCGCCACAAAGCCACGAATTCAATCATTCCCCAAAGCAGTGCACTGCCCAACGCCGTGGCCGAATACGTCACATTGCTTCGAGGCAGAAAGCGCACAACGGCTCCTTTTCTTTTGCGCGCGCACCCGTTTGTCGCATCCGATGCGCCGTACGAAGTACAACCCTAGCAGCCCAATATGACGCGAAGATTGCAAAACGGACGTTGCGCGGGTGCGGCAAAAAACGCGATGATTTCAAACGACACGGGCACACCGGTGGCCCAACGCCGCGCGTCGACGCAGTGTGACTGCGGCCAACGGAGCAACTTGCTGCCCTCGCATCAAAGCGCAATGCCAGGCACGAATCCTAACAATCTTCCCGAGCTCACACAGCTGCAGCGCGTAATCGCCGCGGGCGGCACGCAGCTGCAAACGCGCGTCGTATGCGAAGTGCAATCGGGCAAACTTCGCTTTCCGGTTCATGCAATCAGCTTGGGCAACCCGAGCAAGGACGTACCGGCCGTAGGCTTTTTCGGCGGCGTTCATGGTCTGGAGCGCATTGGTGCCGAAGTCGTCACGGCGTATCTAGCCAGCCTCGTGATCCGCCTGCAATGGGACAACATGCTGCAGCGTCAGCTCGAGTCTCTGCGATTTGTGTTCATGCCCCTGGTTAACCCGGGCGGCATGTCGCTGGGAACACGCGCCAATCCTCGCGGCGTGGACCTCATGCGCAACGCCCCGATAAGTGCAACGGAACATGTGCCCTTTTTGATCGGCGGCCAACGCATTAGCTCGCGTCTGCCCTGGTATCGCGGACCATCATCGGGGCCAATGGAGCCGGAAAATGAAGCGGTATGCAGCATCGTCGAAGAAGAATTGCTCTCTCGACGCTTTAGCATCGCGCTCGATTGCCATTCAGGTTTTGGGATCAGCGATCGGATCTGGTTTCCTTATGCCTATACAGAGCGTCCCATCGCGCATCTTGCCGAGATCCACGCACTAAAGGAAATTTTCGACCGAACGCACGCGTACCACCGCTACGTGTTCGAGCCGCAAAGCTGCCAGTACCTGGCGCATGGCGACCTGTGGGATTACCTCTATCTACGCGCGTGTACCGAACCACAAAGGACCTTTTTGCCGCTTACGCTCGAGATGGGTTCCTGGATCTGGGTGCGGAAAAATCCGCGGCAACTCCTCAGCCGCCAAGGCATTTTCAATCCCATCATCGAACATCGTCAGCATCGAGTCTTGCGCCGGCACCTGCCCTGGCTGGACTTTGTGGGACGTGCCGCCTGTAGTTACTCGCGTTGGGTGCCCAGCGGCGAGGCGCGCCACCAGCGGCGCGAGTCCGCACTAAAGCGCTGGTACGGCGGGACCTTACGGTGAGCACTTGGGTGTTGTTGCGCGGCTTGACGCGCGAGAGCCGGCACTGGGGCGAGTTTGTACAGACGCTTGGGCAGGAGCTACCCGATGCAAAAGTGGTAGCGCTCGATTTGCCCGGCAGTGGACACCTGTACCGCATGAAAAGTCCCTGGAGCATCGAACAAATGTCGGCGCAATGCCGCAAGGATTTGCTCAAGCAAGGCTTGCAACCGCCCTACTACCTGCTCGCCATGTCGCTGGGGGCAATGGTCGCCGTAGCCTGGGCAAACCGGCATGCCGATGAGCTGCTTGGTTGCGTGCTGATCAACACGAGCTTGCGGCCCTTTAGCCCGTTTTACCAACGCCTGCGGCCCGCCAACTACCCGACCTTGCTGGCATTATCTTTTCTTGGTGCAACGGCCGCGCCGCGCGAGCAAGCAATCCTACGAATGACCAGTACACACATGCGCTCGCGCGCGGACGTGCTTGCCCACTGGCGCCGCTTTGCGCGCGAAAACCCGGTCTCACGCGCCAATGCCTTGCGCCAGTTGGTCGCCGCAGCCCGCTATCGCGCCCCACGCGATAAACCGCATCCGCAGCTGCTGATCCTGGCAAGCGCTGCCGACGCTTTAGTCGACCCACGATGTTCGCGACAGCTCGCCGCTAGCTGGAAGTGCGAAGTGCTTGAGCATCCCAGCGCCGGACACGACCTGCCGCTCGATGATGGACCATGGGTCGCGAGCCAAGTGCGCCGATGGCTCGAGCGCACGAAGCTGCCGCTCTGACAGCGCAGTGCGCGATCGCCAAGGGTCGCGTTTTGCGCCAGCGCTTTAAGCCCTGTGGCGCATCGGCCAGCACCGTCGTACGACGGGTTCTGCAGATCCCGTCAGGCGATGCCCTGGTCCCAATAGGGCTCCGGACCGAAGTACTCAAGCAGAAAATCAATAAAGCTGCGCACCTTGGGTGCGAGGAATTGTCGGTTGGGGTAGACCGCGTAGACGTTGAATTCGTC
>Ga0187781_10003299_pt1 | contig 12190 bp, 7 predicted proteins | sample 0715_SJ02_MP02_2_FD_132447 | JGI IMG/M metagenome (GOLD analysis project Ga0187781, IMG submission 132447) | Tropical peat soil microbial communities from peatlands in Department of Meta, Colombia - 0715_SJ02_MP02_20_MG | ecosystem: Environmental > Terrestrial > Soil > Wetlands > Peat | place...
CTGTTGGAAAGCGAGTTATTCGGTCACGAGAAGGGCGCTTTCACCGGAGCGGTGAGCCGGAAAATTGGACGAGTCGAACTGGCGGACAAGGGCACGCTGTTTCTGGACGAGATCGGGGAGATTTCGATGGCGTTGCAGCCGAAGCTGCTGCGGGTTTTGCAGGATCATGAGTTCGAACGGCTGGGGGGAACGCATACCTTGAAGGTGGACTTTCGTTTGATTGCAGCGACCAACCGCGATTTGGCGGATGCCGTGCTCAATAACGAGTTTCGCAGCGATTTGTATTACCGGCTGAACGTGTTTCCGATCCGCGTACCCCCGCTACGGGAACGCCCGGAAGACATCCGGTTGCTGGTGGAATATTTTCTGCAGAAGTTCGCGCGGCGGATGAACAAGTCGATCACCAGCATTTCCAAGAAAACCATGGATGCGCTGATGGGGTGGGAGTGGCCGGGGAACGTGCGGGAGTTGGAGAATTTTATCGAGCGCTCGGTGATTCTGACGCAAGGTTCGGTGCTGATGGCGCCGTTAAGCGAACTGGAAGCGATTAGCAAAACCGCAGAGGAGAAACGTGTGGATGAAACTCTGGAGGCGGCCGAACGCGAGCATATTCTGCGGGCTCTACGGGAAAGCCACGGGCAGATTGGCGGGCTGAAAGGGGCAGCCGCGCGGCTGGGATTGAAACGGACGACGCTGCAATCGAAATTGAAGCATTTGGGAATCGATCCGCGGTCAGGACATTAGGGGCAGTCGTTCAGCGCCGATGGACTGAGGTTCGACCAAGAAAGACGGCGCAGAACGAACGGCGGGGATGCGTCCAGCGCGACCAGCAGCCGCTCGCGACCAACGATGCCGAAGATCGGGCGGTTCGGTTACAATCCTCGGGCGCATGAACCGCGAATATAACAAACAATACAGCCACGAATTAGGGCGCGACATGGAGTCGCTGGTCTTCGGGCACGGCGGGCATCCGATCCTAGTGTTTCCCACATCGATGGGACATTTTTTTGAGTATGAAGATGCGGGGATGATCCACGCGCTGGCTGGGAAGCTGGAAGCGGGCGCGGTCCAGGTGTTCTGCGTGGACGGGGTGGACGGCGAAAGCTGGTACAACAAGAGCGTGCATCCGGGAGCGCGCATCTGGCGGCATGTGCAGTACGAGCGTTACGTGCTCAACGAGTTTCTGCCGTATTTGAAATGGAAGAACTGGGCTCCTCAGATCGCCGTGACGGGGTGCAGTTTTGGCGGCTACCACGCGCTGAATTTTTCCATGCGGCATCCGGATGTGGTTTCGGCTTGCGTGAGCATGAGCGGAGCGTTCGACATCAAGAGCTTCCTCGACGGCTACTACGATGACAATGTCTACTTCAATAACCCGCCAGACTATCTGCCGAACATAAGCGATGAGTGGTTCCTGAGCCGGTATCGCCAGATGAAAATTGTGCTGGGATCGGCGGACTGGGATATGTGCCTGGACGCGAACGTGAAGATGGCGGCGATTCTGCATAGCAAGGGGATTCCGCATTGGCTGGATATCTACGGAGATAACAGCAAGCACGATTGGCCGCTGTGGCAGCGGATGGCGGGAAAGTACTTCTAGCATAATTGAGGGCACCGATTATGGCGAACAAGAAAATTGCAGTTCTTTTTGGGATGGAGAACACCTTCCCGCCGGCGCTGGTCGAGAAGATTAACTCGATGAAGGTCGCCGGCATCGGCGCCGAGTTTGTGAAGATTGGCGGCATCCGGATGGATGAGCCAAAAAAATACGACGTGATCATCGACCGTATTTCGCAGGACATTCCTTTTTACCGGGCGTATTTAAAGAACGCGGTGCTGCAGGGGACGATGGTGGTTAACAATCCCTTCTGGTGGACGGCGGACGACAAATTTTTTAATTATGCGCTGGCGCACAAGATGGGCGTCGCCATTCCGCCGACGGTGATTTTGCCGCATCATACGCATCCGCCGGATACTACCGACAAATCCATGCGGAATTTGATCTATCCCCTGAATTGGGAAGAGGTGTTTGCCTATGTTGGGTTTCCGGCGTTTTTGAAACCTTACGCGGGCGGCGGCTGGAAGCACGTATACAAGGTGCATTCTCCCGAGGAGTTTTTTCATAACTACAACCAAACCGGCGACCTTTGCATGACCCTGCAGCATGGCGTGGAGTTTGAGGATTACTACCGCTGCTATGTGGTGGGGCAGGAGAAGGTCCACATCATGAAATACGATCCGAAGGCTCCGCATCATGAGCGCTATGTGAAGGGCAATCCGCAGCCGGGAATGAAGTTAAAGGCGCGCATGGAGAAAGACGCGCTGGCGTTGTGCCGCGCCCTCGGCTACGACCTGAACACAGTGGAGTTTGCGGTGGAGGGCGGAGTGCCTTATGCGATTGACTTCATGAATCCGGCTCCGGATGCTGAGGTCACGTCGGTGGGGCAGCAGAATTTCGAGTGGGTGGTGGACGCGGTGGCCGAGATGGCGGTGAAGAAAGCGGGAAGCGGGAAAAATCCGGTGGAGGAACTGCGCTGGGCGGCGTTTTTGAACGGCCGGAGTTAGGGGAGAGACCAGCGGCAGATGCGCACCAGAAGGCATAGGCATGTGTGGTGGCGGGCTTTGCCCCGTCCCCACACGAGCTGCTCACCTCATGATCATCTCATTGGTATACTAATTGGACTTCTGCCAGAATGTCCTCCGCCTGGCAGCTCTGGATGTCGCGATGAGGCCTACATTCACGCTGGGAATCGAAGAAGAGTACCAGACCGTCGATCCCGAGACTCGGGACCTTCGGTCACACATTCAAACCGAGCTCATCGAGAAGGGCAGATTGATCCTGCAGGAACGGGTCAAGACGGAGATGCATCAATCGGTGGTGGAAGTGGGAACGAAGGTTTGCGCCAATATTAAGGAAGCCCGGGAAGAACTGAAGAATCTGCGGCGGCAAATCATTCGGCTGGCACGGGAGAATGGGCTGCGGTTGGCTTCAGCGGCGACGCATCCCTTTGCCGACTGGCGGGTGCAGGAAGTGACGCCGGGCGAGCGCTATAAAAACATTGTGGAGGATATGCAACTGGTAGCCCGGGCCAATCTGATTTTCGGGCTGCACGTGCACGTGGGCATCGAGGATCGCGAAGTCCTGATCCAGATGATGAATCACGCGCGGTATTTTATGCCCCACCTGCTGGCGCTGTCGTCGAATTCGCCTTTCTGGCTGGGGATGGATACAGGGCTGAAATCGTATCGCTGCAAGGTGTTCGACAAATTTCCGCGGACGAACCTGCCGGATTATTTCCCGAGCTGGGGCGAGTACGAGAATTACGTCAAGCTGCTGGTGAAGACGAACTCGATCGATAACGCCAAGAAAATCTGGTGGGACATCCGGCCGCATCCATTCTTCGATACGCTCGAGTTCCGGGTGTGCGATCTTCCCATGCGGGTCGAGGAGACGATTGCGTTGGCGGCGCTGATCCAGGCGACGGTGGCCAAGCTGTACAAGCTCTACTCGCAGAACCAGGGATTCCGGCTCTACCGCAGATCGCTGTTGATGGAGAACAAGTGGCGAGCGGCGCGCTATGGGATCAACGGGAAACTGATCGACTTTGGCAAGCAGGAGGAAGTTCCGGAGCGCGAGCTGATCGAAGAGTACCTGGAATTCGTCGATGACGTGCTGGATGAACTGGATTGCCGGGAAGAAGTGGGGTACATCCGGGAGATTATGCAGATGGGCACGGGCGCGGACCGGCAGTTGGACGCGTACCGCAAGACCGGCGACATGAAAGCCGTGGTGGACTACATCATTGAGGAGACTGAGGTGGGCGTGGACGAGGTGGATAGTTTGCCCACCGCACGCGCCGTCTAATAAGTTTGATGAAGACTTTTACGAATACGACAGAACAACCCAACCGACAACTGAACAAACTGGCCTTCGATCCGCAACTGACGCCGGGGGCGCGGAATGCCGTGCGCGTGTGCCTGCGTGTGCAGCCTTCGGAAAAAGTCACCGTCATCACCGACGAAGTGAGCCTGGAGCTTGCGGCGGCGATCGTGCGCGAACTGGAAGAGATCGGCTGCCGGTATGAGACGTGGGTGCTGGAGGATGTGGCGATACGTCCGCTGACGGATTTTCCGCTCCTGATTGCGGAGGATCTGGAATCGAGCCAAGTCAGCATTTTTGCGGTGCAAGCACAGGCCAACGAATTGAAGTCGCGCATGCAGATGACGGATGTGGTCAATCGGCGAAAGATCCGGCACGCGCACATGGTCAACATCAACAAGCGGATCATGCTGGAAGGAATGCGCGCGGACTTCCAGAAGGTCGACCGGCTAAGCATGAAGGTACTGGAAACGGTGCGCCGGGCAAAACAGATTCGGGCCAAGACGCCCGCCGGGACGGACTTGGTAGCGGATTTGAACTCCAATTACCGTTGGGTGAAGACGAGCGGCATCATCAGTACGGAAAAGTGGGGCAACCTGCCGGGTGGTGAAGTGTTTACGACGCCGGGCGAGGTGAACGGCACATTTGTTATCGATGGAGTGGTGGGCGATTATTTGTGCGCGAAGTTTGGCGATTTAAAGTCGAGTCCGCTGACCATTCAAGTGAGGGGGAATCGCCTGATCGAGGCGCACTCGGCGAACAAAGAATTAAAAGACGATTTCTGGGCTTACACACATACCGATGAGAACAGCAACCGGGTCGGCGAGTTTGCCATTGGCACCAACATCGAACTGAAAGATGTAATCGGGGAGATCCTGCAGGACGAAAAATACCCCGGCGTCCACATGGCGTTTGGAAATCCGTACGGGGCGCACACCGGAGCGGAGTGGTACTCGTCAACACACATTGATGTGGTGGGACGGAATTTCGATATCTGGGTCGATGGCGAGCAGATCATGCGGGGCGGAAAGTTTCTGATTGAGGCGTAGGGGCGGCTTTTGGCTTTTAGCTCTTAACTCCTAGCTCTTGGTGCTTAGCTCTTGGCGGCTACGCGAAGCCTTGGCGCTTGTATCAGGGCATCGCTCTAGCGATGCCGAGTAGTTCGGTGATAACCGCCCCTTTAGGGGCTGCGGTTGAATTTGGACGAACGATAACGTGCGTCTCTCCACTGGCTTCTATGATTCCCTCCTACCGGCAAGACTTTAACTCGCGATTCACCCCTGAAAAATACGCGCACCTGCGGCGCGAGATGACTTCGCGGTGCGGGATGGAAGTTCCGTTCGCGCTTTGCGAGACGCCTTGCTTTTTCCCGGCGGAACTGGTCGAGCGCATAGGAGAAGATGGCAAAGCGCTGATCCGGCAGTTGGTGGAGAATCCGGAGTATCGCGAACGCTCGGAGGCTTCGATTCCCGCGAAGTTTCACGTGCCGAATGAAGCATTGCATCCGATGTTTATCCAGGTGGACTTCGGGCTGGTGCGGGATTCGGCGGGCGAGTTACAGCCCAAATTGGTCGAGCTGCAGGCCTTCCCTTCCCTTTACGCGTACCAACCGGTGTTGGCGCAGGCTTACATCGATGTGTTCTCGCTCGACGCCAAGCTTCGCTACTTTTTGGGTGGCCTCGACTCGGCCGCTTACCGGCAGCTTTTGCGGGATGCGATTGTCGCGGGGCACGATCCGGCGAATGTGGTGCTGATGGAGGTGTATCCCGAGGAGCAGAAGACGCGTCCGGATTTTCTGCTGACGGAGAAGTTGCTCGGTATACGGACGGTGTGCATCACGAAGATTCGCAAACAGGGGCGACGGCTGTTTTATGAGGAGCAGGGCAAGCAGGTTCCGATTGAGCGGATTTATAACCGCACCATCGTAGATGAACTGGAACGCAAGGGCGTCGCTCTGCCATTTGATTTTCGCGATGATCTCGATGTGGAGTGGGCGGGACATCCGAACTGGTATTTCCGGATCAGCAAATACTCGATTTTTTATTTGAAGCATCCGTCGGTGCCGCGGACGTGGTTTCTGGATCAACTGGCGGAAGTGCCTGCGGATCTGGAAAATTTCGTGCTCAAGCCGCTGTATTCGTTTGCCGGACTGGGCGTGGTGATTGCCCCGTCGCGGGATCACATTGCGGCGATTCCTGCCGGGAAACGCGCCGAATATATTCTGCAGGAGCGCTTAAATTTCACGCCGGTGGTGGAGACTCCTTACGGCGCAACCAAGGTCGAACTGCGGTTCATGTATGTGTGGCTCGATCAGTTAATGCCGGTGCTGACCATCGTGCGCATGGGGCGCGGCCTGATGATGGGCGTGGATCAGAACAAGAATATGGCCTGGGTGGGATCGTCGGCGGCGCTGGTGAGTGATTAGCAATTCGACCACTCGATCGTTCAGACGGTGGAGGAACGGGCGTCTTGCCCGTTCGGCCGGGCGGGGACGCCCGGCTTTCCACCGACGCTGCTTCCAAACCCGGTTGACCCGACCGGGATGACAGCCTACCATTACGCCTCACGGGCACGAGCTAGCTTCAGCGCTGCACGTAGAATCAAGAGCGGCCGCGGGCGAGGGCGCCCGCGCTACATAGGCCTATGGAGATGGTCGGTCAAACGGTGTCCCATTACCGCGTGCTGTCGAAGCTGGGCGGCGGCGGAATGGGGATTGTTTACGAGGCGGAGGATCTCCGCCTGGGCCGGCATGTTGCGCTGAAATTCATACCCGAGCACTTGGCCCAGGATCCGCGCTCGCTGGGGCGATTTATGCGAGAGGCGCAAGCCGCATCGCAGCTCAACCATTCCAACATCTGCACCATTCACGACATTGAGGACAACGATGGGCACCCGTTTATCGTCATGGAAAAGCTCGAAGGCGAAAGCCTGAAGCAGCGAATCCATGGTCAGGCTCTGGAGCTTGAAAACCTGTTGGACATCGCGGTGCAAGTGGCGGACGCGCTCGCGGCGTCGCATGCCAAGGGCATTGTGCACCGCGACATCAAGCCGGCAAATATTTTTCTGACTCCGAATGGGCAGGTGAAGATACTTGACTTTGGGCTGGCGAAGCTGACGAAGTCCGACCCGGGCGTAGGTACGACCACGGACACGTCGCTCGAGGAATCGCTGACCCAGGTGGGAGTAATTCCAGGGACGGCGGTCTATATGTCGCCGGAGCAGGCGCGCTCGGAAGATCTGGACGTGCGCAGCGACATATTTTCATTTGGCGTGGTGCTGTTCGAGATGGCCACCGGGAAGAAGCCGTTCACCGGGACGAACGTGGTGATGACGCTGCATGCGGTGATCAATGCAAAACCAGCATCGCCGCGGTCGATCAACCCCGCGGTGCCGGCGGAGCTCGAAGCCATCATCGGAAAAGCGATGGAGAAGGACCGCAACCTCCGTTACAAGAACGCGGCGGAGATGAAGGCCGACCTGATGAAGCTGAAGAAAGAAACGGATCCGACGCTGCGGAGTGGGCTTCGTCGGGCGAGCGGACTGCAGGTGGCGACGAAAACCTTCCAGAAGCCGAGTTCGCAGCGGACCCGGATCATCGCTGGTGTGGCGGCTACGCTGATCGTGGTGGTGGCAGCGCTGGGGGCATGGTGGATTAAGCATAGAGTAACGACTTTGAAGGCGAGTAGCCAGACAATCGCGGTATTGCCACTGCAGAATATTAATAGTGACGCGGAGAGCGAATTCCTGCGCTTTGCGCTGGCGGATGAGATTGCGAATGCGCTGACGTATGCGCATTCGCTGGAAATCCGGCCCTCGGCGTCAACCCAGAAATATGCCACCGCAGAAGCCGACCCGGCCAAAGCCGGGCGCGAGCTGGGAGTAGGAACGGTGGTGGTGGGGCACTTTCTGCGCCAAGCGCAAATGGTGATGGTCACGCTGGAAGCAGTGGATGTGAAAAACAATAAGCTGGTCTGGACCGGAACGTTAAGCGCTCCGGCGGATAACCTGATCGTGCTGCGAAACCAAATGGCGAAAGAAGTGCGGCTGGAACTCCTGCCGGTTTTGGGGATCGCCCGCGAGGCGGTAGAAACGGGCAGTACTCCGGCGAACCGCGAAGCGTATGACGCGTACCTGCGAACGCTGGCCATTCCGCGCGAGGTCAAAGCTAACAAAGATGCGATCGCGATGCTGGAAAAGGCGGTGAGCCTCGATCCCAATTACGCGCCGGCGTGGGAGGTGCTGGGACGGCGGTACTATTTCGATGCGGTCTACGCGGACGGAGGCGACGCGGCATATCAACGCTCGAATGAGGCGTATCATCGAGCCCTTTCGCTGGAACCGGGACGGGTCACCGCAGCGGGACTGCTGGCGGCGCAGGAAGCCGAAGGCGGAAACCTGGATCGGGCTTATATCGACGCACGGGCACTGGTGCGAAGGCGTCCGGATGCCGCGTACGCGCATTTTTCGCTGGCTTATGTACTGCGCTATGCGGGGCGGCTGGAAGAGGCGCAGAGCGAGTGCAACAAGGCTTTGGCGATCGATACGGATTATAACTGGCGAACCTGCGCGCTCGCTTTTGCCGAGGCCGGAAAAGCCGCGCGTGCCATGCAGTTTCTTGAACAGGATACGAGCTCGGAATGGTCGAATGCGGTGCGAGTTTCGGTGCTGATGCGGGAGGGAAAGATGATGGACGCGCAGCAAGCCGCGCCGCTTATGACGGAAAATCCCATGTGGATGCGTGGACTGGTTGAGGCATGCCTGGCCAAGGCGCCAGCAGCGGAAATCCACCGGATGGCGGAACAATCGGAAAAGGAATTATTGGCGAAACAGAATCCCGAAATGAAGTATCACGAGGGCACCTTGCTGGCGGCTTGCGGGGAAAAGCAGATTGCATACGCGTTTCTGCGCCAGGCCGTGGCCGGGAATTATTGCGCGCATGAGGCGCTGCAATCGGATCCGCTGCTGGCGGGCGTACGCGGGAACGCGGAGTTCCAACAGATTGTGCAAGCGGCGGCGGATTGTCAGAAGAAGTTTGCGGCGGCGCAGGAGTTGGGCAGGTAGGGCTGAGCGGGGGTGGCTCACCTGGCAACGAGCGACCGTTTTCATGAATTGTCATCCCGAGCAAAGCGAGGGATCTGCATTCTGCTGCGGACTGCAGATCCCTCGCTTCGCTCGGGATGACAGATCTAGAAAAGCGAGCGCTGCCTGGGTAATTTATTTGCTCCTTTCGTTGAGGAAGATCCATCAGATGGTCATGTTTGCGATGCGGAAGAAGTTTGGCCTTGGATCGGTGTGCGGCGAACTTGCGACTGCGATGCTGCTAGTTATTCTGGCGATTTCGGCCGCGATATTCGCGGGCGCGCAGAGGGCGGAAAAGACCGCGGCCGATCATAACGCGGATCATTACTATGAACCCCTCCCTCAGGACACCGGCGCAGCGGGGCTGAAGCTGACGCTGCGGCGCTTGCAGACGACGGGACGGCTGATGCAGGTAGATGCTCACCCCGATGACGAAGATGGCGGCATGCTGACGCTGGAGGCGCGCGGCAAAGGTGTTTCGACGCTGCTGATGACGCTGACCCGAGGCGAAGGCGGGCAGAACAAGCTGGGCAGTAATCTTTTCGATGTGCTGGGTGTGGTGCGGACCCTGGAGGTGTTGGCAGCGGACCGCTATTACGGGGTGGAGCAACGGTTCTCGCGAGTCGCGGATTTCGGATATTCGAAAACTGCGGAAGAGACTTTTCAGAAATGGCAAGGGCATGACGTCGCGCTCGCCGACATCGTGCGCGTGGTTCGCACCTTTCGTCCGGATGTGCTGATTGCGCGCTTCTCAGGGACGGAGCGCGATGGGCACGGACACCACCAGGCTTCGGCGATCCTGACGAAAGAAGCATTTCGCGCAGCCGCGGACCCTAATCGTTTTCCGGAGCAAATAAGAGAAGGATTGCAGCCCTGGCAAGCGAAGAAGCTGTATATCGGAAACGTATGCGGCTTCGGCGCTTCGTCGTGCGATGCGGCCAATTACACGGTCAAGCTGAACAGCGGGAAAGAAGACCCGTTGCTGGGGATGTCGTATGTGCAGTTTGCCATGGAGGGATTGCGGCACCAGGAATCACAAGGTCTGGGTGGCGTCTCCGTTCCCAAGGGCGATCGATTTGCGTATTACAAACTGGTGGATTCGGTCGTTGAATCTCCAAAGGACAGAGACGGCCACGAGCAGGACTTTTTCGATGGCATTGATACCACGCTGGTGGGACTCGCGTCGCGGGTCGGGGATGAAGAGAAGAAAGTGCCGTGGCTACGAGAGAAGTTGGAAGAAGCACAAAAGAAGGTCCAGGAAGCCGAGGCCGCAACGGATCCACTTCAGGCCGTCAAACCGCTTGATGAAGCAGGTGGAACGCTCTTAGGGATAGCATTGCATCTTCCAGCAGACCTGTCTCCTTCGGCTAGGAACGCGCTGCAACTTCCCCTCGCAAGCGCATCGTCCGAGGCTGGGTTCGCAGGTCAGCTTGCCAGAGGCATGACACTTGACGTGACGGCGGACGGAATCGGAGCTGATTCGGAACACGCATTTGTGGCCGTTCCCGGGCAGACATTCCACGTTATAGCAACTGCCACCTCGAAGCACACCTGGAATGGGCAGGCTCACGTTAAGCTCTTGGGTGTCCCCGGTGATTGGAAGATTTCGCGCCTGCAGGAAGACACCGTAGGCAACAAGGTCGTTGCGCAATTTCAAGTTTGGGTGCCGAATAACATTTCTTACAATCGCCCCTACTGGCATCGCAGAAATCCGGAGACCGACGCCATTAATGTGATCGACAATCCTGACCCCAGTACTCTGACACTTCCATTCGCGGGTAAGCCTCACCTCGCTGCTATGGCCTATTTCGGCGAGGAGGGCGGAATACATGTAGGTTGCATGGTCAAGTACAAGAACCAGGATGGAAGCATTGCGGAACGGCCCCTTGCAGTCGTTCCGCAGTTCTCAGTTGCGCTCGAACCCGGCGAGCAAATCGTTCGGGTCACCGATGGGAAAGAGATGGTGGTAAAGGTCGGAGTGCTGGCAGGTTCCGATGACGCTCCCGCAGGCACTCTTCACCTGACGGTTCCGCCTGGTTGGAAATCCAATCCTTCCGAGCTGCCGGTACATCTGGCAAAGCGAGGCGATAGACAGGACTTTGTTTTCACACTCGTGCCTGGCGAATTGCACGAGGGCCGGGCCGAAATTCACGCAACACTCGACGCAGCTGGGCAAACATATAGCGAGGGCTACACGCTCGTCACCCGCGACGATCTAGGTGCGGCCTACTACTACCAGCCCGCCGTGCAGCTCATCAGCATCGTGGATGTGAGGGTCCCGAAGAATCTGAAGGTCGGCTACATCATGGGCGCGGGCGATGACATTGCGATGGTGCTCGAGCAGATCGGGATGAATGTGACGATGATTCCGGCTGACAAGTTGGCGAGCGAGGACCTGAGCAAGTATCAGACGATTGTGCTGGGCATCCGCGCTTACGACACGCAGAAAGATGTGATTGCAAATAACCAGCGGCTGCTCGAGTTCGTCAAGAATGGCGGGCGCTTGGTCGTGCAATACAACACGCTGGGATCGTTTGGAGTGCCGTTCGATTTCAATTCCGGCAAATATACGCCCTATCCGGCAACGCTGAGCCGGGCGCGGGTTTCGGTGGAAGAGGCTCCGGTGACGTTTCTCGATCCGGCGAACCCAATCTTTCATTCTCCGAATGAGATTACGCAGAAAGATTTCGACGGTTGGGTGCAGGAGCGCGGGCTGTACTTCATGAGCCAGTGGGACGGCAACTTTAAACCGCTGCTCGAATCGCATGATCCGGGAGAGAGCGAGCAGAAGGGCGGACTTCTGCTGGCGCACTACGGCAAGGGGACATATATCTACACCGGATATGCGTTCTTCCGGCAGTTGCCGGCGGGCGTGGCGGGAGCGGTGCGGTTGTTCGTGAATCTGCTGAGTCACGAGTAGCGAGAACCACGTCGTTCGCTGTTCGTCTTTCGCTTTCGTTGTTCGCTGTTCGTCGTTCGCTTTTCGTCTTTCGAGCTTCACTGCTCGTTTCCGCTTTCGTCCGTTCGGAGACAAGTTGCGAACGACGAACGGCGAACGGCGCGCGGCGCTAATCATCCATGCAGACTACCGACAGTTCCGAGCACGCCGCGTCCGGCGGAACTCCGCTCGTTCGCGGCATTGGCCTCGGCTCGGCGACCGCGCTGAACATGATCGACATGATCGGCGTCGGCCCGTTTATTACGATTCCGCTGATCGTGACGGTGATGGGC
>Ga0187781_10003300_pt1 | contig 12189 bp, 9 predicted proteins | sample 0715_SJ02_MP02_2_FD_132447 | JGI IMG/M metagenome (GOLD analysis project Ga0187781, IMG submission 132447) | Tropical peat soil microbial communities from peatlands in Department of Meta, Colombia - 0715_SJ02_MP02_20_MG | ecosystem: Environmental > Terrestrial > Soil > Wetlands > Peat | place...
ACTTCAGCCCAAAGCAGGCCATCGCGTACCCAGCCGAAGCGCGGGATGTAGATGTCCGTGTCTTCAGTCAGCGAGATCCATTTCGTCTTGCCGCCTTCCGCGCTGACCACGCCCAGACGAACACCCGGATTGGGGTCGCCTGCTTTCGGGTATTTCTCCATTTCTACGTTGGGATGTGTAGGCAGCCAGTTCACGATTGGGTACGTGGGGACTTTGGTCTCGTCCATTTGCAGATAAACAAGCTCTTTGCCATTCGGGGCCCAGAAGTAGTTGCTGCGCACCTCCAGTTCCTCGGCGTAGACCCAATCCACTTCCCCGTTCAGCAGGTTTTCATCTTTGTCTTTGTCGCCTGTTGGCTTGGTGATCTGCTTTTCTTGACCGCCTGTTACCTCCCGCACATACAGATTGTGCTGGCGCAGATATGCCAGCTTGGTCCCGTCAGGCGAAAACTTGGGATCGCTGCTTGGCTCCGTAGCCGAGGTGATTTGCACCGCAGTGCTGTTCTCAATGGTGTACAGCCAGAGCTGGCCTTGCGAATCAAACAACAGGTGTTTGGAATCAGGCGCCCACTCGTACGCGGCAACGTGGTATCTGGTAATGCGCTCCTTCTCCCGTTCGTCTTTTATTTTGTCCACCGCCGGCGCGAGCGCAGCCAACCTTGCTTCACTAACGAGCAGCTTCTTCTCGCCGCTGGTCGCATCCACGTACCATAACTGGCCGTGCTCGCCAGAGTCGTCGCGCTGAATGAAAGAGAACTTCGTGTTGTCGGGACTCCATTTGATCGTCTCCGGGGCGCGTCCGGTGATCCCGCCTTCCGCAAAGATGGCTTCGATGGTAAGAGGCTTCCTGGAAGACTGAGAGAAAGCACAAGAGATGAGCAGACAACAAACAAGTACAAAATGAAGTAATCGCTTCACTGGATAGCTCCGCATGAGAATTCGACGACTATGAGCAAAACAGGAAGTGTACACCGAGGGCGAGGAAAGTCCGAAAATGCCCGCGTACGGGGGTCGACACGCTAGACGTTGGAAGGAACTGGCATTTCGATTCCCGGCAAGTGATCAAGGCCAATGCGCTTCGCCTCGCGCAAGCCAATTGCAAATAATCCGTCTTCGACCTGAGGAAATAGCTGCGGTCTCTGGTAGGTATCGACCAACTCGTGCACCCGTGTTCGCGCGCGGGACAGAATATCGACCGCGTCAGCATTCCCTCTTCGGTCGATTACCGCAGAGGGAAAGTGCTGCTCTTGGCGAAATAACAAGCGAGTTTCTTTCAGTTTCAGAAAGTCTCCATGCAGTCCAGTCTGGACAAACGTATCGAGGGCCAGTTTCTCCGCGCGGGGCTCAATTCCGCTGAGCAGACGCTGGGCGCTGGCAATTCCCTCCGCATCAATCACCAGCTTCTCAATGCTGTGGCAAGCAAGAAAATCCAACATGCCCGCGCCTGAAATCATGTTAATTCCTGCTAACGCTCCCAATAGCGCAGACCCTCCGCTCTCCATTCCGGCTTGCGCATCGATCTGGCGGCTATCGCTGGCCACCAGATAAGCATGCGTGGGCAGGCCGAGGGACTTTCCAACTTGCGCGCACCCCATGTCCAGCATGGCGGTCTCGATAGCGCCCATAGGGGTGTTGCCTATGCGCATATCGAAGATGGCCGGGGCCCCGCCCCAAACCACTGGGGCACCCGGATTCGCCAATTGGTGGATCGTGATGCCCGCCAGGCACTCTGCCGCATGTTGCACGATTGCTCCAACCAAGGTTACTGGGGCAGTGGCACCGGCGAGCGGCATGGAAACGATTTGCGCGGGCACTCCCGCCCGCGCCAGCTCGACCATGTTTTGTGAGGCAAATTCCGACCAGTTCAGCGGCGGAGAAGGACACACGTCAAACACCGCCCGTGGCTTCTGTTTGAGTATCTCGGGAGCGCCTGCGTCAGCCGCAAGCAATTTGATCATGCTTTGCAGTGTCGGAATGCTGAACGCACCTGTCACGACCGGTTTGTCGGAATACCACAGCACCAGCAGCAAACGGTACCAATCTCCGATTTCGCTGGGAACATCGTTGCAGACCATCGCCGTCGACTGCGCCGCGAACTCTTCAAGCATTTCTGTGACCTGCACCATGCGGATCAGATCGGCTGAAACTGCAGGGCGAGGTTGCTGGCTTTCAGCGTCAAGGACGTTCAGACAAGAGGATCCTGGATCGAAGTGGACATTGTCTCCGCCGTAATGAACCGCAGGTTCTCCCGAACGACTGTAGAGAGAAAACTCCCGCGGCACGGACTCTAACGCCCGCTGCACGAGGTCTGGTCGGAGACGGACTACATCGTGTTCGATCCGCGCGGCCGCCGAGGCTAAGAGGTCGAGAGCTTCCGGGGCTCCAACTTTAGTTCCGATGGTGCCCAGCAACTCGAAGGCCTCATCGAGAATTCGTTGGACGAGCGAATGCTCCAGAAGTTCGAGTTTGGGTCTCATACACTCACTTCGACCAGTGCATGTTTGTGTTCCATGAGATTTTTCACCAGCGTGACGGCGCTGATTGCATCTTTGGCGTATCCGTCAGCGCCGATTTGCTCCGCCCAGCGCTGGGTCACCGGAGCGCCTCCGACAATTATTCTTACCGACGAACGCAGACCCTCCCGCTCCACGGCCTCAACAACCGATTTCTGCCCGCGCATGGTGGTGGTGAGAAGAGCAGAAACGCCGATGATGTCGGCATTCAGTTCACGGGCGCGGCTGGCGAATTGCTCGGAGGGAACATCCACGCCAAGATCGTGAACCTGGAATCCGTTCGCGGTTAACAGCGTCCCCACCAGAGTCTTGCCGATCTCGTGGATATCGCCCTTGGTGGTGCCCAAAATCACCGTTCCGGCGGTTGGGCGCTCTTCGCCCTGCCGCTTCAGTTCCGGCTCGAGCACGCTCATCGCGGCCCTCATGGCTTCTGCGGCTGCAAGCATGTCCGGCAAGAACATCCTGTGTTTTGCAAACTGCTGTCCTACTTCTGTCATTCCCGGCACGAACCCGCTATCAATTATTTCGAGCGCAGGAAAGCCCTGGGCCAAGGCTTGTTTAGCCAGGGCCAGAGCGTTTTCTGGAGCACCGTCGACAATGCTCTGCCGCATGGCAGCAAAATCCGCTTCCATGACCACCTCATTATGGATTTGACCCGGCCTGCCGCACCGCCGTCTGTGACTCGGATCACGCGGCCCCGTGAGCGATTCGGGCGGCGTCGGCGCGTGCTAAAATCAAAACAGTTTGTAATCTCGAAGATGCTTCCAGACGTTCAGAACCTCATCGAGCTGCAGAAAGCCGACCGGGAAATCCTTCGCCTCAAAGAAGAAATCGCAGCTCTGCCCAAGCGCGTGGCGGCCATCGAGGCCAAACTGGCCGGTACAAAGGCGATACTTGAGAAGGCCAAGGCTGCCATCAAGGCTGATGACGCTTCCCGGCGTAAATACGAGACCTCGATCCAAGACCTGCAACAAAAAATCTCCAAATACCGCGACCAATCGCTCGAAGTGAAAACCAACGAGCAATACAAAGCGCTATTACACGAGATTCAGTTCGCGGAGCAGGACATCCGCATCAACGAAGACAAAATCCTGGAGCTGATGGTCAGCGCCGATGCGCGGGAGAAAGATGTGAAGGCGGCTGAGATTGAGCTGAAGGAAGAAACCGCCGAAATCGAAAAAGAGAAAGCCGAAGCGCGACAGCGAACTGCCGAAGATGAAAAGCAATTGGAGGAATGGAATGCCAAGCGCGATGTCCTACGTTCCGCTGTGAATCCCGATTTGTTGCGGCATTACGACCGGGTTGCCAAATACCGTGGCACGGGAATTTCTGAAGCGCGCGATCACAAATGCCTCGCTTGCCAGGTAATGCTCCGCCCTCAGACCTATAACGAAGTTCGGGCTGCAACGGAAGTAGTTTTCTGCGATTCCTGCCAACGGATTCTCTTTCACGATCCCAGCCAGGATAAACCTATGGAGCCGGTTGCCGTTCCAAAGCGCCGCAGACCTCATCCCAAATTCGAATCGAGCCAGGCCTGGTACTACCGGCTGAGTTTCGCAGAGCATGGTGAAGTCTTACTTGCGTACATCAATGACGGCGGACGGTCACGGCGACGGATCTTCGATTTGGCCACCGGACGCGAAATTGGAGACATTCTGGAACGTGAGGGCGAGTACCGCTTAGCTTTTCCCGAGGATCTGTCCGACGCCATCCGCCTAAACGGCAGTTGGACGGAAGCTGAACTGGATGAATGGGGAAGAGAACTTCCCATGGTGATTCTTGATGTCCTGCACCGCGACCTTGATCTGGCGCGGGCGGAAGGTGCCGCCACACGGCCTCACTCAGAGAGCGCAGCAGTACCCTCCGAACACCCTGCAGCATCTTAGTTTGGCCGAACCATCGAGGCATCAGTAAACTCTTCTTATCTCCGCAGCAGGTTCTTGGCGATGAAGAACACGTTGGCGGGCCGCTCTGCCAAGCGCCGCATCAGATAGGGATACCACTCGGTGCCGAAGGGAATGTAAACCCGCATGCGCCATCCGTCTTTCACCAACTTTTGTTGCAGATCGCGGCGGATGCCATAGAGCATCTGAAATTCGAAGGAATCGCGGGGAATGTTTTCGCGGGTGGCAAAGGCTTTTGCCTGGTTGATGATGCTTTCGTCATGAGTCGCCAGCCCGTGATACACGCCGCTCTTCAACAAAATTTTCATCAGTTTCACGTAGTTGGCGTCTACTTCGGATTTCTTCTGAAACGCAACTTCAGGCGGTTCCTTGTAAGCACCTTTGCAGAGCCGAATCCGGATGCCGTCAGCCAGCAGTTTGTCAACATCGCTCTCAGAGCGATGCATATAGGATTGGATCACAGCACCCACGCATCCCTGATTTTCAGGCACACGGTGCAGTTCGTGGACCAGCTCCAGTGTGCGAGGAATGTAAGGCGAGCCTTCCATGTCCACGCGGACGAAATTGCGGGGGCCCATGCCAGCGGCTTTAGCCACTAGACCCAATACCTGATCGTGAGCGAGCTTTCCATCGACATCAAGACCCATATGGGTGAGTTTCAGGCTGATGTTGGCGTTCAGTTTCTGGGCGGCGATTTCGTCGAGCAACTGGTGGTAGATGGCGGCGCTGGCGCGGGCTTCGTCAGTATTGGTGACATTCTCTCCCAGATTGTCGATGGAGACGCTGCAGCCGGACAAATTAACCTTGCGCGCAGCCTGGAGCACGTCGCCAACCTGTGTGCCGGCGACAAAGCGGCTGGAAAACTTCTGTCCGATGGATGACCGCTCGGCGATGCCGCGCAGGGCCCGGTTCTCGGCGAGGGAAATAAACAGCGCCCTCAGCACGGGCTACCTGCGACAACAGAAAGTATGTAATCAAAGGTGACTTGTGCGTGAAGAAAGTTCACAGAACTTTGTATCACAGTCGCCGGTGCTTAGTGATATGACAGGCATCACAGGGCGCTGTGGGACTAAGCAGAAGGCGCACGGACTGCTATCTTGGGGTGAACTTCACGTAGACGATTTCGTGGGTTTCATCTCGGCCCGGTTCCCACTTCCACCTGCCGATGGCATCGGCAGCCGCCTGGGCCAACACTGGATGACCGCCCCTGATTTCCACCGATTTGGGCGTGCCGTCGCTCGCCACCACGGCCTCAAGTTTCACCATTCCACCAAGATGCACAGTAAGCGCCAGCGGTGGGTAATCGGGAGTGACTTTCTTAAGTATTCTTCGCGGGGCATCAGTCTGAATCTCTTGCGCCAAGGATATGCCGAAAAGAGCTATCAGGGACAAGCCAATGAACACCACAGCCGTCATTTTGCGCTGCATGTAATCCAGAGTAAGCAGGCTGAGGTTTTAGGGAAAGATGACCATAGTCACGACTTGCCTCGCCATTACCAAGCATTTTATTCAGCCGTTTGTCGTGGCCGTGCCGTGTTCTTCAAGGAATCTCTCCGCTTCGAGTGCCGCCATGCAACCTGTGCCCGCTGCAGTGATGGCTTGGCGATAGCGCCGGTCCTGCACGTCGCCGCACGCATAAACACCGGGCACTCGCGTGAAAACGTTGCGTGTTGTCTTGAGATATCCGTCCTGATCGGTATCGAGCTGACCTTCAAAGATCTTGGCGTTGGGGATGTGCCCAATGCCCAGGAACATGGCGCTGGCCGGGAATTCCCAAACGTCTCCCGTTTTCACGTTGCGCAGCTGCAAGCCAGTCACCTCTTTTCTGGAGGTGTCGTAAACATCATCCACGACTGTGTTCGTAAGAAAATGGATTTTCTCATTGCGTTGGGCGCGCTCCAGCATGATCTTTGAAGCGCGAAACGCATCCCGGCGATGAATGATGGTGACTTTCGTTGCAAAGCGGGTGAGAAAGATCGCTTCCTCCATGGCAGAATCGCCGCCGCCGATCACGGCAATTTCTTTGCCGGAAAAGAAAAACCCGTCGCAAGTGGCGCAGGAGGAAACTCCGTGCCCGATGAGCTGCTGCTCATGCGGCAATCCGAGCCAGCGAGCCGAAGCGCCACTGGCGATGATCAGTGTGCGGGCATGGACAACTTCGTGGCTGATGTGAATCCGGAAAGGCCGGCCGCTTAGGTCAGCGCTGGTCACATGCCCGAGTTTGTATTCGGCGCCGAAACGCGCGGCTTGCTTGCGCATGTTCTCGACCAACTCGGGTCCCTGAATTCCTTCAGGAAATCCGGGGAAATTTTCTACCAGGGTGGTAAGCGAGAGTTGTCCTCCGGGCTCGTGGCCCTCGATTACCAGCGGTTTCAGGTTGGCACGCGCCGTGTAGAGCGCGGCTGTGTGGCCGGCGCAGCCGGAACCGATTATGACGACGTTGCGGATATTTTCCATAGGAAGCAAATTAGATTTCCAGGACCGCGATTTGGGTTCAACCGCTACTGAGACTTCTGCTGCGGCCCGGCATTGGTTGTCGTCGGCTTTACAGGTTTGCGTGCCGTTCCGGCAACATGAATCCGCGACATCTCTTCGGGCACTGCGGAGCGGACTCCGAGAAGATTGCGGTACTTGGCTGCAATCGACGACGCACTCTGGAACAGCGGCTCATAGGCAGTCTGATCGGGCGCCGGATTCCCTTCCGATCCGGAGCAGCGGGCCAACACAATTGAAGATTTTCCAAAGCGCTCCAGTTTGATCCGGCTGGCCGGCGTGTCCGTTGCCAACATGTTCGCTGGCGTGGTCACAGCCGATGCACTGTCTTCCACGGCGATCTGCATCAGGTCTTTCGGATCGCGAACCCGGAAAACCAGGGTTTCAACCATGCTCTTAGCATCCCGGCTAAACGAGTATTGTACGGTCGAGAACGGGGATGAAACAGGAAACTCGCGGCGCATGCGCACCCAATCCGCCGCCCCAGCATCGGAAGCCGGTTGCGCACTCTCGCCCATCGGAAGCGAAGTCGCGGCCTGGTCCGGGATCGAGCGCCCTCGATCAACCTCAAAATCCTGGCTGAAGGATGTTCTCTGCGGAATACGTGCCAAGGCGGAGGCAATTTCCTGCTGCTCCTCCGGCGAGGGAGAACACACGTTGAGCACATTCACCTTGACCGGCGGCTGCTGCTGAGCGACGACCGCATAAGCCAAGTCAAGACTGATCAGGATCACCAGGATGTTTCGCAGCACAGGGCATTCTAGCAGGAGCGACAGCGGAGACAGGGTGTCAGGTATCGAGTGCCAGCGTACTTTTATCTGAGCGGGAATCTGAGACCCGAAGCGTGATCCGTGCAGCCGCTGCTTCCCATGTGCATCTATAATTCAAACAACGTCATGGCGGTTTCTTACCGTTATCTTCGCATAAGGCTTGCCCAGGCAGGACTGCTGCCGACCAGCAAAGTCGCGCTGATCGCCTGGTACTTGCTGGGTCTGGATCTGTTTCTTTTCGTGTTGGAGAAGTTGTTCGGCATGTTCAAACCAGCCTGGGGCCAAGGACTTGGCGGTTGGGTCAGTTTTCTCAGTTTCGTAGTTATTGTTCTCTTTGCGGTCCTGGCATTTCGCTGGATGAAAGCGAAGCTACTGTGGCGCCTGCGCAACCGGCTGATCGTCACTTATACATTCATCGGTGTAATCCCGGTGGTGCTGCTGGTTGCTCTCGCTCTGGGTTCGCTTTATCTGTTTGCGGGCCAATTCGCCACGTTCATCGTCACCTCAGGATTGAACTCTGAACTGAAGAGCCTGGACGCTGGCAACGCCGCGATCGCACATCACATAGCCACGGAGCTACAACGTGGATTGACCAGCACGGCGGCGCTTGAGAGCTTGCGCCAACGCAATAAGGCCTGGGCCCACCGCCAGGTCTGCGTCTGGCTGGATAAGAAGCTAATTCTGAACAATACTCCAGCTGGCGCCAGTCCCGCGGCGCTGATCGTTCCTCACTATCTAAAGGCTCCTTTTCACGACGTCGTGCGCGACCACGACGAACTTTACCTTCGAGCCGTCGAAACAGTTCCGGTCACCGGCGGAATATTGACCGTTATCTCCAGCGAACCATTCGATCAGCATCTGCTGCAGGACTTGGCTACCAACCTTGGAGAAGTGACCCTCTACGCGACGGGCCTAAATCTCGGCAAGGTAGGCCAGGGCAAGCAAGAAGCGCGTGCTGGCGATGAGAATTCCGCCACGATTACGCTGCACAAGACGGAAGGCGAATACGTGCTGGATACGGGGAATCAGCCACTGAAGCCAACTTTCATGGCAGGCTCGGTACCGCCGCCAACCCGGCGAATGGATCGTCAGGTCATTTTTCCCACTACCATATCCGTGGTGAATTGGGAGACGGGAGACCGGCCCAATCCCGCCGCGATCAGCGTTCAGACCCGCATTTCCAAGCTCTATGATCGGCTCTTCGAAGCTCTGGGAGATTTCGCTCCGGCGATCGAGTTCTTCCTGGTGTTCGTTGCCGTGGTATTCGGGATCATCGAAGTGATCGCACTTTTCATCGGCGGGCGATTGACTCGAACTGTGACCGGCGCGGTTGCTCAACTGTATGACGCCACGACGCACATCAACCGCGGAGATTTCAGCCATCGCATTCCGGTGAAGTCGAATGACCAGATCGCAACTCTCGCCAACTCCTTTAATTCGATGACTGCGTCGCTGGAAAAACTGATTGAAGAGCAGAAAGAGAAGCAAAGACTCGAAAATGAACTGGTGATCGCACAGGAAGTACAGGCCCAGCTTTTCCCTAAAGAAGTCTCGCAACTGTCTACGCTAGAAGTACATGGCTTCTGCCGTCCAGCGCGAACGGTGAGCGGAGATTACTACGACTTTCTCAGGCTAGAGTCCAACAGACTGGTTCTGGCCGTCGGCGATATCAGCGGGAAGGGCATCTCAGCGGCCTTGATGATGGCTACGATTCACTCGGCGGTACGCGCGTATAGCCTTCAGGATATTCCGGCACTACGCGAACCGGTGGCAGTGGGTGCAGCCTCCGGTTCGAGCGCGATGCTGGTTTCTGGATTCCAAGGACCGGAGGTCTCTCCGGCCGCATTGCTCGCGCTTCTGAATCATCAGATTTACGAGAGCACACCACGGGAAAAGTACGCGACTCTGTTTCTCGGAATCTATCACGGCGCCGAGTACAAACTCACTTACAGCAATGGCGGGCACCTGCCGCCGATCATCATGAGTGAGGACGGAGGCATCCGGCGGCTAGACTGTGGCGGGACCGTGATTGGCCTTTTCGACCACATGACTTACGAAGAGGCTTCGGTTTCTATTCGCCCCGGAGAGATTCTTCTGGCCTACAGCGATGGTGTTACCGAGCCGGAAAACGATTTCGGCGAGTTCGGCGAGAAAAGGCTCATTGATCTGGTGCGCGAAAACCGCGACCTTCCGCTGGCACGCATCAGCGAAATTGTCACCGCAGCCGTGGACGATTGGATCGGCGCCAGCGAACAACCCGACGACGTGACACTGGTGCTGGCCAGAGCCAGGTAGGGTCACAAATTTCTCGAGCCCTTATCCGGTCCGTCTCTGACGACGATGTTCTGTCGAAGCTTCTCATGTCCCGTACACCCAGCGGCAAAAGGTTCCACGTGGAACATCTGAACCAATAGAGTAAACAGTGTTCCACGTGGAACGTTCGACTGTGGAAAGACGCGGCGTTGCCATCTCCAACTTGCTAAGATTCCACAAAAATGTCCTGCCTGCGTTGCTGCACCGAAATCCGTCATTGCAAATCCACATTGATTCGCACTATGCTGCCGACATCTCTGGGTTCTCCGAAAACTGAATGGGACGCGTTCTGGCTATAGCCAACCAGAAGGGCGGCGTTGGCAAGACCACGACCGCCGTCAACTTGGCGTCGTCCATTGCGGCAGCCGAAGTCAACACGCTGCTCGTGGATTGCGATCCTCAGTCAAACACCACCAGCGGCCTCGGCTTGGTCAAAGATCCGGAACGAATCAATACCTACCACTTGTTGATGGGGATGGCCGCGGCGGATCAGGCGCTGCAAAAGACCGAACTGGAACAGCTATGGCTGATTCCGGCGCACAAGAACCTGATCGGCGCAAATCTTGAGTTGGTTGATGCTGAGCGCCGGGAATTTCGGCTGCGCGACGCACTGGCGCCCTTGCGTGAGCGCTTTCGCTACGTCGTTCTGGATTGTCCTCCAGCGCTAGACCTGCTGACTCTTAACGCCCTGGTTGCAGCCGACGCCGTGCTGATCCCCATGCAGGCGGAGTATTTCGCCCTTGAGGGCATTTCTGAGCTTCTCGACACCATCGAGCGGATTCGCTCCGGCTTCAATCCCGAACTCACCGTGGAAGGCGTGGTTTTGACGATGTTCGACGATCGTACGAACCTGGCGCAGCAAGTGACCGCTGAGTTGAGCCGATACTTCGGCGAGAAGCTCTGTAAAACTACGATTCCCCGGAATGTTCGCCTGGCCGAGGCGCCCAGCCATGGAAAGCCGGCTTTGCTCTATGACGTTCGTTCGCGGGGAGCTGAAAGCTACATCAAGCTCGCCAAAGAAATTCTTGAGCGAAGCGGCGTTGTGCAGGAGATGCAAGGCGAAACTTCTGAACTGGTTGACGAGAAGCAGGTGGTCAACGCTCCCCGCTGGAAGCGATGGATTACGGAGCGCAACCGGTTAATCACGATGAACATTCAAGATCGATGAGGGGTCTTCGTGAGCAACCCTCCCGGACAACCGAGAACGGCTGCGCTCACGTAGCCTAATAAAACCAACAACATTGGAGAAGATGATGGAAAACACAGCCGTAACAGACAGGACATCGGAAAAGCGCAGAGCTCTGGGGCGTGGCTTGGATTCATTGTTGCCTGCGCGACCGCATGTGGTAGCAGGAACGGCGATCGCTGCCCTTACACAGACGAGCCCTACCGCAGAAGCTCCGCTGGAACTCGGAGATCTGGCGACCGTAGCGCCACGGCCTGAGTCCGGCGAGACAGTCTGTCGCATTGGGTTGGACCAGATCGACGAGAATCCCTACCAAACGCGGCGCTCGTTCGATCAGAGGGCGCTTGAGGAATTGGCCGAGTCGATCCGCGCCAACGGTATTGTCCAGCCGATCGTGGTGCGGCCCTCGCTCAATAGCCGCTACATGCTGATTCTCGGCGAGCGGCGTTGCCGGGCCGCGAAACTGGCCGGGGAGACGACGATTCCGGCGATCGTGCGGCAAGTCTCGAACGAACAGGCCGCAGAGATAACGATTGTCGAAAACCTCCAGCGCCAGGATCTGAACTGCTTGGAGCAGGCGCACGCCTTTGCGCGGCTCAGCCGGGAGTTCGGCTTGACACAAGAGCAGATCGGACAGAAAACCGGTTGCTCCCGCGAGTCGGTTTCCAATTACATGCGGCTGCTGAAGCTTCCCGAGGAGGTGCAAGAGCTAATCAGCGAGGGCAAGCTTGGATTCAGCGAGGCGCGCGTGCTACTGCAGTTAGTAAATCCGGAAACCATTCCGCACTTTGCTAAGGAGGCGGTTAAAAAACAATTATCGGTGGCGCAGTTAACGGCGCTTGTCGATTATGCCAACCTTCCAGGCGACTCTGGCCCAGATCGAGAAAACGGCACGCGCTGGGTCGATCCGAACGTGCGGGCGATCCAGACTGAGCTGGAGCAACTGCTGGGATGTAGGGTGCGAATCAGTGACCGGAAGGGAAAAGGAAAGATCGTGATTGAGTACGCCAG
>Ga0187781_10003301_pt1 | contig 12188 bp, 13 predicted proteins | sample 0715_SJ02_MP02_2_FD_132447 | JGI IMG/M metagenome (GOLD analysis project Ga0187781, IMG submission 132447) | Tropical peat soil microbial communities from peatlands in Department of Meta, Colombia - 0715_SJ02_MP02_20_MG | ecosystem: Environmental > Terrestrial > Soil > Wetlands > Peat | place...
CTACTGGGGAAATACAATGTTCGGAACATCCGGAGTACAGAGTGTTTCCGGCGTGCCGACCGGAACGTTTGACGTTGCGCTGGTAGCAATGGCCAACAACAACGCCGCTCTCGCTATTCAAATTCAGCGCGGGGTCAATGTCACCAGTAACACCTCTATCGCGTTTCCGCCAATGACCGCGGCAGACGAGTTAGGGTCTGCGCCCGCCAGCATAACAAACGTGCCTTCGGGTGCGACCGCCGGTTTTGAAACCACATACCAAACCTCTGGCGGCTTGTCGGCGCTTCTTCCCGTGTCATATACCACTGGACTCCCGCAATCGACCTACCCCACGGTCCCCAGCAGTCAAAGCCAAGCAGGAGATTTCTACCTGATCAATGCGGGCGCAATTCTTGCTGATGGACAGTTACCGTATGGATCGCCGACTGCGCTGGTATCTTCGAACACGGCGAGCGCGGTGACGGCGGCGCTACCTTCGCCTTTAAATTCGTCGATCGAGCCGGTGGCTGCCGCTTTCCCGACATTCAATGTGATTGCTGGCGGCTTTACGGTTACAGGAACTGTGGTCGATTCGTCCTTTACCCAGTTCCAGGCGTCCTCCACGGTCTACAACACCTACACCTATGTCACGGAGACATGGCTGGGCACGAACACCACGTTTACGGTACCCGACCTTTCCACGCTCCCCGGGTTTGCCCCCGCTCCACCCAGCGGCGGGCTGGAATTTTGGGCCCTTTACTCGACCGCAGGCACGCCTCTGCAACTGGGCAATCCGGTGCAGCAGTCGGGATTCGAGTTTCTAAGTTCGCCCATCTCGGTGCAGTATGTCCAGACGGCTGGGGCCTTCACCGTGCCCTAAGGAACCTGTGAAGAACTCGCCGATCCACAGGCTATAAGGGTCAGGATCGCTTAGGGATCGACAAAAAGCTCACAGAACTGGCTTCTGTGGAGTGCCCTGCGGTCTTCCCGGTCTTTGCGGCGCCGGACAACAATCCTCCGCGCACTCATCCTGCCGCGGGCCCAGCGATCCCAACGCGCGGCGCTCATGTCCCGCAGTACGCTCCAGAATTAGCTCCCGGATCATCGCAATAAATTTTGGGTGCACGCCGACCGTTCCGGCCCGCGCCATCGGCAGAGCGAGTGATTCGCAGAGCTGCCGCGCTTCAATGTCGAGGTCATACAACACTTCCATGTGATCGGAGATGAAACTGATGGGCGCGATCACCACTGCACTCGCCAGATTCTTCGTCTTCACATCGCGCAGATAATCGAGAATGTCCGGCTCCAGCCAGGGCTGTCCGGGCGCGCCGCTGCGGCTCTGATACACCAACACATCGTTGGCGACGCCCAGCCGCGCCGAAACCAGCTTGCGCACTTCCTCCAACTGCATCACGTAGTCGCAGGTGCTCGCCATCGAGAGTGGAATGCTGTGCGCAACATAGACGATCTGAACATCGTGCAATGCAGCCGCGGGAAGCTGCGCAAACGCCTCGCGCAGCCGCTCTTCAGTCGCGTCGATGAATCCGGGATGGTTGAAGAAAGCCCGAATCTTATCGACCTCGGGCGCGCCAGCTCCCAGTTCCGCCCGAGCCCGCGCAATGTCTTCTCGATACTGCCGGCATCCGGAATACGAACTGTACGCCGACGTCACAAACGCCAGCGCCCGCCGCACGCCGTCCCGCTGCATCTGCCGCAGAGTGTCAGCCAACATCGGATGCCAGTTCCGGTTTCCCCAATACACCGGAAGATTTGGGCCGTGCTCCGCTAATTCCTTCTCCAACGCCGCGATCAGCTCCCGCGTCTGCTGATTAATCGGACTCTTGCCCTCGAAGTGGTAGTAGTGCTCGGCCACAGCCAGCATGCGCTCGCGCGGAACATTTCTTCCCCGCAGCACATTTTCAAGGAAAGGAATCACGTCCTCCCTCGACTCCGGCCCTCCGAATGAAACAACAAGAATTGCGTCGTAGTGCATGGTAAGAGTCGTTTGTTATAGCGTTTTCGGAATCAGTGTGAGCCCAACGTTTGTCATCCTGACCCTGAGCTTGTCGAAGGGGAAGGACCTATGTAGCCTGCCGGCGGCGCACCGACAGCAAGCAAGTTGCACAGGTCCTTCGCGGCAAAGGGCGCCGCTCAGGATGACAAAACTCTTGGACTACAGCAGAAACGAAACCGCTCTAATGAAATAACAGCAGCGATGCTCAGGGCAACTGCCGAACCCAAATGTTGCGGAAGCTGATGGGCTCGCTGGGATCGCCGTGCGCCTGCAGCTTAATGGGCGCTCCGTCGAATTTCTTGTAGAACGGCTGGCCAATGTATCGCGTCTCGCCCTTCAGCTCAAAATGATTCTGCACCAGCACGCCGTTGAAGAAGGCAGTCACATACGCCGGAGTTTTCACCGAGCCGTCGGCGTTAAAGACCGGCGCGGTCCAAACCACGTCGTAGGTCTGCCACTCGCCGGGTTTGCGATCTGCATTCACCAGTGGAGCGTTCTGCTTGTAGATGCTGGCGGCCTGACCGTTCACATACGTCTTGTTGTTGTACGAGTCGAGAATCTGCAATTCGTAGCCGGCGTCGCCCGGGCCAGTGGAGGCGAGAAACAATCCGCTGTTGCCGCGCGCCTGCCCGCTGCCGGTGATGTTCTCCGGAACTTTCCATTCCAGGTGCAACTGATAGTTGTGGAAGCCGCGCCTGGTTTCAATATTCCCGACAGCTTTGTTCACCGTGACGATGCCGTCGTGCACGATCCATTTTGCCGGCGAATGATCCTGCGCGGAGACCCACTCGTCAAGATTCTTTCCATCGAACAGGATGATCGCGTCCGAAGGCGGCGCGGTCGAGTCGGCACCCGGCGTGACGATTTTCGGCTCCGGCTGCCACTGCTCGGTGTCCTCCGGTTTTGCTGCGGGAGCGGCTTGTTGTTGCGCAAGTAGTGGAATGCTACTGACAAGCATCATGCACGCAAGAAGCATCAGGAATGGGATGCGCATGGCCAACAGAATAACCGAATTGAGGGGTTATTGCGGTGTGACCTGAGCAAAGCCGGAAGAAGGGGCAGGCGAACCCCTAAACGTTCTTTGCCCAGAATCTGGCGTGGAATTTGAGGAAACTGGTGCGCCCGGAGAGATTCGAACTCCCGGCCTGTTGCTCCGGAGGCAACCGCTCTATCCAGCTGAGCTACGGGCGCACGCCAAACATCTACAGTTTACATGCCGTGCAATGCGGCAGCAACGCGGGCCGTTTCTTCTTTGGTGGTGGATTCATCCGCCCGTGATCAGTCTCTTTGCCTTCATAGCTGACCACTAGCTACCGGCCACTGATTCTCTACCAGCGTTCCCGTCGCCCTCCGCCGCCGCCCCGGCCTCCGCGTTCTCCTCGATCCCGGAAGCCTCCGCCTCCTCCGCCGCGCTCCGTCTTGGGCCGCGCTTCGTTCACGTTGATCGTACGCCCGCCGATTTGCGAGCCGTTCAACGCCGCGATCGCCTTCTCCCCGTCTTCGTCGCTCGACATTTCCACGAAGCCAAAGCCGCGCGATCGTCCCGTTTCACGGTCGGTCAGAATGCTCACGCGGTCGACTTGTCCGTAACCTTCAAAGATCTGCCGCAGTTCGTCCTCGTTGGTGTTAAAGCTCAGGTTCCCCACAAAGATATTCTTCACTATCCCCCCCACGCATTGAGCTGTTGGAAGTGCGAGCTCAGTTCGAACGCCTGGCAGGTTTGAAGGCCTTCCTGAAAATCGAACACGGGCTGGCTCACAGTCAAATGCGGCGACGAGTATAGCAGGTTTTCTTGGCGGGGGTGTTACGGAATGCGGTTTCTGGGGATGCGCGAAATTATACATGCCATCGATGCAAAATCGCGCTGCTCCTTCAGCAGTCATCCACCTTCCAATATCCTTCGGGATGAAACCCGATCTGCAGCAGCCGGTTTTTGGGATCGTGCCGTTTCCCGCATCCCGGACAAACCAGAAAGCGGTTCCACGCAGTTCCCAGGCGATCGTAGTTCTCCTCCACGGCAAACGTCGTCCCGCAACTGCAAGGGATCAGGAACATGCGTAACGAGTTTCGCGTGATTTCGGCAGATTTAGTGGAATTCTTCACGACTCTTCCACGGCCGCCAGCGCGCTCTTCTTGCGCTTGTTGGCCTGCAGCACTTTCTTGCGCAGCCGCAGTGTCTTCGGCGTGACCTCTACGAACTCGTCGTCGGCAATGAACTCAATCGCCTGTTCCAGGTTGAGAGGCCGGAACGGCACCAGTCGAATCGCCTCGTCAGCTGTGGAGGCCCGCATGTTGGTCAGCTTCTTCTCGCGCACGGCGTTTACGTCCAGATCCGTGTCTTTCGCGTTCTCGCCGATGATCATTCCTTCGTAGAGCTCAACGCCCGGCCCAACGAACAGCTCCCCGCGCTCTTGCAAGCCCCACAAGGCATAAGCGGTGGAAAGTCCGGGCCGGTCGGCGATCAGCGCTCCGGTCATGCGATGCGGAATCTCTCCCTGCCATTCGGTGTATCCGTCGAACAGCGAGTTCATCACGATCGTGCCGCGGGTATCGGTGAGCAACTGGCTGCGCAGTCCGATGAGCCCGCGGCTGGGCACGCGGAACTCAATCCGCACCCGCCCGTAGCCATGATTATGCATGTTGGTGACTTCGCCCTTGCGCGAGCCCAGTTGCTCCATCACCACGCCCACAAATTCCTCGGGAACATCGACTGTCAGGTGCTCGACCGGTTCCATCAGCTTGCCGTCAATCCGCTTGGTGACGATCTCCGGCTTGCCGACCATGAGCTCATAGCCTTCGCGCCGCATCATCTCGATCAAAATTGAAAGTTGCAGCTCGCCGCGGCCCAGCACCTTGAACGAATCCGTCGAGCCGGTTTCCTCCACGCGCAGGGAAACGTTGGTCAGCAACTCTTTTTCCAGCCGCTCCCGCAAGTTGCGCGACGTCACGTATGTGCCGTCTTTGCCCGCAAACGGCGACGTGTTCACCGTGAACAGCATGGCAATCGTGGGCTCATCAATGGCGATCGGCGGCAGAGGCGCAGGGTTTTCCACTTCAGTAATGGTTTCGCCAATCGTGATCCCTTCCACGCCTGCGACCGCCACAATGTCGCCGAGTTCCGTCTCCGAAATGTCGGTTCGCTTCAGCCCGGAAAAGGAGAACAATTTCGTAATTTTTGTCTTCTGCAGCGATCCGTCGAGCTTGGCGATCCCAACCTCCTCGCCGGTAAACATCTTTCCGTTGACCACGCGCGCAATTGCCAACCGTCCCAGGTAATCGCTGTAGTCAAGATTCGCCACCAGAATCTGCAGTGGACCGGCCGCATCTCCATTGGGCGGGGGCGTCGTGTTCAGGATTGCATCAAATAACGGACGCAAATCTTCGCCGCCAGTTCCTATATCGCCTGTGGCCGTCCCGATCTTCGCATTGGTGTAGAGCACGGGAAAATCCAACTGCTCTTCCTTCGCGTCAAGATCGATAAACAGATCGTAGATTTCGTTCAGCACTTCCTGCGGCCGCGCATCGCTCCGGTCAATCTTGTTGATGACGACGATCGGCGGCAGCTTCGCCTCCAGCGCCTTGCCCAGCACGTAGCGCGTTTGCGGCAGCGGGCCCTCGCTCGCATCCACCAGCAGCATCACGCCGTCGACCATCTTCAGCGCGCGCTCAACTTCGCCGCCGAAATCGCTGTGACCGGGCGTGTCGACAATGTTGATTTTCACATCGTGATAGAAAATCGCCGTGTTCTTCGCCAAAATGGTGATGCCGCGTTCGCGCTCCAGTTCGTTCGAATCCATCACCCGCTCGGCGACGGCTTCGTTGGCGCGAAACGTCCCGCTTTGTTTGAGCATGGCGTCGACCAGCGTGGTCTTGCCGTGGTCCACGTGCGCAATGATGGCGATGTTGCGAATGCTTGAACTCAAGAGAAGTCCTTTTGTGATTTGTTCTGTTACCAATTTACTATGCTGGGAATAGGATTCACCACATGTCAGAGCAACAAGAAACACTATTCGCCCGCGCTCTCCAGGCGCGACGAGAACACCGATTTGCAGACGCGCGAACTAGTTTGATAGAAGCCGAGGCGTTAAGCCGCCGGGCCGGGGATGATATGGCCTTGGCGCGGTCGCTCGTCATGCTGGGCTAGATCGAACGAGATCAGCATCACCTCGATGCCGCTCTCAAGAATTACGACGAGGCCGTTGCCATCTACCGCAGGAAAGACGATGTGCAGAGGCTGGCGCACTCGATCCGCCACGTTGCCGATATTCACCGGCATCTGGGGAACTCCCAATTTGCGGAATCGTGCTATCGCGAAGCCCTCGACCTCTACCGCGCCGATGCGGGCACAGGCCAACTCGACCTGGCCAATGCGATTCGCGGATACGCCATCCTCAAGGCCGACATCGGCGATCGCGAACAGGCCTGCCTGCTGTGGGAAGAGGCCGGCAAGCTCTATGCGGCAGTCGGCGTCCAAGAAGGCGCAGCGGAAAGCTCCCGTCAATTGGCGCTTCTAGCGGGATAGTTCAACTCGGCGATCCTTCACTGCGCGCCCGCAGCCGGTACCAGAACACGATCGCCACTAGGGAAAAAAGGAAGATGATGGTGGAGACCGCATTGATCTCCGGCGTGATGCCCCGCCGCAAACGTCCCCAGATTTCCAGCGGCAGCGTATTGTCGCGGCCGATCAGGAAAAAGCTCACCGCTATCTCATCCATCGAAAGCGTGAAGATCAACAGCGCGGCGCCGATGATCGGCAGCTTCAAGTTCGGCACGGTCACTCGCCAGAACGTCTGCCAATAATTGGCTCCCAGATCAAGCGAAGCTTCCTCCTGCGCGCGATCCAGCTTCTGCAAGCCGGCGAAGACTTCCGTCGTCGCCACAGAGATCAGCGCCGTTCCATGACCCAGAATGATTGTCGCTAGGCTCAGCTTCAAGTCGCTCTGCTTGAACAGCATCAAGAGCGACAATCCTGTAATAATCCCGGGTAAAATCAAAGGAAGCAGCACCAGCCGCCGGAACAATGCTTTGCCCGGAAAATCTGCGCGATCCAGCGCCAGCGCGGCAGGAATTCCGAACGCCAGCGCGATGGCCATTGCCGCGAACGCGACCTGCAGGCTGTTCCACACCGAATCCCATATCGCGCCGTCCGTGAACAGCACGCGATACCAGCCCAACGTCAGATTGCGCGGCGGAAATCCGCCCACTCCCTGCCCATTGAACGAATAAACAATCAGAACTGCAATCGGCAGATACAGAAACGCGAACACCGCCAACGCGTGCACCAGCAGCCAGCGCGAGCGGGCAACGTTGGAAGCACGGCTGCTCATGAAAAGCTCCATTTCTTTTCCAGCCGCTCGGAAAGAAACAACAGGCCCACCACGATTACCAGCATCCCCAGCGAAATCGCCGCGCCCAGCGGCCAGTTGTAGGCTGCACCAAACAGACTGACCACGATGTTCGAAATCATGATGCCGCTCGGTCCGCCCAGCAGCAGCGGCGCAAGAAAGTCTCCCAGACTCAGCACAAAAGCGAATGTCGCTCCCGCGACCACCCCAGGAATCGACAGCGGGAAAATCACCTTCCAGAATGTTTGTGCGGGAGTAGCTCCCAAATCATGCGAAGCCTCGATCAGATTGCGTGGGATGTGCTCCAGCGCCGCGTAAATCGGCAGAATGGTGAACGGCGTATAGATGTGCGTCAAGGTAAGAACCACCGCAAACGGACTGTACAACAAAAAGTCCAGCGGATGATTCGTCAGGTGCACGTACTGCAGGAGCGTGTTCAACACACCATCGGAGCCAAGAATCGTCTTCCACGCATACGCCCGCACCAGATAGCTGACCCATAGCGGAATAATCACCAACTGATAAAGCAGATCCTTGCGCCGGCCGGCATAAAACGACAGGAAGTAGGCCAACGGATATCCCAGCAATAATGAGAACAACATCACCCGCGCCGCAATCCACATGGAACGAAGAAGGGTTTGCCAGTACACGGTCTTTTCTACGAGATCTTTGTAGTTGTGGAGATCCCAGGAATGAACGATCGTCTGCGTGGGCGAAACCGACCAGAAGCTGTAACAGAACATCAGCAGGTAGGGAATCAGCAGAAACGCCGTGACCCACACCAGCGGAGGAAGCGCCACAGCCGTCTTGTAAGCACGCGAGAACATCAGATCCTCTCGGGCGATTCGTTCACTGGGATCGCATCCGCGGGCGAGAATTCAAGCTCGACGTCGTCTTGCATGCAGCCGCTCGCGGTTCTCGCTACCAGCACCAACCCACCCTCGCATTCGATGCGAATCAATTCCGTTGCACCATGAAATGCCTGATGCACGATTCGCCCGCGCAGGCGAACCACGCCCTCCGTGGCCGTCACCCCAGCCGCACGAAGATGCTCCGGCCGCAGAGAAAACAATGCAGGCCCGTCCGGCAGGGAGGCCGGCCAAACCAGCGCCCCGCAGTGCGCCAGGCCATTTCGCACTTCCCCGCGCAACAAATTCGTGTGCCCGATAAACTGCGCCACATACGCCGTTGCCGGACGCCCATAAATCTCCCGCGGCGTCGCCACCTGCTCCAGTTCTCCCGAGCGCAACAGCGCGATCCGGTCCGACATGACCATCGCCTCTTCCTGATCATGCGTGACAAACACAAACGCGATTCCCACTTCCCGCTGCAGCGATTTCAATTCCACCTGCATCTGCCGCCGCAGGTTCGCGTCAAGTGCCGAAAGCGGCTCATCGAGCAGCAGCAGCCGCGGCCGGTTCACCAGCGCGCGTGCCAGCGCCACGCGTTGCTGCTGGCCTCCGCTGATCTGCGCCGGTTTCTTCCCGGCATGCGCCGTCATCTTTACTTTGTCGAGCGCCTCCGCAACTCGCTGCTTGATTTCCGTCGCCGGACGCTTCGCCACTTGCAGTCCGTAGCCGACATTCTGCTCAACCGTCAGATGAGGAAACAGCGCATAGTGCTGAAACACGGTGTTGACCCGCCGCCGATACGGCGGTTGCTGGTCCAACCGCTCGCCGCCCATCCAGAGCTCGCCCGAGGTCGCTTTCTCAAACCCTGCAACGATGCGCAGCAAAGTTGTCTTTCCCGAGCCGCTCTCGCCCAGAATTGTCAGGAATTCTCCTTCCGCAATCTCCAGTGAAATGTCGCGTAGTACCACATGCTGCCCGAACGATTTGGCCACTTTGCGAATACTGAGTAGTGTCGGCTTCGTGGCAGACGACGATGCGGATTGCGAAAAGGTCATGAGAAGGGATGGATCTTTCAGTTTCTCGCGGGTAAGCCGGGGATCATTGGGCTGCTTTCACCTCATTCCAAATCTCGGTATATTTCGAACGCCGCGGCACGTTCTGCCAGAAGTACAGCCGCTTTTGGTAGTTGTCGACATCGTCCAGGTGCAAGGTTTTCACTTCGTCCGGCGTCATCAGTTTGCCCGCTTGCGGATTCGCCGGAACATAATGCGTCTTGTCGGTGACGAGCTTCTGGGTCTTGGCCTCGATCATGTATTCCAGGAACTTCTGCGCCAGCTCTTTATTCTCGCTGCCCGCCGTAATCATCAGGTGATCAATCCAGCCCGTCGTATTTTCTTGGGGAATCGTTTCGCCCGCGGGGAAGCCTGCTTTCTTGAGATCGGCCGTATTCAACGGCCAGCCCATCGCCATGACGATTTCATGGTTCTCAAACAGATTGGTCAATTCGCCGCCGGTCGCCCACATTTTGCGCACATTCGGCTTCAATTCCAGCAGCTTCTTTTTGACCGCCTCTAATTGCTCGTCACTCAAGTTGTAAAGCTGCGACGGGTCGGGCTTGTCGTAGCCGAGCACCTGCGCCGCCATGTACAGCGTCGACAGATCGTCCCACACCGAAACTTTTCCTTTGTATTTCGGATCCCACATCAGGCTCCACGAGTCCGGCGGCTGCGGAAACACAGTCGTGTCATAAATCATCGGATCCGGTCCCCACATAAACGGCACGCCGTACACCTGCCCGTTGGCCCGCACCAAGGGAAGGGAAGTGAGCTGAGGGGAAAGTTCGTTGTAACTCGGGATCTTTGTCAGATCGAGCGGCGCCGCCAGCCCGGAGGTTGCGATCGATGTGGCCACGTCGCTCGACGGCGAAATTACGTCGTAGGTTCCCGCGCTTCCTCCCCGCAGCTTCGACACCAGTTCATCGCTCGATCCCATGTATGAGGCCGAGACCTTGCAGTGGTTTTCCTGCTCGAAAGCCTGGACGAAGGAAGGGTCCGCATAGCCTTCCCAGACGAGCAAGTTCAGCGTCGGAGTCTTCTTGGTGCAGGATCCAACCAATAAGAGTCCTGCCGTCAGGGACAACACGCACGCCGCACGCCGCCAGTTCATTGTCTCCTCCCAGATTCGCCCCACGCTATTTCTCCGGGCATCCACTAACCCACGCTAGAATGTCGGCGGAGTATTCACCCACAGCACCACCGTTTCCTTCCGGCCGGGATTCATCCAGCGGTGGGGCGTGGCGCTATCAAAATAAAAGCTGTCACCCGGCTTCAACAGGTATTCGCCGCCGGCAACCGTGATCGCCAAATCGCCGCGCAACACATAAATAAATTCTTCACCCTCATGGGAATAAGACTCCCCACTGCCCGCTTCTGGCGCGATGCGGAACAGATGCGGTTCCATCACCGTGTGGCCCCAGGCTAATAACTCCATGAGCACGCCCTCGCCCGCCTCCAGCACTTTGCGCTCGTTCGGACGCACCTGGCGTCCTACCTTTCCGCCGGCGTCAAAGAAATCCAGAATATTCGTCTTGTAAAAGCGCGCCAGTTTGCGCAGCGTTCCCACCGACGCGCTCATGTGCGAGCGCTCCAGCGCACTCAGAAATCCCACGGAGATGCCGACTGCCTTCGCCACCTGCGCCAGCGAAAGGCGTCTCCGCAGGCGCAACTGCCTCAGGTGTGTGCCGATAGCCGCTGGGTTGCCCCGCGAAGACGGAGTCAGTTTACCCTCCCGCTTGAGCAACTGCACAATGGCAGCCGCGTTCAGTCCGCGCTCTTTCCGCAGAAAGCGCGCCCGCTTGAGCAGTTTCAGGTCTTCTTCGGTGTAAAGCCGGTACAGGCTTTCGGTGCGCTGCGGACGCGTTAGACCGAGGCTCTCCCAGGAGCGGATCACGGAAGGCGATACGCCCACCTTTTTTGCCACGGTTCCAATCTTCAAGTAAGGACCGGCCATGGTCTAAGCGCCCGACGGGAACGTTCTGCGACCACAAACTTCCATTCCGCAGGCGCGTTTTTCTCCTTGACAGCCCCCTCGCGCCTTCTCTAACCTTGCGGGATTATAGCAAGGTTGTGGGCGGATACAAGCTGGCATCTTTCAAATCCTCTGTTGTTCCGGTTCTGGAGGTTCCATGCCGTTACTGCGAGCCCGCTGGTGCATGGTTGCTTTGTGTTTCGCCGTTGTTCTCGCTGCTCCCATCTCGGCCGTCGCTCAAGGCGCGACCGGGCGCATTGTCGGCCGCGTCTCGGATGCTTCCGGCGCGGTGCTTTCCGGGGTAAAGATCACGCTGCGAAACCAGGCCACCAGCGTCACCCGCGACGCCCAGAGCAACGACAGCGGCGACTACTCCCTGGTTAACGTTGTGCCCGGAACCTATGAGGTCACTTTCGAACTCACCGGCTTCAAGAAGAATGTCCAAAAGGATGTCATCCTCGACGTCAACCAGGTGCTGACGCTCAATTCGATCTTGCAAATCGGCGCGCAACAGGAGGTCGTCGACGTCACCTCCGAAGCTCCCCAGGTCGATACCACCAGCACTCAGCTCGGCGCAGTCATCAACGACCGTTCTGTTAACGAGCTTCCGCTAAACACGCGCGATACGTACCAGTTCCTGCAGTTGCAGCCGGGCGTGCAGTCGCAGCTGGGGTCGAGCAATGGAGCTTTGTTTGCGGGCGCCGATGATCCCGGTTCGGTTTCGGTGAACGGTGGCCGCACCCGCTCCAACAACTTCAGCGTTAACGGGGGCGACGCCAACGACCAGTTTGTGAACACCCCCACCGTGGAACCCACGCCCGATGCCATCGAAGAGTTCCGCGTCATTACGAACACGTTTGACGCGGAATACGGCCGCAACTCCGGTTCTGTCGTCAATGTCATCACCAAGTCGGGAACCAACCAGTTTCACGGCAATGCCTACGAGTATTTCCGCAACACCATTCTCGATGC
>Ga0187781_10003303_pt1 | contig 12186 bp, 12 predicted proteins | sample 0715_SJ02_MP02_2_FD_132447 | JGI IMG/M metagenome (GOLD analysis project Ga0187781, IMG submission 132447) | Tropical peat soil microbial communities from peatlands in Department of Meta, Colombia - 0715_SJ02_MP02_20_MG | ecosystem: Environmental > Terrestrial > Soil > Wetlands > Peat | place...
CGCCCCGCACCGCATGTTCCGCTCCAGCGAGACCCGGATGTCCGTGGCCGGGACACCGCAGTGCACCAGCCTGTCCGCGGACAGCCGCATCATGATCTCCGGGCCGCACACGAACGCCGTCGTGTCCGCCGGGTCGTCGACCGCGTTCTCGATGAGGCCGGTCACCAGGCCGACATGACCGTCCCAGCCCGCCTGACCGTGGTCGACCGTCACGCGGACGTCGGCGCCACGCCTGCTCCAGGTCTCCAGCTCCCGGGTGAAGATCAGGTCCTCCGGTGACCGGGCGCCGATGAGCAGCACGACCCGGTCGTATCTGGCCCGCTGGTCCAGTGCGGTCAGCACCACCGGGCGCAGCGGCGCCAGGCCGATGCCGCCCGCCACGATCAGCGCGTCCCGGCCGTCGGCGATGCTCAGTCCCCAATCGGTGCCGAACGGCCCGCGCACGCCGATCGTGTCGCCAGGGGCGGCGGCACACAGGGCCCGCGTCACCGCTCCGACGGCGCGGATCGTCTGCACGAGCACCTCGCCGCGGTGGAAGCCGCTGATCGAGACCGGGACCTCGCCCACGCCGAATGCATACAGCATGGTGAACTGGCCGGGGCGCGGCGACTCGATGGGGTTCCCGGCCGGGCGGAGCATCAGCGTCACGGTGTCGTAGGTCTCCGCGTGGCGTCCCGTCACCACGTAGCACACCGGCCGCATCGGGTCCGCGATCGGCGTCACGGCTCCTCCTGGAGGTCTCGTTCCGCGCGCAGCGCCCTCACTTCCTCGGTCAGGTCGATGCCGACCGGGCACCATACGATGCACCTGCCGCAGCCGACACAGCCGGACGAGCCGAACTGGTCGTGCCAGGTGCCGAGCTTGTGGGTGAGCCACTGCCGGTACCTGCTCTTCGCCGACTGCCGGACGCCGCCGCCGTGCAGGTAGGAAAAGTCAAGGTCGAAGCAGGAATCCCAGCGTTCCCAGCGCTCGGCGTGGTCGCCGGTCAGGTCGGTGGTGTCCTCGATGGCGGTGCAGAAACACGTCGGGCAGGCCATGGTGCAGTTACCGCAGGTCAGGCACCGCGCCGCCACATCGTCCCAGCGTGCGGCCTGATGGCTGCCCGCCATCAGCTCCCGCAGGTCGCCGGTCTGCATCTGCCGGCCCATGCGCTCCGCCGCGGCTTCCACGGCCGACCGCGCCCCCCGTGCGATGGCCTGGTCGGCAGGCTCGCTCGGTACTCGTTCCAGGACGTCCGCGCCGTGCTGCGAGCCGACCTCGACCAGGAAGCGGTGACCGCCTTCGTCCAGCATCTCGGTGAGAGCTAGGTCGAAGGGGGACCCGCCGACGCCGGGCCCGGTGCCCATGGACGCGCAGAAGCAGGTCTCGCCGGGCTCGGTGCAGTTCACCGCCACGATGAACAGCCGGGCGCGGCGCGCCGCGTACCGCGAGCCCGGCTGCGCCAGTACCCGGTCCTGGATCGCGATAGCCCGCAGGTCGCAGGGCCGGACGCCGAGGAAGGCATACGACGGCGGTTCGCCGTCATCGGTTTCGTCGGACAGCTCGAAACCGTCGGGGGTCCGCGCCGCTGACCAGAGCCGCTCCCGCGGTGGATGCAGGAACCGCTTCCAGCTCTGCGGCCCGGCCGAGTGACCGAAGGCGGCCTCGTCGTCACGGCGGCGCAACTGGTAGCCGCCCGGTTCCAGCCGGACACCCCAGCCGAACGGCAGTTCCCTGGCCGAGGACAGTTCCCGCAGCACGATGGCACCGTCCTGGACGGCCGGGCCGATCACGCGGTACCCCTCGGCCACCAGAACCTGGTACAGGTCGCCGAGCCCCTGGACCGCTATCACGCGGGGGGCTGGAAGCGTGGTCTCGGGAGCCATGGCCACCGTCCGTTCGGTATGAATGCTTTCCATCATCTAGCGTCGCTCAGCCTGGCCGCCCCCGGTCATGGGCGTTGGTTCGTGAATCCCAGGTCCTTCGTCCCTTGTGGCGGCGGTCCGGTATCGGCGGCACCAATGATAGGGACCATCGCCGGGACCAACGGCACTAGTGACGTCAGCGCCTGGGGGGCAACGTCACAGTCGGGGTGGTGCAGATGAATGACGACGACACCGCGCTCATCCGGGCCAACCGCAACGCGGGGCCCGCCGGCCGCGGCGAACGCGGGACGATGCGGGCCTGCGATGCTGACCGCGACCGTGCGGCGGAGTCCCTCGGCGTGGCCTACAGCGAAGGCCGACTGTCCAAGGACGAATACGACGAGCGCCTGGAGAGCGCCTTTGCCGCGCGCACCTACGCCGACCTGGACCAGATCGTGGCCGACCTGCCTGCCGTGCCTGCGCCCGTGGTGCCCCCTGTGGCTGTGGTGTCCCCTGTGGCCAGGACCAACGGGCTCGCGATAGCGAGCCTGGCCTGCGGGCTCGCACAGTTCGCGTTCGGGCCGGTGGCGACCATCCCGGCGATCGTGTTCGGCCACATGGCCCGGCATCAGATCAAGCGCACCGGAGAACAGGGGGCTGGCCTGGCGCTCGCGGGCCTGATACTCGGCTGGGCGACGGTGATCCTGGCCATCCTCGTCCTGTTCATCATCGGTGTGGCCATGTCCGCCGGGATGCACGGCACAGTGATGCACTGAGCCGTCGAGCTGGTCACCCGCGGACCTATACCGGTGTGCCCGGCGTGAGCACCAGCGTGCCGGGCAGCAGGATCAGCCATCGGCGTCTCACCGTAACCTCGGATCGGATTCGTCTTCCCCGGCGTGCGCCCGGGACGGCAGCGCGAGCAAGGCGATGAGGCAGCCGGCCGCGGCCACGCACGCCCCGGTGGTCAGGCCCAGGTCCATCCCGCTGGCGAAGGCGGACCGCGCCAGGTGGCCGAGGGCCGCGCCGAAGAAGCCGCCGACCTGGGCGGCCACCGCGAGCGCTCCGGCCACCGACCCGAGGATGATCTCCATCACCGCATGCGGCACGTGGACGGGGTAGCGCGCCAGTGTGCTCGTGATCTGGTCCTGGTAGCGGGTGTTCAGCAGGCTGCCGATCACCGCCACGCCCAGCGCACCACCGGTCTGCAAGAACGCGCCGTTGGTCGCGGAGCCGACGCCGGTGTGCGCTCTGGGCAGCGAGCCCATGACCGACTCGGTCGCCGACGGGATGGTCAGCCCGGCACCGACGCCGAGCAGGATGAGGCCGGGCAGGATGCCGGTGAAGGCGGTCGTGGCTGAGGCCGTGGACAGCTGCCACAGGCCGCCGGCGACGATCAGCAGCCCGGCCGCGACCGTGATCTTGGTTCCCGCGGCCCGGACGAGCAGCGTGGAAAGCGGCGCGATGACCGCGATAGCCCCGGCCGCGGGCAGCACCCGGATCCCGGCCTCCAGCGGTGTATAGCCCAGGACGAGCTGCAGGAACTGGGTCATCACGAACAGCGCGCCGAACAGCCCGAACGTGGCCAGTCCGACCGAGCACACCGCGGCGGAGAACCTGCGGCGCCGGAAGAAGTCAAGGTTCAGCATCGGGTGCGAGCTGGCCCGCTCCCAGAGCACGAAGGCGGCCAGGACCGCGAGCCCGGTGACTCCCGCGGCGATCGTCAGGGGCGAGGACCAGCCGCGGACCGGGGCCTCGATCAGCGACCACAGCACCAGGCCCAGGCCCGCGATGGACAGCAGCGCGCCGGTGAAGTCCGGACGCAGCGCGGCCGGGTTCTTCGATTCGGGGATCAGCGGCACCGCGAACGCCGCGCCGACCGCGGCGATCGGCACGTTGATCAGGAACACCGACCCCCACCAGAAGTGGGCCAGCAGCAGGCCACCGATGATCGGGCCGAGCGAGACGCCAAGGCCGGTGGTGCCCGCCCATATGCCGATGGCGCGCTGCCGCTCGGCCGGGTCGCGGAAGACGTCGGTGATGATCGCCAGCGTCGAGGGCATCATCATGGCCCCGCCGATACCCATGCTGGCCCGGGCGGTGATCAGCATGCCTGCCGAGCCGGAGAACGCCGCCCAGGCCGAGCCGGCCGCGAACGCCGCCAGTCCGGCCAGGAACACGCGCTTGCGGCCGATCCGGTCGGCCAGGCTGCCCATGACCAGGAGCAGGCCGGCGAAGACGATGACGTAGGCGTCCACGATCCACTGCAGTTCAGTGGTGGTCGCGTGCAGGTCTCGCTCCAGGGTGGGCAACGCGACGTTCAGGACCGTGTTGTCCAGGGTCACCATCAGGAGCGAGACGCACAATACGGCCAGCGCGAGCCACCGCGCGGGCGACGGCCTCGCTGCTTCCGGTCGTGCCGCGGGGATGTCCCGAGTGTGTGAAGTCATAACCTCAGCCGATTCGGCCACAGCTGCGAAGACCAGAGCCGAAAGGCCAGGCAAAGGTCCTTTCCGTGGCCGGCGGTGCCGACCACGAGGCGTAGGGACCTGGGTCATTGCCCGGGCCGGCCTTCGGCCCTATCCGATCCCAGGTGCGGCGTTGATCCTGGTGTGGATTCGGCATCATGTGTCCCGGTCCGGACCAGTGGAAGGCGGAACGAGGATGAAATTGATCACCGCCGTCGTCAGGCCGGAGAAGCTCGACGAGCTGATCCTTTCCTTGATCAATCACGGGGTTCGCGGGGTCACCGTGACCGACGTCCGGGGTTTCGGGCAGCAGTACGGCCGGCTCGCGGGCACGGCTACGAGGGTGGCCGGCCGACCCGGTGAGCACATGGCCGTGCTTCTGGCGAAGGTCCGGCTGGACCTGGTCGTGCTCGACGACGACGCCGAGACGATAGTCGAGGCCATCGCCAATCATGCCCGGACCGAAACAATCGGCGACGGGAAGATCTGGGTGACGCCGGTCGACAGCGCCTTGCGCGTCCGAACCGGTGAACGAGATCGTGCCGCGGTATGACGCCGCGGAGCGGGCCTAGCCTTCGTGCTTGCCGCGCATGATGACGACCGGGCACGACGCATAGTTCGCACAGTACTGGCCGACCGAGCCGAGCAGCACCTCGGCCAGTCCGCGGTGACCCCTCGAGCCCACGACGAGCAAGTCGGCTCCGTCGGCCGCCTCTACCAGCACCTGCCCGGCTCGCCCTTCCACCACGCGCGGGCAGACCTGGACGTCCGGGTCGATGGCGCACATCTCGGTAATCGCCTCGGCCAGGACCGAGAAGGCGTCTTCCTGATAGTCAGGCATGTCAGCGGTCGGTACCCAGCCGGTGCCCACCGGGACGTGCCAGGCGGTCACCGCCTCCACCACCGCTCCGGTCAGTTTCGCCTGGCGGATGGCCCAGCGCAGTGCGGCCTTGGACGACTCGAAGCCATCCACACCGACCACGATGCGCCGCTGCTCAGCGCCTTGCCTGCTGTTCATAGCGAACCTCCTCAGGGTCTGTCATGGGCCAGTGCGTGATGGCCTGGATGCCGTCGCGGGCGGCATGCGGGTCGAGAAACTGACCGCCCAGCCCATCCGGGCGCAGGTCGCGCCCGAGCTGGTAGACCCGCGGGATGCCGGTGGGGAGCTCCAGCCCGGCAATCCGGTCGTCCGGGATCGACTCGAGATGCTTGACCAGCGCCCGCAGCGTGTTGCCGTGCGAGACGACGAGCACGCAGCCGCCGGTACGCAGGTCCGGGATGATCGCGTCGTACCAGTAAGGCAGCAGCCGGGCGGAGACGTCCGAAAGGGATTCGGCGCGCGGCAGCGCGTCGGGCGGCACCGCCCGATAGCGCGGATCAGCGGCTTGTGAAGACGCGCGCGCCGCATCGAGCGGCGGCGGCGGCACGTCGTAGGAGCGACGCCAGGCCATGACCTGCTGCTCGCCGTACCGCTGGAGGACCTCGGCCTTGTTCCTGCCCTGCAGCGCCCCGTAATGCCGCCCGTTGAGCCGCCAGGACCGGCGCACCGGGATCCAGTCGCGATCCGCGGCCGCCAGGACAAGGTCCGCCGTGCGGATCGCGCGTCGCTGCAGGGACGTGTGCACGAAGTCAGGGAACGCGTCGTGCTCGGCGAGCAGCACCCCGGCGCGGGCCGCCTCCTGTTCTCCCCGGGCGGTCAGGCGGGCGTTCTCCCAGCCGGTGAACACCCCGGCCGCGTTCCATTCGCTTTGCCCGTGCCGCAGCACGACCAGGCGACACGGAAAGCCATGCTCGCTCATGGCTCTTCCAGAACGGCCAGGCCGGGCAGGGTCTTGCCCTGGACGAACTCCAGGCTGGCACCGCCTCCGGTGGAGACGTAACCGAACGCGCTGTCGCGGAAGCCGAGGGCGTGGATGGCCGCGCCCGTGTCGCCGCCCCCGATCAAGCTGAATGCCTCGCTGCTGATCATCGCCGAGGCGACGGCCCGGGTGCCGTTGGCGTACGGGGGCAGTTCGAACACGCCCATCGGGCCGTTCCAGAAGATCGTCCTGGCCCCGCGGATGCTGGCGGCGAACTGCCTGGCCGACTCCGGGCCGATGTCCAGGCCCATCAGGTCCGACGGGATGGCGTCGGCGCTGACGACCTCGTGCGGCGCGTCGGCGTTGCGTCCGGCCGCCACGACGATGTCGGACGGCAGCACGATCTCCGCGCGCGCCCGGGCGGCCCGGTCCAGGTAGCCGCGGGCCAGGTCGACCTGTCCTGGCTCCAGCAAGGACGTCCCGACCTTGTGGCCCTGGGCAACGAGGAACGGGAAGGCCATGGCCCCGCCGATGAGGATCTGGTCGGCCATGCTGATCAGGTCGTCGATCGCGTCGAGCTTGTCCTCGACCTTGGCGCCGCCGAGCACGACCACATAGGGCCGCCGGATCTCAGTGGTCAGCCGCCGGAGCGCGCCGACTTCGGCGCGGACCAGGTAGCCAGCGGCGTGCGGCAGGCGCAGGGCGACATCGTAGACGCTGGCCTGCTTGCGGTGCACGACGCCGAACCCGTCCGAGACGTACAGGTCCGCCAGCGCGGCCAGCTCGTCGGCGAACAGGCCCCGCTGCGTATCGTCCTTGCTGGTCTCCCTGGCGTCGAACCGCAGGTTCTCCAGCATGACCAGGCCTCCCGGCGGCAGGGCCGCGACCGCGGCCTGGGCGGACGGACCGGTGATGTCGGCCGCGAGCTGCACCGGGCGGCCGAGCAGTTCGCCGAGGCGGGCCGCGACCGGCGCCAGCGAGTACTTCGGGTCGGGCTTGCCCGCCGGGCGGCCCAGGTGGGCGCAGACGATCACCTTGGCGCTGCGGTCCAGCAGGGCGGTCAGCGTCGGCAGGGCGCCCCGGATCCGGCCGTCGTCGGCGACGCGGCCGCCGTCGAGCGGCACGTTGAGGTCGTCGCGCACCAGCACCCGCCGGCCTGCGACCGCGAAGTCATCGATCGTCTTCATCACGAAAATCTCCTCCGACCCGACGCTGAAGAACCGGCTCCCGGGTGGTGTCCCGGGCTCCAGTTCCGAGCCTGACTCCGGCGCTCGCCCGGCAGTCAGGGTCGTTCGCCGTCACGTTGGGGGACCTTCGTAGGTAGCGGCCCGAGGGTCGGCGCCGGGACGGGCGGCTGACGTCAGCCGACGGAGGGGACGACGGCTACCGGGCCGCGGGCGTGGTCGAGCAGCGCGTGCTGGACCGAGCCGATGCCGGGATCGGCGTGCCTCCCGATCACCACCAGATCGGCGCGTGCCGAGTAATTCGCCAGGACGCGGGCGGGGTGGCCGCGGATAACGTCCTGCCGCACCCGCACGTCCGGATACTTCTCCCGCCATCCGTCGAGGGCGGACGACAGGACGCGGGCGGCCTCGGCGGATATCTGCTCGGGGTGCATCGGTGCCTGCGCCGTACCCTCGCGGTCGGCCTGGCCAACCAGCGCGGACGGGAGCCAGTGCCAGGCGTGGACCACCACCAGGTCCGCGCGGCGCGCGGTTGCCTCCTCGAACGCGAACGTCAGCGCCCCGTCGGCACCGTGCGGGTCGCGGACGCCGACGGCGACCTCCCGATGGACGGCCATGGTCGCCTGCCGGACCACGATCACCGGGCAGCTGGCGCGGCTGGCGGCGTAGCGGCTCACCGAGCCCAGGATCATGGCCGCGAACCCGCCTGCCCCGCGGGCACCGACCACCAGCATGGCGGCGCCCGAGCCGCTGCCCGCGACGGCCAGGGCCGGCGGACCTGACAGCAGATCGGTGGTCACCTCCAGACCCGGGGCCACTTCCTCGATCCGGGCGAGAGCCGTCCCGAGCGCCCGCCTCGACGCGCCGCGCAGGGCGTCGGCGACGGTCGTCGGCGCGGCCTGGTCGGCCTGCATTCGCGGCACCACGGCAGGTGCCGACACGATGCGCAGCGGCAGCCCGTGCCGTTTCGCTTCCATCGCGGCCCACTCCGCGGCGAGCAGCGACTCCTCCGATCCGTCCACTCCCACCACGACCGGCTTGGTAGACATGGCCCGGCCTCCTCAGTACCATGCCCGCATACGCCGCGGACCTGGTTAGCTTCCACGTTCAGCGTGACGACTAAGGGACGATCTGGCATGGGGCGTCAGGCATCAGATCCAAGGACCTCTGTCACCTAGGCCGGATCGCCCCCTAGGTTGTGTCGACCAGCGGTCAGCGCGCGACCGCCGAGTGGCCGGAGCGAGCGAGCAGCCTGATCCGAGTCGCCTGCAACCGCTTGGCCAGAACCCGGGTGATGCGCTGGTTGAGCTCGTACCCGAGTCCGGGATCGGCCACGCAGCACTGCCGGACGGTCGGCGCGTCGAACTCGAAGGCTTCCACCGCGGTGGCGGCCACGGCGCCGAACGCCCACTTGTAGGGCGGGAAGAGCCATGACCAGCCGAGCAGTTCGCCCATGCCGATGGTCTCGATGACCACCGGACCCTCGCCCGGGACATGCAGATCCAGCGATACGTGACCGGACTGGATCAGCCAGAACTTCGTGGCGTTGCCGCCGTCCTCGAAGAGCCGGTACCGGGCCGGGAAGCTGACGTCGCGCGCGGCCTCGGCGAGCATGGCCAGCTGATCAGCGGACATGCCGTGCAGGAACGGGTGGGCGGCCAGAGCCGCCGCGTTGACCTCGATCATCGGACATCACCGCCCAGCGTTTGTCTCGGTCGGTCAAGCATGGCCGGCACCGTCCGCATCCGGCGAGTGCCGTAAGTCACTTACCGGCTAGGACCATGGGCCGCAGCGGGGATTCTGCGGGGCCACACGTCATCCTATGGACCAACGTCCCGGCCGGATATGCCAGAGGGCACTCGCCGCCGAGTTGGTTACGGCTGAGGCTGGCGGCATGCAGGGCGGCAGCCCCGCATGACAGGTGAGAGAACCGAGGAGGTGAAGCGGCGTCCGCGGCCTGGGCCTGTCGGCGGCGCCGTGATCCGATGAGTGTGAGCTATATACCCAGGCAGGAGCCCAAGAGGCCCACGGGGCTGGACGAGGACAGCGGTTCACCGCGGAGCGAATGGGCCTGGCCGTCGCCACCTGATCCGGGTGACCTGAGCAAGCGAGTGGCACGGCGGCGTGCCGAACTCCACCTGAGCAAGGCACAGGTGGCGGCCCGGGCCGGGATGAGCCTGCGGTACCTCGAATACGTGGAGAGGTACCCGGCCCGCCCCGACTTCGTCGCGCTACGCAGGCTGGCCGCCGCGCTGCAGACCACGCCGGCCGCCCTGCTGGGCGCCGGGTCTCAGGTGCCACCCGGATACGGCCGCCTGACCGGCCCTCCCGTCATCACCAAGCTCATGCCGACCGAGTGCTACCGGCTGATCGCCGCGGGCGGAGTCGGACGGATCGCGTTCAGCACGACCTCGGGTCCGGTCATACTTCCGGTCAACTTCGCCGTGGTAGCGGGCACCATCGTGATCAGGACCGGCGAGGGCACCGCGGTCGACGGCCACGCTGACGAGCGGGTCGCGTTCGAGGTCGATCACATCGACGAGGCGCTCAGCCAGGGCTGGAGCGTGCTCGTGCGCGGCACGGCGCACCGAGTCGCGCATCCGGCCGAACTCCAGAACATCCGGCGCGACGCCACCATCTGGCCGTGGCCCGGCGGGGACCGTGACGTCTACGTGCGCATCATCCCGGACACGATCACCGGCCGCCGGATCGAGAGCCGCTGATCCCGGGATCACGGCTAGCGGGGCCGCCCTCTCAGGGGGCGGCCCCGCAGCATTGATCAGGTGACAGCTACAGCTGCCCGCCGACGAGAACCGCCAGGTCGGCCAGCCGGCAGGTGTAACCCCACTCGTTGTCGTACCAGCCGAACACCTTGGCCAGGCGCCCGGACGCCTGGGTCAGCGCCGAGTCGAACACGCACGACGCGGAGTCGCCGATGACGTCGCGGGAGACGATGGGATCGGTGCAGTAGCGCAGGATGCCGCCCAGCGGGCTCTTGGGGTCGAACGCTGCCGCGGCGAACGCCCGGTTCACCTCCTCGGCGGTGACGTCCTGACTGAGCACGACCGCGAGGTCGGTCAGCGAGCCGTCCTCCACCGGGACACGGACGGCCACGCCGTCCAGCTTCCCGGCCAGGGCCGGGATGACCTCGCCGGTGGCCCGGGCCGCGCCGGTCGTGGTCGGCACGATGCTGGTCGCCGCCGACCGGGCCCGCCGTAGGTCCTTGTGTGGCCCGTCGAGGAGCATCTGATCCCCGGTGTAGGCGTGCACCGTGGTCATGAACCCCTGCACCACGCCGAACGTGTCGTGAAGCACCTTGACCATCGGGGCCACGCAGTTGGTGGTGCAAGACGCGTTGGAGATCACGTCGTGTCTGGCCGGATCGTAAGAGCCCTCGTTGACGCCGATCACGACGGTCAGGTCGACGCCCTTACCCGGAGCCGAGATCAGCACCTTCCGCGCGCCGCCCTTGAGGTGCAGGGCCGCGGCGTCCCGGGTGCGGAACTTGCCGGTGGACTCGATGACGACGTCCGCGCCGAGCCTCGCCCAGTCGATCCCGGCCGGGTCGCGTTCGGACAGGACGGGGATCGGGTCCCCCGCGACGATCAGCGCGTCGTCCGTGTGCTCCACCGTCCGGCCGAGCCGGCCGTAGGTGGAGTCGAAGGCCAGCAGGTGCGCCAGCGTCCTGGCGTCGGTAATGTCGTTGACCGCCACTACCTGCAGGTCGGTGCGCTCCAGGGCCAGGCGCGTGAACGTGCGGCCGATGCGGCCGAAGCCGTTGATTCCCACTCTGACAGCCATGTGAGCTTCCTCCTCATTGGTGTTTCCGCCAGCAGCCTGGACGGGCCGGGCCGACCACGGGTAGCGCCAATGGGCACCTAAGCCTGGGACCATTGGCCCTTCGGCCGCGACCAGATAGGAAGAAAGTCCCGGCCAAGCCGGGAGATCGACCCTGGCTGAACCGGGTGGCGGCACTGGATGGTGAACATGCATACCGCGCTGATCAGGTGAGGTGAGATCAATGCGAGCATGGCGCCGCCCCGAGAACCCCAGAAGCCACAGGAACACCTGGCTGGGTCGGCAGCTGCGCGGACGGTGGCCTGACCACAATCCGCTGCGGCGCGGATCGGACCGGGCCGAGACCGCCATGGTCGGCGTACTGCTGGCCGCCTTCCTTGCTGGCGCCCCATTCGCGGCCCACGTCGCCGGAAGCTGGACCTACGCCACCTCTGTCCGGGAGGCGCACGCCCAGCAGGCTGCGTTCCGCCAGGTCCCGGCCACCCTGCTGCAAGCGGCGGCGTCCTGGAGCGTCAGCGAAGGCGGAGCGGAGGCCCCGGCGCGGTGGCAGGCCCCGGACGGGCAGACCCGTACGGGGCAGGTCTTCGTCTCCGGCGATGCCCCGGCGGGCAGCACGGTCATGGTGTGGGTCGACCAGGCCGGCCACCTCACCGACTCCCCTCTGCAGCAGGGCCAGGTCACGGGCCGGGCCGACATGGCGCGGGTGCTCGCCGTGGCCGCGCTCGCGGTCACGCTGATCGTCGTCGGCTGGGCGGCCCGCTGGGCGCTGGACCGGCGCAGGCTGGCCGCGTGGGACAGGGAGTGGCTGTCGACTGGACCCCGGTGGAGCTCCCGGCGGTAAGACCCTGCTATCGGTGACCGAGGTCCTGCTGGGGTGGTGACGTCTGGCCATGTCGCTGGTCCAGGGAGAGCGGGAGACTTGTGGTTGAAAGATCAAATAAGAACGCGGGCCGGAGACCCCGGGCCCGCTCCCAGAGGAGGCATTACAATGCGCCGCAACTCTCATCTCGTCCTCGTCATCGCGGGCTTTGCCGCCGCGGTGCTGCTGGCTGTGGCCGGCGGACTACTGCTGTGGGGGTCGACCTACGTGCAC
>Ga0187781_10003304_pt1 | contig 12185 bp, 9 predicted proteins | sample 0715_SJ02_MP02_2_FD_132447 | JGI IMG/M metagenome (GOLD analysis project Ga0187781, IMG submission 132447) | Tropical peat soil microbial communities from peatlands in Department of Meta, Colombia - 0715_SJ02_MP02_20_MG | ecosystem: Environmental > Terrestrial > Soil > Wetlands > Peat | place...
GATCTCGTCCTTTTTGGCGTCGGCGTCGATGTTGTAGGTCACTTTGATGCCGCCGAAGCCGTTGCGGACATCGCTGTCGATGCCGAGGATGCCCTGAATATCCATGTCGCCCTCAATGGTCGCGGTGACCGAGTGCAACTGAATGTTGCGGTGTTGAGCCACGGCGGCGATGCCCGCGGTCAGGCAACTCGCCAACCCGACCAGCACGATTTCGACGGGCGTGGCGCCCTTGTCTTCCGCCGCGAACACTTCCGGATGGTCGGCATCGAAAGCGAACGTTTTCTTGTGATGCTGTTCTGCACCCAGACCGTAAAAACCTTCGACCGTGGAATGGCTGTGCGTTCCCTCTTTCCATTCGCACTGTGCGCGCCACTTGAATTGCGCGGCCTGCGGCGCCTTACTGAGCGCTTCGCGCGCCTCAATCAGAGCGGCGGTATTTACGCCGTTATCGACGGCAGTTTTAACTTCGGCCATAGCTACCCTCCATACTGGTGACCGCGTGAAATTCGTGTTTCACGCATGCATAATCGGCACATAACGTTGAGCAACATAGCGGCGAGTCAACTTTTTAATGCAGGCAAGAAAATCCTGCTTTTTCTAAAATTCGCCGAGAAAAATCATACTACAAAATCGGCCATTCGGCGAATTCAATTAACGGCGCAGCGGTCGCACTGACCGCGACTAACTCAATCAGACGCCGTCCCCTCCCGCGCCGCGTCATCCGCGATCTCCTTCAACGCCCCCTCGTCGGCGGGAAAATCCGCTGCAATCCAGGCCATCTCCGCGGCGCGTAGCGCATTGCCAAGCGGCGGGCCAGCCGGAACGCCGCGCCGCATTAGATCTGCCGCTTTGAGTGGGAAATCCGGCACGGTCCAACGCTGCGGCAGGCTCGCGAGTTGCCGCCAGCTCTGGTCCGCGACTCCCGCATCCGATCGCGCCCATGCGACGAGCACACGATCGAGGAACGACTGCGGTTTGAGCCGATAAAGAAGTGCATGCGCCGGCTGCGCGTCAGGGTCTGGCGCCACCCGCCACCAATGTTCGAGCGCGAGCAGCCGCTCGGACTCGGCGTTGGACAAGCGAAACCGATAAGTGAGCCGTTCGGCGTCTTCCTTCACGTACACTCCGAGGGCCCCGAGGCGGCGAACGGCATCCGCTTCCACGCCGAGCGCCGCTTCGGCTTTGGCCGAGTTCTCGAAGCTGGCGAGAAAGGCAACGCCGCCGAGGATCATGCCGAGCAGACCACATTCTGCCATGATGGCCAGCGTCGCGGTCGCGCGCGGCGCCAGCAAAAGTTTGAGCAGTTCCACACGTACTCGCTCGCGCGAGAGCGTATCAAGGCGCGCGCGCGCCGCAATGCAGGCGTGCAAGGCGGCGCCGTCCGGTGCTCCTTCGGCAAAATTCGCGTGAAAGCGAAAGAAGCGCAGAATGCGCAAATAGTCTTCTTCTATTCGCCGCCGTGGGTCGCCAATGAAGCGGACGCGGCGAGCTTTTATATCGTCCATTCCGCCGACATAGTCATAGACCGTTCCTGCGGCCGTAGCGGAGAGTGCGTTGATGGTAAAATCGCGGCGCTCGGCGTCGGCCCGCCAATCGCGGCCGAAGACGACGCGCGCTTTACGGCCAAAGGTTTCGACATCCTCGCGCAGCGTCGTCACCTCGACCGGATGATGGTCGATGATCGCAGTAATGGTACCGTGCTCGATACCGGTCGGGACTGCCTTACCGCCTGCGGCTGCGACCCGGCGCATCACCTCGTCGGGCAGCGCAGTGGTCGCGACATCGATTTCGCCGACCGGAAGCTGCAGCAGGGCATTGCGGACGGCGCCGCCGACGACACGCGCTTCCTCGCCGTCGCGGTCGAGAAGCGCAAGCAAACGCGAGACTTCGCCCTCCCTCAGCCACGCCGCGTCGGCAAGTTGCGGAGGTTTGATCACCGGGTCGTCCCCGGCACGAATTTGCCGCCTTCAATGTGCGCCGGCACGTAGGTGGACCCCGGAGGGGCGCCTGAAAACTCCGCGAGCGCAAAAAAACTGCCCGCCATCAATACCAGCGACGCGATGACCAAACCGGCTATGCGCGGCAGGGTCCACGCTTTCGGCAGAAAAATGCTGGCGCGCGTCGCCAACAGGAAGGCTGCATAGGCGACGAACGGGATGAAAAACAGTACGATTTCGGTGGCGATTGGCCTGATCATGCGCAGACGCGATCGTACAGATTCCGCACAATGCCAGCCGTTATACCCCAGATGTAACGGTCGCCGAATGGGATGGCGTAATACTCGCGGCTGATCCCTTTCCAATCGCGGCTGCGACGCTGGACATTGGTTGGAGTCATCAGGAAAGAAAGCGGCACTTCAAATATCTCGGTCACCTCGCGCGGATTAAGTGTGAGTGCGAAATCCGGCTGTATCCGCGCCACCGTCGGCAGAATGCGAAAGCCGGAAAAGGTCAAATAAAGGTCGAGATAGCCCAGCGGCTCGATTAGGCCGGGGGTAAGTCCTATCTCCTCTTTTGCCTCGCGCAAAGCTGCAGCGACCGGACTTTCGTCCTCCGGATCGATTTTGCCGCCCGGAAAAGCGACTTGCCCCGCGTGGCTGGCGAGTTGTTGGGTGCGAATCGTAAACAGCACCGTCGGTTCGCTGCGATCGATAACCGGCACCAGCACGGCGGCCGGTTTGGTCGCGCTTACCCCCGCAACCTCCCACATGGTGGGATTGAGATCGAGATCCCCCCGCGCCCCCGACGCCAGCGGATCGAGGAGTGACGGCGGCACCCTTAACGTCAGGCGAGCGCGTGCCCGTTCGAAGAAATTGTCCCTCGCCTCTCCGGCAAAGGATGACGCCGCTTGCTCACGCAAATTTACGCACCTGTTCCGCCGGCGCCATGGGAAAGAAGGCGCCCATGGAAGTTACGCCAAACATGGCTCGACCCTCAAACTCGCGCTCCTCGCCGAGTTCGACAAGGTCGAAAAACAACGCGCGCGTTACTTTTGCCCACAGATCCCGGCGCACGTGAAGGTACGGCTTGAGCCCATCGGTCCCGCTCTCCGGTTCGAAGCGCAATTTATGCGCCGATCCGCATGCCACCCAGTCATCGACATTGGTGCGGAAGTTGAGCACCCGCCCCGCAGATGATTCTTTGACGTCGAGCTCGACAGCGAGGAAAGGCGCATCATCCACTTGAATGCCGCATTTCTCGACCGGAGTGACCAGAAAGTACTTATCGCCTTCGCGCTTGAGCACCGAGGCAAAAAGCTTGACCAAGGCCGGGCGGCCAATCGGGGTTTTCGCGTAGAACCAGGTGCCGTCGGCGGCGATCCGCATGTCAAGATCGCCGCAGAATGGCGGATTCCAGCGTTCGACCGGAGGCGGTCCTCTGCCTTCACCGGACGCACGGCCTAGCGCATCTGTGATGCCCTCTAACCCCGAATGCCCTGTCTTTGCCACGGTTTACCTTGAACCTGTCGGCGTGGACATTAAGTCCGGGGGCAACATCACTCGCAAGAACGTGATTGTCATGCTGGCATCGCGTCGCGGCAAACGTAAGTTGTGTTCCCGGTGAATGTAAGAATCAACGCCAGCCGTTTTTTCCTGCTATTGCATTGCAAAATATCAGTGCAAAGTCGAACGCTTGCGATCGTTCAGCCGCGGCGAATCTGATTCGCTGCGGGACGAGGCAAAGAGGGAGTTAACTATGGCCGTTGTCGGCGGAGACGGACTGGAAAAGCTTGAAGATATGATTGTGCGCGCGGCCGAAACGAGCGCTGATCACGTGCGCGCGGCCAAGGCCGCGATTGGCAGCGTCATATTCGGCCAAGAAACCGTTATTGAGCAGGCGCTCATCACCATACTCTGCGGCGGCCATGGTCTCCTGGTCGGCGTCCCCGGTCTCGCCAAGACCAAGCTCGTCGAGACCATGGGTATTGCGCTTGGTCTAGAGGCCAAGCGCGTCCAATTCACGCCGGACCTGATGCCCTCAGACATTCTTGGCACCGAAGTGCTTGAGGAAAGCCAGACCGGAAAGCGCAGCTTCCGCTTCATCGCCGGCCCGGTCTTTGCCCAGCTTCTGATGGCCGACGAGATCAACCGCGCCAGCCCGCGAACGCAATCGGCGCTCCTGCAAGCGATGCAAGAGCAACACGTCACTGTCGCCGGCACGCGTCACGATTTGCCCCGGCCCTTTCATGTCCTCGCGACGCAGAATCCTATCGAGCAGGAAGGCACCTACCCGTTGCCGGAAGCGCAACTCGATCGCTTCCTGATGGAAATCGACGTGGATTACCCCGACCGTGCCGCCGAACGGCGAATTGTTTTTGACACGACCGGCGCCGAGGAGACACGGGCTAAGCCGGCGATGAATGCCGAGGATTTGCTCGCCGCGCAGCGCCTGGTACGTCGGCTGCCGGTCGGCGAATCTGTGGTCGAAGCCATTCTCGCGCTGGTCCGCTCGGCGCGACCGGGCCCGGAAGGCGGAGAACCCGCCAAAATGATTTCCTGGGGGCCATCGCCGCGCGCCAGCCAAGCGCTGATGCTCGCGGTGCGTGCGCGCGCCCTTCTTGACCGCCGGTTTGCTCCTTCAATCGACGACGTGCTCGATCTCGCCACCCCGGTGCTCAAACATCGCATGGCGTTGACCTTTACCGCCAGAGCTGAAGGCGAAACCATTGATAGCGTCATCGGCCGCTTGAAATCGCGCATTGGATGAACGGATGGCCATCGGCACAGGTCGTACATCCGGCCTCGACCGCGCGGTAGTGCGACGCGCCGCCGGCGAGGGTCGTACGCTCGCGGCGACGATGCCACGATTGATTTTGGAAGCCCGACGCGTGGCCGCTACGGTGCTACATGGTCTGCATGGGCGCCGCCGTGTCGGTTCCGGTGAGAATTTTTGGCAGTACCGCCGCTTCGTTTCCGGGGAGCCGGCGTCGCGCGTAGACTGGCGGCGCTCGGCGCGCGATGACCATCTCTACGTCCGCGAGCAGGAATGGGAAGCAGCGCACACTGTTTGGATTTGGCCCGACCGATCGCCGTCAATGGTGTTTGCCTCGGCACTTGCGCAGGATACCAAGCTCTACCGCACGCTGGTGATAGCGCTGGCGCTCGCCGAGATCCTCGTCGATGGCGGCGAGCGGGTCGGCATCCCCGGCCTGATGCGCCCCACCGGCAGCCGCAATGTCGTCGATCGAATGGCGCAGGCGATTGTGCATGACCGCACTGAGCGCGCGAGCCTGCCGCCGAGCTTTTCGCCCGCCCCACTCGCCGAGGTGGTTCTCCTATCGGACTTGTGGAGCGATTTTGCCGAGGTGCGGCAAACCCTCACGCAACTTTCGGGCAGCGGTGCGCGCGGTCATGTCGTTCAAGTCGTCGATCCGGCCGAAGAGACTTTTCCTTTTTGGGGGCGCATTGAGTTCGTCGAACCGGAAGGCGGCGGCCGTGTGACCGCCGGCCGGGCGCAAGTCTGGCGGGCCGATTACCAAGAGCGCGTTCAGCGCCACCGCGCGCAAATCCGCACCGAAACCGACCGGCTCGCCTGGAGTTTTATCATTCACCGCACCGACCACGCGGTAACTGAGCTATTGCTGGCCCTGCACGCGCGGATCGGCGCGGGCTTTCGGGATGATGAATCGCACTCGCCAATCCGAGCCGCAGTGAGGATTTCGGCATGATAGGCGCAATGGCGCTTGGCTTCGCCGAACCTCTGGTGCTGGTCGGCCTGCTTACACTACCGGTTCTGTGGTGGCTGTTGCGGCTCATCCCGCCGCGGCCGCGCCGTGTGGACTTCCCGCCCACCCGGCTTCTCATGGAAATCGCGCCGAAAGAAGAAACCCCTGCCCGCGCGCCCTGGTGGCTCACGCTCCTGCGGCTCGCGCTCGCCGCGCTCGTTATCATCGCTGCCGCCGGACCACTGTGGAATCCGCCCGTGGCGGCAACAAAGAGCAGCGCGCCGATCGCGCTACTGATCGACGACGGTTGGACGGCCGCCAACAGCTGGGATGCGCGGCTGCGCACGGCCGACGATATTCTGGCGCGGGCGGAAAACGACCACCGCCCAGTAGCGCTCATCCCGCTGTCCGAAGGCATCCGCGATATCTCGTTCGCGACCGCGGGCTCGGTGCGCGTTCGCCTGCATCAGATCGTGCCCAAGGCATACACGCTCGACCGCCTCGACGCGCTCCCCGCCATCAATCGCTTCCTCGCCAATGTCAATGACGTCGAAATGGTTTGGTTGTCCGACGGCATCGATCTGGGCCGCGGCGCCGACTTCGTGAAGAATCTCGCGCAGACAATCGGCACGCGTCCGACGACAATCGTCGCTGGAGGAACCGGCCAGCCGCTGGCGCTCGCGGCTGCAGATAATGCGGCCGGCGCGCTGAGTGTAAAAGTTTTGCGCGGAACGTCTGGCGCGGGCGCTGCCGGAACGGTCCGCGCACTCGATCTCAAGGGACTGACGCTTGGCGAAGTGCCATTTGCTTTCACGGCCGCCGGCCGGGACACGGAAGCGCGTTTCGATTTGCCAGTGGAAATCCGCAACGACATCGCACGCTTAGAGATCTCTGGGGAGCGCTCGTCCGGGGCGGTGCAATTGCTTGATAAGCGCTCCAATCGACGCACTGTGGGCGTCGTATCAGGCGCCACCGCCGAGACCTCGCAGCCGCTGCTGTCGTCGAGTTATTACATCACCCGAGCACTCGGCCCGTTCGCCGACGTCCGTCTCGCGCAAGGGGAGTCGCCGGCCGACGCCGTCGGGCATTTCCTTGATCAACGCTTGCCGATGCTAATTCTCGCCGACGTGGGCAACGTGGCGGGAGACGCGCACGATCGGCTTGCGCGCTGGATCGAAGACGGCGGCGTGCTCATACGTTTCGCCGGGCCCCGGCTCGCCGCCTCCGATGACGATCTAGTGCCGGTGCGGTTGCGGCGCGGCGGCCGTATCCTGGGCGGCAGCTTGAGTTGGGACAAGCCGCAGCCACTGGCGGCCTTTTCGCACGAGAGCCCGTTCAACGGTTTGAGCATCCCTAACGACGTGACGATCAGCCGCCAAGTGCTGGCTGAACCCGATGCGGCACTAACGGAAAATACCTGGGCGACGCTTGCCGACGGCACACCGTTGGTGACGGCGGCGCGGCGCGGCAAAGGACTTATCGTATTGTTTCACGTTACTGGGGATACGCGCTGGTCGGATTTGCCGCTGTCCGGTACCTTCGTCGAAATGCTCAAGCGCATCGTTGGGCTCGCCAGCACGACAACAATCGCTGAAACTGCGAACGCCGCGGCGAAGAATGTTCAAGACGTGGCCGCACCGGCCCGCGTGCTCGACGGCTTCGGCAGTTTCGTCCCGCCGCCATCGACGGCGCGGCCGGTGCCCAAGGATTTTGCCGGCAGCGCCAGCGCGGAGCATCCGCCCGGTTTCTACGGCCCGCCGGACAGTCCGCTCGCGGTCAATACGATGGCGGCAGCGGACCGGTTGGCGCCGCTTGATTTCTCAGCGCTCGTTCACGCAAATCATGAAATATATCGCAAGAGCGAACCCCGCGATCTGCGAGGGCCCATATTGCTTGCCGCGCTCGCTCTATTCCTGCTTGATTCGTTAGTGGTGCTGTACCTTGGCGGCGGCTTGACGCGACTCGCTCCTCGTCTGTCGCGTGCCAGCGCTGCGATCGCGCTCGTCATCGGCGCCTTGGTGCTCACCATGCCGCGGGGCGGCGCGCAAGATTTGCCGAATAGCGTGCCGCCTGCCGCGCTGGAAACCAAGCTTGCCTACGTTGTTACCGGCGACCTGGAAGTCGATTCGATCAGCAAAGCCGGTCTCGGCGGCCTCACCCTTTTTCTGGCGCAGCGCACGGCGCTTGAGGCCGGCGAACCGGTCGGGCTCGACATTGCCCGCGACGAGCTTGCGTTCTACCCGCTGATTTACTGGCCGATCGTTCCAGGCGCCGCCCGGCCGCCTGAACAAGCCCTTAAGCGCATTGATTCGTACATGAAGCAAGGCGGCACGGTCCTCTTCGACACCCGCGATGCAGTTGTGGCGCCGCCTGGACCGGGTGGCACGGCGCGCAGTGCTGGCATGCTGGAATTACGCAAAATCCTTTCCTCCCTCGATATTCCCGAGCTCGAGCCGGTGCCGCGCGATCACGTTCTGACTAAAACCTTCTATCTGTTGCGCGACTTTCCTGGCCGCTTCGGCACCGGTCAGCTTTGGGTCGAGGCCTTGCCGACCATCAGTGACGACGACGAGGCGTCGCACCGTCCCGCCAGAGGAGGCGATGGCGTTTCTTCCATCCTCATCACCTCGAACGATCTGGCGGGTGCGTGGGCCATGCAGCCTGACGGTCAACCCATGCTGCCGATGGTCGAGGGTGAGCCGCGTCAGCGCGAACTTGCCTTCCGCGCCGGCGTGAACATCGTGATGTACACGCTCACCGGCAATTACAAAGCCGATCAGGTGCACGTGCCGGCTTTGCTCGAACGGCTCGGCCAATAGGAGCGACGATTGAACCTAGGTGTCGCCTTTGCTCCCCTTGTCGGCCTGGAAATTCTTTGGGCCGCCGCGGCCGCAGTCGTCGTCTTGTCACTGCTCCTCTTGATTGCGCGCAGTCGGGGCGCCGTCGTTCGTGTGCTCGGGTTAGCGCTCGTTGTGCTGGCGCTCGCCAATCCGTCGTTAACACGCGAGGATCGGGCGCCGCTTTCGTCGATCGCGATTGTCGTGGTCGATAAGAGCCCGAGCCAGAATTTCGGCGATCGCGCCCAGCAGACGGAAGCGGCGCGCGCTGCCGTTACTGCCCGACTGAGCCATATTCCCGGACTCGAGGTGCGGGTGGTCGAAGCGGGACAATCGGACGGCGAAACCGATGGTACGCGATTATTTACCGCGCTTGGCGCGGCGCTTGCCGACGTGCCTCCCGATCGCGTCGCCGGCGCCATCATGATCACCGACGGCCGCGTGCATGATGTGCCCGCGGACGCAAGCGCGCTCGGCTTTGCCGCTCCCATCCACGCTCTCGTCACCGGCAACAAGGACGAGCGCGACCGCCGCATCAAACTTATCGCTGCGCCGCGGTTCGGCATTGTTGGCCAATCGCAAACGGTCACTTACGAGGTCGACGATCAGGGTGGAAACGAGCCGACTGCGACCGTAACCGTGCGGCGCGATGGCGACGTTCTGGAGACGCGCACTGTTCGGGTCGGGATGCCGCAGCGCACGGACATCGCAATTCCGCACGCCGGCCAGAATCTCGTCGAAATCGAAGCCTCGCCGCTCGCCGGCGAGCTTACTACCGTCAACAACCGCGCCGTGATTGCGATCGACGGCGTGCGTGACAAGCTGCGCGTCCTCTTGGTGTCCGGCGAACCGAATGCCGGAGAGCGGACTTGGCGAAACCTGCTTAAATCCGACGCCTCGGTAGATCTCGTGCATTTCACTATTTTACGTCCGCCGGAGAAGCAGGACGGCACTCCCATCAATGAGCTGTCGCTCATCGCATTTCCGACGCGCGAGCTGTTTCAACAAAAGATCGGAGAGTTCCAGCTCATTATTTTTGATCGCTACGCGCGCCAGGGCGTATTGCCCATGATCTATTTCGATAATATCGCCCGCTATGTTCGCGATGGCGGCGCGGTGCTGGTCGCTGCCGGACCAGATTACGCTAGTCCGACCAGCATTTGGCGTACTCCACTGGATTCCATTTTGCCGGCCGAACCGGATGGCAACATCACCGAACGCGGTTTTCGGCCACGACTGACCGAACTTGGCAAGCGTCATCCGGTCACGCGCAATCTCGAAGGCTCCGAAAGCGACCCACCGCATTGGAGCCATTGGTTTCGTGTGGTTGACACCCGAAACCCGACCGGCACGGCGGTGATGCAAGGGCCGGACAACGAGCCGCTGCTGCTATTGTCACGCCAAGGCGAAGGCCGCGTGGCCCTGCTGTTATCCGACCATATCTGGCTGTGGGCGCGCGGATTCGAGGGGGGTGGTCCGCATCTCGATCTGCTGCGCAGGCTCTCGCATTGGCTGATGAAGCAACCGGACTTGGAAGAGGAGGCGCTCCGCCTCGTCGTGCGCGGTCACGATTTGTTGGTGCGGCGGCAGACCATGGCGGATGAAATCTCCGACGTAACGCTGACTTCGCCTTCCGGATCGACCCGGATATTGAAATTGACGCCGACCGACGCGGGAGTCTGGGAGGCGACCGTCACGGCGAACGAACTTGGCCTGTGGCGCGCAACCGACGGCAAGCTCAACGCGCTCGTCAATATCGGGCCTGCCAATCCGCGGGAGTTTGCCGAGGTGACCTCGACCACGGACGTGCTCGCGCCGATCACCGCGGCAACAGGTGGCGACTCGCGTCGGCTCGACGAGGGTAGCGGCGTCAACCTACCGCGCATTCTCGCCGTGCGCTCCGGCGACACTTATAAAGGCGGCGACTGGATCGGCTTGAAAATGCGCGACGCCAGCGTCGTGCGCGGCATCGGAGTGCTGCCGATATTCGCCGGACTGCTTGGATTGCTTCTGCTGCTCGGTAGTCTCGCCGGCACCTGGGCACGCGAGGGGCGCTGACGATTAATCCGCGCCGCGCGCGCTTTATATCCTCGGCAATGCGGTACGGCCACTAGTTTTGCGTCTGCGCACTCTCTGCATTCGCCTAATCCGTGCGGACCGGCCCTGATACGCCGTCGAAAGCGCGATCGGCAAGCTCGGCAATGAGCAGGCGCGCCGGGTCGACGGGGCCGGGCATGACCACTAATCCGGGCTGGATGCGTTTGAATCCGCATTTGCCATAATAGGATTCGTCCCCCACCAAAAGCACGAGGCGATGCCCTTGGGCCCTCGCCTCCGCAAGTGCGTGGTTGATGAGAGCCTGACCGACGCCCCGTTCGCGAAATGGCGGCTCGACCGTCAATGGACCGAGCAACAGCGCTTTGCTGTCGCCTATGCGGATGGGCGACAGGCGCACCGAGCCGACCAAAAGCGTGCCGATGCGTGCCGTGAATGACAGATCGAGGTGGTGAGGTACGTGCTCGCGGAGGCGATAGGCAGTTTTAGCGTAGCGTCCCGGACCGAATGTTCGCTCATGCAAACGCGCGATCGCCGAGGCGTCGCGTTGCGTCTCCGGCAGGATGGTGAGTGAAACATCGGTCATGGACTCGCCGCCTACCATCTGCGCCTACGCTGGTCCAGCCAAAGATGCCGGTGAGGACGCATGCAAGCCGACATCTGTCACCGGCAGAGCCAATGCTTACATTGGAGACGGAAAAAGTTCAGCGGAGACGGACAAATGGGCCTGCTGGTCGACGGCGCATGGCAAGACGTGGATATGCGCGTTCAGGAGGATGGTCATTTCGTCCGCAAGCCTACGACATTCCACAATTATGTGACCCGTGACGGCGGTCCTGGACCGAGCGGCAAAGGCGGTTTTCCGGCGGAGGCGGGCCGTTACCACCTTTATGTCTCGCTCGCCTGCCCTTGCGCGCATCGCACGCTGATCTTCCGCAAGTTGAAAAAACTCGAGAACGTGATCTCGGTCTCGGTGACAGTCGCACTGCTCGGCAAAAAGGGCTGGGAATTCGGCACTGAGCCGGGGGCGACCGTTGACGCCATCAACGGCAAATCGACGCTGGCCGAAATCTATGTGCTCTCCGATCCACGGTACAGCGGACGTGCCAGCGTGCCGGTACTTTGGGACAAGAAGCAGCATGTCATTGTGAATAACGAATCCTCCGAAATCATCCGCATGCTCAATTCGGCGTTCGACGCGTTTACCGACGTGCGTGCCGACTTCTACCCGGCGGCACTGCGCAGCGAGATCGACCGCGTCAACGATGTTGTTTATGAGACCGTCAATAACGGCGTCTATCGCGCCGGTTTTGCCGTCACACAAGCTGCGTATGAAGAAGCGGCGCGAGCGCTGTTCGCAACCCTCGATGAGCTCGAACAGCGGCTGTCGCGCCAGCGCTACCTCGTCGGCCGGCAGTTGACCGAGGCCGATTGGCGACTGTTCACGACGTTAGTCCGCTTCGATGCGGTGTATTACAGCCACTTCAAATGCAACCTGCGGCGCATTGTCGACTATCCAAACCTTTGGAATTATTTGCGCGATCTTTATCAGGTGCCGGGAGTGGCCGAGACCGTCAATCTCGATCACATCAAGCGGCACTATTACGGCAGCCACCGGAACGTAAATCC